>Ga0209515_10005120_pt1 | contig 17212 bp, 11 predicted proteins | sample Subgroupgradi54m_FD_187454 | JGI IMG/M metagenome (GOLD analysis project Ga0209515, IMG submission 187454) | Subsurface groundwater microbial communities from S. Glens Falls, New York, USA - GMW60B uncontaminated upgradient, 5.4 m (SPAdes)... ...
TAATGCAAAGTATTTCCAGGATACCAGGGTTCACCTGTATTTTTTTTCTTCCATTCTTGATCTGGAACGATTCCTTTTTCTTCTCCCAGGAGTTCTATCCCTGTATTTCTTCCGGCGCCTAATGTTATACCCCATTTTTTCATTTGTTCAGGAGTCAATCTTCTGCCTATCTGATAAAAAGCAGTGTCTCTTGACCATGCAAGACTTTCCTGCAGTGAGTAAATGCCAGTTTTTGAAGTCCAGTCCCCAAACCTTGTCTTTCCAAGGTAAAATCCTTCACTGACTTTAAATCTTTCATTTGGTTTAACAGCCATAGAATCCAGTGCTGAAATTAGTGTTATTGGTTTCCATATACTTCCAGGAGTATAACTTAAGATAGCACGATTTAAAAATGATTTTTTTGCAAGCAGGTTGTTCCAGGCATTTGTTGACAATGGTTTTGTGAAAATATTTGGATCAAAATCTGGATAGCTGGCAAGCGCTAGAATCTCGCCTGTATTAGGGTTTGCTATAACTGCACATGAGTTGCTTCCAGTGGATTTTAATGCATTTTCAACAGCGAGTTGCAAATCTTTGTCTAAAGTAAGCTGTATACTTTTTCCTGGAACAGGCTCTATATGAATGATTGAATCTTTGTAGTTTGTATCAATTGCATGACCATGGCGATCAACCTCTACAATTGTTTTTCCATCCGTGCCTCGCAATATGTCGTCAAACAGTTTTTCTATTCCATATTTTCCAACAAGGTCACCAAGTTTTCTTTCTGGTCTTTTTGCAAGCTCTGTTTCATTTATTTGTGCTATATATCCAAGTGCATGTGAAGCCAGTGAACCGTTGGGATAAAATCTGATTGGTTCCTGTTGAATACTTATACCAGGTAATAAATGTTGATTTTCTACAATTTGAATTGCCTCTTCAACACTTATATTGCTTTGTAGCCTTATTGGTAATGGAGCATTGTCAGGGAGTTTTAATAAAGTGCTTTTTAATTTACTTTGATCTGATTTTAAAATACTACTTAGCTTTGAATACAATTCCAGCTTTTGTTTTTGTGCTTTTAATTTGTTTGGATAAACAATTACTGAAATTGCTTGTTTATTTGTAGCAAGTATTTTCCCATTTCTGTCATAAATAATTCCTCTTGGTGCTGAAAGTATTGATATTTTTGAGGTGGAATATTGTGCTCTTTGTACAATCGTTTTATATTGAAAAATTTGAAGATAAAATAATCTAAAAGCTAATACCAGAGTAAATGCTAATGTAATCCCTTGAAGAATCTTTATTTTTGAGTCTTTTATTTTTGATGTTTCAATGTTGCTATTCATAATTAAGTTTTATGCGTATGATTGACATTTTAACCGACAAAAAAGCAATCCTGGGCTTTATTTGTGAATAGACAATTTAGAGGTTTACACATAAGATCTCTATGATTAACTAATCAGGTTGAAAGTTGTGGAATAATATTGGTTGAAAGGTTTTACCTTTCCAGGGATAATGAAAAAATATTTAAGATAGAAGAATCTGGTTTCAAGCCAGCTTCTTTCGGTATAAAAATAACAAAGGAGTTAAAATTATGCCAACTATGAATTTACCAATACCAAAAATTGAAGGTGCTGCTTGTTTTGATGCTGAGAGCTGTTTTTTTCAGTCAGTTGCTCAGAAAATAAGTTTTATAGATGAAAATCTTCTGAGAGTTTTAAATAGCTTCAGAAGAGAAATTTGCATGGAAATTCCATTGAGAAAAGACAATGGAACACTTATAACAGTAAAGGCTTACAGAGTCCAGCACAATAATGCCAGAGGACCTTATAAAGGCGGGTTTAGAATTCACCAAGCTGTAACTCTTGATGAAGTTCGCATGCTTGCAAACTTAATGACATGGAAAGGTGCAGTTGTAAATATTCCATTTGGTGGAGCAAAAGGTGGAATTGCAATTGATCCTAAAACACTTAGTAAAACAGAGCTTGAAAGATTAGTGAGAGCATATACTTATAATCTTGGTGATAATATTGGACCGCATACAGATATTCCAGCTCCAGATGTGAACACAAGTGCTCAAACAATGGCATGGTTTTATGATGAGTATGCAAAATCTCATACTACTAATGCATTGGCTGTAGTTACAGGAAAACCTCTAGGACTTGGTGGTTCTGAAGGCAGAGAAGAAGCAACCGGCCGTGGAGTCATGTATATCCTGAGAGAAATCGCAAAAGATCTAAAATTAGATCTTAGCAAAACTAAAATTGTTCTTGAAGGATTTGGTAATGTAGGCTTTCATGCTGCAAGGTTAATTCATCAGGAATTAAATGGAAAAATAGTAGGTGTTTCTACTCATCAAGGTGGGATCTATAATCCAAACGGAATTGATGTAATGGCTGCACACAAGTACTACAATGAAACTGCTACCTTGAAAGGGTTTCCGGGTGTAGACTTCATGGCAGATCCTTCAGAGCTTTTATATGCAGACTGTGATGTTTTAATCCCATGTGCATTAGAAGGTTCTATACATGACAAAGTTGCAGAAAAAACAAATGCAAGTATTGTTATTGAAGGGGCAAATGGACCAGTAACAGCTACTGCTAATGAAATCTTGATAGATAGAAGAAGAGTGGTTGCACCTGGAATACTTGCAAATGCAGGTGGAGTAATTGTTTCTTATTTTGAATGGGTACAGAACTTGCAACAGTTTTACTGGACTCATGAAGAAGTAAACAAAAAACTTGAGAAGATTATTACTGATGCATATGTAAAGGTAAGAGATTTATCCAGAGCAAAGAAAATTTCTTTACGTCAGGCATCATATACAATTGGTCTTGAAAAAGTTGCTCAGGCTTGCATTATTAGAGGGACTGGGTTCTAAAACTTATCACGTCATTGCGAAGAGTTTGTTTCTAACAGACGACGAAACAATCTTATTTTGTAAAGTGTCAGCAGATTGCTTCGTCACTGCGTTCCTCGCAATGACAGTGACTACTACTTCAAAAGTTCATCAAGCAGTTTGTTCACAATAGCCGGACTTGCTTTGCCGCCAGTTTTTTTCATAGCCTGACCAACAAAAAACCCACGGACTTTTTCTTTTCCTTCTTTTAGCTGTTTTAGCTGTTCGGGATTTGAGTCTAGTATTTCTTTTAAAACTTGCTTTAAAGCACCCTCATCAGTAATTTGAGATAAACCTTTTTGTTTAATTATTTCTTCAGCATTAGTACCTTTGCTTAATAGTTCTTCTATGATTTCTGCTTTTGCAATATTTTCATTTATAATTCCTTTTTCAATAAACCCTAGTAAATCAGCTAGCTGTACTGGTGTCATACAGCAGTTAATAATGTCTGTTTTATGTTCTTTCATATAAGCAGTAACTGCTCCCATAAGCCAGTTTGCAGCTTTTTTGGGATTTGCTCCAAGTCTTACTACAGCCTCATAATATTCAGCAAGATTTCTATCTTCAATAAGAACTTTTGTATCATCAGAACTTAGTCCGTATTCTTGTGGATATCTGATTTTTTTCTGGTGAGGTAGTTCTGGAATAGTTTCTTTTATTTCTTTTATCCATTCTTGTGATATTTCAAGAGGAGCAAGATCAGGTTCAGGGAAGTATCTGTAATCGTGAGCTTCTTCTTTGCTTCTCATAGAAACAGTTTTACCGCTGTTTTCTTCAAAGAGCCTGGTTTCCTGAATTACCTTTCCGCCGCTGTTAAGTATTTCTGTTTGCCTTTCAATTTCATATTCAGCAGCTCTGACGAGCGATCTAAAACTGTTGACGTTTTTAATTTCAGCTCTTGTCCCAAAAGTTGAACTTCCTTTAGGTCGCAGGCTTATATTTACATCGCATCTCATTGAACCTTCTTCTAAGTTTCCATCGCAGACATCAAGATATCGCAAAATATCTCTCAGGAGTTGTGCATAGTCCCTGGCTTCTTCTATTGATCTCATGTCTGGTTTGCTTACTATTTCTAAAAGAGGTGTTCCAGTTCGATTATAATCAACAAGACTGTAATCTGATCCGTGAAGTCTGTCTGAGCCAGCATGGACTAATTTTCCAGCATCTTCTTCCATGTGTGCTCTTTCAATGCCTATTCTTTTGCCGTTTACATCGAGGTAACCACTTTTACAGATTGGTTGATCATATTGTGAAATTTGATAATTTTTTGGGAGATCCGGATAAAAATATTGTTTTCTGTCAAACTTGCAGTGTTTGGATATTTCACAATTTAGAGCAAGACCAGTCTTTATAGCATAAGCAACTACTTGCCTGTTTAAAACAGGTAGAACTCCAGGCATGCCAAGACAAACAGGGCAGACATTTGTATTTGGTTCTGCACCAAAATCAACAGGACAGCCGCAAAAGATTTTAGTTTTTGTTTTTAGTTGTGCATGAACTTCAAGTCCAATCACTACTTCATATTCAATTTTTGGAGGTGCAATTACCATGTAAAAAGTATACCGTATTTTGTATGTAGCAACAATAAGAAATCAGAGGTATTATGTCATTGCGAGGAGGCACAAAGTGCCGACGCGGCAATCTCAAAAATGTGAAAAGTTTGTGAGATTGTTTCGTTACTGTGTTCCTCGCAATGACGTGAAATAGTTATAATTAATGGCGTGAAAAATAAACCACTTTTAATACCATATATTACGGCAGGATTTCCCAATAAAAAATTCTTTGCACCGGCTCTTAAAACTCTGTCAGAAAATGGAGCAGATTTTATAGAAGTGGGAGTGCCACATTCTGATCCTTTAGCAGATGGACCAACCATTCAAGAAGCATCAAAGATTGCATTAGAAAATGGGGTGAATTTAAATTGGATTATAGAAACATGCCATGGTTTGGTTGAGACATGCCATGGCATGTCTCAGCAGAAGATAAAACCTTTAATTTTATTTTCGTATTTTAATCCTATCTTGAAATATGGGCTTGAAAATTTGTTGAGAGATCTGCCAAAGCCACTTTTTTATGGATTAATTATTCCAGATCTCCCTCTTGAAGAAGCCCAGAGATATCTCCCGATTTTTAAAAAGCATAAACTAAATCTGATTTTACTTGTTGCGCCAACTACAAAAAAAGAAAAACTTAAAAAAATCTCCTCTTTGTCTGGAGGGATTATTTATATGGTTTCTGTTGCTGGTGTTACAGGTGCAAGAAAAACCTTGTCAGGTGATTTAAAAAGTAAAATCAAACAAATAAAATCGTTTACTAAAAAGCCAGTTGTTGTTGGCTTTGGTATAAGCACTGCAAAGCAGGTAAGGCAGATGATTTCTTATGGAGCTGATGGTGTAGTAGTAGGAAGTGCTTTAATAAAATCAATAATGCAAAGTAAAAATGGTCAAAGACTGGGCAATCTGAAAAAACTTTTAAATAGTATTAAGTGCTGATTTTATTTAGACTTATGCTGTTAGCTTTATAATCTCCGCAAAGATATAGCTTGGAAAATCTTTCTAATTTTTCTGTTTGTGCAGTTGCATATAAAGATATATTTTGTGAGGGTAAGTTGCCATTATTTGATGGAACTATTTTTTCAAGTTCTTTTAGTAGACTATCTGTAGGATCAATGATATTTAGATTAGTTAAATTTTTAATATCTTCTGTAAGGAGAGGATAATGGGTGCACCCTAATATTAAAGCCTGTGAGTCTTTTGAAGTCTTTGCTAGATATTCATTTATAATTTTATTTCTGTCATTAATCGTAAAGTTTAAATCTTCAATCATTGGTACAAGCTTTGGGCATGCAATTTCTTCCACAGCAATTTTAGGATTTGTTTTTGTTATACTTTTTTTATAAGCATTACTTTCTGCAACGAGTTTTGTAGCCCATATCGTAACTTTTGAATGAGTCTTTGTCTCTGCAATTGATTTTGAGCAGCTTTCAATCATTCCGAATATTGGAATTGGAAGTGATTTTTTGTACTCTTCAAAAACAAGAGCAGAAGAAGTATTGCATGCCATTATGATTAATTTAGGTTCAAATTTAAGCATCCACTCAATAATATCTTTTACAAAATTGTTTATGTCTTTTGTTGTTTTGTCTCCATATGGAACTCTTTCAAGATCAGCTAAATAAATATATTTTTCATTAGGAAATTTATTTAACAGTTTTTTTAAAACGGTTAATCCCCCAATCCCGGAATCGAATAAACATATTGGTTTGCTAGTCATTTTTATCTTTCTTTGCTTCTTGCTTTTTATTTTCTGTCTCTTGTTTCTTGCTTCCTTCTTCTGGTTCTATTTCAAGAAATTTAAGTATAGCTTCTGAAAGAGCTTTTGCATATTCGTCTTGAGTGTTTTTATTGGTTAACAGTTGTCTGTCATCATAATTACTCATAAATCCAAGCTCAGCTAAAACAGCAGGTGATGACGTATGACGTATGACATAAAATCTTGCTTTTCTTATAAAGTGATCAGGCAGTCCTATATTACTTAAAATACTTTTGTGTACGTAATAAGCAAGTTTTTGACTTTGAGATGTCCAGTAATATGTTTCAACACCCCTTATTTTTCTTGACGTTGCAAGTGCATTTGCATGCACACTTATAAATACATTTGGCTTTATGCTGTTGGTAATTTCTACCCTTTCTGCCAGAGATAGAAAGTCATCATCATCTCTTGTTAGAAATACTGTAATTCCTGATTCTTCAAGAAGCTTTTTAAGTTTCTCAGCCATTATCAGGTTAATTGCTTTTTCCTCATATCCTCCATAGCTTGCACCAGTGTCGTATCCACCGTGCCCAGGATCAATTACTACTCTTATTCCAGCTCTCCTGCTAGATTCTTCCTTTTCTTTATTGACCTTGATTTTGATTTTTAACTTGTTTCCAATAAGTGAAGAATCTACATCACAGTCTAAGTTTTCTTTTGTTAGATCGATAACTATCCGTGTTGCATCTAATCCACTTGCTGCACGGCCAACTCTTATGCCGCTTATTAGAGGAGTTGACATATATGTGGGTAAGGTATTTTCAGGTGGCAAAATATTTAATAAATCAATTGCAAATCTTTCTGGATTTTTAAGCAGATAAGTGTTGTATTTAATCGATCGGGTTGCCGAGATTATAATCTCGGTTTTGTCATCATCATTTTCAATTTCAATTCCTTTAAGATTGCCAGGTTCATACTTTTCTAGTGCTGTTTGTTTTTCATTTTCAGTAATTCTTTCATTTTCATTGTCTATTCTTGCTATTTTTATAGCTAATGTCCTTTCATTGTTTGTAAGGTAAGATTTTCTGTTAATAGAGGCAGAGCCAAGAAAAATAATTCTTACCTGAGTGGGGGAAAGTCTTAATATTGAGATGCTTTCATCTGAATCGCTTTTAAAACGCTTGTTTAAATCGCTATTTTCTATACTGCAGTTCAATAAATCTACAATTAACCGATCTGGATCTTTAAGTTTTGATTCTGCATATGAAATTTTCTGTGTTGTATTTATTAAAAGTGCATTATTTTGCCATTCTAGAAGAGTAATTTGATTTGTTGCTATTTGAGAAAATGCTGAAGAGTTAAAAGAAAGAAAAAATGTAAAAAATGTTAATAAAACAAAGACGATTTTTTTTAAAAATTTTAAATAAGCCATAAATTTATCTTTCAGTATTTATTGTAGTGTTTTATGGTGAGTACGTTCCAAGAATTGTCTTATCATTTCATGTGGTGTTAGAGAACAGTTAGCCAGAAATTCGTTTAGAGTATTGTTTAAAATAGATTTTCTAATTTGACTTACTAAATTTACTAGGAAGTAAATATTATGTATGCTTAGTAATGTTGGTCCTGTGGGTTCACTTGCTTTAAACAAATGTCTTATATATGCTTTTGTGTGGTTTAAGCAGGTATAACAACCACACCTTGAATCCAGTGCGGAAAAATCACTTATAAATTCAGAGTTTTTAATTATTTTTCTTCCTTCATTTGTATAAAAAGTTCCGTGCCTTGCAATTCTTGTAGGCATTACACAATCAAACATATCAGCGCCACATAAAATTCCAAAGATCAAATCTTCAGGTGTACCTACGCCCATTAAGTATCTTGGTTTATCCTTGGGCAGTTTATTTAATGTGAATGCAGTAATTTTACAGATGTCTTCTCTTTTTTCCCCTACACTTACACCACCAACAGCAATACCGGGTGGATCTAAACTGGAAATAAAATCAACACTTTTTTGCCTAAGCTTTTCATTTGTTCCACCTTGCACTATTAAAAATAAAGATTGTAAGTCTGGTTTCTTATGTGCTTTTTGTGATCTTAGTGCCCAGCTATGAGTTCTTTCTAAAGATATTTCAAGTTCTTCTTCTGTGCTTGGAAGTTTTGGACAATCATCAAATGCCATAATTATATCTGCGCCTAGTTTGTTTTGAGTTGCAATGGCTTCATCAGGTCCTATAAAATGTCCTTTTCCGCTCCATGGATCCTTAAAATGTACACCGTCATTTGTAATTTTACTTTTTCCAAATCTTCCGTGACTAAAAACTTGAAAACCTCCTGAATCTGTGAGAATTGGTTTTTGCCAGTTTGACCACGCATGAAGGCCACCAGCTTTTTCAATTAGATCTGCACCTGGTTTTAAATATAAGTGATATGCATTTGCAAGAACAATTTGACTCTGTGTTGATCTAAGCTGATCCATGGTTAAAGTTTTAACAGTTGAGTTTGTTCCTACAGGCATAAATACTGGAGTCAATACTTCTCCATGTGGCAGTTCAAGTCTTCCTGCTCTTGCTTGTAATTCCGGAATTTCTTTTTCTAAAGTAAATTTCATTTATATGTTAATATTTTAAATGATCAGAGTGGTTTCAGATGACAAAACTCTTAATTAAGAATGGCAGATATATAAATCCAAAAACTCAAACGGATGAGGAACTTGATGTCCTTATACAAGATGGCAAAATTGTTGAATTAAAGAAGAAAATAAATTTAAATGGCTCAACACAAATCATTGATGCAAAAGATATGTGGGTGGTGCCAGGTCTTATAGATATTCATTGTCACCTTCGTGATCCTGGACAGCCTGAGAAGGAAACTATTGAAACAGGGACAAAGGCTGCTGCAAGTGGTGGTTTTACAAGTATATGTCCAATGGCAAATACAGTGCCGCCTATTGATAATGCAGCGCTTGTAGAGTATGTAAACAAAACAAATCAGAAATTAGGGTGTGTAAATATTTTTCAGATTGCTGCAGTTTCAAAAGGACTAAAACAGGAAGAGCTTTCACCTTTTGAAGAATTAAAAACTGCTGGTGCAATAGGGTTTTCTGATGATGGAAAGCCAATTGAAAATTTAAAACTCCTTAGACATGCTTTAGAGTATGCACAGATGCTGGATATGAATATAATTAGCCATGCAGAAGATTCAAAATTATGCTGTGGTGGAGCAGTTCATGAGGGTTACTGGTCAACAAAACTAGGAATCCCTGGCATCCCTTCAAGCAGTGAGTCTGTGTGTGTAGCAAGAGAAATAGAATTAGTTAGACAAACAAAAGGCAAAATTCATTTTGCACATGTAAGTACTAAAGAAGCAGTAAAGTTAATAAGAGATGCAAAAAAAGAAGGATTGAGAGTTACTGCTGAAGTTACACCTCATCACCTTATTCTTTCTGATGAAGATGTTCAGGATTTCAATCCAAATAAAAAAATGAATCCACCTCTTAGATCAAAGGAAGATCAGATTGCTTTAATTAATGGTGTATTAGATGGCACATTGGATACTTTTGCAACTGACCATGCACCTCATACAATTGAGGAAAAATCAAGATCAATTGTAGAAGCACCTTTTGGAATAATTGGCTTTGAAACAGCTATTCCAATCTACCTTGAGATTTTTCATTCATCAAAAAAACTTTCACCTCTTGAAATTATAAAAAAACTTACAGTAAGCCCAGCTTCTGTTTTAAATATTCCAAGAGGTTCTATATCTGTTGGTGATATTGCTGATGTTACAGTAATAAGCCCTGACCTTAACTGGACATATAATGTTGCTTCTTCAAATTCAAAGTCCAGGAACTCTCCTTTTCATATGCGTAATTTTAGGGGGAAAGCAATCTATACCATAGTGGGTGGACAAATAGTTTGTAAAAACTAATGTACAGATTTTTCTTCCTGCTAACTTTTTTAATAATTACTGTTTTTTGTAACTGTACAGAAATATATTCGAAGCAAACATATGGAACAAGTTCTTCCAGTGGTGGTCAGAACAGTACTTTTCAAAAAGAATCAAAAGAAATAAAACCAGGTATTGTTAGGCATACTATTTATACGGTAAGTGATAAGGGACCTGTTACCGTAAATGTTTTGGAAATAGATTTAAACAATGAAAAAATTTCAGTAAAGGTAGGATTGCCTGATAAAGTTGAAATTAAATCAAAAGAATATTTAACCAACATTGTAAAAAATGAAATGGCATTTGCAGGAATAAATGCAAACTACTTTGATGTTAAAGTTGGAAATCCTCTTGGCACTTTGATAACAGAAGGAGAATGGCTAATTGGCCCGATTTACGATAGAGTTGCAATAGGTTTTACTGCTGATAAAGATATTTTTATTGATAAGGTTATGCTGAGTGGAACTGCTACTGTGTATCGTGGCTTTCGAAAAAAACCTTTTGCAATGTTTGATATAGATGCATTAAATATTCCAATTCATCTGTATAAAAATGTTGGTTTGTTTACCTTGAATTGGGATGAAAAGCTTGAATTGCCGGATAATAGAGTGGCAATTTCTGTAGTAGATGGTTGTGTAAAAGAAATAAAAAGCGGGATAGTAAATATTCCTCGTAATGGATATGTTCTTGTCAGCAATGATAAATTTGTTTTGAATTTCTTAAAGAAAAAGGATTGCATTAATGTTGAGTGGAATTCAATGCCAGACTGGTCTTCTGTTCAGGAGGCTATAAGTGGTGGTCCATATTTGATAATGAATGGGCAAGTTTATATTGATGGAAAAGAACAAAATTTTAAATTTGTAAATAAAGATCTATATGCACCTAGAAGTGCAGTAGGTTTAGGTAAAAACGGGAGACTTTATTTGATTGCAGTAGATGGTAAGAGAGAAGATCACTCTACAGGCTTTACTTTAAAACAATTAGCAGAATTTTTAAAAACTATGGGTTTAAAGGATGCTATTAATCTTGATGGAGGGGGTTCAACTACCCTTGTTCTTGATGGAAAAATTGTAAATAAATTAAGTGAGCATCATGAGAGGAAAATTAGCAATGGGCTTTTAATCTTTTATAATGATTAATTTTCTATCATCATTTTTAAAGATTTATTGTTAAAGCATTTGTCTATTTGTGATGGAAGTTCTTTCAGTGGAACTATGTCGGTAATTAAATCTTTTAATTTTATTTTTCCTGTAATTATGAGTTGGTAAGCTTCTTTGAGGGCTATTGGTGATGGTGAATAACTTCCTAAAACAGTAAGTTCACGATAATAGATTTCATTGTTAAAAAATCCATCTTCTTGTGGAATGCTTGAAAATACAATGATTTTTCCACCTGATCTTACGTGACTTAAAGCTGATTTTAAACTTTTTTCACTGCCACTGGCAAGAAAAACTATATCTGCACCTATTCCTTCAGTTTTGTTTAAAATCCAGCTTCCAATTTCTGGCGAACTAGCTATGTAGCCATCATGAATTGCATTCATTGATTTTGCTAAATTAATTCTTTCTTCTAAAAGATCAACTCCAAAAGTATATGCTCCTTTTTCAATACACAATTTACCTAACATAATTCCAATTGATCCAAGTCCACAAATAAGAACGGAATTACTTGTTGTTACTTGTGCTCGTTGTATTGCACGAAGACAACATGCTAACGGTTCAGTAAGAGCAATTTCATGATCTGATACAGTCCCTTTTGGAATTAAAAAGGTTGTGTGTTCAAGATGAGCCTTTGAAATTTTTATGTATTCAGAAAATCCACCAGGGACTAAATTTGTGCTTTTAAATTGTTCGCACATTGAAAAATTACCACTCTTGCAAAAATAACAGCTAAGACATGGCACATGATGTGCAACTAAAACTTTTTGCAATGGAGACCATTTTTTTACTTGATTTCCTGTTTCTACTATTGTTCCAACCACTTCATGTCCTAGTACAGTACCTTCTTTAATAAGATCCTTTTTGATTTTTACTAAATCTGATCCGCAAACACCGCAAACATCTACCTTTAAAAGAACTTCGTCTTCCTTTATTTCAGGTTTAGGAATGTCAGCTATTTTTAGTTTTTCTTTTTTATCGTATGCAATACAGAGCATGCTCTATATTTTATGTAAAAGGTGTTCAGCTATCCATACTTTTTCACCATTAATCCATACTTCTTTTAAATCATTTTTAGTATTAACTTCCCAAATGAGTAAATGATAAGGATCTTTATATGTACAGCCAGATTTTTCCTTAATGTTGAAGACAAGAAAATCAGAATTGTAATCACTCTTTAGATAACCTATTTCATTATCTTTAGAGATGATTTTTGCAGCTTTTGATGTCATAGATTCAAATGCTTCTTTGGCCGAAATTGAATAATTATGAATTAAGCTTTGTTGTTTCAATGCAAATTTTATTTCTTCAAGTAAATCTAAGTCAGAATTACTTGCAATGCTGTCAGTTCCTACTCCCCATAAAAATCCAAGTTCATTCCAAAGTTTTAAATTTGCTGTACCATTGCTTAAATAAAAATTGCTTCTGGGGCAATGAATGAATTTTATTTTATGTTCTTTTAGTAAAAGCAAATCTTCTTTTGTTGCTTGACTTAGATGTGTTCCAATTACTTTACAGTCTAATAAGTTATTCTTTGAAAGAAAATCAACTCCTGAAGCATGAGGTTCCCAGTATTTCAATTTAGGTTCAAGCTTGTTTATTTTTTTCCAGAAGTTTGTTGCTGGACCAGATTTATCTTTCCACCAGAATCTTTCCTGAGGAGATTCTTCCAGATGAGTTAGTAAAGGCTTATTATTTTCTTTTGACCAATTAATAAGTTTTTTCCATAGAGGAATTGAAACATCATACGGTGCATGTGGAGAAAATGTGAAATCTAATCGAGAATTGTGAAAGAGTTCTTTTTTTAGATTTTCTAAATCAGCAATTGCATTTGAGAAAACTTCATTTGCTTGCTTTTCATCAGAGCCGAACAGTTCAAGTCCTATTGTTGCTTTTAAAGGGCTTTTTGAAAGCAATTTTGCACTTAAGTAACTTGGTGTATTTTCTATAATGTACGTTGTGCCGCTTGAGATAGCACTTTTAATGCCTGAATTAACTGAATCAATGTAGTCTTTTTCTGAAAAAACTTTAGTGTAATCAACTAAATTTTCAAGCCATGGAAAAAGCCCATCTGAACCATTTATGTTTTTAAAATTTGAATATAAAAGATGAGTGTGCAGATTTATAAAGCCCGGACAGATTAATGATTTACCATGGTCTATAATTTCTACATTTAAACTATTCAAATCTCCAAAGTCTTCTTTTTTGCCGACATGAACAATCTTGGAATCCTGAACTAAAATGGCACCACCAATGATTGGAGTACCGTTATTTGTAATTATTATTTTTGTGAGATGAAGTTTGTTAGCCACAAAAACATTTTAAATCAATTACTGCCAGATATACTAAATTACTCTATTCGTCAGCAGCAGCTAGGTTAGGTAAGCGTCCGTGTAATAAATGGTACAGTATTGCTAAACCTTTACCCATGCTTTGAAAGGCAAATCCAACAACTGGCATAAACTCTCTATCACATGCCTGTTTGACATCTCCTTCTCTAATTCCTGTTTCTGTTGCTTTAAGATTTCTAAGCCACAGAGGATCACTTTCCTTACCGTAATCTACTACGTTGACAAAGCCTCTAATCCATAATGGCAGTATTGTATTTGAAGCATGAAATATTTTTAACTTTAAAACCTTCTTTAATTCTCCCCAGTTTGTTAATAATTCTGCCAAAGAAGATTTTGGCTTTACTTTACTTTGTCCTTTTTTAGAGAACTCTGGTTTTATTTCAGGTTCTGAATCTTTTGTTTCATCTGCGATAAATTGCTCAACATGGTTTTTAATTACTTCGAATTCATGTTTATATTCTCCTCTTATGAAATCATTGATTTGCCCTTCTTCTAGGAGAACTGATTCTCTTAAGTATTTTTCCATAGTTGTTTCAACTTCGTCTAAGATAAGTTTCTGATATTTTTCTTTTAGAGCTTTTTTCCAATCTTCATTTGATGGCTTAACTTTATTTCTTTCTTCTGCCATTTCTGCATAGTATTTTTCTCTAAGAGGTGTATAGCAGACTTCATCAGCAATTACTTTATGAAATTCTCTAATATGTTTGCTCTTGCCACTGCCAGCTACTTTTACTAGTTCATTGCCGCTTTTATCTGTGTAAGTCTCTTTTTTCTTTGCACTGCTTATAAAGGTTTCAATTAGATCGAAATTAGTTCTGAATGAACTTGAGCAATTTTTGCCTTTTATCCAGACTTGTTTAGTTTTTCTATTTACTACAACATCATTAATTAGCTCTGGTTTTTCTGGGTGTAACTGTAATTCAGTAATGTCTAAATTTTTCTCAGCAAAATCTGATACTGATTTAACAAATCCAGAGTTTTTACCAAATACCTTTTCTCTTATTTTTAGAGGCTCAATGTAGCCTTCTTGTCCAGGCTTTTTACCTCTAATCCAGTTTAGTCCGTGTGAGATATAAAAAGTACCTGTTGTCACAGTTTGTGGAAGTCTGACACTTAGTGCATAAACACCTGTATAGTAGGCGTGTGATAAAAATCCGCCAACATTAAAGATCTTATCTAACAATCCTACTGCCCCACCAATTTCCTGAGCTTCTTTATTGAAAAACTCTCCTCTAAGAAATCTATTCAGTACTGGAGTTACAACTGAAACCATTCCTATGGGGGGAAGTAATAGAGCTTCTATTTTAGACAAATGTCTTCCGTATTTTAAAAATTTCCCAAGAGCACCATTCTCTTGAGATGACTTATGCCAGCTATCTCTAAGTTTTTTTAATGATCTCACTGCAAAGTTGTTAGGATTTTTAAATGCATTTTGGAAAGTTTCAACACCTTCAGCAGTTCTAATAGTTGTATCTAAGTATTTTGCTACGTACTCAAATGGCCATGCCCATGAATTAAACAAAGTTCCTAGTCCAACTGAAATTGGTTCTTTTTTGAATCTTTCGAAAGCAGAACCAAAATTACCTTTGCATATATCTGTAATAGTTTCCCAGCCTAGAATGCACTGGCCTGACATTGGAATTACAGAAGCCTGTGCACTTCCTAGATTTCCTAGTCTATATAAAGATTCAAACTCTTGTTCTAGTCTGTAGTTGTTTGGATCTTTTCTCTTTTTTAGAGAAGTTAGAAATGACATAGCTCTTCCGCCTGTATATGAGAAGAAGCTAAATAGTATATGAGGGAGATTTAAAATTGTAGCTATCATATGAGGAGTTGAACGAGTCCCCATTTTTAAAGGGTCACCCCATGTATTTGGAGCAAAGCCTAAACTTGCTGCTGTGTAAACCATCCTATTAAGCAAATCATCTTTAGAGCTTGCTTTATTATTTCTTTGAAGAAACTCATTGTTCAAGGTGAAAAATGGAAATAAAAGAGAAAAGGGTACAGAGATAACATTACTAATACTGTTTGATAGATTTCCTATTCTATTGAAACCATCTTTTAGTCCATCTTTCATTGCAACTCCAAGCAGTGCTAGTACTGCTGCTCCTGCACCTGTTGCAATCCTTGCATTTTTTGTATTGTTTTCTTTTGTTGTTTGAGGATTGTCAAAGCCAGCTTGAGATGAACCTCTTTTTTCAGAAGTTCTTTTTATTTGCTGTTGGCCTACTAAAATGCCATCATTGGCTTGTGTTTTTTTAATTGCACCCATTAAATTTTATTATGTAATAATAAGCTATAAAAACTGTCTAAAATAAACAGCTTATACACGTAAGTGTATATAACGATTTTATAAAAGTTAAATAGATAAAGTCCAGCAAGTGTTTTATTGAATTCCTTAACCAAAGCACTTTAGTTAAGGGTTTAATGTGACTTATGTATCAAGAGAAAAAATAAATTGAGTTTTTTATAAAATTTTTCTTTAATTGGTTAAGAAAACAGATTATGATATTGAAGCGATGGTTCTTACATTTATCTTGTGCCCGTAGCTCAGTGGATAGAGCAACCGCCTTCTAAGCGGTCGGTCGGACGTTCAAATCGTCTCGGGCACGATCCAGAGAATCAGAATATCAGAAATTAGAGGATCAGAAATTAGAAATCAAAAATCAAATTCTGATTTCTGAATACTGATTTCTGATCCTCTAGAACGGGCGATTGGCGGAATGGCAGACGCGCATGACTTAGGATCATGTGGGTAACCGTGGGGGTTCAAGTCCCTCATCGCCCATGAGGGCCACTAGCTCAATGGTAGAGCACACGCCTCTTAAGCGTTAGGTTATGGGTTCGAATCCCTTGTGGCCCAAGTTTTCAAAAATTAATCTGCTTGTTCAAAATGTGCTTCAAATAAAAGTATTGTGCACGCAATAAATATTAGTGCTAGTAGCAGTATAGTTAAATGGCTTACTAAAAACATAGTTGCTTATCCGTAGGCAGTATTCCCGTACTGGTACAAAATACTTAGGGGTATTATCGGATAACTTTTCTTAAGTTGAAGTTTGCTTTTCTAAGCAATTCTTTTGCGGTATTTAAGTCGCAATGCTTAAAATGCATTACTATTGCGGCTTTTGTATTCTTTTTTGACTTCTTGAATAAGAGGTTAGCTTTGTTAAGTGGTACTTTACAAATATTAGAGATAATCCCAAGAGCACGTTTAACTAGCTTTTTGTTTGTAGGTTGCACATCAATCATTAGGTTATTAAATACTTTGCCAGATTTAATCATTGAGATTGAACTCAGCATGTTTAAAATGATTTTTTGCGCAGTTCCAGATCTTAGCCTGCTTGAACCAGATATTATTTCATAATCAATTTCAGGTGAAATCTTATAATTAGCAATCTTTGAAAGAGTTGATTTTGGATTTGAGGTTATTGAAATTGTTGTGATCTTTTGTTTTTTTGCATGTTTTATTGCTGCTATTGTATATGGAGTTTCGCCGCTTGCAGATATGCCAACTAGAACATCATTCTTTTTAAGATTGACTTTTTTTAAATCTTTTATTGCCAGGGATTTATTGTCTTCTGCTCCCTCTTTTGCTTTAAATACAGCATCATCTCCTCCTGCAATTATTG
>Ga0209515_10005125_pt1 | contig 17206 bp, 15 predicted proteins | sample Subgroupgradi54m_FD_187454 | JGI IMG/M metagenome (GOLD analysis project Ga0209515, IMG submission 187454) | Subsurface groundwater microbial communities from S. Glens Falls, New York, USA - GMW60B uncontaminated upgradient, 5.4 m (SPAdes)... ...
CCGGCGCGATTCGCACGACCGCCCTCGTCCGGCCGGACGGCACGCTCGCCAAGCTCTTTTCGAACGTGAAGGTCGATGGCCACGTCGACGCCGTGTTCGGCCTCGCCTATGTGCCGGGTGCGGCCACGCCGACGCTGGTCTCGGGCGGCCAGGACGGCAGCGTGCGCCTGTGGGACGTGGGCGCGGGCACGGCGACCGTGCTGGGCACGGGCGCGCAGCCGATCCGGGCGCTGGCCGTGTCGGCGACGGGACAATGGCTGGCCGCCGGCGACAAGGCGGGCGGCCTGCGCCTGTGGGAGCTGCCCGGCGGACGGCTGGTGCGCACGCTCGACGGTCACACCGGCGCCGTGCTGGCGCTGGCCTTCTCGCCCGACGGCACCCACCTGGCCTCGGGCAGCTACGATCACACGGTGCGGCTATGGGACGTCGCCAGCGGGCAAGCGCGCGTGCTCGCCGGTCACGAGGACTTCGTCATGGCGGCGAGCTTCTCGCCCGACGGCAAGACGCTGGCGACGGGCAGCGCCGACACCACCGTCAGGCTGTGGAACGTGGCCACCGGCCAGGCACGCGTGCTCACCGGTCACCTGGCCTGGGTGACCGACGTGAGCTTCTCACCCGACGGCACGCGCCTGGTCAGCGCGGGCAGCTTCGATCACACGGCGCGTCTCTGGGACGTGGCCACCGGGACCAGCCGCCCGGTGCCCCACCGCGGCAACATCCGGGTCGCGCGTTTCACGCCCGACGGCAAGCGGGTCGTGTCGGGCGGCGACGATCTGCGCGTGTGGTCGGATGATCTGCCCGAGGATGCCGCCGGGCTGGAGGAGTGGATCGACGCGCACACCAACGAGACGGTGCGGCCGTAGCCGCCTGACTCAGTGGATCCAGTGGATGCTGAGCGACGTGGGCGCGGCGCCGGTGCTCTCCTTGGCGGCGATGAACACGTTGTTGATGTTGTTGCTCGCCGGCTGCAGGGCCAAGCTGGCCTCGCCGGCGGCCTGCGACGCGACCACGACGTCGGTCACGTCGAGGCGGTTCTCGACTGACTGGGTGACCTGCACGTCGCGCAGGTAGGTGTAGGCGGGCTTGTTGTTCCACGTGACCGTCGACTCCGACCAGGCGGCGGTGACCTGGTTGAGGCGCAGGGTCACGGTCGGGCCACCGGGCGTGTAGGGCGACGGAAGCACCAGGTCGGCGCGCGTGATGGTCGCGCCCGCGGGCACGAGGCCGGCCCACGAGTAGCCGAACAGACCCTCCGAGGTCAGGTGGTAGTTGCCGATGTCCACCGACGGCTCGGCGCCGAAGTTGCGTCCCGCCGCCGGACCGACACCCAGGCTGGCGTAGATCACCGCCGCGTCCTTGCTGACCGGGACGCCGCCCAGGTAGCCGTACCAGGTCGACTCGGCCGTGCCGGGCGTGAACACTCCGCAGGCGCGCGGCAGGTGGCTGTAGAAGCGGTACTCGATCTTGTCGCCGGGCGCGTAGCCGGCGCGCGTGAGCGAGTAGGTGGACCATCCGTCACCGTGGCTCACGCCGGTCGTCTCGATGGCCTGGGCCACATTCTGGATGCCGTTCTGTCTGACGAACACTTCCACGTAGGCCTGATCGCTGGGCAGGCTGACCTGGAACTGCAGCTGCCCCGGGGCCGGGCTGCACACGTTGCCGGTGCCGTTGGCCGGCGCGGCGCAGACCTTGAGCGCCAGCTCGCTCGTCGCGACGAGCTCGTTGTCGCTCTCGGTCTGACAACCGATGAGTACAAATGCCAGTGATGCACCAGTAAGGATTTTCAGCAGGCTCATGGGACTCCATCCGTGGATTGGCCAGGGTTGAGAAAGCGGGCTTCACTTCGTGCGGATGGCGAACAATCTTTCAGTCACGCGGACTCGGTCAAGAAACTTGTCGTGACGAGTTCTCGCGCCACGTTCATGCGTCATACGCACAAAGTGGACCGCACCGGCATGCAGGCGGCGCGTGATAAGCTCGACCCGGCCTTCATCTGGCCCTGTGGAGCACCCTCCACACAGGAGCGCGAGACGGCGCATGGGAGAGCTTTCGCTTCGGCGCTACGAGATTCGCCGCGTGCTCGGTCGCGGTGGCACGGGGACGGTCTACGAGGCGCTCGACACGCGCACGCACGCGCTGGTGGCGCTCAAGGCGGTCGAATCGTCGATCGCCGAGCACCTGTTCCAGCTCAAGCACGAGTTCCGCGCGCTCGCCGAGGTGCAGCACCGCAACCTGGTCCACTTCGGCGAGCTGGCCTGCGAGGACGACAAGTGGTTCTTCACCATGGAGCTGGTGGCCGGCTCGGGTTTCATACCCTACGTGCGGCCGCCGCTGGTCGGCCTCGAGCCCGAGGCGGTGGTCGCCGACACCCTGCCGCGTCCCCGCTCCGACGCCACCGACCCCGACCTGGACACCGACGAAGACGAAGGCATCGTGACCACCACGGTGCTGCAGGTGTGCGGCGTCCGCGCCGGCAAGCGCGCCGGGCGCATCCCCGTGGTCGCGCGTGAGCGCGGCGGCCCCACCTTCGACGAGGCGCGTGTGCGTGCGGTGTTCGCGCAGCTGGTCGACGCGCTGTGCGCCCTGCACGACGCCGGTCATGTGCACCGCGACGTCAAGCCGGGCAACGTGCTGGTCACGCGCGAGGGCCGCGTCGTGCTGCTCGACTTCGGCCTGGTCATGGCGCTGGCGGCGAGCGAGCGCACCCGCGTCGACAAGAGCGGCACGCCCGCGTACATGGCGCCCGAGCAGGCCGCGGGCGCGTCGGTGGGACCGGAGGCCGACTGGTACGCGCTCGGCACGATGCTCTACGAGACGCTGACCGGCCGCCTGCCCTTCGTCGGCTCGATCGACCAGGTGCTCGCGGCCAAGGCCGAGCGCGATCCACCCGCGCCGCACAGCCTGGTCGCCGACGTACCCGCCGATCTCGACGCGCTGTGCATGGAGCTCATGCGCCGGGATGCACGCGCGCGTCCGCACGTCGACGAGCTGCGCGCCCGCCTGGGCCTGCCCGCGCGTGCGCGCGTGCTGGCCGGCGAGGCCACTGCCTTCGTCGGTCGCAGCGCCGAACGCGCCGCGCTGCGCGCCGCGTGGCAGCACGTGCACGACGGCGGCGCGCGCGCCGTGATCATCGAGGGCGAGCCGGGCGTGGGCAAGAGCGCGCTGGTGCAGGAATTCCTCGCCGACCTGCCCGCGAGCACCGTGGTGCTGAGCGGACGCTGCTACGAGCAGGAGAGCGTGCCCTTCAAGGGCGTCGACAGCATGGTCGACGCGCTCGGCGCGCACCTCGAGGCCCGGTCCGACGACGAGCTGGCCGAGCTGCTCGCGGGCGGCGTGCGCTACCTGGCCAGCGTGTTCCCCGTGCTCAACCGCGTGCCCGCCATCCAGGCCGTCAGCACCGAGGAGCGCCACGTGGCCAGCGAGGCCGGCCTGCGCGCGAACGCCTTCGGCGAGCTGGCCCGCCTGCTCGCCGCGCTGGCGCGACGCAGCGTGCTGGTGCTCTTCCTCGACGATCTGCAGTGGATCGACGGCGACAGCCTGGCGCTGCTGGAGCGCGCCGCGCTGCCCGAGAGCGGCACACCCTGCCTGTTCGTGGCCACGCTGCGCGGCCAGACCGAGGTGGCGCCGGCGCTGGCCCGCCTGTACGCGGGTAGCGAGCGCATCGCGCTGCGCGGCCTGTCCGCCGACGAGGCGCGCGCGCTGTGGCACGAGCTCGGTCCCGACGCTGGTGAGGGCGGGCTGCAGGCCCACCGCGAGCGCGCCATGCACGAGGCGGGCGGCCATCCGCTCTTCCTGGCCGAGCTGGCGCGCGCGGCCCGGGCCGGCCAGCTCGACCGGCACGCGGGCGCGCACCTGGTCGACGTGCTGTGGGACCGCATCGCGCAGCGCGACCCGGTCGAGCGCCGCTTCCTCGACATCGTGGCGGTGGCCGGCGCGCCCACGCCCTACGAGATCCTGGCGCGCGCCGCCCAGCTCGACGTGGGCGACTGCCTGACCCGCCTGGGCGCGCTCAAGGCGGCGCAGCTGGTGCGCGTCAGCCTCGTCGGTGAGGCGCGCTGCGTGGAGCCCTACCACGACCGCATCCGCGAGGCCATCATGGGTCATCTGCAGGGCGGCGGCGGCCACGCGGCGGACCTGCACCTGCACCTCGGCCGCGCCCTCTTCGCCGCCACCGCGGCCGACGCGCTGCCCGCGCGCGTGTTCACGGTCGTGCACCATCTCAACTCGGCGCGCGACCTGCTCGTCGACGCGGGCGAGCGCGTGCGCGTGGCCGAGCTCAACCTGCTGGCCAGCCGTGAGGCGCGCCTGGCCACCGCCTACAAGCGCGCCCACTCCTACGCGCGCGCCGGGCTCGAGCTGCTCGGCGAGGCCGGCTGGACCCGCTCGTACGCGCTGTGCCGCGATCTGCACCTGGCGCGCATCGAGGCGCTCTTCCTGGCCGGCGATCGTGCCAGCGCACTGGCCGTGTTCGAGGCGGCGCGGCCGCACATGGCCAGCGCCGAGGACACCGCCGCGCTGTGGGCCGCGTGGGTCGTGCTCGAGACCGGCCAGGGTCGCTCGCACGACGCGGTCGCGGCGGGACGGCAGGCGCTGGCCGAGCTGGGCATCCGCATGCCCCGGCGCGGCACCATGCTGACCGTGCTGCGCGAGTACATCGGCGCGCGCTGGGTGCAGGAGCGCCGGCCCGCCGCTCAGCTGGCCAACCTGCCGCTCCTGGCCGACTCGCGGCTCAAGGGCGCGCTCGAGATCCTCATCGCGCTGGCGCCACCGCTCTTCTTCACCGACACGAATCTGCTGACCTGGGCGCTCCTGCGCGTCGCCCGCCTGTCCATGCGCCACGGCGTCTGCGACGTGTCGTCGTACGGCATCGCTGGCTACGGCGTGGTGCTCGCGGGTGCATTCGGCCAGCACCAGGAGGCCGCCGAGCTCGGCAAGCTGGCGCTGGCGCTCGACCGCCGCTTCGCCAACCCCAGGCTGGCCGCCAAGCTGGCCTATGTGAATGGCGGTTACATCGTGCCGTGGGTGCGCCCGTACGCCGACGGCAAGGAGCAGCTGCGCACGGCCTACCGGCTGGCCATCAAGCACGGCGATCCCGCCTACGAGGTCTACTCCGCCGCGGTGCTGTCGGTGCTGACGTTCTGCGAGTCGAAAGACCTGGCCGGTGTGCGGGAGACTGCCGAGTGGGCGCGCGACATCGCCATCCGGCGCGCCGACAAGGACATGGCCTGCATGCCCGACGTGCAGGCGCGCCATGCCGCCGCGCTGGCCGGTCACGCGGGCAGCGCGCGCGACCTGGGTGTGCCCGGCTCGACCGACGCCGAGCTGCGCGCGTCGCTCGACGACGCGACCACACCCATCGCCCTCTTCTACTACTACTTCTGCAACGCCGAGCTGGCCTACCTGGATGGCGATGCCGCACGCGCCGAGCAGCTGCTCGCCCAGGCGCACCGGCGCAAGGAAGGCATCTTCTCCATCCCCACCACCGCCGAGCTGTGCCTGCTCGACGCGCTGGTCGCCGCGCGCCGCCACGCGCAGGTGGGGCGCGCCGCACGCGCGCGCCTGCGCCTCGCGCTCGATTCGTGCGTGCGCAAGCTCGACGCCTGGGCCGAGAGCTGTCCGCACAACTTCGCCGCGCAGGCGCACATCGCGCGCGCCGAGCGTGCACGCGTACACGGCCGGCACAGCGAGGCGAGCGAGCGCTACGATCGCGCGGTCGCGGCGGCGCGCGAGCACCAGGCGCCCCGGCGCGAGGCCTTCGCGCTCGAGCTGGCCGCGGCGCACGCGCACGCGCAGGGCGAGCCCGAACGCGCGCGCGCGCTCACCCGCGAGGCCGTCCTGGCCTACCGACGCTGGGGCGCGCAGGGCAAGGCAGCCGAGCTGGCCAGGCTGGGCGAGCCGGGTTGACGCAGCGCGCCACGCGTCGCCGCCGGCGGGGACGACAGACCTGCGTGAACGGACGTTGATGATGCGCTGGGGTCGCTAACCCCGGCTGGTGCGCCGTGGAGGCCTCGGTCGTGCCAGTAATTTCAGTGTGATACGAGTCACGGCACGCGCTGCCAGGCTTGGCCGGTTCCGTGCAAAGGAGAGTCACGACATGGCTTCTTCCGATGACGCTCCGCTCGGCCGGCCTTCCGTGAGCGCCGATCTCGTCGTGGTCGACCCGGCCCTGCTCGAGGAGCCCGATCTCGAGCCGGGCGAGCAGGTGGGCGAGTTCGTGGTCGGCGGCAAGCTGGGCGAGGGCGGCTTCGGCGCGGTCTTCGCGGCGGCTCACCCGGTCATCGGCAAGCAGGTCGCGATCAAGGTGCTCAACCGGCGCTACTCCTCGGATCCGGGGATGGTCTCGCGCTTCGTCGCCGAGGCGCGCGCGGTCAACCAGATCCGCCACCGCCACATCATCGACATCTTCTCCTTCGGCCAGCTGCCCGACGGCCGGCAGTACTACGTCATGGAGCTGCTCGCGGGCAAGACGCTGCACGCCTACCTGCGCGAGCGCCGCCGCCTGTCGCTCGCCGAGGCCTTGCCCATCCTGCGCGCCATCGCCCGCGCGCTCGACGCCGCGCATGCCAAGGGCATCGCCCATCGCGACCTCAAGCCCGACAACGTCTTCATCGCGCTCGACGACGACGGCACGATCTACCCCAAGCTGCTCGACTTCGGCCTGGCCAAGCTCATCGGCGACGATCGGCCCGCGCACAAGACGCGCACCGGCGCGCCCATGGGCACGCCGCACTACATGTCGCCCGAGCAGTGCCGCGGCCGCAAGATGGACACGCGCACTGACATCTATTCCTTCGGCGTGGTCACGTACCAGCTGCTCACCGGCAAGGTGCCATTCGACGGCGCCGATTTCATGGACATCGTGTGCAAGCAGCTGCGCGAGCAGCCGGTGCCCGCGTCGCAGATCGTGCCCGACCTGCCCGCGAGCGTCGACCGCTGCATCGCCTGGATGATGAAGAAGGAAGCATCGCGGCGGCCGCACAACCTGATGGCGGCGCTGCGTGCGCTCGAGGAGGCCGCGGCCGAGGTCGGCGTGGCGCTGCCGCCGTCGTCGGCGCGCGCGAGCGAAGGCGTGCCCGAGCACGAGGAAGAGGACGTAGAGGAAGTAGAAGAGACGCCGAGCCCGAGCCTGGCGCCCACCCGTCCGGCGCTCGCGCCGCGGAAGGCAGCGCCCGAGCCGGAGCCGTCGTCCGACGCCAACGGTGTGGTCACCGCGCCGCTGGCGAGGCGTCGCTTCCCGCTGCGGCAGGCCGCGGCGCTCGTGCTGCTCGTGGGCATGTCGACGGTGGCCTACCTGCCCTCGTCGACGGCGCCGGCCGGGGCGCGCATCGGCGTCACGTCAGCGCCGGCAACGACGCCCGCGGCCGCTCCGATGCTGACGCCCATCCAGGCACCCGCGCCCGAACGCGCGAGCGTGCCCACGGTCGCGCCCGCGCCGGTACGTGTCACCTCCGCGCGCAGCGCCGCACCGACGCGGCAGACCGGACGCGCGCGCCGCCTCGCGTCGTCGTTCACCGCCACGCCCACGCCGGCGAGCGAGCCGAACCGCGCCGCCGACGCCACGCAGGACCCTGACGCCGCCAAGGAACGCCTGGAAGACTTCGGCGACTGACGCGCGCGCGGTCTGTGGATTGCATCACTCGCATGCGCGAATGCATTGCGGCCGCTTCATCGCGACCTCCGTGATCCTGGGCGTCGCTCTCACTGGCTGCTACCAGCCCAGCGTGCGAGATTGCCAGTTGCAATGCGGCGTCGACGGAGTCTGCCCGGCAGGACTCGTGTGCGTGCACGGCTTCTGTCGCCTGGACGACATCGATCCGGTCGCCGAGTGCATCGCGAGTGCAGCGTCCGACGCCGATATCAGAAGTGTCGTGGATGCGCACACTGTGCCGGATGGACCCGCGGTAGACGCGCCGCCCGCACCCGCCGACGCGGCGTCGCCCGACGCCTGCATCTGCCATTCGCAGGACGCCAACCGCTGCGAAGATGGCCATGGCGACCAGGACTGCGGCAGCGGCGGCCACGGCCACGACTTCGGCGCGCCGGCTCGGTCGAGCCGCGCGATGCAGCGGTAGGTCGCGTCGCGCACGGGTCGTACGCGGCACGCGGCAAGAAAGTATCGCGGCGGGTGGACTATCGGCGCAGCGCCCGGCGCACGCCCAGCACGTAGGTCACGCAGGCGGCCACGATCGACGTGCCGAATCCGACGCTGAGCTCGTTGATCCCGGCCAGGCCGTGATGCGGCAGGACGAACCCGTAGCCGATCACGGCCGTGGGCACCACGAAGCCGATGAGCGGCACGTAGTCGACCAGTCGCAGCGTGGCGGATGACTTCTGAGGCGACGACTTGCTGCTGGGCTGGGCCACGGGTCCTCCGGTTGGGATCCGGACTCTACTACAGGCGCGGACGCCGCCAGAGCGACGGGTCCAGATCTTCGCTGACAGGCGCGAAGGCCTCGGGCGCGGGCGCGGCCGCGGCCTTGCTCGACGCGCCCTGGGGCGGTGGCGGGGGCGGCGTCAGCGGCGGCAGGTTGACCCAGGCGCGCAGGCGGTTGGCGGCCTCGTAGCGCTCGCTCAGCGGCAGGCGGCCGATGACCGAGCCGTGGTTGCCGCCCGCGACGGTGTAGACGTACGAGTCACGCGTGCCCGGGCCCAGCTCGAAGGGCTCGGCCGACCACGGATCGTTGCTGCCGTAGACGAAGAGCAGGCGGCGGCCGAACAGACGCACCCACAGATCGATGTCGAGCATGGCGAGCGGGTGGAAGCGGACCGGGATCTCGGCGGGCACGAAGGCGCGCGCCCCGAAGAAGCCCGGGTAGTGCAGCAGATCGAGGAGGTCGCGCTCGGGCGCGGCGGGCGAGCCCAGCTCGGTGGCGGCCTGGTAGTAGTAGGGGATGTACGGCTCGAGCCCCTGATCGGTGTAGAAGCCGAAGTAGACCGTGTCGTCCATGAACTTGAAGATGTCGGCGGTGGGCGCGTCGGCGGGCGGAACGTTGGGGCAGTCGGCCTGCTTGCCGTACTGCCAGAAGGTCCAGTAGAGGTCGAGCACGGCCGACTCGAGCGACTGTTCGAGGTCGAGGTGCGTGAAGGTGAAGCCGTTCTCGGCCGCGTATGCCGACAGCATGGCCAGCATCTCGTCGCGGCGCAGCAGTGCCTGGCGCTGCACGGCCAGCAGCGCCGCGCGGCAGGCGGGATCGTTGCCCACGTGGTCGAGGAAGGTCTGGTAGCGCGAGTCCTCGTCGTCGAAGGTGTCCTGCGGTGCCACGTAGGCCACGGTGGCGACCACGTCGGCGGGGAAGAAGCGACGGTGGTAGATCGACGTCATGCCGCCCTTGGAGTGCCCGGTCGACACCCAGGGCGCGCCGTACAGGCGGCGGAAGGCCTTCACGACCCGGTGGTGGTCAGAGGCGGCCTGGAAGATGTTCAGCTTCGACCAGTCGGTGGGCACGGGCCGCGAGGGCACGAAGAAGCGCTCCTCGACCGCGATCTGGTTGCCCTCGACGATGCGAGTCGGCTCGGCGAGGAAGGGCAGGATGGGCAGGTCGTAGCCGGTGGTGAACAGCACGACCGGCTTGCTGGTGTCGCGGTGCAGGAGCGTGACGCGCTGCTCGAAGGTGCCCGCCCAGGGGCGCAGGTGATCGATGGGCTGGGTGTAGGTCATGGAGAAGAAGCGCGCGTCGGGCAGGTTGGGCACCGGCAGCTCCTCGACGACGGTGAGCCCGGGAATCGCGTGCAGCCGGTCGAGCAGATCGTCGCCGACAGGCGGATCGTCGGGGGCGGCGAGCTGCAACTCGGCCACGCCGGGGTCGCCCGGCGGTTCCTCCGCGCAGGCACCCAGGGTCACCAGCGCGCACACGGCAAGCATGAAATTCTTCATGGCCACGAGCGTAGGGACGACAGCGGCCCCAGGCCCGAGCTATTCCACGGCGCGCGTACCGTCGGGTGACAGGCGGCACACGAAAACGCGCGCGGCGCGTGAGGCCGATCACGCGCGCGCCATGAATGGCATTCTTCAATGACAAGTTGCTCGAAAACTGCCATTCATCCCGGAGCACGCGCCGAGGACCTCCTCGCGCCGCCCGCCGCCGAATGATTGCTCATTCAGTGAATGGTCACTCAGTACGAAGTTTCACGAAGTTCCATTCTTCACGCCGAGTTCACGTCGTATGCTTGCGGTGCCACGTTCGGGCGCTAGCCTTCCTGCGCACCGCACCATTTCTGGCGGAGGCATGACGATGGGAACCGAGATCACGACAGTGGAAGTCTTCGAGCGCGCGCTGCTGCTGTCGGTCGACGAGCGCGCCCAGCTGGTGCAGCAGCTGCTGCGTAGCATCGACAACGAGCGCTCTTCGGCGGAGCAGATATCGGCACGCTTCAACTCGCTGGGCGCGCGTTTCTGCAACGTGGTGAAGGGCGAGCCGCAGAGCGAGAGCGACGACCCAGGCGAAGGCGAGCCTTTCGGCGGCGCGCGTCTGGCCTAGCTCCGCCCCGGAACCTCCTGCCATTCAGCTCGCGCGCCATCCCGGTCAGCCGTAGGCTCAGCAAAACCCCGCTGCGCCAGCGACCAGGAGGGCAACCATGGCATCCGCGTCGACGTCACTTCCCGTGGGAGCAGGCTTTCTGTGGGAGCGCGCAGGCACGCGCGAGATCACCGCGCCCGAACGCTTCTCCGAGGAGCAGCGGGCCATCGCCAGCTCGGGGCGCGAGTTCTCCGACAAGGAGATCCTGCCCCACCTCGCCGACATCGAGGCCAAGAAGCCCGGCCTCGTGCCCGCGCTCCTGCGCAAGGCGGGCGAGCTGGGCCTGCTCATGGTCGACGTGCCAGCCGAGCACGGCGGCCTCGGGCTGGACAAGACCACCTCGATGCTGCTGGCCGAGCAGTTCTCGCGCGTCGGCTCGTTCTCGGTCTCGCTGGGCGCGCACACCGGCATCGGCACCTTGCCCATCGTCTACTTCGGCACGCCCGCGCAGAAGGCGGCCTACCTGCCCGATCTGGCCACCGGCAAGCGCCTGGCCGCCTACGCGCTGACCGAGGCCAGCTCGGGCTCCGACGCACTGGCCGCACGCACACGCGCGGTGCGCTCACCCGACGGCGCGCACTGGATCCTCGACGGCTCCAAGCAGTTCATCACCAACGCCGGCTTCGCCGACGTGTTCGTGGTCTTCGCCAAGATCGACGGGGGCGAGTTCAGCGCCTTCATCGTCGACCGCGACTCGCCCGGGCTGAGCATCGGCGCGGAGGAGCACAAGATGGGCATCCGCGGCTCGTCCACCTGCGCGCTCGCGCTCGAGGGCGTGCGCGTGCCCATCGGCAACCTGCTGGGCGAGCCGGGCAAGGGCCACCGCATCGCGTTCAACATCCTCAACCTGGGCCGCATCAAGCTGGGCGTGGGCACCATCGGCGCGTGCAAGTACGGCCTCGAAGTGTCGGCGCGCTACGCCGGCGAGCGCAAGCAGTTCGGCAAGCCCATCGGCTCGTTCGGCCTGGTCGCCGACAAGCTGGCCGAGATGGCCATCTGCATCTTCGTCGGTGAGACCATGGGCTATCGCACCACCGGCATGCTCGACGAGCGCCTGGCCGCGGCCAGGAGCGACGACGCCAAGGTCGACGCCATCGACGAGATGACCATCGAGTCGTCGATCATCAAGGTCTTCGGCTCGGAGGCGCTCGACTACTGCGCCGACGAGGCGGTGCAGATCCACGGCGGCTACGGCTTCATCGAGGAGTTCGAGCCGGAGCGCCTGCTGCGCGACTCGCGCATCAACCGCATCTTCGAGGGCACCAACGAGATCAACCGGCTCATCGTGCCGGGCACGATCCTGAAGCGCGCCCTGAAGGGTCGCATGCCACTCCTGCAGCTCGCCGGCGACATCCGCCGCAAGCTGGCCGCAGGCGAGCTACCCGCGCGCGGCGAGGGCGACCTGGCCACCGAGGTGCAGGTCGCGGAGATCTGCAAGTGGCTCTCGATCTACGCGCTCGCCATCGCGGCGGAGACCTACCACATCAACATCGCCGAGGAGCAGGAAGTGCTCGGCGCCATCGCCGACATGATCGCACGCACCTACGCGCTCGACTCGATCGTGCAGCGGGTGCAGCAGATCCAGGCCTCGGGCGATGCTGCTCGCACCAGCTTCGCACGCGACGTGCTGAATGCATTCGCGCCGCGCGCCTACGGCTTCGTCTTCCACACGGCGCGTCACGTGCTCATGGATGTGTGTCCCGAGAGCACCGTCACCGGGCACCTGACCGCGGTCGATCGCCTGCGCATGGACTGGCCGAGCAAGGTCATCGCGGCCAAGCGCCGCATCGCCCATGCGGTGCTCGAAGCGGGTGGCTACCCGCTGCGCTGAGCTCCCGCATGTCGATGCGCGCGGCGGCAAACATCTGGCGAAATGCACGTGCTTCACGCACGTCGGCGCATTCCGGACATCGTTTTGATGCGAAATGGCATATTACGGTCACCTCACGCCGATAGATTGAGGCCCCATCGCCAAGGGAGTGCGCACGCGCGCTGCTCCCGGCGCAAGGAGGCCGACGTATGCGGTACCACGCCTTCGTCCCGAGGTCGCTCTGCGGCCCCCAGTCAATCCCCGTGCTCGTGCTCGTGGTTGCCCTCGCTGGCTGTGCCGGCGACGTTCCGCCCGGCGAGCCTGCTGCAGCGGCCGGCGAATCGGGAGGGCCTCCTGATCATCCAGATCATCCACTCGCCGCGCTCGCTGGCACCGCGGCGAGCTTCCAGACCGAGCAGAGCGGGCAATTCCTGACCGCCGCCGACGGCGGCGGCGGGGCCGTCCTCGCTGATCGCACTTCCGCGCAGGGCTGGGAGACCTTCGGTGTGATCGACCGCAACGGCGGCGGGCTCGAGAGCGGCGACCTCGTCACCTTGCAGACCGAGAACGGTCACTACCTGATGGCCACAAACGGCGGCGGCGGCGCGCTCGACGCGACCAGCAGCAACCAGCAGGACTGGGAGACCTTCCGGCTGGTCAGGCGCGCGGGTGGAGGAACCGTCCGCAGCGGTGACATCGTCGGGCTGCAGACGCTGGTCTCGGGTCGCTGGGTGTCGGCGACGAACGGCGGCGGCGGTGCCGTGGGCGCCGGCGGCGAGGGCTTGAGCACCTGGGAGAGCTTCCGCATCGGCCTGGGCGGTGGCGGTGGTGGTCCGTCCTGGCACCTGGTCTGGCAGGACGAGTTCGACGGCTCGTCGATCGACGAATCGAAGTGGTCGTTCGACGTGCAGTGGCCCGGCTGGGTCAACCACGAGCTGCAGGGCTACACCCGGCGCTGGGAAAATGCCCGCGTCGAGAATGGCAATCTCGTCATCGAGGGCCGCCACGACTGGTGGAACGGCCAGGAGTACACCTCGGCGCGGCTCAAGACCCAGGGCCGGAGGAGCTGGACCTACGGCCGCTTCGAGGCACGCATGCAGCTGCCGGGCGGCTGGGGCTCGTGGCCGGCATTCTGGATGATGCCCGACAACTTCAGTCGCGGCTGGCCCGCCTGCGGCGAGATCGACATCATGGAAGAGGTCGGCTACGACCAGGACAACGTCCACGCCACCACGCATTCGCAGGCATACAACTGGCGCAGCCCCAACCAGCGCACCTCGACCACCGGCGTGCCCGGCGCGACCAGCGGGTTCCATGTCTACACCGCCGACTGGAACCCGGAGGGCATCGACTTCTTCGTCGACGGCCGCTGGTACTTCAAGTCGCCCAACGACTACACGGGTGACGACGCCTGGCCGTTCAACAAGAACTTCTACATCATCCTCAACCTGGCCATCGGCGGCGACTGGGGCGGCGCGCAGGGCGTCGATCCCAACACCTGGCCCCGGCGCATGCTGGTCGACTACGTGCGCGTCTACCAGCGCTGGTAAGCGACCGCGCGCCGCGCCGCGCCCGCCGCAGCGCTTCCTACCAGAAGTAGTAATCGGCCGAATAATCGATGCGCGCGTCCTCGCCCAGCGTGGTCGCGTCGCAGCCGTCCACCGGTGCGTTGCCGCCCCAGGTGTTGACGCGCTGGATGTAGTGCGCGTCGGCGAGCGCGCCGTGACCCGAGTTGTCGGCGATCTCGAGCAGCAGCCAGGGCACCGAATCGGGCTCGCTCGCGGGCGCCCTGGCCAGCAGCCGGCCGACCACCTTGCTACCGTCGCGCAGCTGCCAGGTCGGGCCGCCGAAGTGGGTGCCGACGCGCCGGCCGCGCGGGTTGAACAGCGTGGCCTCGGGCGCCTTGAACTTCCAGCTGTACAGCCCCGCAGCATCGACGCTGCAGGTGTAGATCTGCACGCCGGTGGCGGGCAGACGCAGCTTCGGCTCGGCCACGCCGGGCACCTGCAGCTCGGGCGGCACCGCCGGCGGCTCGATGCCGCGGCAGCGCGCTGACGCCGTCGCGCCGGAGAGGAGTCCCACGATCGCGGTGCACAACATGATACTCGCCAGTCCCATTCTCAGCATCGGACGCTCCTTGTGTGCGAGGCCAGCAAGCCCGTGGGCGGCCTCGTCTGTGATCAAGTACGCGCCGACGCGCATCGGGTTTCGCCGCGTGCCGCGCGTCGAGACGTGCGACAGGCCACGTGTGCCGGGCGAGCGCATCGGGTAGAAGGAGGCGATGAAGCCACTCGCCTCGTCGTCCTGGTTCGCCGCTCTCGCCCTGCTCGTCGTCGTCGCCGCCTGTGGCGCATGCCAGCAGGCGGGCGGCAAGAGCGAGCGTGGGCCGGGCGCGGCCGCACACGAGTGTCTGCCCCTGGCGAGCATCGGGCCCGACAAGTGCCCGCCCACCTGGACCGACGCCCTGGCCGACAAGAGTCGCTTCTGCGCCGAGTCGCACGGGCCTGGATTCGACGCCTTCACCAGCAAGGCGGCCTGCCGCGGCGCTCTGCGCTACACCCGCCACCTCTTCGACGGCGGGCCGCGCTTCTGCATCTATGATCCGGCCACGCTGGCGCTGCGCGGCCATCGCGCCGTCGATCCCAAGGTGCTCAGCGAGCAGATCAGCTGTGGCGTGAGCGCCGCCGACTTCGGCGACGACCGCTGCGACGGCGAATCCTGCCCGACGTCAGTGAAGTGACATGCACACGAAGCACATGCCGGCGTCACAGCCCTTCATGTTGGTCGTGCACAGACCGAGCTTGCCCTCGGTGAACACGCACGTCTGGCCTTCCTGGGTGCACACGTGCACGGGATTGGTCGGCGTGCCGGCGGGGTCCTTGCTGCTGCCGGTGCCATCAGCGCTGGACTTGCACGCCAGCAGCAGGAGCAGCACGGCTGCAACCAAGAATGGCTTGTCGAAGTGCATGAATTCCTGGTCGCAGTCTACACCACGATTGTCGCGCTTAATTGCGGCCAATCGGGCAATCGCGATGTAATGTGCGCGCCATGTCGAGTTCAGACCGAGCCGTGGAAGCCCTCATCCGTGATTTCGCCTCGCAGCTGCAGGACCTCATTCGTGCGCAGCTCTCCACCGACGTGACCGACGCGATCCAGACCGCGCTGGGTGGCGCGCTGGCCGGCCGCGGCGCCGGGGCGAGAAATGGTGCGGCGCGCGGGCGTCGGGCAGACAAGGGCGGCAAGCGCTCGGCCGAGCAGATCGAGAAGCTCGCCGCTCAGCTCCACGCTTACATCGACAAGAATCCCGATCAGCGCGCCGAGCAGATCGCCCAGGCCAGCAAGCTGACCACCGGCGAGCTCGTCGTGCCCATCCGCCGCCTTCTCGCCGAGAAGAAGATCAAGGCCAAGGGCAAGGCGCGCGGCACCACCTACAACTCGGTGAAGTAAATATTCCCGTCCGACAGCGGCCGACCAGAAGATCGCTGCCATCGGTGTCCTACATGTCGTTGAAGAAACCGCGCATGGCTCGCGTCAGTAGCAGCAGGGAGCAAGACCATGACCTGCGAGCGCTGCCGAGCGGCGCGCACCACGCGCTGCGCCCGTTGCTGTCGCGAGCTCTGTGAACGTTGCCTGAGCGAACCGACATGTCCCAATGCATTCAATGGTGGTCACGTGCGTGAAACCCGCGCGAGCGAGAATTCAGGTCGAATCGAGTACTCCGACCTGGGCTCGCAACCGATGGGCATACCGCGTGCATCTTAAGGCCCGAGCCGAATGGACTCATTTCCCGATCACCACCGCCGCCTGCTGTTCGCCGACCTGAGCGACACCGAGCTGAGAGACTTCCTGACCCGCGTTCGCGACGAGCTCGAGCGCCTGGCCAGCGTGCTGCGGCGCGACCGCTTGCTCATGCGCGGCGTGCCGCCGGCCAAGCCGGTGCCTCTGGGCAAGCTACCCAAGCGCATCGCACGCACGGGCAGCAAGTGGAACGAGTACCGGGCCCGCCAGTCGGCGGCCGAGCTGGAGCTGCGCAAGCGCAGCCTGGTCATCACCGGCGACTGGGACGAGCCGACCCTGACCGACCTCGAGCGGCTGGTCGAGCGCATGCGCCGCGACGCCCTGTGAGTCGGGCCGACGCTACCCGATGATGAAGCAGTCGATGGTCGTCTCGACCTTGAAGTTCGAATCCTCGGTGTGTCGCTCGGCGTGGAAGATGTCCATCTTGTAGGTGCCGCCCTTGACGATGCCCAGCTCGGCGGCCTTGGCGTCGAGGTTGACCTCCGACGACAGCTGCGGGTGCAGGCCGCCCAGGTCGATGGCCAGCTTGCCATTGATGAACAGCCACAGATCGTCGTCGCCGGTGAAGCGGAAGATCTCGCCACCCTTGTACTTGAAGGTCGTGTGGACCTCGGTGGTGAAGTGGAAGTTGTGCGCCAGGCCCTCGTTGCCGAAGCCCTTCCCGTCGATGGGGAAGAATGCATCCGAGGAGAAGCCAAAGGTGCCGTGGCCGTCGTCGGCCAGCGAGATGGTGTAGGGGAAGGCCATGTTGACGCCGGGAACGTCGTGGTACCACTGCGCGAACTCGGCCGGGCCGGTGGTGTGCGGCTCGACCGCGCCGACGAAATCAAGGTGCTCCATTTCACGCACGAACGTGATGACGTCACCCTTCGCGCCGCATCCGAAGCAGTAGTAGAGACCCTTGTCGGCGTTGACGCTGAACGACGGCGTCTTCTCCTGATGGAACGGACAGAGCCCGGAGAAGGTGACGCCGCGCTTGCGCAGGCTGGTGTAGCCGGAGATGACGTCCTCGATGCGCGCCGCCTCGAGCACGCGTTGCACGCTTGCGTCCTTGATCATGCCCCGCCCTCCCGGTGAGGGC
>Ga0209515_10005126_pt1 | contig 17202 bp, 14 predicted proteins | sample Subgroupgradi54m_FD_187454 | JGI IMG/M metagenome (GOLD analysis project Ga0209515, IMG submission 187454) | Subsurface groundwater microbial communities from S. Glens Falls, New York, USA - GMW60B uncontaminated upgradient, 5.4 m (SPAdes)... ...
CGCCAATGCTTCCTCGGGGGCGTAAATAAAAATCAGATAGAGGTCGACCGCCATTGCAGAAAAGAAAAAAAGAGGAAGAAGATTTTTAATTTTTTCTTTCATGATTCCAGTAATGTCTCATAGACCATCAGAGATGCAATTAAATAAATGACGTCGAACCCACCTAAAAGTTTAAGCCAAACCAAATCCCCCCCTCCCCCTTTTAGTACACCAATAATGAGCGGCATCATCAGAGGATAAGAGATGACCGGCAAGATCAATTCCTTTCTTTTATGTGAAACAAGCATTCCTGAAAAAGTAGTTCCGATCACCGCAAGACCTAACGCTCCTAACCCTAAGGGACAAACAAACAACTTAAGTTGGCTCAGAAAGTCGGGAGGATTAAAAAAAAGAATCACAAAAAAGGTTGAAATAACCTCAAGGATCAAAATAAAAACAAAATTGATAAAAAGTTTGGCTCCAAAAAAAGGGAGATACGCTTCTCTCATCATTCGGATTCCATCAAGAACCCCCCCTTCATTTTCCGCTTCGAAAGTGCGATTCATCCGAAGAATACCTCCAAAAAGGGTGGTGAGCCAAATAAAGGTAAGAGCTAAAGACCAAACGGAAGATCGCTCAATCGGAAACCCAAAAACAAACAAAAGATTCAAAAGAAACGAGAAAAAGAAAATAGAAAAAAGCGATTCGTGGTTACGAAGAACCAGCTTGAGTTCATTTTGAAGGAAAACAAAAAAAAGTCTCATGATTTTTTCTCCAAAATCAGGCGATGATCGATAATTCCATCAAAACGTTGTGTGTCGTGGCTCGCCACCAAAAAGCTCCCCTTCTCTTTTTTAAGGGCTCCCAAAAAATCTACAAGAGAGGCAGATGATTCATCATCAAGACCGGTCAACGGTTCATCCAAAAGATAGAGAGAAGTTTTTGTCAAAAAAGTGCGCGCTAATCCTCCTCTGATTTTCTGACCTAACGAAAGAACGCCAAATTCGCGATTGAGAAATGACGAGAGACGAAACACCGAAATAAGATGATCCAAACGAGAAGTTTCAGTCTGATAGAGACGTGCATAAAATTTAAGATTTTCGCGCAAGGTCAGATCGTGAAAAAAAAAGGATGAAGGAAGAAACAGAGACGGGGATGCAGGGATGGTCAGCTCTCCACTTTTTGCTTTCACAAGTCCCGCCAGCACCTTAAGCAACGTGGTTTTACCAGCGCCATTTGCCCCCTGGATCATCATTCCTTCTCCCGCGTTCAAGGAAAAAGAAATGCGACTAAGGACTTTGTGCTTGCCAAAGGCTTGATTTAAATTTTCAACTCGTAACATCACGCACGTTTTCCTCTTGCGGCTAAAAGAACGAAGACAATGAAAACAAATAACGAAAGCGTCATCGCAATTTTTTGATCGGTCGTTCCTAAAAAAGAAGAAACAGTAAATTGTGGATTTTCTCCTCCGGAGGAAGAAGGTGCCATGCCAGGATCTCCTGGCGTTGATCCGCCCTGATTACCTGTCATCATCTGCGAGGCATCATAAGGAGAACCTGGGCCTATGGGCAAATCCACCGAAAGTTCTTTTTCGCCGGGCTTGAGTTGCAAGGAAGGAATCACATAAGGTTTTTCCCCTTCCATCGCCCCAATCGCATAAGTGAAATCGGGATCTGCAAAAATATTTTTGAAAACCACAATTCCTTTGGCATCGGTTTTTTTATTGAGCATCAACACCCGTTCCCCATTCTGAAAAACCATGATGACCACATCCTGACTGCCCAAGGGGGACTTATCTGACGCATGATAAAGCTTGGCCCTAAGCACTCCTGTTTCTACTGTTGTGGGCATAGCTGCCGTAAAAAATAAAAAACCAATAATTAAAAATTTCTTCATTTCTTCTCCATCTTCTTCATCAACCCCGCCCCTTCCAGTAGTGCATCGTCGTAAAGTTCGCGAAAATCTTCGTCGGAAACTTTTTTGAGCTGATGATCCAGTTCCAAATCTTTAATCGAGGCAAAAAGGGTTTCTTTTTGTTTCGCAAAATTCTGTCGATCGATTTCCTGTTTTTGTTCGCTAATCCCCTCTTCGACTCCAAAGAGAGGAGAAATGAGTACAATCAACACTATCGCAAAAATCGCTACTGAGATGATGGAGTCAATGGTCATCGAAGTGCCTCAATTCTTCCTGTAAATTTTTGACAACAGGATCTGTCACGGCTGTCGAAGAAATATTTTTATTTGAAGACGCCACCACTCTTCCCCTCCAACGACGAGCGAGAACAGCTCCAAAAATGATGGAAAAAAACAGAATAAATGGTGGAAACCAATATCCCACATTAAAAAATCCGGTATGGGGAGGCTCAACCAAAACCGCTAATCCGTAATTTCCAATAAAATCTTGGGTAATTTGATCATCCGACTCCCCCTTACGAATCCTATTCAAAATGGCCTCACGATCGTCTTTTGCAAAACTACAAGTGCAAGTCTTGAGCGACTGCCGAACACAGCCGCCGCACATGCAATTCAATTTTTCGGACAGCTTCTTTTCTTGCTCGATTTGCGGATCACCCGAATCTCCCGGCGCAAAAGGAGGCGGCCCTTCTTCTTGATGCACAAAGCCGGGCGGAGGTTGCGCCGCTTGGATAGGATGAGACAATAAAAGTGATCCGGCTAAAAGCCCTACAACAGCTACTCTCCATCCGCGCGGCAATAAAACGATGATCGTTCCCATCAAAATAACAATGCCACCCAACCAAATAAAACTCATGACGGGATTAATGGTGACCCGAAATTCGGCGTCGCCCGTCGTTGTATCGATATTTCCAATGATCAAATAAACATCCGCCAACGGCGCGTGATAAATATCCACCTCGGTTGTCGGCTGTTGTGACGTTTTGTAGAAAAATTTTGCGGGACGAAGGGTGCAAATTCTTTTATCGCCACGATAAAGATCGACCAACGCCATCACTGAACTTTTATGTTCCGAATCTTCGATCTCCGGTTTTTGATAAATGTAACGATAGCCGCCAAAAGTGTAAGACTGCGAAGGCTTCAAAGAAAAATCGCTCTCCAACTTAAAAACAGTTCCGGCAATGGTGGTGAAAACCATCAAAATTCCGACGTGAACCAAATAGCCGCCGTAGCGTCGATTATTAAAACGAATCAAGTCGATCAGTGCCGAAAAAAAAGGCATCTTCTTTTGGAGCCGCACCACTTTCACTCCGCGATAAAATTCAAAAAAGATCGTCGTGAGAACAAAAAGAATCAGCCCCACAGTACCGATGGCGTACCATTGCCTCATTCCCCAAATAAAAGAAATCAGCGCGGCCAGTAGTCCAACAAAAAAAGGACCAGCAAGATTAATTTTTAAATTTCGCGGCGTCGCTTTTTTCCAGGAAATCATCGGCCCGATTCCCATCAACAAGAGAAGCAAAAGTCCAATCGGCGCCATTATTTTATTAAAGAATGGAGGTCCAACGGTGATTCTTTTTCCCAAAATCCATTCTGAAAGTGTTGGAAAAAGAGTTCCCCACAAAACGGATACCGCTCCAACAACCAGAATAATATTATTAGCAAGGAAAGCGCTTTCTTTGGACCAATACGACTGTAACACGTTGGCGCTTCTTAATTCTTCACGACGAGAAATGATAAGATAAAGCGACACCAACACGATTATCAGCATGAAAATTAAAAAGTACGGCCCCAATTTCGAATCGGAAAAAGCGTGAACCGACTGAACGATTCCGCTTCGCGTGAGATAAGTTCCCAAAATCGTGAGAAGGAAAGTCAAAAAAATAAGAGTGACGTTCCAGGTGAGAAGCATTCCTCTTTTTTTCTGAATCATCACCGAGTGAATAAAAGCCGAAGCCGTCAGCCACGGCATCAACGCCGCATTCTCCACCGGATCCCAGGCCCAGAAACCTCCCCAACCCAGTTCTACATAGGCCCAGGCGGCACCCAGAATATTTCCCAGAGTTAAAAAGAACCAGGCGATCAATGTCCAGCGACGCGAATCTTCAATCCACGAAGCATCAATGCGGCGGGTGACCAACGCGGCTATCATAAAAGCAAACGGAACCGACATGCCGGTGTATCCCAAATAAAGAGACGGTGGATGAAAAACCATCGCGATATTTTGCAACAACGGATTGAGCCCTTGTCCTTCGGTAGCAGGAGTCGGATTGATGGCAAAAGGATTGTTGGCAAAAAGAATCATGGCGAGGAAAAAAAGAATGATCGACATGAAAACGGTATTGAGAACCGGCATCCAGTCAGGATTTTTTCGCCGATTTCCCAAAAGAACAATCACGGAATAAATGGAAACCAGCCAAACCCAAAAAAGAATGGAGCCATCGAGCCCCGCCCAAAGCCCGGCGAATTTATAAAAAAGAGGAAGCGTGGTGCTGGAGTGAGAATAAATATAAAGGATGCGAAAGTCGTTGGTCAAAAACGCGGCGATGAGAAGTCCCACCGCAATGGTTAAAAGTCCAAACACAACAAAAGTCCCCCGCTCGGCCGTTCGCACCAGCGAAAGCCGCCCCTGACTTCTTCCCAAAGGAAAAAGAAGAGCCGAAAAAAGAGCGACGGGAAAAGCAAGACTCAACAAGTGACTGCCGATGGTGGCGAGGGGTGACATGACTGGGGTGGATAACCTGACGAGAAGATAAAATCAACAATCAATAGCAACTATTCCCCCAAATAAGCCAAAAGAGCTTCATCGAGTTGGGTCATTAAACTAGCGGGAGCCTTTCCAATTGTATCCTGGAGACGGTTTTTATTGACCTGCCTGATGCCGGGCAATACTACAAAAGATATTTTTCCTCCGGGCATCTTAAACCCAAGTCTCAACGGCCAGATTTCGGGTGCTCTGCTGGAAACAGGTAGGATTACGACGGTGGATAAAGTGATATTTTGTTCGGAATTGGAAATAATGAGACAGGGGCGTAGCTTGCCAAATTCGGGAGGAGTGGCTGGCTCTAGGTTGACCCAACATAAATTTCCCCGTTGCATCAAAGCCGTCCTTTCTTTCTTCTGCGAGCTTTGGGCGGCTGATCCAAAGGAGCCTTTTCCCATTCGGTAAGCCATGCTTCTTCGTCAGGGTTTTCTTGTAAAAACTCGGTATATTTCTGGGCCGCCACCGCCATTTTTTGTTTTCGAACTTGGGATTCGAGGAGTTCCCGAATAAAGGCAGAAAGACTAATATCCTTAGGCTTGCACCCTTTAAGCTGATTGAGCAGAGGATTCTCTATTTTTATAGTAGTTGCCTGCATACTAAAATAGTATGATTTTTAGTAAAACTTGTCAAGAGGCAGACTACAATCAACTCTCACTGAACATGCCATCAACTCATTAGGGACAGAGGATGGAATCGTATTCGTTACAACTTTCGTAAACTTCATCAGCGGAAAGCGCCCGGTTGTATATAGAAACTTCGTCGACTTTTCCATTAAAGGTGGTATCAGTGTCGTTGCCTGTTACGTTTCCAATAATCAAGGGTGTATTGTCTGCGTACATAGAGCTGGCAACTTGTGAGTCTTTTAGATTTCCATCAACATAGAGTTCTACATTACCACCACTCGTGTAAACACCCACTACCTGGTGCCAATTTCCGTCATTGATTGAACCTGTAGAGGCTGTAACACCCGACACATAAAATGTCGCAGAATCAACACCAGAACTGAGATAGTAGCCATTGGGGGGATAATAACCATCACTTGTTTCCAAACGGTGCTTGCCAAGAATGGGTTGAATGGCATCCGCACTGAGTCCAGAAGGATTTTTCACCCAACCCGACACCGTAAAATCACCAGAAGAAAAATTAAAAGCGGAGTCAAATCCGATGTTAATATTGTCGTCGTATACCGGGAAATCAACAGCCCAAGCACCTGAAATGGAATCACCTGTCCATACAGGAAAGGTTGCTCCCCCGAATGTTCCATTATAACCATTTCCACTTGAATCAATTACTTGGCTACCACTCCCCTCATCCAATGGATACCAACCAACCAGATTGGTGCTTGCTGCATATCCCGAGGGCTGAGTACAGGCCATAACCGAGGCTCCGGCAATAGCCAAATTGTTACCATCGGAATCGGGATACCAAAAACTTCCTGTTGACGTATCCAGGCTAGGGTCGGCATCGTCAACCAATGTATCGCAATCATCATCAATGCCATTACAGATTTCAGTCGCGAGCGGATTAACAGAGGCATTCGTGTCGTCGCAATCATCCCCGTTAGTAACAAGACCAGTTGCGGCATCGGCACAGATCGAGACAGCGGTGGCAGGATCGCCATAATTATCCCCGTCAGCATCGGTATAATAAGTGCTCGTTACCCCTTCATCAACTGTGCCGTTGCAGTTGTCGTCAATACTGTTACAGGTTTCGGCAGCCCCAGGATGAATTGCATCACTGTTATCATCACAATCGGTCCCGCCGGTAACATCGGTTGAATCATACCCATCATTATCCACGTCTGTGAGATCGCTTTCGTTACAGTCTTGATCGATTCCATCGTAAGCTGTTTCGGACGCTCCAGGATAAGTCGTTTTTTCACTGTCATCACAGTCTGATGTGTTATCCACATAGCTTATACCTTGATCAGTAGAGATTACGTCTTTATCTGTAGGTTGGGTACACGTTTGGTAACATTCGTGGCCGTCGGACCCAAATAGACCATAGGTATCTTTATCTACATCTGGAAACCAGTTGGCGGGATCGCTACCATCTGGACAAGTGTCATCCAGAACTCTGCAACCTGTCTGGTTATAACTTACTCCGTAATCTGGTGACTTACATCCCCCCAAAGAACCTATTCCTCTGGCCAACAAGCTTAAAGCCATTCCCGAGAGGGTGTCATTCAAATAAACACTCGCCGCTCCTTCTGCCCATTCTGAAACAGAAAGTTCTTCTTGAGGACTTTTTCCAACCGCCTCGTGAATTAAATCGGTGTAAGAAATTTTTGAAACTGAATTGGGACTGTTGTCTGCTGGACTGGTCATGGGAGCCTCCTTGATTTTGAAATTAAAAATTGTTTAGTCAAACTTCTAAGACCGGCTCCCCTTTTAGGATTCGTCTATTGCTTATGTCAACCGGCAAAACCTGTCAAGCCGCAGTGCGTCAGGGAAATCAATTTTTCGTATTCTTCATATTCTGCGAGACTACAAACGGGGGTTATAGGGCGGGCTTAAATTTTGGACGCCATGAGCCGAGACGAAATGAGTTTGTTAATGCTTTCCCCTTTTTGCATCGCTTTAAGGGTCAATAGTTTGTGCCAGGAAGGAGAAAGACGCAAAAGAATTTTTCCGGAATATTTTTTATGGGATGTCGCTTGAGGTAACGGACGCCCTTCCTTTTGTAAAAGTGAAAGGACTTCGGAAACTACCTTACAAAGCTCGGCAAAAACCTTTTTTTCATTACGACCATGAACTCCCCCCAAAATAAGACCGGGAGCTGTCCCTACATAACAGTGGTCTTCCTTGGACCATTCGACAACCTTGAGATAACTATCTTTGTTTTTTTTCATTTTTTCACCTCCTCCAAAGCCCTTTTCACCGCTTTTTCCTGGTAAACCCTGGCATCATGACCCTCCTTGCCCGAGATGGTGACCACGAAAGGACACGATGGATGCATAAAATTTCGATGACTCCCCTTACCTCCCCTATCTGCAAAACCGGCCTTTTTTAAATCGCTGATCAACTCTCGAACTTTTCGTGGCATATATTATGATAGCACTATGATATCATTTGTCAACTGGAAGAACAGCCTATCAAGGCAAGTAGACTCATTCTTTCACCTTTGCTTGATACTTCGACGCGCACTTTGCCAAAATTTCGGTCGCAATAAAAGTTCCATCGGGGTTCAAAGTTCCTGTCACTACCACCTGAGCGTTATCTTTAAAAGTGTCGGGCACAATCCCTTTGTAAATAACAGAAAGCAACGCCCCTTCTTCCACAACCGTAAAATGGTACACGCTGGCTCCTCCTTCTTCTGCACGAACAACTCCTTTGGCCATTCCCGCCACCTTCAAAATTTTTCCGCGATAATTATTTTGGGCCTTTAAAAGTTCACTGGCGGTCACATAATATTGAAGCGAAGAACTAAAAGTAGTGAAAAGGAGATAGACCAACACCCCGGCAATCAGCAAAAAACCAAACAGGTATTTTATTTTTTTTTGCATGAGTTCCCCCACTTACCGCAAAACTCCTTAGTAAATCAATGGATAAACATAGAATCCCAGATGAAAAAATTTTAACTTGATAGCGTTTCAAAAAATCGTTACCGTTGCGTCCAACTGAAAAGGACTAGGTCAAAAATTTTTATAAAAAGACTTCGTCCCGACAGCTCATTCCTAGGAGGAATATAATCATGAAAAAGACAACAACAGGTACTATGCTGGCAACACTCGCTGCAGGGCTTTTTTTCGCAGGTCATGTGATGGCAGCCGACAAAGTAGCTCCCGCCACCACCAAAGCGGCCGATGTTAAGTGTTCCGACGTTAATGATTGCAAAGGAAAAGGGGCTTGCAAGAGTAAAGAGAATGCCTGCAAAGGAGAAAATTCCTGCAAAGGCAAAGGGTGGACTTCCATGAGCGCCGCTGATTGCACCGCCAAAGGGGGCAAAGCCGCCAAGTGAAACTCGTATTCCGAGTTTCATCCTGCGTAGTCGAAGGATAAAAATGGAATTTCCATTTTTAGGTTTTGGGGTCGGCCTCCGTACCAAGCATTATAACCATATCCTCAAAAATTGGCCTCAAGTCGATTGGTTTGAGATCATTTCTGAGAATTATATGGTTGACGGAGGTCGGCCCCTTTTTATTTTAGATCAAATTCTCGCTCACTATCCGGTCGTGATGCATGGCGTTTCTTTGTCCATTGGCACCACCGACCCTCTCAACAAAGATTATCTCAAAAAACTAAAAAAATTAATCGGGCGGGTGCAACCCAAATGGGTCTCCGATCATCTCTGCTGGACCGGTGCCAAGGGACACAACCTCCACGATCTTTTGCCCCTTCCTTATAATGAAGAAACCATCCATCATGTCGCTGGTCGCATCCAACAAGTGCAAGATTTTTTAGGGAGACAGATTCTCATCGAAAATGTTTCAAGTTATATGGAGTTTTGCAACTCCACCATGCCAGAATGGGCGTTTTTGAAGGCGGTCGTTGAAGAATCAGATTGCAAAATTTTACTTGATATTAACAATATTTACGTAAGTTCAGTAAACCATAACTTTAATCCAATAGATTATTTGGAAGGAATCCCTGTCAATCGGGTGATCCAATTTCATTTGGCGGGACATAGCGACATGAAAACCCACCTTTTGGACACACACGATCATCCGGTAAAAAATGATGTTTGGGAATTGTATCGATACGCGCTCAACCGTTTTGGTTCTGTTTCAACAATGATCGAGAGGGACGACGCTATTCCCCCTTTTCCAAAATTGATGACGGAATTGGAAATTGCTAAGAAAATTTATGAAGAATGGACTCAAACAAACCGAACATCTTCTCTGGGATCTGATTACGTCGCCAGAAGGGGTTGAAAAAGCACTTGAGAAAAAGCCAGTCAAGCTTCCGGTCACCGGAAATTCCCGGCTCACCGCTCCCCAACGTCTGGATATCTACGCCAACATGTATTTTTATCGCATCCGCGATGCTCTCAAAGAGGATTTTGGTCGCGTCCTTAAAGTTGTGGGAGAAATCGGTTTTCATAATCTCATCACTGATTATTTGCTCAAACATCCTTCTCGTTATTTTTCTCTACGGGATGTGGGAAAAGATCTTCCCCACTTTCTCAAAAAATATTCTCGATTTAAAAAATACCCTTTTTTGTCCGATCTCGCCCGATTCGAATGGGCTCTCATCGAATCGTTCGACGCGGCCGAAACTCCTCTTCTCACCGAAAAAGATCTCAAAAAAATCCCTCCCGAAAAATGGGGAGAACTTCGTTTTAAATTTGTTCCTTCTTTTCGTTTTCTGGAACTCAATTGGAAAGTGGATGATAAAAAACCTAAAAAACAAAAAACAAAAATAAGCGTTTGGCGAAAAAAATTCGAGGTTTTTTATAAAACCATGGATCCTCTAGAAACGAAGTTTATCAGGGGAATTCTGCAGGCCAAAAATTTTGGGGAACTCTGTCAGCTCACCGATCCCCCTACGATGCTGAAATATTTGATGATGTGGATGAAGGATGAGATGTTACTGCAAGTTTAATCCACTATTGCCAAATTTTTGCTTCCGTGACATAGACACCCTTCCAAACTTATTTAGGAGGCTCTATGGCTAAAAAATTATCTCTTGTTTTACTCATGGTCGGTTTTGTCGGAGGAACGGCTCGTGCCGCAACCCAGACTTATCCTACATCGTCATCCTGCACCACAACCTTGCAAGCTTGTATTACCGCTGCGGCATCGGGGGATACGATTGAAATTGCCACGAATACCCGCATTGATGAGGATTTATCGATTAGCAAAAGCCTAACTCTGACAGCGGCTAGCGGTTCTACCCCCTTAATCGGCAATGCCGATGGACGTACCCCGGTTGATATTTCAGTTGATGATGCGGGAACTGCCGGGGGAAGTGTCACTGTTATTTTCGAAAATCTCACCCTAGATGCGGTCCGTGTCCAAGTTACCTTTGATCAAGCCACCGGTCATCGGTTTGAAATGAGAGACAGTACCCTTTCCCATAAAGTAGATAGTAATAACGATCCAGGATTGGATATATCTCTTTCGGTTCCTTCCACCATTATTGTGGAAGACAATAGTTTTTCCACAACAGGTCAATCTATCGAATTGAGTACAAATCTTACCAGCGGAACAGCCAGCGTTGATTTTTTGAGAAATACAATAACCACCACCGAGGCCAGTAATAGTTATGAAGGAATCCAAATCCGTCCTACTGGCGCCGGAAGTGTAACGGCGAATGTGCAAAACAATTTAATTTATGGCGTGGGGGGATGCAATTGCGGCTCAAATGCAGGCATTGATGTTGAAGCTTCAGGAAGTGGAACGCATACGATCAATATCATTAACAACACCCTTGATGATATTCAGGAGAATGGATCGGGAATTTATGTGGATGTGAGAAATACAAGTTTTCTGACAGTTAATTTTTATAATAATATTGTCAGCCAAGCAGCAGGCGAAGCAGTCTCTTTACCTTTTGTTTTCAATTCGCATCTCACTTTCAACAATAATAATAACAGTTTTTTTGATGTGGGTTTTGAAGATTTTTGGTCCTATACCGAGGGAACAAACACCTCGCACAATGACCCCCTCTATCAGGATTCAAGCGCCGAAAATTATCACTTATCGGCTGATTCTTCATTGATTGATTTAGGAACTGCCAATCCAACCGGTGGACTCCCCGATACCGATTTGGATGGGAATGATCGTAATGTCGGCGATGCCCCTGATATGGGGGCTTTCGAGGCAGCAGCTGATTTATCGGTTGCCGGCAGTGCCGATTTATCAACAGCTACCGTCGGCGATCAGGTCACGGATACTTTCACGGTTACGAACAATGGACCTGAAGCTTCAACCACCACCACATTAACTGTTGTTTTACCATCAGGGTTATCCTTTGTTTCCTCGACACCTAGCCAAGGAACATGCGCTGAAGCCTCTGGCACGGTTACTTGTGATTTGGGTGATTTAGCAAGTGGGGCCTCGGCAACCGTTACTCTTGTGGCCCAAGCGGATGCTGTAGCAAGCGCGTTTGAAACCAATGCCAGCGTTTCGGGTGATTTTCCTGAATCGGATTCTTCCAATAATACACTCACCCTTAACTTAGAAGTGGTGGCGGCTTCATCCGATACCAGTGGAGGATCTTCCGGTACAACTGACACTACCTCGGATACAGGTAGCACCTCATCGTCGGATACAGGCTCGTCTTCTGATACGGGCAGTACCGCTACGCCTGATCCATCATCTACCGACACGAGCAGTACCTCATCTTCGGATACAGGAAGTACAACTGGAGACTCACCAGCAACCGGTAGTAGTGGTGGATGTAGTCTGATGCAGCAAGGAACGAACCAAACTGGTGGGGTTTTCCAAATCCTATCGGCTTTGCTTTTATTGAGTTTGTTTCTAAGGTTTCGGGCGGCAAGCACTAGTAAGAATTTTTGAACTGATACGAAAGACCGGCTAACGTTCTAAACAAAGGCTCCCCTGCCCCACGTACAACAGAAAGACCGCCACCGACATTGGCTTTCCAACCGGTCTTGCCAATTTTATAATCAATATCAAGCAAAAGTTCGGTTGGGCTTCCCACTTTATTGTCGAACAAATTCGAAAAAGGGGAATTGGAAGTCAAATCTCCTTTGAAAACAAAATGACTTCCCGCTTTAACACGCGCCCCACCACTCAACCAAAAACGGCTGGCGGATCTTAAATCTTGGAAAACAACATGACGACGCCCATCGGCGCCCATATTTAACCCTACCGAAAGAAGTGAATTGATGTCTTTATCGACGGCGGCTAAAATTCCTAAGGTTGGCCCATGATCTGAAAGATAGTGATTCGCTTCCCCTGTTTGTATCGTTCCAAAAGGAGCGACGGCTAAACCAAAAAAATGTTCTTTCGAATCGAGAAGTCGTACGCGAGTCCGCAAGTAAATTTCACCCATCGAGGTGACCGTGTCTCCCCCTCCCAATTTTTCGAACCACACCACCGGAAGATCACAATCCAATTGAATACCGTCGATGGGAGTATACGAAGTACTGAAATGCTGAATCAAAAGATGGTCGACCACCCCTTGGGTACGTTTTCCATTTTGGGAGAGCTCCAAAGGATGAAAGCCATAATCAAATTCGCTGGAAAAATTCCATTGATGTAGGGGAAGTGTCGAGCTTCCCAAAGTCATTTTATAATCTGTGGGACCTATGGCGGGGCGATAGTATAAAATGGAAAAGTGCGCACTGGGGCTAGCCTGAGCATCAACGGCTACCAGGGACACAACACAACAAAAAAAAATAAAAAACCAGTTCAATACTTCTTTTTTTCTCATTCCTAACATCACTCCAAACCACAGCCCCATTGGGGCTAGCCCCAACATCAACCACAAGGTGATGACCGAAACTTGAGTCACTTGAGGATTGAGATCACAACCAAAACTGTTTGTGGCCCCTGCAGCCGATTCTGAACTTCCTCCACCGCCGCTACTGGTGGCACTTGGGGCCCCTGAAAAGGAAGCGGCATTGGTTAAACTGATTTGGTAAACACTGTTTAAACCTTTGATGGTATAAATTTCTTTTACCTGATCACTATCGGTATCGGCCAAGATAAGATCGCTACCGATTCCATCCCCCGCATCGCTTCCGGGAATCAACAGAAAATCGGTGCTGGAAGTGGTTGTCAGATCGTACGATACGCCCCAATGATTTCTTCCAAACAGAACAAAAACCCCTCCCCGACCGTCACTGCCGTAATCGGCAGCCCCTACAACTAAATCGCCAATTCTATCCCCTGTCACATCCCCAATGACCATCATACGCCCAAAGCTATCAAGGCCATCTCCTTCCGAAATAAGTACATCCGCATCCAGAGGATTAAGCCGGCTGGAAATTCCGAGAGGACCAAAAAAGATGTAAACCAGTCCGTCATTCGCGGCAAGAGCAACGTCAGAATTGCCATCGTCATTCAAATCCCCCATCGCGACGGATTGAAAAAGATTTTGTGTCGACTGGGTCGACTGAGCCGTATCAATCCCATTATCAGAGATATTAGTATCACCGATACTAGCATCAATCGTATTAGAGTCGGGAACTATACTTCCGGCGCTAATATCCCCCTGTAACATATAAGCGGTACTGATCATGGCATCGATTGAAACGGGCGATTGTCTTCTTAAATTTTGATTTAAAGCTTCGTTGTCAGGACCAAAAAAGAGATCCTCCGCCCCTGCCGACAAAAAGTCGGCAGACAACACGGAGGTTAAACGAATGGTAGAAGTGCCGGTTAGAACAGCGCGCACTGTATTATCCACATCGATAATATAAATTTCTCCGTCTGTACCCGCTCCTGGAGCGCCCGCCATGATGTCATCGTTTCCGTCACCATTAACGTCACCGGTTGTTATATATTTGCCCAACTGGTTATTATCATTTTGACCACTGATGGAAATAAAAGGATCTTGAGACAAACTTAAATCGATCACACCGGACAAATTATCAACCACGTCTAGCGAAATAAAAACGATTCCTTTACTGTTATCAGTGTCAGGACAACCGATTGCTAGATGACGCGAACGGGTCATGGCAAAAGCATAATGGCCACAATCTGTGGGAAGCTCCATCACGGCATCGTTTAAAACAAGTGACGTGGTGATGTTTCCTCCTGTCGTCGAGCTGACTTCAAACAAAGAGCCCTCTCCTACAAAGCCAACTAACGGTTGATCTACTACTTGGGAACTAACAGTAGCGGGAAGAATATGGAGCACCATTTCGTCGGTAGCGTCATCGCCAGAACTATCGGTAACTACAAGGGTCACGGTGACATCTGAGAGCGAACTATTCAGTGGCGCATTAAAAGTAGGAGTCGACGTTGTTTCGTTTTCGAGAGTTGCCTGAATCAGGCTGCCATTGTCCGAGGTGATGATCCACTGATAACTTAAACCATCTCCGGTGGAGGCTGTTCCATCTAAAGTAGCCGAGTCTCCCGACAACATTGTAATATCTTGTCCCGCATCAGCCACCAGTGGCGTGGCCACAAGTGGCGTTGGCGTTGATGTAGTCGACGACCCGCTGCCTCCGCTCCCTGTAGTTGAATCTGTGGTGCTTCCGCTGGAGGTTGTAGAATCCGTATCGTTGTCGGTAATTTGAACAATCACTGAAGAAACGCTGAGGCTATTGTAGACGACATCGAGACTGCTAACCGAATGGGTAATGGTTGAAGAACGAGTGCCATTCACGGTAGTGTCATCAACGGCCGAAACAGTAACCACTTGTGCGCTGTTCCAATTAGAAGAAGTAAAAGTAAGAAGAGACGGAGTCGCGGTCAGTGAAGAATCACTCTGTAACATCACCACCACATCGACCAAGGGCTGGCTGGTTAAGACAACCGTATAAGTATCGCTCGTCTCCCCTTCCACAACAGATGTTGTTCCACCTGATTCAACAACACTCACCGATGCCGAATCCTGATCGCTAATCGAAACGGTTACGCTGGCCACACCAATATTATCATAAAGACTGTCACTGCTGCTCACCGTATGTGTCACGGTGGCTGAATGAGTCCCCTGGGCGATTGAATCATCCACCGCCGAAACCGTAACGGTCTGCGCACTATTCCAATTAGAAGAAGTAAAGGTGAGAGTCGTTGACGAGGCACTCAACTGCGCTCCCGTGTTGAGCGTAACAACCACATCGCTAACAGGTTGGCTGGTGAGAACGACTGAGTAAGTATCGGTGGTGCTTCCTTCAGTCACCGAGGTGGAACCTCCCGATTCGGTTACACTGACTCCCGCCGTATCGTTGTCGGTAATAGCGGCCGTAATATTATTAATGGAAATTCCATTGTAATTCGAATCGCTACTAGTCGCCGTGTGAGTGATCGTGCCGTTATGGTTTCCTTCCACCAGACTGTCATCCACCGCCGTCACCGTCATTGTTTGCGGGGTATTCCAATTGCTGGTGGTGAACGTGAGAGTCGAGACGCCAACAGTAACTTGAGCATCGACATTAATGGTCACTGTCACGCTGTTCGTGGGCTGACTTGTGAGAACCATCGTGTACGTGTCAGTAGAGCCTCCTTCGGTGACGTTGGTGGCACTTCCCGATTCAGTAACACTCACCCCCGCGCTATCGTTGTCGGTGATGCTGGCGCTGACCGCATTGACTGAAATGCCACTGTAATTGGCGTCGCTACTTGTAGCGACATGGGTGATGGTACCGTTGTGATTTCCTTCCGCAATGGAATCATCAACAGCAGTGACCGTAATAGTTTGAGGCGTGTTCCAATTTGAAGTGGTGAATGAAACCGTGGACAAACTTGAAGTTAATTGAGAACCGGCATCAAGCGCGATATTTACCTGGGCTGTCGGCTGACTGGTCAACACGACCGTATAAGTGTCGGTGGCCCCCCCTTCGGTAACTGTTGTTCCGCCACCTGATTCAGCAACACTCACGCCGGCTGAATCATTATCCGTAATTTGGGCGGTCACGCTACTCACGGAAAGTGCATTGTAGTTTGGATCACTGCTCGAAGATGAATGAGTGATCACCCCCGAATGAGTTCCTTCGGCAACAGAATCATCCACCGCCGTCACCGTCACTGTTTGCAGCGTATTCCAGTTTGACGAAGTAAAAGTCAGGCTTGAAGCACTGGTCATGATTTGAGCATCGGCGCTGAGGGTCACCATCACGTTGGAAGTCGGCTGACTGGTAAGTACCATCGTATAAGTGTCGGTGGTTCCCGCTTCGGTAACCGTTGTTGATCCGCTGGACTCCGAAACACTCACGCCAGCCGTATCGTTGTCGGTCACTTGAGCTGTCACGCTAGCCACGGAGAGTGCGCTGTAAGTGGAATCACTGCTCGACACCAAATGAGTGATGACCCCCGAATGACTTCCTTCGGCAATGGAATCGTCCACCGCCGTAACACTCACGGTTTGCGGCGTGTTCCAGTTTGAAGTGGTAAAGGTCAGAGTTGACGCGCTGATGTTGACTTGAGAGTCGGCGCTGAGATTAATATCGACACCAGACGTAGGCTGACTATTGAGCACAACCGTGTAAGTATCCGGCGTCGCACTTCCTTCCGTCACATTTGTTGATCCTCCCGATTCGGCAAGGGTGACGCCAGCCGAATCGTTGTCGGTGATAGTTGCGGTTAAATTCGAAACAGAAATTCCATTATAATTGGGATCACTGCTAACCACCGTATGAGTAATCGTTCCGGCATGATTTCCCTCGGCGACAGAGTCGTCCACCGCCGAAACGGTGATGACTTGCGCACTATTCCAATTGCTCGAGGTAAAAGTAAGTGTCGTTGACAAGGCACTCAACTGCGCTCCCGTGTTGAGCGTAACAACCACATCGCTCGTGGGCTGGCTGGTGAGCACCAACGAATAAGTATCGCTGACTCCCCCTTCGGCGACAGCTGTGGATCCGCTGGATTCGGTAACACTAACTCCCGCCGTATCATTGTCGGTAATCGTCGCGGAAATGGTGTTGATGGAAATTCCACTATAATTGGAATCGCTACTGGCGGCGGGG
>Ga0209515_10005127_pt1 | contig 17198 bp, 15 predicted proteins | sample Subgroupgradi54m_FD_187454 | JGI IMG/M metagenome (GOLD analysis project Ga0209515, IMG submission 187454) | Subsurface groundwater microbial communities from S. Glens Falls, New York, USA - GMW60B uncontaminated upgradient, 5.4 m (SPAdes)... ...
CAAATAAAGATACTCCTGCAACAAGTGCTACTTTCCCTAATAATCGGTCTAAAGTCATGTAGACACTTCAGAGTGGTGTTTATTTATAAATGTTGCGGTGGGGAAATGGGAATTTGGAAAAATGGAAGAAATGTTTATAAAAAATGAGGAAATAGTGAATGTATGACAACTGAAATACAACAAATCATAGAAAAATTGGATCATATGCAGTCCGATATTGGTTATCTTAAAAAACATATTGTGGATCTTGATCTAGTTTTGACAGATGATGATATGGATGCATTATCTGTGGCGGAGAAAGATTTTAAAACAAAAAAAACGAAGAGGATTGCCTAAATGCATGAGGTACATCTTTCTGATAATGCCGATAAATTTATACAAAAATTAGACAAACATATTAGTGAACGAATAATAGAAAAGCTAAAACATCTAAAAGATAACCCTATTCCTTCTGATTCAAAATTTATTTGTAGAGAAAACAACGATAAGATTTTTCGCTATAGAATTGGAGAATTTAGAGCACTTTACAAAGTCAAAGAAAGTGAAAAAATAGTTCTCATTGTAAAAATTGATAAAAGACCGAGAATATACGGATAAAAATATTATTTATTGACGTTCTACCCATGCGCTTTGTTCAGTACTTGCTTCCCCATCACCCTCTCCATTGCCGCTAAATCCTTCGCACTGCGCATCTCAGATATATCTGTACTAAAGTTGCTGAACATAATAGGAACTTTATATTTCTGACACAAAGAGAGGTTGAACATGATGCGGCGGAGGAGTTGGGGACGATTAGAGTTATTGAGGATGTCAGCAAATGAGAAGCCAAAAGTTTTGTTTTTGTCTTTGGCAAACGTGCAGAGGATTTGATCTAGGCCACCCCGAACGAAATGGAGGCTGTCTTTTTCGAAGATCTGTTCCATGCCGATGATGATGTCTACATGAGTTTTTTCGATGATGAAACGCAACATATCTTCAGATGCGGCGTTATAGATGACGAGTTGTTTTTTACCGTGGGCGCGATCGATGGATTGGAGGATTTCTTTTTTGTTATCGCCTTCGAGGATGATAAAATCGCGTTCGAGGAAGAGGGTTTTTTCGAAACCGAGCAGAGTGCTTAGTTGTTCGATTTGAGGGTTGAATTTGGTGAGGATTATATTTATCATATAGTTGGGGATGTGAGGAGTGATTAAAAGCTTTTCTACACTATCACTACTTTTCCGAGGAAACTTTTATAAAAAGAGGGGTGAAAATGAGTTATACTTTGGCTCATTAGGAGACGAGGCATGACTATGAAGATTACAGTAACACAAGAACGTACAAATAAAACTGAAATTATTTCATTTAAAGGAAAAACGGTAAAAGAGTTATTAGGGCAATTAAAGATTAATTCTGAGACAGTTTTAGTGATTAGAAATAGTGAAGTGATTACAGAAGATGAAACGCTTGCGGATAAAGATCAATTAAAACTTTTGAGTGTAGTTTCGGGAGGATAGGATGAATTGTCTTCAATGTGATCAAAAATCAGTGATGGTACTGCAACATGGCTCACTGTGTAAAATTCATTTTATCAATTACTTTGAGGATAAAGTGTTCAAGACAATTAGCAAGTATAATTTGATTGATAAGAATGATAAATTGTGTGTGGCGGCGTCGGGGGGAAAAGATTCGTTGACGGTGTTGTATTTAACGAAGAAATATTTAGAGTTTAGAAATATCCCGATGGATACGTTATTTGCATTGGCAATTGATGAAGGGATTGAGCATTATCGAGCGAAGACATTAGTTGATTTACGGCAATTCTGCGAGGAGTATAGGATTACGTTACATATTATTGAAGCAAAGCAAGAGTTCAATTATACATTGGATGAGGCATTTCCGATTATTAATAAAGGAACAAAGAAGAAGCCATGTAATATTTGTGGTGTGTGGCGGCGATATTTATTGAATAAATATGCGCGCAAATATGGGGCAACGAAGGTGATTACAGGACATAATTTAGATGATGAGGCGCAGGCGATCATGATGAATATGTTTAAAGCGAATACGGATTTGGCGGCGCATTTGGGGCCAATTACGGGAGTGCAGGAGCACAAGTTATTTGCGCAGCGGGTGAAGCCGTTATATTTTTGTACGGAGAAAGAAACGCGATTGTATGCTTTATTGAAAGAGTTTCAAGTGGAATTTATCGAGTGCCCATATTCGAATCAAGGGCTACGGTCGTATATTCAAACAATGTTAAATGATGCGGAGCAGAATTACAAAGGAATTAAGCAAGGGATTATTAATTCTTTCTTGGCGATATTGCCGTTGTTGAAAGAACGAGCGACTGAGGAGAGAGAAGAAGTTATGGCTTGTACACAATGTCAGGAGCCGGCGCATCAGGAGATTTGTAATGCGTGTAAGATCAAAAATGGTTTGGCGGCGGTGTGAGTATGGTTGATGTGCTGAAGAAAAAGGAGAGGTATAGTCGGCAATCGATTTTGCCACAGATTGGAGTAAATGGACAGAAGAAGATTGAACGCGCTCGAGTAGGGATTGTGGGAGTGGGGGCGTTAGGTACGGTGGCTGCGGAGTTGTTGGTGCGAGCGGGAGTGGGTGAGTTAGTATTAATTGATCGTGATGTGATTGAGGAATCGAATTTGCAGCGGCAATCACTCTATACAGAGCAGGATGTGGGAAAGAGTAAAGCGATTGTGGCTCGAGAAAAATTGCAATTGATTAATTCAGCGGTTGGAATTGAGGCTTGTGCGGTGCAGTTGGATTATAAGAATATTGAGCTGTTGAAAGAGTGTAGTGTGGTGTTAGATTGTACTGATAATTTAAAGACGCGATTTCTGATTAATGATTATTGTCGAAAGGAGAAGAAAAAATGGGTGTATGGGGCAGCGATTAAGATATCAGGGTATGTGATGTCGATATTTCCTGGTGGTCCATGTTTGCGCTGTTTTCTTAGTGAAGCGTCGCTTGAGACGTGTGAGACGGTAGGGGTGTTAAATGTGCTGACGTATTCTATTGCGGCGTTGCAAGTGGCAGAAGCGTTGAAATTGATTATTGGTGAGGTTACGGAAGCTAAGTTATATTATTATGATGTGTGGACGCCGGCGTTGCAGACTATAACTGTTAAACGCAAGTCGAATTGTTTGACTTGCAAAGGAGAATATACGTATTTGGAAAGAGAGGGGCGAGAGTTGATATTGAAGTTTTGTTCTACAGGAAGGTATCAGATACAAGGAAAGAAAAATGATTTAGCACAGATGAAACGATTATGGGAGAAAGTGGGAACAGTTGTTGATGAAGGAGAAGTGTTACATTTCAAGAATATTACTTTGTTTTCTGATGGACGGGCGTTGATTAAAGCGAAAACAGAAGAGGAAGCGCGAGTGATGTATTCAAAGTGGGTTGGGAATTGAAACATTAATTAATTTTTCTCTTCTTGTAGTTTTTTCTCTAATCCATCATAAAACGAATCGATGAATTGTTTAGGGGCGGTATAAAATTCTTGGTTGAAATAATCTTGAGTGAGATCTCCGGGGTTAAACTGTTTATTACAACCGCCTGGATCAATTTTATAACAGCGCAGCATCAAAGAGTCGGGTGACATTGTTCCCCCATATCCAGTAAACATGACGTCGCCTGATCGTACCACTTCAAACGCATGTGAAAAATCAAGGGCGACGAGGTAATCTCTTTTTCTGGCTTGGTTGAATCTTATTTTTGGTGGTTCGGTTGTCATAATATCTTGCTCTCTTTTTCTTTTTTAAATGTTTTTAAAGTATTCTAATTCTTCTTGAACTCGCTGTTCGTTGTAGGCGATTAAAGGTCGGACTATGACTAGAGAGGTGTCGTATTTTTTGTAGTGATCAAATGTTTGGCCGCTGACGAGAATTTTATCTCCGGCGATATGTTCTAGATCTTTAAAAGTCTGAACTTCTCGTAATACTAATGGTTTAGGGCTGTATTTTTGTAATAAAGAAATGTCGGTTTTTTTTAATCCCACGGGAATTATATCACACCCTCGCTTCATCAACAACACTCCCGCTACTAACGATGCCTCATCCTCAACTAATACAATAACGCTGCCTTCGACGCCGACAGGTAAGCCGCCGACGCAAGAGATGGTTTGAGTGAAGATATACGCGGCGTCGTGGTTGATTTCTATTGAGATTGTATGTTGGGCTTGTTTTAATGAGAAAGTAAGAGAGGTGTGGGTTTCGATGTGTTGCCCGATGGCTTGATTGAGCTGAGGGGAAGTGAAGGGGAAGCGTTTATCGGCGCGTGATGTGTCGACGCGAAATGTGCCGTTGAGGGGGCGGATGAGTTCGATTGCGGCTTGTTGGATTTTAAGAAGATCTTTTTCAACTTTTACGGTAGGAGAATATGAAACCAAGCCAAATATTTTGCGTAATGTTGTATGCTGGTCAAAATAATTCATGACAATACGGCCGTGAGGGGTGAAGATTTCTCGGTTAGGAAGCTGTTTTTGGATGTTTTTAAGTAGTTTTTGTTCGAAAAAGTGCCGATTTTTGCCTTTTAAGAACAATTCCCCATAACGAATGATAAGATGAGTATACATATAATATATTTGGCTTACGCTCTATTTAAAAGCTTTCTTCTTGAAAAATAGCTTCTGATGGATAGGTTTAGCGTCGCAGTTCCATTAGAAAAGAAGGAGTTGGAAGGGTGAAAGAATAAAATGAAGTATATATATACTATATGCTTTTTTGAGAAATATCTATTTATAAAGGTAATATTTAAATACTCAAAGCTGCTTTTTAAAGCTTTATATACTGATACATAATTTATGGGGGGATTACTATGGCTAAAAAAGAAGCTAAACGTGAAGCGAAAAAAAATATTCAAATAGTAAATATTGTGGTATCTACGGCGCTAGAAAAAGAAATTCCATTAGAGAAAATGGCGGCAACACTGCCAAATACAGAATATAATCCTGAGCAGTTTCCAGGGCTGGTATTGAGGATTAAAGAGCCAAAGACGTCGGCGTTGATCTTTTCAAGTGGCAAAGTGGTATGTACGGGAGCACGAACATTAGAAGATGTAGATCGAAGCATCCAAAGCATTATTAAAAGTCTTAAACGATTAGATATTAATGTGACTATTAAGCCGGAAATTACGGTACAAAATATTGTAGCGTCAGGTAGTATTGGGATGGATTTGAATTTGAATGTGTTAGGTATCAAGCTCCCTAATACCGAATATGAACCAGAACAGTTTCCAGGGCTAGTACATAAGTTAAAAGGAACAAATGCGACATTTTTGCTGTTTAGTAATGGAAAAATCGTATGTACGGGTACGAAAACGGAACAAGCAGTCAATGATGCGACGGATAAGTTGATTGAAAATCTGAAAAAGATATCGTTACCGGCAAAAGCATAATTTGACTACCTAAATATTTAAAAGCGTTGTTTAATTTTTTATTTTTCTCTTAGTTTGTTATAATAAAGAGTTATATCTAAGTGAATAGCTCTATTGGGGGGTTTAATGGAAGTAGACGAGCAAATAAAAGTATTTAGGGACTTTATTGAACAGAACTATTATCCAGAGCTCTTAGAAGCAGTTCGGAAGGGAAATAACTTTTTAGTGTTGGATTTTTCGCTGTTGATCAAGTTTAATACAGAGATTTGTGAAGAATTGTTAGAAACACCAGAGGAATTACTCAAAGCGGCGGAATTGGCAATAAAAGATTTTGATTTGCCGAAAAAAATAACGAAATTTGCAGTAAGGCTGAAGAATCTTCCGGGATCACAGAAAGTGCTCGTGAGTGAGATTCGAAGCAAGCATCTTAATAAGATTATTTGGATGGAGGGAATTGTGCGGCAAAAGTCGGATGTGCGCCCCCACGTTACGGCAGCGAAATTTGAATGTCCTTCGTGTGGAAATATTTTGAATGTACTTCAGGCGGATAAAAAATATCGAGAGCCAAGCAGGTGTAGTTGTGGTCGAAAAGGAAAATTTAAAGAGATTTCAAAGGAGTTAGTGGATGGACAAGGGTTAGTATTAGAAGAGTCTCCGGATGATCTTGATTCCTCTGCGCAGCCAAAACGAATTAATGTATTTTTAAAAGATGATTTGGTTACACCCATTACAGAAAAAAGAAGCAGCCCGGGTTCGAGAGTACGAGTAGTAGGATGGTTGACAGAGGTGCCAATTGTACTTAAAACTGGTGGACAATCAGTCAAATATGATTTGATTGTGGAAGCAAATTTTGTGGAACCGATGCAGGATGAAGTTTTTGATATTGCAGTGAATGAAAAAGAGTTGGAAGAAATTAAAAAAATTGCGAAGAGTCCGAATGTACTATCAGTATTAGCAAATTCTATTGCGCCTTCGATTTATGGCCATGATAAAGTAAAAGAAGCGTTGGTGTTGCAGCTGGCAGGAGGATGTAAGAAAGAGAGGCCGGATGGAGTGGTCACAAGAGGGGATATGCACGTACTTTTAATTGGTGACCCGGGATCTGGCAAAAGTCAATTACTTAAACGGATGACAAAGATTGCACCAAAAGCGAGGTTTACGTCGGGAAAAGGGGCAACAGCGGCTGGCTTAACGGCATCTGTTGTCAAAGATGAATTTTTAGGAGGATGGAGTTTAGAAGCCGGAACGTTAGTATTGGCGAACCAAGGTTTTGCAATTATTGATGAAATGGATAAAATGGGAAAAGAGGATAGGTCGGCATTGCATGAGGCGTTGGAACAGCAAACGGTAAGTATTGCGAAAGCAAATATCCAAGCAACATTACGGTGTGAGACTACAGTACTCGCGGCGGCGAATCCTAAATTTGGGCGATTTGATCCGTATGGAATTATTGCAGAGCAGATTGATTTGCCACCTACATTAATTAACCGGTTTGATCTTATTTTTCCAATCAAAGATTTGCCTAATCGAGAAAAAGATGAGTTGACGGCAACATTTATTTTGAGTTTGCATCAAAATCCGGAAAAAGCGCAATCGGAGATTCCAACTACGTTATTAAAAAAATATTTTGCCTATGTGCGGCAAAAAATGCAGCCGAAAATGACGGATCAAGCAGTGGAGGAGTTGAAAGAATATTATATTAGTATGCGGAATTCAGGAGCGAACGCGGAAGGGGGAATTAAATCTATTCCAATTACGGCGCGACAGTTGGAAGGGTTGGTGCGGTTATCAGAAGCGTCGGCTAAAATTCGCTTGTCAAAAACGGTGACAAAAAAAGATGCACAAAAAGCAATTGAAATGATTGATTATTGTTTAAATCAAATTGCGAAAGATAAGGATACAGGCCAGATTGATATTGATCGCTTAAGTAGTAGAATTACGGCAACGCAACGAAGTTCTATTGGTATACTTAAAGATATAATTCATACATTAGAGGAACAAACAGGGCAGAAAATAATCCCAGTGGAACAGATTTTGCAGGCGGCACAGGAAAAGAATATTAATCAAGAGACGGCAGAAGACATATTGGAAAAATTGCGACGATCGGGAGATGTTTTTGAGCCGAAAAAAGGATTTATTCAAAAATTGTAATATTAAAAGATAAATTAGATTTATACATATGACAGAGATTAAACAAAATGGAAATAATGTACGTCAGACAGCGGTAAAAATATATATCAAGGATTTACTTTTGGGAACATATATCCAAGAGGTTGAGCAAAATCCCAATTATTTGCAAACAATCAATAATCAAAATATTTATCGATTGAATGTAATTGGAATTATTATTCAAAAAGAAATATTAGGAACAATTACTAATTTTTTGATTGATGACAGTACAGGAACAATTATTGCCCGTTTTTTTGAAGAAAATAAGTATTTAGAACAGTTTAATGTAGGAGATATTGTATTAATTACGGGAAAGATAAGAACTTATAATCAAGAAAAGTATATTTCGCCGGAAATTATCAAGAAAGTAAGCTCGTTATGGCTTAAAATACGATTGAAAGAGTTAGGATCAACTGGAGCATCAGAAAATACACCAATTATAATGATTGGGAAGAAAGAAAAACAAATTGAAGTGCAACAACCAAAAATGACAGGGAGAGTACAACAAGATCAAATATTAGAAGAAGTGATTGCGGAAGATGATATAATTGTACCTTACCAGAAAATAATGCAATTAATACGCACATTAGATAAAGGAGAGGGGGTGCGAATTGAAGAAATTATCGAAAAATCGCCGTTGCAAAATACGGAAGAAATCATTGAAACGATGCTTAAAAATGGAGATATTTTTCAAAACAATCCTGGAAAAGTGAAAGTGTTGTAATTTTAAATTGAATGTTGATAAAGAGAGTCAGTTTGTTATTGGATTTTTAAGTGTAAATTAAAGGAGTGATATATACTTCCACTATGCCTGCGGCAAATAAAATACCAATACTTATTAAGATAAGATCTAATGAGTCGATTAATACTTTATCTTCTTTTAAATCATGTTTAATTAATGCGACAGAAATGATACCACCGGCCAAACCGGCAACAAAATAGGCAGCGATTTCTAATAATCCATGTGTCATATAACGTAAAAAACTGAATGAAGCAGCGCCAAAATAATGAGAGGCACCAGTTATACCTACAGAGGTGGCGGCTTGTGATAATTCAGATTTAAATAAATTACCCATTGCGGCAGCAATCACAGAAGCGTTCCAAGTTAAAATAAACATAGCTCCAGTGCCATATAATAAAGAAAAAATGAGACAAAAGAAGAGTACTTTCATATTATTAAATAAAATTTTACCAAATAAATCAAATTTAGTGACATTACCTGTTAAAGTTACGGCGCCGTGAATATTATTATTTACATTAGAAATTGCTTGTTGTTGCATGCCAAATACAGCATTAACAATTGTGGTGGGCATAAAAATATAAGATAAAGTCATGGCAGCAACTATACCTAAAAATAAACACATTAAAAAAATTAAAACTTTTGTATGTTCTTTTAATAAAGACCATTCTTGATCTAATTTTAAATCTAATTCTTCTTCATTTTTAATAGTAGTATAGAGAATGGGAACAGTGCTTAACACAATTAAAAAAATAGTTAATAATCCAGCTGATTCTTTAAAAACAAAAAAAGAGAGTAATAAAGATACAAAAGTGAAGATCATTCCGGCAAAAAACATTTCCCAAGGTTTTTTTTTTATGATAAAAGGATTAAATAATGATTCTAACACCATAAAGATAGGATAATAACAACCTATTTAAACGTTTCTAAAAATGAGAGGAGAATACCAATAATTAAATTAAAAATGAATTTATACTCCCGCACCCCTTGATTTCTGATGGAAATGGAAGTTATAAAAAATGAGAATTATTTTGAAAGATTAAGTGGTTAGTTAAACATAAAATATATAGAGGACTTTGATTAATCCTTTTTTTTAGGGGTTTCTCAAAGTACTTCTTAGAGGGGTTTGAAGTAGATTTATATGGTTAATCAAAGCCTTCTATACTTAAATAATAATTGTTTATTTTATTCAAATATTTTGCACAGTGGTTATATATTTTGAAGAGTGATAATAGTTAAATGCAATCTTTTTTAAAGTATATTTAATAATTGTGCTAATATTTATTTTATCAAAAAATAGAATATTATTATTTTTTGGAAAGATAATTTATTTCCTATAAATTACAAGTATAATTTATTATATTATTATTATCATTTATAGATTATTTTTATTATTATTCTTTCTTTTTCTTTCTTTTTATTATAGAAGTCCAACCCTAATATCAATAGATCTGGTTGGACTTCTGAATAGTACTCCAACCTTTCGATACCGGATTATCCAGTTGGAGTACTATATTAATATATTATTATTAATATATAATAATTATATAATATATATATATATATATATATTTACTATATAATAAAGAAGTACTAAATAATAAATTATTACTGTTTCAATCGAGAGTGCATTTAACCTTTTTAATTGAATTTAAGATACAAAAATTACTTCATTTATTATTATAACTATTTAAACTGTTAATTATTATTAATTATTTATAATAATTCTCTTATTTTTCTATTGGATATTTTTTAATCTATTTTAATTATAGTACTACTTTAGGATGTTTATATAAATATATATATAACCCTAAACATAGCTCTAAATAACTTCCATATGAAATAGGGAATTTAAACCTAGAGATAGAAATGTTTATCTCCTACTTCCGCTTACTTTATAAATCATTACTCTTATAATTTAATAACCTTATTTTCTTTTGGAAAATAAGTAGTAAATAAGTAATTAATAAATATTAAATACAATTAATCAAATTAGAATTTGTAATTGAAATATAGATTTCCATAGGAAATAGGGGGGTGATGGTGTCGTTTACGCTTAAAAAGAGTGTTATAATAGAATTAAATAAGATAAAAGGTAAAATATTATGAAAATAGGTCATTTTTTTGAACATTTTTTGAGACAAGATTCGCTTTTTATAGATAAATCAGTACTTTCTTCTGCTTATATGCCGGATGAAGTGTTATATCGTGAGGAACAAATACAAGAAGTGGCTAATATACTTGCACCAGCATTAAAAATTGAAAAACCTTCTAATTTGTTTATTTATGGCAAAACGGGAACGGGAAAAACGCTTACCATAAAATATGTTACTAAATCAATGCAAGAAATTGCAGCTAAAAATAAGATTCAAGTAATGTTTATTTATCTTAATTGCAAGTTGAAACGGGTGGCGGATACAGAGTATCGATTAATTGCACAGTTAATCAAAGAGTTTGGTCAAGATGTGCCGGCTACGGGGTTGCCCACTGATGAAATTTATACTATTTTTTATAGGCTATTAGATGAAAAGAAGCAAATAGTGTTATTATTATTAGATGAGATTGATCAATTAACTAAAAAAATAGGTGATGAAATTTTATATAATCTCACACGCATCAATAGTGAGCTTAAAAATTCACAAATTTGTCTTATTGGTATTTCTAATAATCTTATTTTTTCGGAGCATTTAGATCCACGAGTGAGATCATCACTTTCAGAAGAAGAGTTAATATTTCCACCCTATAATGCGTTACAAATTCAAGATATTTTACGTAAGAGAGCTAGTAAAGCGTTTAAAGAGAATACAGTTCAATCAGGGGTGATTGAAAAATGTGCGGCATTTGCGGCAAGAGAGCACGGGGATGTACGAAGAGCGATAGATTTATTACGGGTGGCAGGAGAATTGGCGGAACGAGGTGGCCAAATTACAGTTACATTATCTCATTTGGATGATGCGGAACGTAAAGTGGAATCAGATAAAATTTTAAATGTGATTACAAATCAACCTAAACAGTTTCAATTAGTATTATATGCTATTTTTTTAATTAATCCACAAAAAAAACATTTTTTTACGGGAGAAATTTATGAGGTTTATGCGACGTTATGCAAACAACATAAATTAAATGTGTTGACTCAACGAAGGGTGTCAGATATTTTAGCGGAATTAGATACTTCAGGAATAATCAATGCAGAAATTATTTCGAAAGGGCGTTACGGAAGAACACGTAAAATTTCTTTATCATTAGATGAATTATTTATCGCAAAATTAAAAGAAATAATTGAAAAATCGTTACAAATGTCTTAATTTGAATTATGCGGTTATTACCATGAAACCATCCCAAAAATTAATAGAAGAATTGTTTGAAAAAGGCATTTTAATTAATAAAGAATTTTTTGATCAGTCTTCTTCTACAGAATCCGAACTCACAGAAATATTACTCGAAAAAATCACTGTCGAATCAGATTTAGTGGTGCTTAGTTCTGATTATGTTGATGTATTAAAACAATCTTCTTCGTTAGTTGATTGGTATGAAATAGATAAATATAGGGTGGATGCGGAGAAAGATAGGGATGATGAATTATATCAAACACAATTACAATCGTTTAAAACAACTTCACTTACAGTTGATTCTTCTATTTCTAATTCTTCTTCTTCTTCATTTTCAGCTTTAGGAAAAGATTTACACAGAGAAAAAATTCAATCTCAACAAGTTAGCAGTTTAGAAGTCACTTTGGATGATTCAAATAGTTCTTCTTTTAAGACCACATCTCCTTTTTTAGAAACGTTACATTCAACTACTCTTACTTCAATAGAAGTTAATTCTTTACAACCTTTATCATCTCTTCCCTATCCCTCTTCTTCAATTCATTCTTCTCACTCCAGTCCACTTATTCCTTCTGTTTCCTTTGGTTCACCACTCCAACAGACCATTAATGTAATTTTATCTTATAAAAATACCCCTAAAAAATATACTGTACAAGATTTCACCCAATTTTTTTTAACAAGGTACACTTATTTAGAAGGAATTTTACGAAATAGGCAAGAATTACAACAGTTAACTACTATAAATAGGGTGTTACAAAAAAAAGAAAAAGAACAAGTATCAATCATTGGTTTAGTCGAAGAAATTGGCGAGACTAAAAATGGAAATTTAGCTTTAACATTAGAAGATAAGACAGGAAAAATTAAAGTGATTATTTCCAAAAATAAAAAAGAAGTGTATCTGGCGGCAAAAGATATTGTGCCTGATGAAGTTATAGGGATTTTTGGCACTTCGGCTGATAAAATTATATTTGGTGAAGGTATTGTTTGGCCCGACATTCCTTCCGATCATGAGCTTAAAAAAGGCGATGATGAGGAGTATATTATCTTTCTTTCAGATATACATGTTGGTTCTAAATTATTTTTAAAAGAAGAATTTAATCGTTTTTTACGTTGGATTAATGGGAATATAGGCAATGAGTCCCAACGTGAAGTGGCAAAGAAAGTGAAATATATAATTATTGCAGGAGATTTAGTGGATGGCGTGGGAATTTATCCAGCGCAAGAAGATGAACTTGAAATACTAACAATTGAAGGGCAATATGCGGAATTTACACGTCTGATTCAACAGATTCCTATTGAAAAGCATATCATTATGTGTCCGGGTAATCATGATATGGTTTATTTAGCGGAGCCACAACCAGTTTTTTATCAACAGTTTGCTCCTGGGTTATTTAATTTACCAAATATCACTTTAGTTACTAATCCCGCTATCGTAAATGTAGGTAAAAAAGAGGGGTTTTCTGGGTTTGATATCTTATTATATCATGGATATAGTTTTGATTATTATGTTGCAAATGTAGAATCTATTCGAAATCAAGGTGGATATCATCGAGCAGATTTGATTATGAAATTTTTGTTAAAACGAAGGCATTTAGCACCTTCATTCAAATCAACACCTTATTTCCCAGCACATGATGAAGACCCCCTCTTAATCAAAAAAGTTCCAGATTTTTTTATTACAGGACACATCCATTATTCATGTGTGGCAAATTATAAAGGAGTTACAATGATTAGCGGCAGCTGCTGGCAGGGTAAAACAACATTTCAAGAAAAATTAGGACATCAACCAGAACCGGCGCGTATTCCCATTGTTAATCTTAAGACTAGAGAGGTAAAAGTGTTACGGTTTGGGTAAGAAATAAATTAAAAATATACTATGACTGATTCAATTTCTCCAACGATGCAGGTTTATTTTGATAGTTTAACCGCTGAAGTTATGCGTTGTTATGGTATCACTACTACCGCACGGGCGTTGGGGTTAGATCCGGAATTAGAAGTACCAATTCCTTTGGCAAAAAATATGGCAGAACGGGTCGTGGGGTTAATTTCTGTTGTGGCACCGCAAGTGTTAGGTACTCCAATTACGGCACGGATTTTAGAACTTGAGAAAGAATATGGACAATTGGATTGGCGAGTGGGATTTAAAATTGCGGAAGAAGTAGCAAAACAAACATTTTGCACGTTTGAGACAAAAATAGAAGCAATGGAAGTAGGAATTAGGATAGGTTTTGCGTATTTAACTTTAGGGATTGTTTCGGCGCCGTTGGAGGGCTTTATTGGGTTGAAATTGAAAAAACGTAAAGATGGTAAAGAATATTTTGCACTGCAATATGCCGGACCGATTCGGGCAGCGGGAGGAACGGCGGGGTCGACTTCAGTTATTCTTTCAGATTATGTGCGGGTGAAAATGGGGTATGCTACTTATGATCCTGATGAGTCTGAAATTAATAGGTATGTTACGGAAATTCATGATTATCATGAACGGGTTACCAATTTACAATATCATCCTTCAGACGAAGAAATAAAATTTATGATTTCACATTTACCTGTGGAGATAGATGGTGATGCGACGGAACAAATTGAGGTGTCAAATTATAAAGATTTGCCGCGAATAGAGACAAATCTTATTCGGGGAGGAATGGCATTAGTGGTGGCGGAAGGGTTAACTCAGAAAACACCAAAGTTATGGAAACGCTTATCAAAATGGGGGAAAAAATTTGATTTAGATTGGGAGTGGTTAGAAGATTTCATTAAATTGAAAGAGCAAATTCATTCAGCACATTCATCTGTGAAGCAAGAGATGAAAAATGTGGAGAAAAAAACAGTTAAGCCGAATAATACATTTATTATGGATATGGTGGCGGGGCGACCGATACTTACACACCCTTTAGGAGTGGGGGGATTTCGGATACGTTATGGACGGGCACGCACTTCAGGATTTTCGGCTACGGCATTACACCCGGCGACGTTAATTGTACTTGAAAAATATATTGCGATTGGCACACAATTAAAAGTGGAGCGGCCAGGGAAAGCGGCGACGGTTACGGTTTGTGATTCGTTAGAAGGGCCGATTGTGCGTTTGAAAGATGGCTCAGTTCTTCATCTCAAAACTGAAGAGGAGGCGAAACAATATAATTCTCGTATCGATTCAGTGCTTTTTTTAGGGGATATTCTTTTTAATTATGGGGATTTTTCGGAGAATGGCCAAATGTTAGTGCCGGCGGGGTATTGTGTGGAGTGGTGGGCGCTTGAGGTTGAAACAAAACTGAAAGCGTTGTATGCTGAGCATACTTTTGAGAAGGGAGCAATACAGCTGGGGATGGAAAAAGAACGATTGAATGAATTATTGCAGGATTATTTTTATACGTATCCGACGTTTGAGGAAGCGGTTACAATCAGTACAGAACTGAATATTGCGTTACATCCAGACTATACTTTTTATTGGAAGTTGCTTTCTTGCAAATCGCTTATTCAATTTGTCAATTGGTTAAAAACTGGTAAATTAAAACGCGATCTTAAAGGAATTACTAAAATTATTCTTCCTTATTTTGATAAAAAGGCCCTAGATGTTGAAGGAAAGAAAGTGTTAGATGAAGCAGGAATTGCACACTTAATTGTTAATAAAGACAATTTAGTGATTGAAGAAAAAGAAGCGAAGTGTTTGGCGTTACATCTTAATATTTTTACGCAAGAAGAGTTGTTGGCTTGTTCTTTTCTTGAAAGGGGAGAGGGACACACGGCGTTAGATGCAATCAATAGTATCAGTTCCGTTCGTTTGCGTGATAAAGCAGGAACATTTATCGGAGCGAGGATGGGACGGCCGGAAAAAGCGAAAATGAGGGAGATGACTGGGTCTCCACAAGCGATGTTTCCGGTTGGTGAGGAAGGGGATCGATTGCGGAGTTTTCAATCGGCGATGGAGGCGGGCAAAATAAAAAGCCAATTCCCCTTATTTTATTGTGAGAAGTGTAATGTAGAGACAGTATATTCCAAATGCGAACGGTGCGGTTCTCTTTGTATCCAAAAGTATTACTGTCGGGTGTGTGGTAATTTAGAAGGAGATACGTGTCGTCATGGCAAAGCGTTTGCGTATAACACGCGAGAAATAGATATCAATCATTATTTTACCAAAGCTAAAGAATTAGTGGGTATGAAAACACATCCAGACTTGATTAAAGGGATTAGGGGTACATCGAATAAAGGGCATATTGTTGAACATCTTGCGAAAGGGCTTCTGCGAGCGAAACATAGCATTTGCGTGAATAAAGATGGGACGACAAGGTATGATTGCACAGAATTACCTTTAACTCATTTTAAGCCAAAAGAAATTAAGACAGGGATTGCGAAATTACGAATGCTTGGCTATGTTTGTGATATTAAAGGAGATGAGTTAGTTGATGATAACCAAGTGTTGGAACTAAAACCGCAAGATGTGATTTTGCCTGGGTTTGATTCTTTGGAAGAATCGGCGCCGAAAGTGTTAAGCCGGGTGGCTTGTTTTCTGGATGATCTCTTAGTGAATTTCTATAAATTAGAACCGTATTATAATATCAAAAAAGAAGAAGATTTAGTGGGGCATCTTATTATTGGTTTAGCTCCTCATATTTCGGCAGGTTTAGTTGGCAGGATTATTGGGTTTTCCGAGACGCAAGGGATGATTTGTCACCCTATGTATCATGCGGGACTCAGACGTGATTGCGATGGTGATGAGGCAGCAGTTCTTTTATTGATGGATGCGCTGCTGAATTTTTCTCGTAAATTCTTACCTAATACACGCGGTTCGACGATGGATGCAGCGTTAGTACTTACGGGATTACTTAATCCGATGGAAGTTGATGATCAAGTACATGGGGTTGATACGGTGTGGAGATATCCTTTGGAATTGTATGAGGCGTCTTTGGAGTTGAAGAATCCTTGGGATATTCGTTATGGATCAGAGCAAAAGAAAATTGAGCAGATAAGTGATAGGTTAGGGAAAGTAGGACAGTATGAGGGGTTTGGATTTACACATCCTACTGATAATTTCAATAAAGGGGTTAATTGTTCAGCGTATAAAACAGAGCCGTCGATGGCGGATAAGTTAGTTGGGCAAATGGAGATTGCACGGAAAGTACGAGCAGTTGATATGGATGATGTTGCTAAATTAGTGATTCAGAAACATTTTTTGAAGGATATTAAAGGAAATTTTCGAAAGTTTTCCATGCAGCAGTTTCGCTGTGTGAAATGTAATGAGAAATATCGCCGGCCGCCGCTTATTGGGAAATGTTCAGCATGTGGGGGAAGGCTGATCTTTACGATATCAGAAGGGTCGGTTGTGAAGTATTTGGGACCGTGTTTATTGTTGTGCGAAAAATACAATTTTTCTCCTTATTTGAAGCAAGTTATTGATATGCTGCGAATTAATGTGGATAATTTTTTTGGGAAGGAGAAAGAGAAGCAAGTGGGGCTGGCGGGGTTTATGGGAGTGGCGCCGGTTGAGGTTGTGGTTGGTGGGGAACAGGTTGATTTAATGGCCGGGGAAGAGGATTGAAAATGGTGGTCTAAAAAATAAAAAGAAAGAAAAAATAAATTATTGCGGAGGATTTCCA
>Ga0209515_10005128_pt1 | contig 17195 bp, 21 predicted proteins | sample Subgroupgradi54m_FD_187454 | JGI IMG/M metagenome (GOLD analysis project Ga0209515, IMG submission 187454) | Subsurface groundwater microbial communities from S. Glens Falls, New York, USA - GMW60B uncontaminated upgradient, 5.4 m (SPAdes)... ...
TTGATCTTCTCGACTTGTTTCTTAAGGAAACGCAGGTGTGGTGCGATCTCACGACGAAGGGCTTCAGCTTCTTTCATATTCTCTTCGGTCTTCTCAAGGCGGCGTTCGCTCTCGGCACGTTTGTATTGGTAAATCTTGAGGCCAAGCGCATCTTCGAGCATCTCGCGGCGCTCTTTTGGATTGGCATTCAATATTCTGTCCGCCTCACCCTGTGAAATCATGTGATGTCCCGAGGCTCCGATATGCACCGCTGCCAAAAGCTCGAACACATCTTTCAAGCGCACCTGCGAGCCGTTGATGAAATATTGATTGCTGCCGTCACGATATACTTCGCGCGAGATCGCAACTTCATCAAAATCGAGCGCGAATTCACGTTTGGAGTTGTCAAAAACGATCGTGACATTTGCGCGATTTGCCCGGCCCGTCGATTGTGAGCCGTTGAAGATAAGATCCTCGCCACGCTTCCCACGCATCGACTTCATTGATTGCTCTCCCAAGACGAATCGGATCGCCTCAGCAACATTTGATTTGCCGGAACCATTAGGGCCGACAACTGAAGTGATCTGCGAAGTAAACTCCAAAACCGCCTTTTTTCCAAAAGATTTAAAACCGAATACCTCCAACCGTTTCAAGCGCATGTTCGGATATTATAACATAGCAATCTCAATGATTTGCTTACTTTTTTGTCATATGTGGAGATCATTTCTGATCTGAAGGTATTTTCTGGGTACTCCAACTTTGTTGACAAAAACCAGAATATGTGTAGTATTATTTCAGTTTCATTAGTCACAGAAAGAAGGAGTTCCTTGTGAGTCAAACCGCATATTTTAACGAACCACTGCCGCTTCGTAGACAATACCCCGACGAAGGCGTGCAGCTGTTTGAGGGGATGCTGCTTGTTGTCGCGATCCTAGCCATGCTTGTTGGACTTTGCATTGCATCTGCAGCCTCGGATTTCAGGACAAATCAACGGGACATGCTGACCATCTACACTGCAGGCATTGCTATTACTGCGCTCGGAGGGTTCCTTCTTTGGATCTCCATCGGGCTCAGTAAATGGGAGAAGGCGTGGACCTGGAAGTATGCCTTCCTCAACAACAATGCAGACCTTCATCTGAATGTCGAGGCGATCGAGCGAGTTATCCAGCATTTTCAAGAAAATACCGGATACCACGGTGTTGACTTCAAGCGTGTGGCGACCGAACTTGGCTGGAGCCTGCGGACCCCCTATCCGTTCGACGAAAAAGCGCACAACACCCTCTCGTGGGAAGCGCTCAACGCCTACCGCTTCTTTGCGACCGGGCAGGGTGCGCTCATCCCAACCTTCTGCAAGAAGTGAAGGCCTTCGCGAAAGCGAATAAAAAAACGGCAGAAACCCTGCCGTTTTGTTTTTGTATATTTTCAGATAAGTGAGTCAAGAGTATATCACCAGCTAAATATCCTCACCTCGTTGTCGTACGACAACGAGGTGAGGATAGTGAATTGCAATGAGCGGAAAACTCTACAGTAAAAAAACCGCACAACGAGATGCGGCTTGGTGTTTAGTTCTTCTCGGGGTCCTTCATGTCGACTCGCGGAAAAACGCCGTCGATCGGGGCACAAATCAATTCCCTGTGAATATGGGGATCAGCGAGGCCATGTTCCGACCAGTCTACCGGGTAACAAGTTGTCGGCACGGGCATATTCCTGTAGCCGACCGATGCACTCGCGGGGATCACTCCTTTCGCTTTCAAAAACGCGATAGCGTCGTGATTGGGAAGCTTGCTTGTTGGCGTGGCACTTTCGACTAGCACAATAACCAGAAGCAACGTTGAGCTGAAGATGGCGACTGAATTCGAAATATTCGACATTTACATTTCTCCAATTTGAACAAAAACCTTTTCAACTTTAGTGAAAACGTGTCCTACTGTCAATTTTTCTCTAATTGTTTAGCTGGCAAAAAATAACTTTCATTTCTGGATGCAGTATGAGGCGTCGAGAGACGATGCCTCCCGAGGCGTACTCAGAGTACGGCGAGCGGGGCTCGTCTTGAAGACAACGAAATAATGCGCCAGAAATGGAAGTTATTTTACCAAGCTTTTTTGAGTAAACCTGCCTCTGCAGCCGCCTGCTCGGCATCTTGCTTCGAGCGACCCGTCCCCGATGCAACGAGCTCGGCACCAATATAGACTCCGACCTCAAAATTTTTATCGTGGTCTGGCCCTGTCTCTTTCAGTACGACATAGTTGGGGGTGATGCCTGTGCGTTCTTGTGCCTCTTCTTGAAAACGACTCTTCGCATCCTGCCATAGGCGTTTCTCGACAATGTTGTCGAGGCGATCAAAAAGGCTCGTCGCAATGAACTCTTTTGACTTATCGTAACCCTGATCGAGAAATATCGCACCAATCACCGCCTCAAATGTATTGGCCATAATGTACTGCCGCGCGCGTCCGGTATCCTTAGCTTCTCCACGTGAGAGCAGAAGATAGTCATTCATCCCCCAGTCCGAGGCTGCATCAGAAATAGAATTCGTATTCACCAAGGCCGAGCGATATGCGGTAAGCCGACCCTCCGGCTCGTCCGGATACTTCGCAAAAAGATATTCGGTCATGACGAGTTCCAACACCGCGTCCCCGAGAAATTCGAGGCGCTCGTTGTGCTTCATCCCTGCCGCGCGATGCTCGTTCAAGTACGAGCGATGCGTGAATGCCTCCCGCAAGAGGTTAATGTCGTTAAAAGTTACCCCGATATGCTGAGAAAACTTCACATAGTCTTCTGTTGTGTGATCCATAAATTTGAGAACCCTTCTCAAAAGCACTCCTAATAAAGCCGGCACGAGTGTTTTTGACAGCGGTCCTATTTGTGAAACTACCATGACTTCGTGACTTTAGCAACGGCACTAAAAAACGCCCAACAAAGAGCGTTCTTGGAAACCAAAAGATCACAAATATTTGTGCCGGTGACGCATTGCGCTACTGCAATCGGCATGAAACGATCCAGTGAGCATGATCGCCCGAATGCCATGCACTGCAAAATCCGCAAACAGCTGCTGCCATGTTTTGACGAGTGTTACTGCGCGAGGATCTTTACGAAGCTCATGTCCCTCGACTCCACCGGTCATAAGAAGTTCTTCGAGCCAGTGTGCAACCTCAGCCCCGGACGCCCACACCAAACCGCATGGGGATTCATAGAAGTGACCTTCAAGCGTGGTCGCACGTACAACTCCTTCGTGAAGTAGTCGGCGGTTGTGCTCCCATAGTGCACCTTCAAAAATAGACTCGAGGGCAATCGGAGTTTTGCGCCAATTGGCAACACCCCAGAGATGCTTCACCACATCATGCGAACCAAGCATAGCGAAAACCTCTTCGAAACGATATTGCATACTCTCCTCGTGAAGATCACGCCCGATCATCCTATAGTGATCGGCAACGAAAGGAACCGCGTAGTCGAAATTTCCGGCGACAACCTTTTGCTCGCATTCAAAAAACTTTCCGAGAAGAAACGATGCAGCGCATTTTGCGGCTCGTGCATCGAAGCTTCCTGCCGCTCGCTCTTCGGGAGAAAGTGAGCTGCTTGATTTCTCGAGTGTGCGCACGCTCCCAAAGTCGATCCACTTGAAAACTCTCCATGACCGTGTCGCAACGGGAATGGATATCCTTTCGTCAAAAAAAATATCACCATCGTCTTCTTTACAACCTTTCACATAGTCCTTCACGGTGTCCGCCTCAGGCAAGACGAGTGCAAGCGCACATTCGAATCCCATGATGTGTTCCCTTCAAGTTTCAAGAACTTTCTTTTGAGCAGTCTCTCACTTAAATGAGTGTCGCGCAACAAAGGTGCGTCACATCTTTTGTGTCAAAAATGTGAGCAGCCCTTCAAAATTAAAGGACGCTATGACTCCGCCATCAGTTTGGCACAGGAAAAAACATCCAAGTTACCTGCTCCTTATTTTGGGAACAAAAAGTACCAGCATTGCATAAAAAAGCCGCCGGATGTTCCGGCGGATCCACGCTAATGTGCGTTTTGGGCAAATGGCCGCGACCTGCAATAGACCATCTTCTCCATGAGCAGGTCTTCCACATCACCGAACCTCGCGAGACTACGAATGAGTTCGTCGTGCAACGAGTAGCGAGGCGAAAAAATTTGAAAGCCGCTCGCTTGGCCATTCTCATGCCACTCCAATTCCGATTGATGTTCGCGAATGAGCGGGAGGAGATCATGATTGATCACGTAGATCCGATGAACCGAAGGCTCGTCGGAATACTGGGACCCCATGGTTCCATCATCGTTCGTGCACCACTCCGAGTCGTATTCTTCACCGAAAATAAGATCGGTGCCATGAGCAAGGGCATACTTGAGGTCCCACTCATGCGCGTAGTAAAGCATGGCATCAACCTTCAGTTGAAGCTGTGCAACCCCTGCGACAGCACCGGCGCTTGTCCAGATTTTCCACTGGCGCGGGCTCATCACTTTGCTCAAATTCATTCGAAAACTCCTCAGTTAAAGGAAAACAAAAAGACTGTGTTTATTTATACACAAAAATTACTCTTTGTCAACTATCACGGTTGTTCGTTTTACAGGCTCGGCTGTGCCATTAATTTGGCAATCGCCTTGGTGAACAGCGGCAAAATGTCGTCGTAGATATTCAGATCAATGATCTCCGTTGCTTTAAACCAGCGGGCATCATCGAGACCACCCTTCCCTTCTTCGAGTTGCAGTTCCTGAAACGGGGCTTCGGCGAGAAAATACACAACATGTTTGCGAATTTTTCCTTTCTCCGGGTGCGATGCAATATATTCATTTTCACCAAGTCGCTCTTTGATAGTGATGTCGGCGTTGATCTCTTCTTTGAGTTCGCGGATGGTTCCCTGCTCGGGGCTCTCCCCTTCTTCGATATGGCCTTTCGAGAGCGTCCAATGTCCAAAAATATCATGTACGAGAGCAAGATAAAGTTCCCCTTTGTCTCTTGCATACACCACCGCCCCGCCCAACTGTTCCAGTGGAAGTGTGGAAGGATCTACTGCTTCATGTTTTTTATCTTTCGGCTGTGTCGTTTCATCTTTGCCGGGCTCACCGATCTCTTTATAGACCGCACCTAAAACGCCGTTCACAAACTTGCCGCTGTTCTCTCCACCAAACGTTTTCGCAAGCTCGATCGATTCGTTGATCGCAACTTTCGGAGGCACTTCTGCACGATCGCCGAAGAGAAGTTCAAAGAGACCGATGCGCAAAACATTCCTGTCGACGACGGAGATACGATCAATAGGCCATGCGGGAGCGGCCTTCTCGATGATGAGATCAAGTTCGGGTTGTTTGGCGAGGATATTGCGAAGCAAGCCCGACATGAATGTCGCGTCATTTAACCCGGGAGCAAATTCTTCGATATTGCGCGCGAGCACCTCGTCCACACCGGCTTGGTTATGGCCGGTAAAGTCCCACTCAAAGAGGGACTGAAGGACTATGCTTCGTGAAAGGTGCCTATTTGCCATAAGAAGTTCAGCCGTTTCAGTATAGGGAATGCGAGACAAACGGTCAACACAGCAAAAAAACCGCCTTGGGGGCGGTTTTTTTATTTCTTCTTTTTCGTTTCCTTTTCGGCAGACTTTTCTTTCTTTTCTTCCTTTTTTTCTGCCTTGGGGGCTGTTTCCGGCTTGTTTGAGTTTACTGCCTTCCGGTCCTCAAGCTTCTTTGCTTTCTTGAGCGTCTTTTTCATAGTGTCTACAACGACTCGCCCACGGTAATTACCGCAATTGGGGCAAACACGATGCATCAAGTGCTTGGCATTGCATTTCGGGCAGGAAATAAAGCGCGCAACCTTAAGTGCGTGGTGAGAACGGCGATTCGCCGTGTGACTCTTGGTGTGCCTCATGTGTACTACCATAGTGCTCCCCAGTATACGCAAAACCTTAAAGTTGGCAAGTATGCGCTCGGGTTTCTCCTTTTGAAAGGCACACGGTCGGCCTCTCCTGCGGAGGCCGCCGTCACTCTCGATCAATTGCCCCATAAGAATAGGGTCCAAGCCAATTGATCTTGCGAGAGACCTTTCAAAAGGAAAACCCTCGCTTTGAGGAGCGGCGTTTGGGATTCGTGCACAAAATATCGTTTAAAGTAATTGTTTTGTTAGTATTGACAAGCCTTAAAAGAAAACCTATTGTAAAAATGTTCTTTTCACCCGCAACAACATAGGAGTTGCTATGACATCTCAAGCGATCGACGCAGTGATTTTGGACCAAAGTCTGACCGACGAGCAGGTGTACTGGGCCGTGCTGAACTCACGCCTCGATACACCCGAGAGAGATCGCGACGGCCTCACCCAGGCAGAGTGGGAGACGAAGATGGAAGACTTCCAACGAGAGATCGACCGCCAAAGGACACTGCTGGAGCAACATCGCCCGCGCGTCATAGAACGCATCGCCAACGAAGTGACCGAGCAACATCGCGGCTGTTGCGGCACGTGAATTAGGAATCAAGGTCCCCTATCCATGGAGGATCTTTTTTGTACAATAAAAAACTCGCAAACGCGAGCTTGGTGATCACCAAATAGTTGTCTCTTCAAGTGAGTAGCCAATGTCCATATCCATGAGTACCGCTCTCACAGCACGACCCACTTCGTCGGGGCCAACTCCTTCTACCCAAAGCCGAAAGGAAGGAACTTCAACGGTAATCTTGGAGCCATATATCACTTCCAAGCGGTCCGATAGGTCATCTTCTTGTTCTTGATCGAGTCCCATCACTGCTACATGTGAAATTTGGATCTCAACCTTGATCCTGCCTTCTTCGTACATTTTTCGCTCCTTTTTATTACGAACACGCCAACAGAACTGTATCTTTTTACATTATAACTATGGTAGAAAAATGCAAGACAGCTGCATGAAGATATGAAGAATGCTCTTTAATAGTGACCCTAGGTAAGAATGCTGCGTAAAAAAGTAAGGCGATGCTCGGGAGAACATCCGTGTTTTTTGATGGCCCGAATATGCGCGGCGGTGCCATAGCCTTTATGCGCTGCGAAGCCATATTGGGGGAATTTTTTATGAAGTACGACCATGCGACGGTCACGCTCGACCTTCGCTACGACAGAGGCAATAGCGATGATCGTTTCAGTGGTGTCGCCACGAATAATAGTCTTTTGGTTTTCATATTTATCCGGTGCGCGTAGTCCCCCATCCAAAAGTACGAGTGAGCGCAAAGGAGATGGGTTAAGTTTTTTGAGACCACGACCAAGGGCGGTTCTAATCGAAGGATTGATCCCCCGCTTGTCGACATGCTTTGCAGAAACGAAAACTACTGCAAATGTAATTCCACTATCCGGCGCACAAATTTTCATATACCACTGCTCGCGCAACTTGGGAGAAAGCTGCTTCGATTCTTTAATGGAACGAAATTTCTTTATGGCACTTTTTGTGCCCATCGCCACGCCAACAGCGACAGGCCCAGCGAGCGGGCCGCGACCAACTTCGTCTATGCCCACCAGAAACTTTTCTTGCGACTTCTTCATGGTCATCAGTATACAAAACAATATGAAAAAAGGACGACCCGTGGGTCGCCCTTGCGCGCTTGTGGCGCGAAACTACTTACTTCTTCTGTGCACCCACTTCGGCGATCTTTTGAGGAGGCACGCCTTCAAGTGGGAGCGTGAGATTTTCGAATGAACTAATCGGCACAACCACCTCACCTGAGGCAATGAAGCCAATCTTCACGCGGTCACCCACCTGTACGAGTGGAATGAGTGGGAATTCCCCAGTACCACCGAGAAGCGCGTGCTTCTGTCCCTCGAGGACGATGTAGTACAGCGACCCCGTCGGTGTGAGGTCCTGTTTCACTCGTGCGACCACACCCTCGATGACAGAGAGCTGCCGGTCTTTTTCGATATGCCCTGTATCTCCCGACTGACCCACGAGGCGTTCATACTGCCTGATCGCCTCCGCGAGACTTCTCCCTGTCGCGATCGGTCCGTTCACGTTATTGATGTTGACGATCGCAACGCCTTGAGACAGCACCGCAAGAAGCGCGACAACGAGCACAGACTAGTTCGCGCCGCTGAGGCGCAGCAGCGTGTACGTCGCGGCGGCGATGAAGAACGCGGCGGGGATCGTCAGCACCCACGCCCAGATGATCTGCCCGGCCACGCCCCAGCGCACGGCAGAGAGGCGCCGCACGGCGCCGACGCCGACAATCGCGCCGGTGATCGCGTGCGTCGTGCTGACCGGCACACCGGCCAGCGTCGCCATGAGAATCGATATCGCCGCGCTCCCTTCCGCGGCGAACCCGCCGACCGGCTGCAGCTTGGTGATCTTCGATCCCATCGTGTGGATGATGCGCCACCCGCCGGTGAGCGTGCCGAGGCCGATCGCGGAGTACGCCGCGAGCACCACCCAGAACGGAATGTAGAAGTGATCGATGTAATGCGCGGCGAACAGCACGCCGGCAATGATCCCCATCGTCTTCTGCGCGTCGTTGCCGCCGTGGCACAGGCTGAACGCCGCAGCCGACAGCAGCTGCAGGCGGCGGAACATGCGATCCACGCGCGACGGCGGCATCCACCGGAAGATCCACATCATCGTCGTCATGATTCCGAAGCCCAGCACGAGACCGATCAGCGGCGACAGGAAAATGAACACGATCGTCGTGATCCAGCCTTTGGTGATAATCGCGGCGAAGCCCGCCTTGGCCAGGGCCGCGCCCGCGTAGCCGCCGATCAGCGCGTGCGACGAGCTGGTCGGCAGCCCGTAGTACCACGTGATGAGGTCCCAGATAATCGCGCCGGTCAGGCCGGCGAAGATCACCGCGAACGTGACGATCTTGACGTCTACCATGCCGGAGCCGACGGTCTTGGCGACCGCCGTCCCGAATGTGAACGCCGCGGCGAAGTTGAAGAACGCGGCCCAGATAACCGCTCGGCCAGGCGACAGGACGCGGGTGGAGACGACCGTCGCAATCGAGTTCGCGGCGTCGTGGAATCCGTTGATGTAGTCGAAGGCGAGGGCGACGAAGATGAGGGCGCCGACCGTCCAGATGAGCATGCCGGACTATCCGTGCTTGACCATCACGCCCTCGAGGACATTCGCGACGTCCTCGCAGCGATCGGTCGCCTCTTCGAGGAAGTCGAGCGCCTCTTTCCACTTCATGACGACGATCGGATCGCGCTCGTCGTCGAAGAGCTTGCTGACGGACTGCTGGTGCAGGCGGTCGGCTTCGTTTTCGAGCCGATTGATCTCGATCGCGTGCGTGGCCAGCCCCTTCTTCTGCTCCAACGCGCCCAGCCCCAGCCGCACCTGGTCGGTGCATGCCGTGATGATGCGGGCGAGCTCGCGGGCGCCGAAGCGCACCGACTCGAGCCGGTAGAGGCGCACCAGCGTCGCCGACGCGTCGATCGCGTCCATCACATCGTCGAGCGAGCGCGCCAGCGCGTGGATGTCCTCGCGATCGAGCGGCGTGACGAACGTCCGGTTCAGGCGCTGGATGATGTCGTGCGTGAGGAAGTCGCACTTGTGCTCGACTTCCTTGATTTCGTCGGCTTTGTCCCAGATGGGACGCTCGGGCGCGAGCATCTCCTCGAGTAGTCGCGCGCCCCGCTTCAGCTCGTCGGCGAGCGCTTGGAAGTCGGTGTAGAACTTCTCCTCACGCGGAATCAGTCGGAAGGCCATACGCGGCCGAATTGTAGCAGATCCGTTTGCACTCTACTTCTGGACGCCGAGGGGGTCGCCGGTCGCATGCGCGGTGATTTGATAGCGAAGGAACTCGTGGACGGCGGCACGCGCGGCCGCTTCGTCTGTCGCGATCCGCACGACGCCGCCGCGGGCGGTCGGCTTGAACGCATATCGAATCCGGGCGGCCAGCCGCTTCATCGTCTCCACGCCAGGTGGAACTTCAGCGTGGGTCATGAAAGGCTTCTCGAAGTTGCCCTTCGCGAACTCGGCGGCAATCTCCTTGAGGTGGGCGCGGATCTGATCGCGCCCGGCGGTGTCGCCAACGGCGGTCGTGCTCACCTCGATGCCGCCTCCGGTCTCCGTCAGGCGGAAATGATGGGTCGTGGTGTCCTGATCGAAGCCCATCGCCTGGGCACCGCGCTGCTTCATCTCCGCGTCCTTCTTCATCTGCGCGAGATGCTCCTCGTGGGTGATCCCCGCCGGCATCGCCGGATGCTGCGCCGATGCGCGCGAGCCTGCAGTCACAACAACGAGCGTGACGATCGCGATCTGAAGAGATTTGATAAGCATGACACCATCCTAAACCTTGAAGTCGATTCCAAGGTCAAGAGCGTCCTATGATGGACCTATGCCGACCCCGCTGTTACGCATTGGACAGGTGGCGCAGCGCGCCGGCGTGAGCACCGACACGATTCGCTACTACGAACGTCTCGGCCTGTTGCCGAATCCACAGCGGTCACCTGCGGGCTACCGGGAGTATCCGGAGATCATCGTCAACCGGATCGCACTGGTTCGCAATGCCATGCGATTTGGTTTCTCCTTACTCGAGATTCGTGGCTTCCTGCGTGTCCGCGAAGCGGGCGGCAAGCCGTGTCATCAGGTGCGGCACGCGGCCCAGACCATCCTCGACCGCGTCGATCAGCAAATTGCGGAGTTGACCGCCACGCGCGAAACGATGCGCGAGACGCTGCTGAAGTGGGACGTGCAGTTGGCGCGGACGCCGGCGACGCGGCACGCGCGATTGCTCGAAGGCCTGCCCTCAGACAGTCACCGCCCATCACGCGGCCGCCGAGGCCTTAGCGAAATTCACGAACGCTGAAAACGGCGAATTCACTCTCGACCGCGCCAGCGGTGAAGGGCCACTCCTGTTCAGTCGCTCTTCGCGGCCGCCCACGAGGTGGTGCTCTCCACCGGCGGCAGGAACAACGCGCCCACACCGGCGGCGCCGGCCAGAACAACGGCGCCCCAGAGTGACGCGATGACGCCGGCCTGCTGATACAGCACGCCGGACAGCAGCGTCCCGATCAGCCGGCCGGCCGCGTTCGCCATGTAGTAGAAGCCGACGCTGAGCGACACGCGGTCGGCCTCGGAGTACGCCAGCACGAGATACGAGTGCACCGAGGAGTTCAACGCAAAGACGATCCCAAATAATCCCAGACCGCCGAGCATCGTCAGGGCCGGCGGCGCGCCGAGTTGCAGTCCCACCGGAATCAGCGCGGTGACGCACGCGAGTCCAATACCCAGAATCATCGCCATCGCCGGACCAGGCGCGTGGCCCTTCGTGATCTTCGCGAGCAGCATCGGCGACAGGCTCTGCACGCCGCCGTACCCGATCACCCACAGCGCGAGGAACGCGCCGATCTGCGTGAACGTCCATCCGAGTACGCTCGCGAGGAAGATCGGAACGCTCACGACAAACCAGACGTCGCGAGCCGCAAACAGCGCCATCCGCGCGAGCGACAGGCGATTGATGCCGGGTGAATTCGACAAAATCCCCTTGAACGCCGGCTTGGCTTTCGCCTGACCGATCGATGCCGGCAGGGCGCTCAACACGAACACGAAGACGACGAGCACGCCCGCCGCCATCGCGGCCAGCGCGCCGCGAAATCCAAATGTCGCGAGCAGCAGGCCGCCGAGGAAAAACCCCGCCCCCTTGAGCGCGTTCTTCGATCCGGTGAGGAACGCGACCCATTTGAACAGCGCCGAGTCGTCGCCTTTCGGCACGAGAACTTTGATCGCGCTCTTCGCGCTCATCTTCGTCAGGTCTTTCGCGATCCCCGACAGCGCCTGGCATGCCATGACGTAGGCCACCGACGCGCTGATGCTCCAGTCGCGATTCAGCAGCGCCAGTAGGCCGAGCGCGACCACCTGCAGCGCCAACCCCGCCATGAGCGTGAAACGCAGGCCCGTGCGCGCGGCCAGCCATCCGCCGACCAGGTTGGTGACGATGCCGAAGAACTCGTAGAGGAGGAAAAGAAAAGCGAGCTGCACCGGCGTGTAGCCGAGCTCGTGAAAATGAAGGAGTACGAGCAAGCGCAGGGCGCCATCGGTCAGCGTGAAGGCCCAGTACGCCGCCGTCACGATCGCGTAGTTGTGGATGCCGAGTCCTGGTGTCATCGAGCGAACGCCAGCCGCGCCTTCTCAATCACGACGTCCACACTTCACCTGTATGCGATGGCAATCGCTGCGGGCCGGGCGCAGCAGGCGGAAGCCGTCACGTCGCCTGGCGCGGGGAGGCAGCAACCGGTTTTCTTCTGCAGTCGGTCGGCGTCCCGGCGCACGACGTCCACGTGTGTCAGCGCGTGGCGGACCGCGTCGCCAATCGCGCCCAGCACCGGATCGGCGAGCATCGCCATCCGGTAGTGCACCCACAAGCCGTCGCGCCGCGTCTCCACCAGCCCGGCACGACGCAGATACGCCAGGTGCCGCGACGCCTTCGGCTGCGGAACCTTCAAGCTCTCGTGGATGTGGCAGACGCAGACCTCGCCGGTCAGCAGCAGGCCGAGAATGCGCAGCCGGGTCGCGTCCGCCAGGGCTTTAAAGAGCCCTTCCATGTCTGACAGATGCTTAGTCATATATTCGTCTTGACAAATATATCACGGTCCGGATACATTGCGTATATTCGCTTTGGCAGATACAGCGGACACAACAAGGAGCAGACACATGTCAGACATTCAGCAGGCGGTTCGAGAGAAGTACGGCGCGATCGCGACGTCGGTGACACAGTCGTCGACCACCACCGGTTGCTGCGGGCCGACCGCTTGTGGCTGCGGCGATCCGATCACCTCCAACCTCTACTCGGACGAGGAGACCAGCAGTCTGCCAGCCGATGCGGTGACCGCGTCGCTTGGCTGCGGCAACCCGACGGCTCTGCTCGCGCTCGAGCCGGGACAAACCGTGCTCGATCTCGGATCGGGCGGCGGCATCGACGTCCTGCTCTCGGCCAAACGCGTCGGCCCGACCGGCAAGGCGTACGGCCTCGACATGACCGACGAAATGCTCGCGCTCGCGCGCGAGAACCAGCGCAAGGCCGGCGCGACCAACGTCGAGTTCCTGAAGGGGACGATCGAGGCCATCCCGCTGCCCGACAAATCAGTCGACGTCATCATCTCGAACTGCGTGATCAACCTGTCGAATAACAAGGACGCCGTGTTGCGCGAGGCATTCCGCGTCCTCAAGCCCGGCGGCCGCTTCGCCGTCTCCGACGTCATCGTCCGCGGCGACGTCCCGGCGGACCTCCGCCGCAACATGGAACTGTGGGTGGGCTGCATCGCGGGCGCACTCGAGGAGACGGAGTACGCGGGCAAGCTGAACGCGGCGGGGTTCGTGGATGTCGACGTGGAAGCGTGGCGCATCTACAACGTCGCCGACGCGCGGGCGTTTTTGACCGAGGGTGGCGTGGATGTGGACGCTATGGCGCCGCAGGTGGAGGGCAAGTTCGCGAGCGCGTTCATCCGCGCGCGCAAGCCCGAGGCGAAGAGCTGCTGCGGACCTGAGTGTTGCGCCTAGAGGAACGAGATGTCTTCGTCATTCTCGCAGGGACCCACACTGATTCACGGAAGCTCCCAAGTCGGGCGATTGAATTCGCCGAGTCACGAATTCACCAACCCGCCAGTTTTTCTATACACTCTCCGCATGCGCCGCTGGCTTGTGAGTCTCGCCTTTCTCTGTGTCTCGGGCTGGTCTGCTGATGCGGTGGCGTGGGGCTGTGAGGGACATCGCGCGGTGGTGATGATTGCCGAGCGGCTCGTGCCGGCGGCGAAGCTCGCGGCCGCGAGAGCTCTGCTCGCGGCATCGCCCGTCGATCCCAATCTGAGAGTCGGATGCCCGCCGGTGCCTGACGATCCCGTCGCGGAGGCGGCCACCTGGGCGGACGACTACCGCAGCGATCACCTCGAGACGTTCAACTGGCATTTCACGAACCTGCCGCGCGTCTGGAAGTCGGCGACAGCGAATCCCGCGGCCGCCTGTGCAGCCGGCAGCTGCGCCATCGAGGCCATCGTCGCGCAGTTCCAGCTGCTGACGCACTCAGCCGACACGGCGGTGAAGGCGAACGCACTGCGGTTCATCCTGCATTTCGTCGGCGATCTGCATCAGCCGCTGCATTCGACGTCGAACGGCGATCGCGGCGGCAATTGTGTGCCGGTGACGTTCTTCGGGCAGGCCCCGCAGCAGAATCCGAACAGCGACGACTATTCGCCGAACCTGCACGGCATCTGGGATAGCAGCATGATCCGGCGTATGATGACGGACCAAGCGCTGGCCGACGCCCAGGCGCTGTCGGATCACATCGTCGCGAAAAAGCCGCTGCCGGCCAGTGTCGTCGCGAGTGCGCCGACGAAGGCGAGGGTCACGTCGTGGGCGCGGCAGGCGCACGAGGTCGGCCGCACCGTCGCATACGGCAAGCTGCCGGTGGCTGTAGGGATGGAGCCGGCGACCGCGATCATTCTGTCGTCGTGCCAGGACAACCACGACATCGTCCACCGGATGCTCGCGCTGAACGAGAGCATCGGCAACGCCTATCTAGCGGCCGGCGAGCCCGCGATCGCCGGCCAGCTTCGGCTCGCCGGTGTTCATCTCGCGTCGGTGCTGAAGGCGGCGTTCCCACTATAATCCGCTATTGTGACGATCATCCTACGCTCGCCCTTGCTGTTGGGCTCCGCGCTCGTGCTGCTGGCTGTGCTAGTCGGCGCGGGCCCCTCGGCGCAGCCGGCCGCATCCAAGCAGGCCATCGCCCACCGCGGCGCGTCAGGGTACGCGCCGGAGCACACCGCCGCCGCGTACAAGCTGGCGATGGAACAGAAGGCGGACTTCGTGGAGCCCGACCTTGCCGTGTCGAAAGACAACGTGCTGTTCTGCACGCACGACGACACGCTCGAGCGCACGACGAACATCGCCGACGTCTTCCCGGATCGTCCGTCGGCCGGCATCCAGACGCGCCAGCCCGGCAAGCACTGGCTCGGGAACGACTTCACGATGGCGGAGATCAAACGCCTCGACGCCGGCAAGTGGTTCAAGCCGGAGTTCGCCGGCCAGCGCATTCAGACGTTCCAGGAAGCCATCGATCTCGTGCGTGGAAAAGCCGGGCTCTACCCCGAGCTGAAATCGCCGGAGCTGTACAAGTCGCGCGGCGTCGATCAGGTGAAGCTGTTCGTCGATGTGATTCGCAAGAACGGCCTCGAGCAACCTGCGTCGCTGAAGACGACGCCCGTGATCATCCAATCGTTCGACGAGGAGGCGATCCGCCGGGTCTCGGTCGATCTGCCGACGATCCCGCGCGTGTTCCTGACCACGAAGGACGAGGACGTCACCGAGGCGCGGATCCGCGAGCTGGCGACGTTCGCCACCGGCATCGCGCCGGAAAAGGTCGTCATCGCGCGTCACCCGGAGCTGGTCGCGCGCGCTCATGCGGCGGGCCTCACCGTCACATCCTGGACGTTCCGCGCCGACGAGAAGACCGACTACCCCTCCGTCCGCGCGGAGATGTCGCACTTTCTGTACGACCTCGGCATCGACGCGCTGTTCACCAACAATCCGGATCAGTTCCCGCGCCGCTAAGACGACGCGAGAAAGGCGTCAGCCTCTTCGAGCGATCGAAACACGCCGACATAGTCCACGCCGTCGGACTCCACCAATAACTCGTACATTCGCATGCCTCGCCCCTACGCGCTGCGTCCGAATGAAGGTCACCAGTTGGTCCAGGTCGAGGACACCCGTCGCGGTCGCGATCATGCGACGGCGCTCGTCCTCCACCTGGATCGAAATCGGCATGGCCGAGTCTACCCCACGTGATTGATTCCAATTGACGCCGTGGTGGTGAGCAGCAACGTGCGACCGCTCGGCATGAACAAATTGACATTCCGCACGGGCAGGCGTGTAGACTGAGCACGTTTTCACCCAGACACCCCATCCCGCGCACTTCAGCAAGAGAGGGCATGGTTATGGTCAGGACTCTCACCGCGTTTCTCATCGTCGGATCCCTGTTGGGCGGCAGTCCCGCGTCCGCGCAGAGCGGCGGCGGCTCCCTCAACGGCTTCGTCAAGGACCAGCAAGGCGGCATCCTGCCGGGCGTCACGGTGACTGCCACCGGCGCCGCGCTTCTCGCCCCGGTGGTCGGCGTCACCGACAGCGCCGGCTATTACCGATTGAACAACCTTCCGCCCGGCACGTACATCGTCAGCGCGGAGCTGACCGGCTTCGGGACGTTCAAGCGCGAAGATATTCTCATGCGCGCGGGCAGCACCTTCACCATCGACATCATGTTGAAGGTGGGCGGCCTCCAGGAGAGCATCACCGTCTCTGGCGAGTCGCCGATGGTGTCGACGGGCACACCGACGAGCACGCTGACGATCACGGGCGACTTGCTGCGCGCGGCGCCGATCAGCGCCCGGCGCGTGTTCAGCGATGTCCTCGACATGGCGCCTGGTGTCAACTCGCGGAACTCGGACGGCGCGAGCGGCCAGCGCATGTACTATTTCCATGGGACCACGCTGTTCTCGACCGTCCTGATGCTCGAGGGCGCGCCGATCGGAACCTACAACGACGCCAGCGCGTTTCAGGTCGCCATGGGCGGCGACACCGTGGCCGATGCGGAGGTCAAGCTGGGCGGCGTGGATGCGGCCTCGCCCACCGGTACCAGCGTCGTGATGAACGTCATCGCACCGCGCGGCGGCAACACCGTCAAGGGGTCGGTGCAGTACAACGGCGCGAAGTTCGGCTGGAACAGCGACAACACCCAGAACGGCGAGGTGAAGGGCGGGACGCCGACCAGCCAATCCATCAACCAGTGGGACGCGTCGCTCGGCGGCCCCATCAAGAAGGACAAGATCTGGGCGTTCGGCTCGTACCGCTACGCGGATCTGGGGATTGGCGTCAGCCGGATTCCAACGGACCTGGCGTTTCTGACGGCCTTCCGACCGGATTTCCAGCCGTTCAACAACTACAGCAAGGGCAACCAGCGGTTCGTCAAGGTGACCGGCCAGGCGAGCGCGAGCCACGAGGTGACGGGCCTCTATCAGTACCAGCACGCGGTCAGCGCCAGCGGCCGCGAGCGCGACGAGGATCAGATCTGCTGCAGCTCTTCGGGCGGCGGAGTGGTGCAAGGCCAGCTGCTGTCGGTGTGGACGAATCGGCTCACCACGGTCGTGTCGGCGGCGTACAACAACAAGGGTGGGAACACGTTGCTGGACGCGCGCGGCGCCGGACCCCAGGTGCAAATCCATCAGACGGCCCCCTTGTCGCGCGGCGTTCCGACCGGGAACGGTATCCTGGTGATGCAGGACAACG
>Ga0209515_10005130_pt1 | contig 17194 bp, 17 predicted proteins | sample Subgroupgradi54m_FD_187454 | JGI IMG/M metagenome (GOLD analysis project Ga0209515, IMG submission 187454) | Subsurface groundwater microbial communities from S. Glens Falls, New York, USA - GMW60B uncontaminated upgradient, 5.4 m (SPAdes)... ...
CAGCAGGTTATTATTCTCACCAATCGGCTTTGTGATATTTACAAACTGTTTCATGAGTATCTGAAAGTGTTTCCGAAGGAAGAAAAATTCTCTCTCGGTATTAAAATAGAATCTATCATATTAGAAATACTCGGCTACACGATCTCCGCTTCTTATAAACCTAAGCATAATAAAAAAGAACTGCTTATCAAAGCAAGCGATAGCACCGACCTCCTAAAAATACTGATTCGACTGGCCTACGAAACAGAATCCTTAAATAAGCAAAAATATTTAGTTCTTGAGGAAAAAATTATTGAGGCCGGTAAAATGATCGGCGGTTGGTTAAGGTCAACAATTTAGAAAAGGCGCTTTTCCAGCACCTTTTCTGTTGATATGACGATACTACCAGAGGACGAGCAGCGATGTTGCTGTTGCGATTGTCGTGCCAGTTGTAGTTGACGTTGGCAAGACCGCCGTTGTCACGGTTACCGCCGTAAAGACGGTTGGAGTCCTCAAAGTTGTTTCGAGCCATCCATATCGTCAAAAATCGATTGCTCAATTTTCTGAAATCCGCATTCCGCGGATAGTTTTTTAGTCGGCACAGAACTTTATTAGAAGCCCTGACCCGTTCCAGCTCAAAACAAGGAGTTTCGTTTCGTATTGAGTAACGCGAGGATAAACCTTAATCTATCCTTCATTTGCCCTACCCAACCATATTTTAGACAAATTTTAAAAATTAAAAAAGGCCTTGGCCCCGCCGAGCAAAACTCGACGAGACCAAGGACCAAATTCCAGCAGACCAAAAGCCTACCGGATGAAACTCACCAGAGGACGAGCAGCGACGTCCCTGCCGCGAAAGACGCGCCAGTCGTAGACGACGCCGGCAAGACCGCCGCCGTCACGGCCACCGCCGCAAAGACGGCCGGAGACCCCAAAGCGGTCTTCAAACCACTCCCAGGCGTTGAACTTCCCGCGATTAGAATCGTAGAGATTCCCGATCGCGTTGAATTCAATTGTCCGCTCCAGACGCATCTGCGCCCGAGTAACTCCGAGCTTGCTGGCGACATGAGCCAGAACAACATCCTGCCACTCATCGGGAGTGATAGAGAAGCGAGAACCGTCCGGCGTGTTGCTGTGACGACCGACGAGCTTCTTCTGACGCAGGTCAGCGATGATCGGCGCCAGAGGGTCGTTCACGAAGACCTGGCTCCCGTCGGTGTAGTCCGCACTGACCGTGAAGTCAACAAGGCACCAACAGCCACGAAGCAGGGTGGGTGGAAGATCGGGATAGATCGGCTTTATCTTGCCGTCGCCGACCCGCTCGTAGAACCACCTCGCCGGCTTCGTCCAGTTTTTCAAGGGACGATTCGCACCGATATCCTCTCGAGGGAGAAACACCGGCTTGAAGTTGAACGTCGCCCAGTGGGCGAGATTCTCTTCCGTGAACTCCGGCGTAAGTGGGTCAATGATGATCCTCTTCTTGAAGACGGTCGAAAGCTTCCGCTCCATCTTGGCCGCGAACTTTTCGATCTCTCGCTTCGCATCCTTGGCCAAGACCGCGAACGGTGTTGGGTCCATGTTCGCAAACCGTTTGATGTGATCGTCAGTGATCACACCCCCTTGGTACTTCTCAATGATGCTCTTCACCGCGCCAAGGATGTCCCCTGGCACGCTACCAACCAGAATCTTGCTCATGGTCAGTTCTCCTTGATTTCAAAGGGCTGAATTACCCTTCGGAGGCCTAAGGCCTCACTGTCCTTTAATTGTACCATTTTAAAACCGGAAAGTCAACATCAAAAATCGGCCTTTGAGGCCGATTTTATTTTAGTCAGAAAAAGTTTGAACTTCTATTGCCAACTGCCATCTAACAACCTAAATAACCAGCGGAGGCAGACACTTTTTTAAAATTAGCAAACTTTTAAAAAAGTGTCTGCCTCCGTACGCATAGAGGTTGTGTCAGTTGTTATATTACAAATCTAACTTCTGTTTCATCTTTCTCTTCTCTTCATCAAAAGTATCCTCATCATATTTGCCTAATTTTTCCAATTTTCTTCTTAATTCGTTCAAATGCAGTCCCATAATAGCCGCGTTCTTTTCTTTCCTGTCGGTTTGTTTCTTTTCCCTGTGTTGTGACTTTTTAGCTTTAATCAAAACTCCGCTTTGCTGAACAAAACGGTTAAAACGCCTCAACAAACTTCCTACGCTTTCGTTTGGTTTTCTTTTTACTTCAACCATAAATAGCCTCCTTTCAATAGAGAGAGTATACCAAAGTCTTATGATTTTTCAAGTATGCTTATTTTACGATTTTAGGGCCGAGAGGTTTACCGCCGAGGAGATGAATATGAAAATGAGAAACCAGTTTACCTCCATGCTCGCCTTCATTGACCACCAAACGGTATCCCTTTTCTCCTAAGCCTTGCTTATGGGCGATCTTGTCGGCAAGCAGAAATGCTTTACCAAGAAGCTCAGCTCTACTAGCAAAATCCTCTGTGCTTAGAAAGTGGTCTGTGGGAATTATTAATAAATGAACCGGCGCTTGAGGATGAATGTCTTTTATAACTATAAAACTATCGTCCTCGTATATTTTGTCCGATGGTAATTCACCTTTGATAATCTTGCAGAAAATATCCGTAATCATGCTTTAAGACGCTTCTTGACCTCATCAACTATTTTTTCCAAAGGAATTGTTTCCTGAATTCCCGTGTCCATTTCCCTTAAAATTATCGTATCGTCCAGTGCTTCCTTCTGTCCGAATATCAGAGCGAATTTAACATCCAATCTGTTGGCAATTCTCAATTGTGATTTGATACTGTCCCTGCCCAAAGAAGATTTGGCTTCTATGCCGGCTTTCCTGAAAGATTCAAAAAGTGGAATACTTTTTCTTTTGGCTGCCTCGCCCAGCTGAACCAAGAAAACTTTGGGCTTAGGTTTTATCTCCGGGACAGAAACATTCTTTTCTTTAAGTTCAAGAATTATTCTTTCTACCCCCAAAGCCCATCCGGCGGCCGGAGTTTTTGAACCGCCCAAAAGTTCCACTAGTTTATCGTAGCGTCCGCCGGCAGAAAGGGTTGATTGAGCGCCGATTCCGCCAGCTGGCGGATCCTCCGGAAGAATTTCAAATACGGTCCTTGTGTAATAATCCAATCCTCTGACCAAGTGCGGATTTAATATATACGGCACTTTAGCTTCGTCTAAAAATTCCAAAACATGCTTGAAGTGGGCATGGCATTCTTCATCCAAAAAATCAACAAACTGCGGGGCTTCTTTGGCAAGTTCCTTGCATTCCTCTTCTTTGCAATCAAGCAACCGTAAAATGTTTTCTTTAAATCTGACCTTGCAGTTAGCGCAGGTTTTCTTGAGACGGTTTTTATAATAATCCTTAAGGGCTTTAAGGTACGCCGGACGGCAACTCTGGTCCCCAATGCTGTTTATGTGAACGTTGTATCCTTTCAATCCTAAACTCTCAATAAATTTATAAGATAAGAATATCAATTCCGCATCCACCGCCTCAGAACTGTCGCCTATTGTTTCTACTCCTAATTGAAAGAATTGCCGATATCGTCCCTTTTGCGGCTGATCATGTCTGAACATGGGACTGATGTAGTAAAGCTTGACCGGATGAGGTTTAACATTCATTCCGTTCTCAAGATATGCCCGGACAACAGGCGCTGTTCCTTCGGGTCTTAAGGTCAAACTATCGCCTCCTTTGGTTTTTAAAGTGTACATTTCTTTCTGAACAATATCGGTGGATTCACCCACGGCCCGAAGAAATAAGTCAGTAGATTCTAAAATCGGAGTTTCAATCCTTTCAAAACCATAAAACTCCAGCAGATTTTCTGCTTTTTTTGTAATATAGCGCCAATACTTCTGGTCTTCGGGAAGTATCTCCTGCATTCCCTTAGGTGCTTGTATACTTCTTTCTTTTCTAGATTTTGGCATATTAATAACTTACCGATGGTACTTTAAAGTTTTTTGTAATTGGCCACGGCCGCAGAAATGCCTTGCCGGTTATAAATGTTTTATTAACAGGGCCCCAGCGCCTGGAATCGGAACTTTGAAGACGGTTATCACCCAAAACAAAGTATTCGTTGTCGTCCAGTTTAATGACGGAATTGCCAAGAGTTTTTTGTTCGGGAGCCAAATAGCTTTCGTCCAGAACAAAACCTTCCGGCTTATCTTTATTGTAAATTGTAACCGTGTTGTCTTTTATCGCCACAGTTTCGTCCGGAAGCCCGATTATCCGTTTTATAAAAAATTGCGACGGGTCCAAAGGATATCTGAAAATAATCACGTCGCCCCGCGATGGCGCAGAGAAACGATAGCTTATCTCATTTACCAAAAGATAATCTCCATCTTCAAAATTAGGCTCCATAGAAGCCCCTTTTACGAAAAACGGCTGAACCAGATAATACCTGATTGGGAGAATGATAGCAAGCGAAATAACGACGACCTTAATTGTCTCCCAGACAAAGGCAAGAACCTCTGATTTTACTTTCGGGATTTGTGGAATTTGTGTCTCTTCTTCAGTCATTGCTGTATTTTATACTATTTTTTTGGTGAGTTCAACCTTAACAGCACATTCAGCCTGCTGGCTTCAGTACTTCCTCGCTCAACGCTCAGTCGCTGACACAACCTCTACGCGTATGGAGGGAGACGCCTTTTTAAAAATTTACTAATTTTGTAAAAAGTGTCTCCCTCCACTGGTTGTTTCGGTATGAAGTGACGATTGGCAATAAAGATTCAAATTTTATTTAAATAAAAAAGCGGCTTCGTGAGCCGCGGGCAATACTTTATGTTTTTAATATTGTATTGCCATCAAACGTAACTTCGATCCAACTATACCAGCCAGAGTCTGCTCCAGATCCAGATTCTTCACTGGCAACAAAACGATGTGAGGTACCCCTATTCAAATCTTTTAGGGTCAAAGTTAGTGTTTCGCCAGTCTTGTTAACATCTAAAACTTCAAACTTCCTTCCGACAAGGTCATGAGCATTCATCGCAAATTCCTGTCTTTAAAAATTCTTTAATAATCTTAGACCAAAACTTTCTTATTTACAAGCATTTGAACCTCTATTGCTAATTGTTATTTACTACCCAATCAACCGGCGGAGGGTGTGCCCTTTTATAAAATTAGCAAGATTTTAGAAAAGGGGCACCCCGCAGTCATGCATAGAGGTTGTGGGTGCTATTCAGATGGACTGGAGTGGTCATTGAAAATTATTTAGATTAATCTATACTAACAACATGACAAAGCTAATCATTGGGCTTGGGAATCCGGACGAGGAGTATCAGAATACCCGCCACAACGTGGGTTTTATGTTTTTGGATTATCTTGCCAAAAAGATTGACGCAAATGATTTTGAAGAAGACAAGAAATCAAATGCCCTGACATCCAAATCTAAAATTGATAAAACAACAGTTATCTTGGCAAAGCCCCTATGCTATGTAAACAAATCGGGCGAAGTCGTATCCAAACTGGCTAAATTCTATAAAGCAAAACCGGCAGATGTAGTTATCGTTCAAGATGATCTTGATATAGAATTTGGTTCATTCAAAAATTCATTTGAGAAAAATTCAGGAGGACATAAGGGTGTTGAGTCAATCATTAGAGCCATTAAAACAAATAAATTCTACCGCCTGCGCATCGGAACTTCAGTCAGAGCACTGGAAAAGGCCCGTGAACAATCAGATAAAAAACGGGACGCATTCGTGATGGATTTTGTTTTATCTAAGTTTTCTCCAAAAGATCACGATGTGATTAAAAAAATGTTTCCTGATATATACGAACGGTTACTACAGATTCTCTAAATATTATAAATTCTTTAAATCAAAAACCCCGCCATAGCGGGGTTTTTGATAATGTAAGAAACTACTCTTCTATTCTCCTTCTTAAATCGCCAATCATTTGCTCGGCGTGCTTTACTCCTCCAAGACCAAAAGCTAAGCCCATGGCCAAGGCGCCTGCCGCTATCAAACCCGTGATAACGATTTTGATAATATCTCCGGCAACCTGCAACTGAGCCAAAGCTACCAACAAAGAAAATACAAACACGGCCCACTTGGTTAAAGCTCCCAAAAAGTTAGCCGACATAAGTCCGGCTGCTTTTACGGAGGCCTTTACTAATCCCTCCGAGAATTTAGCCACCAAGATACCGATCAAAAGAATTACAGCTGCAACAATTACATTCGGAAGATAAAATACAACAGTTCTCAAAAACTCGGAAACCTGTACCAATCCCAGAATGTTTGTCGCCGCCATCAGGAACACCACCACAAAGAACCATTTTACCAATTCGTAAAATAGCATCGGGGTGTCCAGTTTAAAACCGCTTCTTTCCCAAGCTTGCCTAAAACCAACCTTGCCCAAAGCATTATCTACGTGCAATATTTTAACGACATGATAAGCTAATTTTCCAAGCAATTCGGCGATAAGCCAACCAACCAAAAATACAACAACTGCCGCGATAAATTGCGGCAAAAAAAGCGCTACCCCTCCCCAAAGGGTCATCAATGAATTTCTAACAATATCTGATGCTGCTACTACTTCAAACATAACAACACCTCCCTTCTCCGCCAGAGGCGGATCCGCCTTCGGCGGACAAAATCTCTATTATTTTCACCCATAAAGTATACCATTTTGGTGTTTGGAAGAGCATTTTAAAATGTGGATAACCGCTTCACCACAGAACTTTATTTCAATAGCACCTTACAACCTCTATGCATGACTGCGGGGTGCACTTTTTAAAAATTTGCTAATTTTAAAAAGTGCACCCCCTCCGCCGGTTGCTTTGGCGGTAAGTGATAATTGGCAATAGAGATTCAAATTTTTCTGAAATAAAATATCAGCTGTCTTCCGGAATGATATTCAATCGTCACAAAGAAATAAATTGGGTTGGTTTTCGCTTAATTGTTAAAGTGCTTGACATCACTCTTTGGGGTTGTTATTGTCTAAGCAGATTTTTGATTTTACAAGGGTTTCAGATGAACACAGCACAGTCAAAGCAAACATTACCGGCCTTGGCTTTCGTTTTTCCGTATCATGAAATGTTGATGCGCGGCCTCTTAAGAGTCGGCGATTTCAGCGTAAAGACCCGCTCGAACAATTGGAGTCATCGCGGCTTGGTTTTGCTCTATACCTCGCATGGCCGCTATCACAAAGTACCGGCAAGAGTTTACAATCTTAACCCCAATGAATTCGCAAGCGGAGCAATCGTGGGTGTGGCAACAATGGTTGATTCGAGACCGCTGACTTGGCAGGAAAAAATCCAGATAACATGCAATTTCAACAAGGTAAATCAGGCAGAAGCAGAGGAAATGTTACTTGGCACAGACGGTGATTATGTAACGCCATTGCCAATTGGGATTTTCTTGAAAGATGTGAGGCGATTCAAAACACCGGTACCTTTCAAGCCAAAGCCAGGCTCAATCGGCATCATGCGAGTTTCCATGAGTCAGGTAGCAAAAGCTCTAAAACAAGCCGGTGTTGATCCGAAAAACTCAAATTAATCGTGGTATTTTGCCACGATTTTTATTTTTAAGTGTAGCCCCATTGCTTTTATGTCACTTTGACGAAATCAAGGAAACGGATTAGGTTGGTTGATCCGCCAGCTGGCGGATTGATTTCCAAAATAATAGGTCGAGCGCCCCGCCAATTGTAAAATGGACGGGGAGGCAAGCGTGGGTTACCTGTTATTTTGGTTAAATCAATTCAATCATACCTAATCTGTTTCTGAAGATGAGGCACCGGTGACAGAAAAGTGATGGGGGTGGAGCGATAAGTTTTACAAAAAACGAGCAATGAGCAGTGCCACTATATTGGCAACTTTAATCATGGGGTTTATGGCCGGACCGGCGGTGTCTTTGTAGGGATCGCCGACCGTGTCCCCAGTTACGGCCGCTTTGTGAGCATCAGAACCTTTGCCACCGTAAGCGCCGTCTTCAATGTATTTTTTGGCATTGTCCCAAGCCGCGCCACCAGAAGTCATGGAGATTGCGACAAATAATCCCGTTACAATCACGCCGACAAGTAATCCACCAAGGGCTTCAGGACCGAGAATAAATCCGACAGCAATCGGAAAAAGAATCGGTATCAGTGCCGGCACTATCATTTCCCTCAATGCCGCTTTAGTTACAATATCAACTGCCGTCGAATAATCTGGTTTTGCAGTTCCCGACATTATTCCGGGTATTTCCCTGAATTGTCTGCGCACCTCATCAACAACCGCTCCGGCTGCCTTTCCGACAGATTGCATCGCAAGTGAACCAAATAAATACGGCATCATTCCGCCGATGAATAATCCGATAAGTACTTTAATGTTGGAAAGTTCAAAAACTACCGTTCGTCCATATTGAGATAATTCTTGAGTGTAAGCGGAAAAAAGTACCATCGCCGCCAAAGCCGCCGAAGCAATGGCATATCCTTTCGTAACGGCCTTGGTTGTATTGCCGACCGCATCAAGAGCGTCAGTATGCTCACGAACCTCTTTAGGTAATCCCGCCATCTCGGCGATACCACCGGCGTTGTCAGTAATCGGTCCAAAAGAATCTATCGCCAAAATAAGTCCCGTCAAAGAAAGCATACTCATCGTCGCCAATGCGATTCCATATAATCCGGTTATTGAATAGGCCAAGAACATCGCGCCGGCAATTACCAGCACCGGCAACGCAGTTGATTCCATTGATACGGCTAATCCGGCAATAATATTTGTACCATGGCCGGTCGTCGAGGCTTTGGCAATCTTTTTCACTGGGCTGAAACTTTTAGATGTATAATAATCCGTCACCAAAACCATAAGAGCGGTGACAACGATACCAATCAATAAACACGAGAACAATGCTCCACTTGTGATTCCACCCAATGTCATATTTTTGGTAAACCAATAAAACAATCCCACCAGAATAACCGCTGTCGCCCCAAGTCCTTTATAAAGAGCGGCCATGATTCCTCCCGTTAATCTAACAAACAAAGAACCAACAATTGAGGCAAACACACCAAGCGCTCCGATAAACAATGGGAACTCAACTACCGATGAACTGTTTCCGAACAGTAAACTGCCGAGCAACATGACCGACAAAGCCGAAACAACATAAGTTTCAAAAACATCGGCCGCCATACCGGCACAGTCCGAAACATTATCCCCTACCTGATCGGCAATGACCGCAGGGTTTCTCGGATCATCTTCAGGAATTCCAGTTTCAACTTTTCCGACAAGGTCCGCTCCGACATCAGCGCCTTTAGTAAAAATACCACCACCCAATCGGGCAAATACAGATATTAATGAAGCGCCAAAACCTAAACCGATAAGAGATTTCACATCACCGCTGAACCAATAAAAACCAGTAAGTGACAACAGCGCCAAACCAACTACAAAAAATCCAGTTACGGCACCACCCTTAAAACCCATGGCAAAGGCACGAGCCAAACCATGTTTAGCTTCTTCAGCGACACGAGCATTAGCCCTTACTGCTATCATCATGCCGATATATCCGGCTAAAGCCGATGATACTGCACCGACCACAAATCCTTCCGCAATAGTAAGGCCGAGCCATTTCCAAAGTATCAAAACTGCTACCACGCCCACAAAAAAGACAGTCCTATTCTGTCTTTTCAAATAGGCCGACGCTCCTTCCTGAATGGCCTTCTGGATTGCGACCATTTTTTCATCCCCCGCCGACTTCTTAAGCACTCCCCAAATCAAAAACACGCCATATCCCAACGATGCAAGTGACGCCACCAACGAAAGTAGTAATGTATTCATGAGAGGTAATTTATCAGAATTTCAGAAACTATTCAACCAGATAGCTCACACAACCTCTATGCATGCTGCGTAGCGCACTTTTCTGAAATATTACTAATTTCATAAAAGCACGCTACCTCCGCCGGTTGTTTTGGTAAACAAATAACGATTGACAAGAGGGGGTCAAACTCGTCCAAAATAAAAACTGTCCGAATGGGTAGTTTTTATTATTCGATCTTTGCCGACTTCTGCAAATTATGCTTCATGCAAAGCAAGCGAACATTTTTTGCGGTTAAACTTGTGCCACCTTTTGAAAATGGCAGATCGTGATCAAAATGTAAATTTTTTATGTCGCCACAAATAACGCACTTTCCACCATCGCGTTTCCAAACCTCCTTTTTAACTTCCGTCGGTATAACTCTCGTATGTTCCGGCTGTACCTCTGCTTTACTGGCATCGCCTATTTGCTTGTCAGATAGTTTGAGAATAAAACGATAAACATTCCTATTTCCATCATGAACTATTTTATAATCAACGAGGTCAAAAAAACCTTTTAACGACCAGACGCCAGGAAGAATTTTTTCATAAACCTTAACAAGTTCAGACTGATTTTTACCTTTTTTATAATTATCGACGGCTTTAGCAAATAATCCATTCTGAGTTAGGGTACCCATTGGTGAAGTCGCCGGCTGGTCTTCTGTTTTTGGATTATGTGAATAATCCTGCCCCCTTCGAGGTGCATCATGTCCTTCATATTCAATTGTAATACCGTCTGAGTGAACATGGTCTTTATATGGGGCATTAGTCCGCTGAGACATTAGTATTACAGAATAAGTAGAGAAGAGTCGATAATTCATACCGCGCTGAAGTGTCTGAACATTTTCAGCATCACACATTTCACGGTAGCTTAGAATATCATCTTTAATTTTAGGCATAATCAGATAATTACATTTTTCGCCCAGAAGATCAATAAAATCAACGGCTCACCCATGTGAGCCGTTGAGGTAATCGTATTAGGATAGTTTGACCCTCTATGGCCAATTGTCAGCCACTACTTAAGCAACCGGCGGAGGGTGTGTCCTTTTTATAAAATTAGTTGATTTTAGAAAAAGGGCACCCCGCAGTCATGCATGGAGGTTGTGTGATCTGTTCAGACTTTCGGAGGTTCTAGTTTTTCTAAATCGTCAGCACTTCTTAGTTCCACCACGTTTTTGACCCTATCCACCATCAACGAGAGACGTTTCTCGGAAGAATCATAAGCGGATTTAGTATTTTCAATATGTTTGCCGAGTTTCTGAAAATCTTCAGCAAGTTTACCGCCGTCGGTGGCAATGCGTTCAAGACGCTTCATGATGTCTTTGGTCTGCTTGTTGAATTCCACATCTTTGAACCAGTGGCGAATGGCCGAGATTGAAAGAGCGAAAGTATTCGGTGAAACTAGAAAAACTCTTTTGGAGCGAGCATAGCTGGGAATATCCACGTCTTTAATATTGTTAATGACTTCATAATAAACCGTCTCGGCGGGCACATACATCAAGGCCAAATCAGTCGTCCCCTCTGATGGCAATAAATACTTTGACGCAATCTCATCAATTTTCTTTTTCACGTCGGAATAAAATGACTTACGATGGATTTCTTTGTTTATATCGTTTTCAGCATTGACCATTTTTTCAAAATTTTCCCAATTGAATTTGGAATCAATCGGCAGAATAAGTCCGTTCGGCAAATTCAAGACTGCATCCACCGCCTCGCCTGATTTAAAATAATGCTGAAGCTCATACATGTCTTTAGAAAAATACTGATTAAGAGCCGCTTCAAGCGAGGCTTCGCCCCAGATACCCCGAAGCTTGGGCGATTTAAAAATATCCTGAAAAGACGAGACGCTTTTGACCGACTCATGCATTTGCTTCATATTTTCCTGAATCTGGGTCATGTTCTGGGTAAAGCTCTGAACCTGCTGGCTGACGGTCAATGTCGCCCGTTCTCCCGCTTGTCTGTTTTTTTCCAGTTGATCATTCATCATCGCCGATAGCGCATCAAAACGCTGATGAAGAACTAAATATTTTTCATCCGGTTCTTGTTTTTTGGGCTTCATCATCAAGTACACATTGATCCCAAGTAAAATCAGGGTCGACGAAGAAACAATGAAAATTAAAACAGAGATCTGGCTCATATGTCTATAAATCTACATAATTATTCTCTGTTTGGCAATTAAAAACTCCCTTCGCGGGAGTGTTTTGTTTAGGGAATCCACTGATACAAGAGCTGTGGCCCCGGCATAAAGTTACGAGATATCTTGCTATCCAAATTACTTATCAAATTAGCTACTGATGAATTTACTCCGAATATGTCGAAAAATCCCCGTTCTTGTCTGTAGATGACAACCGAGGGAAATTCTACCCCGGTCAATTGTTTAGCAGAATAAATGGCTTGGGAAACATAACCAACATCGTCGACCAGACCTAAACGCTTTGCATCTTGAGCTGTCCACACTTCTCCAGTTGCGACTCTACCGACTTCTATATCACTCATCCTCCTACCGACCTTAACTATGTTTTTAAATCTAGCGTAGCTTTGGTTGACAACCTTTTGAAGAACATCCCTTTCTTGATCTGACATTTTTTTGAATGGCGAACCAATATCCTTCATCTCGCTAGATTTGACAGTCTCTTCTTTTACGCCAATTTTTCCAGCTAAACCTTGGAAATTGTACCACTCCATTATTACCCCGATGCTTCCGACAAGCGATGTGGGAGCGGCTATAATCCTGTCTGAATTGGCAGTGATATAATATGCTCCCGAAGCCGACATGCTGTTAACAAAAGTGACAACCTTATACCCTCGGGACTTGAATTTTCGAATCTCCTCATAAAGATTATCGCTGGCGGTGACACTTCCACCAGGACTGTCCACGATGAATATAATTGCTTTCAGATTATGTGTCAGACGACCGGCAATATAAAGCTGGTCATAAATATCCTGATACCCCTCTCCGGAGATGACACCGTCTACTCGAACAACTACGAATGTACCCTGCATGAGCTTCTTTTTATCGAGCAATTTATTCTCTAACGATCGTTGGAGGAGTATATTCTTATCACTAACTATTTCCTCGAGAAACGGCTGTTCTGTATAATTCTTGTAAAACTTTTTACCACTTCCGTAGCCAGAACCCGTTACATAACTCATAACGAACATGTAACCGCCGACCCAAACAACAAGTCCAACAACAGCAGGTATGACTGATCTAATCAAGGCATTGACCAGTGTCCTTCTTATTCTCATACAACCTTCTATGTTAAAGTTCAGCTAAGAGATTAATAACAGAAAATAGTAACAGTGTCCAATTACAAAACCACCAAAAGAATATAGATTGCTAAATTATATAGAGATAGATATAATTTAATCGTGGCTCATTATTCCCATAACTTAAAAATTTACAAAAAATGGACTCACGTCCTGATTGTTTTCTGTATAATAATTTTACCAATTGTATTTATTTTACTGGTCGGACAGATAAGCCAAATCTCGACCCATGCCCTTATTCTTGGTCTCGGACTTTCTTTTTACAGACTGCTTGTTGCTTATGCAATATCTCTTGTTTTGGGAATAATGCTGGCGGTAACATTGGGCCATGGCAAAGTAGGCGACTTTTTTGTTCCTATCTTTGATCTTTTCCAAAATCTACCTTCATTTGCTCTGATCCCTGTCTTCGTAATCCTCTTCGGCTATACGAACAAGATGGCCATTTTATTTGTTGCCTCTTCTGTTTTATGGCCGATTCTTTTTAGTATTTTAAGCGCCCTGAGAACTGCGAAAACTGATTACAATGAAGCGGCAACAATATTCGGCGCAACCGGTTTAAAAAGGGTTTTGCATTATTTAATACCGTTAAGCTTTCCGGCAATAATTACAGGCTCAATCGTGGGAATAAGTATCGGTTGGGAAGCGGTTATCGGCATTGAGATTATCGGACTTTCAAATGGGATCGGCTCTTTTCTTAATTCGGCCGCCCAAGCCGATAAGCAATTGCTGACACTCGGAATTATCACCTTGCTTCTTTTGGTTTTTTCTATTAACAGACTGGTCTGGATGCCCTTATTAAAAAGGTCTCAATTATATGCAGAATGATTTTATTTTAAAAGTTAACGATCTATCCCATAGTTTTAATGAAGGAGACAAAAAGATTTTTGAAGTTATCAAGAATGTTTCTTTTGAAGTAAAAAGGGGCGAGTTTTTATCTATCGTGGGGCCTTCCGGCGGCGGCAAGTCAACACTTTTAAGAGTCGTCACCGGACTTATCAAACCAACTCGGGGTTCAATAGAAGTAAATACCCGTAAGGTAGCTATGGTTTTTCAAAATTTTGCTGTTTTTCCCTGGCTAACCGTCCACGACAATATAGGTTTCGGATTAAAAATGGCAGGTGTTCCCGAAAAAGAGCGCAAAGCAGTCGTCATGGAAAAAATAAAAGAAGTCGGCTTGATCGGTTTTGATAAAAAATACCCAAAAGAACTATCAGGCGGTATGCGCCAAAGAGTCGGTTTAGCTCGAGCTTTGGCGGTTAACCCTGAATTATTAATCATGGATGAACCCTTTTCCAGCCTAGATACGTTTACCGCAGAAAAACTAAGATCGGATCTCCTTGATATCTGGTATAAATACAAAATGACGATTGTTATGGTTACACACTTGGTTGAAGAAGCACTCCTACTATCGGATAGGATTGTAATCTTGTCCAAGCGTCCAGCATCGGTAAAAGAAATCTTAGATATTAATCTTGACCGCCCTCGCAACAACAGATCCGAACACTTTTTCTCATTCCTAGACAAGATAACCTCTCAAATTGAATTATAGGATTCTGTCTCCCAAATCAAATTCAGAATTGTGGACCGATGGGGATTCGAACCCCAGACCTCCTCATTGCAAATGAGGCGCTCTACCAACTGAGCTATCGGCCCATTCTCTTATTTAAGAAAACATGTTATATTCTATCATAGAATATTGACATTTGAAAGGATTACATCGTGATAACAATCACTGATAAAGCCGCTGAAAGACTAAAGGAACTTTTAGTTTCCGGGGGGCAGAGTTATGTTCGAGCTTCTGTTCAGGGAGGTGGATGCTCTGGCTTTCAATATGGCCTTCAAGTAGAGGCCGAACAGGGACAGAATGATCAGGTTGTTGAATCCAACGGTATTAAAATTCTGATTGACCCCATTAGTGCCAGCTATCTGAAGGGTTCCACCATCGATTTCGTTGACAATCTTGTCGGGGGCGGATTTTCTTTCACTAACCCCAATGCCAAAGGCACCTGTGGCTGCGGCTCTTCATTTGAACCTAAGTAAATTCTCTTAACAGAGAATTTTTATTTAATGTGGGCGCGCTTGGAATCGGACCAAGAACCTCTGTCTTATCAGGACAGCGTTCTACCATTGAACTACGCGCCCATTTTAATTTACTTATTTTACCAAATAAAAAAGAGGTTTTCAACCTCTTTTAAGCAAATCTACCGCAACCTTATCGCACAATTCTTCTTGGTTAACGGGCGTGAATTTCAACAATCTTCGGACCATCGCAAGAGCTGTCTTTTGAGCATCCCCTTCGGCGCACATCGGGATTATTTCCCTTGCCAATCTTTCCACCGAGAAAAGTCCGTCATTGAATATCAATTTAACTAAACCAGTATTTAGGTTTGTTTTGTTTTTAGCCACAGCCGCAAGCGAACTTTCCATTACATAAATATTTATTAAACAATCGCTCAACGCCATCAAGAGAATCTGATGCTCTTCAAGTTTGACATTATACTTTTCATAAGCCGAACCGGCCGCAAAAAGAACAGCCATCTTTGCGTTATTCAGATAATAAGTTAGGCGCTCAACCAGATCTTCCGGTTCCATTTGCATCATTGACGGGGCCATTGATTCCCCTACCACCTGCTTGATAGCAGACATCAAAGGCAGGCTACCAGTAGCTGCTTTTTTCAGAAGTATCCCTATTGCCAACAATCGGTTTATCTCATTTGTACCTTCAAAAATACGGTTGATCCGAGAATCACGGTACTGCCTCTCGGGACCTCCTTCACAAAAACCGGACCCGCCATGAATTTGGACGTTTTCATCAACAATGAAATCAAGGGCCTCACTACAGAAAACCTTAACCAGCGAACATTCCACCACAAACTCTTCAATTGCTTTCAAAATCTTTCTGGAATCATTGGTATCAACTTTTCCGATGGCTTCTTCCAGATTTCTGGCAGTTCTATAAACCACCGACTCCATGGCGTAAATTTTGGCCGCCATTTGGGCAAGCTTCTGGCGAATAGCGCCAAATTCGGAAATCGATTTCCCAAACTGTTTTCTGTCTTGAGAATACTTGAGCGATTGTTCAATCGCCAATCTTCCGCCACCCAGACAAGCCGCCGCAAGCTTGAATCTTCCAAGATTCAAAATATTTAAAGCAATCCTGAATCCTTTTCCCGGTTCACCTAAAACATTATCGACAGGAACAGCAACATCAGTCAAAACAATAGTAGTGGTAGATGAGCCCTGAATACCCATCTTGTGTTCTTCTTTCCCGACATTCAAACCAATGAAGGTTTTCTCGAGCAGAAAAGCCGTAAGACCGTGTCCCTCCAGCTGCACAAAAACGGTAAACAAGTCTGCAAAACCGCCGTTGGTAACAAAAATCTTTTCGCCATTTAAAATATAGTGACTACCATCTTCTGAGCGAACAGCCGTTGTCTTGACGCTATTAGCGTCAGACCCTGCTCCTGTTTCGGTAAGGCAATAAGAAGCAATCCATTCTCCGCTTACCAGCTTGGGCAGATATTTCTTCTTTTGCTCATCCGTCCCAAAAAACCTAATCGGCAAAGTACCAATTCCGGTATGAGCAAGAAATGTACAGGCGAATGAACCTTGTTTAGCAACCTCTTCAGCGATGATTGCTCCGGTGACTTTGTCTAACCCTTGACCACCATATTCTTCTGGGATTTCTGCCCCCAACAAACCAAGCTCCGCCAGGCTCTTCATCAGTCCTCTGGAAAAGCTTAAGTCCTTGGATTCAATGGTCCTTACGGCATCATCAGTAGTAATAGTATTTGCCACCACTTCTCTGACAGTATCCCTGATCAACCTCTGCTCTTCCGTGAAATTGTTAACTGTAAAAATGTCCGGCAAGCTATCGCTTGGAAGAATAAAATCTGCGCCTTTTGCCATGTTATTTCCCTGTTTTTAAGGTCCTACCTTAAGCCCCACGAGTATATTCTTTATTAAACAAACTTCAAGTTTTACGCCCTTAAACCCTTGCCAAAATAACCATTATATGGTAACATTTAAACATCAACCAAGCGCCTCTATATGAGCGAAAATCAAACCGAGACCCAAAAACTTAATCAGGTTAATATATCATTAAAACGTAAGTTTAAAGACCGAAAATTAGTCTTTGGAAGTGGTTTTCCGACTGCCAAAATTGTATTCGT
>Ga0209515_10005132_pt1 | contig 17192 bp, 16 predicted proteins | sample Subgroupgradi54m_FD_187454 | JGI IMG/M metagenome (GOLD analysis project Ga0209515, IMG submission 187454) | Subsurface groundwater microbial communities from S. Glens Falls, New York, USA - GMW60B uncontaminated upgradient, 5.4 m (SPAdes)... ...
CCCGCCACTCTGTTCCACAGGCGGACCAGGCTTACAAGCGTGCCCGGGGAGGGAGTCGAACCCCCACGCCCCTTGAGGGGCCGGCGGGTTTAAGCCGCCTGCGTCTACCGTTCCGCCACCCGGGCCCGTGCTCAGGCTAGGCGGCCTCGGAGCCCGCGCCTCCCTCCTCGCACGCGGCCTTGCCGAGCGCGACACGCAATCGGGCCGCGGCCTCGCCGCTCACCCGGTTGGCCACCAGCACGCCCTCCACCATGTCGGCCGCGACCTCTTCGAAAGGCCGCCCTCGCAGCTGCACCGACACCACCGCCCCGCCCGGGTAGCGGCGGATGGTGCGGCAGGCCCCGGCGATTCGTGGGGGGCTGCGAAACGCCGGGACCGCCAGACCGGTCGCCCGCGCCGCCGCGCCGAGCCTGCGGGCCAGCTGGGCGAAGCGGAGCGCGGGGACCGTTTCCACGCTGCGAGCATCGCACCGGGGTGTGACAGTTATTCGTATTCGCGGGGGTCGAGTCGCTCTCCGTCCTCGTCGACACCGCCTCGACGCCGCCTTCCCGAGCGCTTTGGCACAGGAGGCCGGTGCGTGATCGGCCTGGCGTCGGGTTGCACGGATGCGGCATCCGCGGTTTCCTCTACCTCGTGACCGAGGGAGTCGACCGGCCGGCCCTGACCATCGACCTCACCGGGCCGGCGCCCGACCGGCCCGACGGGGCCGTGCTCGACGCCCCCGGGACCGCGCTCGTGCCCGTGCGCGGCCCCGACGACGAGCTCGACTCCGAGCCTCCCGACACCGAGCTCCGCCGCTCCGACGTCGACGCGTACGGTCGCAGCGAACGCATGCGCGCCCTCGTGCGCACCCTCTACGACCCCATCTACCGCCACTGGTTCCGGGCCGAGTGGGAGGGCCTCGAGCACATCCCTCGTGAGGGCGGGGCGTTGCTGATCGCGAACCACGCGGCCGCGATCCCGTCCGACGCGCCGGTCATCATGCACGGCATCGAGATCGAGCTCGGGCGACCGGTCTACGGCCTGGCCGAGAACCTCTTCCGCGCGCTCCCTGTGGTCGGCACGCTGTGGTCGCGTGCGGGTGGTGTGGCCGCGCACCCCGACAACGCGTACCGGCTCCTCCACGACGACAAGCAGCTCGTGCTGGTGTTTCCGGAGGGCGCGAAGGCAACGGGGAAGCTCTACCGCGACCGCTACAAGCTGCACCGATTCGGGCGGGGCGGCTTCGTGGAGATCGCCATGCGCTCGGGCGTGCCCATCGTCCCGATCGCGGTGATGGGCGCCGAGGAGTCGATGCCGATGTTGTGGAAGAGCCCGCGCATCGCGAAGCTCCTCAACATCCCGTACTTCCCCATCACCGCCAACCAGCTCGTGTTGGGGCCGGTGCTCGGCGCGGTCGGCTATTTCCCGGCCAAGTTCCGGCTCCGGGTGCTCCCACCCGTCCACCTCGCCGCCGAGCCCGACCAGGAGCGCTACTCGCGCAGCAAGGTCATGGACGCGAGCGAGCGCATCCGGGAGCAGGTCCAGGAGGCCCTCTACGAGATGCTGCGAGCCCGTCGCAGCGTTTGGTTCGGCTAGGCGGCGATGCGCGTCCTCGTCACCGGGCTCGGTACCTTCTGGGGCAGCCGGCTCGCGCAGCAGCTGGAGCAGCGCCCCGACGTGGAGGTGGTCGTCGGCCTCGACACCCGCGAGCCGCGCCTGCCCCTCGAGCGCACCGAGTTCGTGCGGGCCGACTCGTCGTACTCGATCCTCAACCGGATCGTGCAGGCCACCGAGGTCGACACCATCCTGCACACCCACCTGATCGTCGACTCCACCAAGCTCAGCGGCCGGGCTCTGCACGAGATCAACGTGATCGGCACCATGAACCTGCTCGCGGCCGCCGGCACGGCCGGAAGCCCGGTGCGCAAGGTGGTCGTGAAGAGCTCCACCCTCGTGTACGGCGCCAACTACCAGGACCCCTACTTCTTCCGCGAGGAGATGCGCCGGACCCGCCCGCCCCGCACCCGGGTCGAGCGGTCCCTCCTCGAGGTCGACGGATTCCTCCACGACTTCGCCGAGGACAACCCGCACGTGATCGTGACCAAGCTGCTGTTCACCAACGTGCTGGGCGACGATCTCGACACCATCTTCTCGAAGGCATTGCGCCTGCCGGTGGTACCCGAGATCCTCGGCTTCGACCCGCGCCTCCAGTTCACCCACGAGGACGACGTGACCGAGGCCCTCATGTACGCGACCACGCACGACGTGCCGGGCGTGTTCAACGTGGCCGGTGACGGCTCGCTCCCGTGGAGCGAGGTGTGCACGATCGTCGGGAAGCGGCGGGTCGCGCTGCCGCCCGTGCTCACCAACCTCGCAGCCGAGCCGTTGCGCACGTTGCGGGTGGTCGACCTTCCACCCGAGATGCTCGCGCTGCTGCGCTACGGGCGTGGGGTCGACAACACGCGGTACAAGCACGCGGGCTACCGGTACCGCTACACGTCGGCTGGCACGGTCGACGCGTTCGCGCGAGGCCTGCGATTGGAGTCGGTCGTCGGTGACAAGAAGCCGACGTATCGTTACGAGCGCGACGTGGAGAGCTTCTTCCGCCATTCGCCAGCCATCGCGCGCGACGGCGACTAGGGCGGCCCGATGCCCGTCCGACTCGAGCAGCGGGAGCGCGTCGCGATCGTCACCCTCGATGACTCGGAGCGGCGCAACGCGCTCACCGCCGTGATGGTCGCCGAGATCGTGGCCACCGTCGACGCGATCGAGGCCGACACCGAGGTGGGAGCGATGGTGGTCACCGGCGCGCCGCCCGCGTTCTGCTCCGGCGCCGACGTCGGCAGCCTCGCTGCGCTCGGCCGAGGTCAGGGCCCGGGCCGGAACCGGGACGGAGGCGGCGTGCAGGGGATCTACGAGGCCTTCCTGCGTGTCGCGCGCTGCGCGCTGCCGACCGTCGCGGCCGTGAACGGTGCGGCAGTGGGCGCGGGCTTCAACCTCGCGCTCGCCTGCGACGTGAGGATGGCCGGCACCGCGGCGCGCTTCGACTCGCGGTTCCTGTCGATCGGCCTCCATCCGGGTGGCGGCCACACCTGGCTCCTCGAGCGCGCGGTGGGCCCGCAGGCGGCGGCCGCGATGGTCCTCTTCGGCGAGCGGCTCGATGGCGAGTGCGCCGCGGAGGTGGGCCTGGCCTGGCGCTGCGTTCCCGATGCCGAGCTGCTCGCTGCAGCCGTGGGCCTCGCGGCGCGCGCCGCGGAGGCACCGCGGGAGCTCGCGATGCGGACGAAGGCAACGCTGCGCCAAGTCGCCTGGCAACCGACGTTCGACGACGCCGTGGCCACGGAGCTCGACCGCCAGGTCTGGTCGTTCGGCCAGGGGTTCCTCGCCGAGCGCCTCGCCGCGGCCCGCGATCGCCGGGCCCGCTGACCCACCGCGCGCCGGGCGCCGCGCCCGCGTACCGGCAAGACCGTGGCCATCGTCCTCGGTCTTCGTCGGCGACCGGATCTACATCGTCGAGGTCGGGTCGCGCTCGCAAAGCGAGCGCCGCGACTTCGACCGCTTCGTGTCGACGGTGAAGATCACACCCAGCTGAGCGCCGTCAGCCGCTCCCCGGCCGGTCACCGCCGCCGAGGAACCGCCGCACGACGTCGTCGCGGCGCTCGGCCCACTCCTCGGCCGTGAGCGCGTAGCGCACGTGGTCCTCGTACTTGCCCTGGATCTGGAGGAAGCGCGCCGCGATGCCCTCCTCGCGCAGGCCGAGCTTCTCGGCCACCCGGCGGCTGGCCGTGTTGCGGGGGACGATGGCGGCCTCGAGTCGGTGGAGGCCGAGGTCCTCGAACCCGAAGCGCAGGATCAGGGCCACGCCCTCGGGCACCAGGCCCTGCCCCGCGTGCTCGGCGTCGATCCAGTAGCCGATGAACGCGGACTGGAACGGTCCGCGTTGCACGCTCCCGAGGCTCACCTCGCCCACGAAGAGACCGTCGCGCATGAACATACCGAAGCCGTAGGCGGTGTCGAAGTGACGCTGGCGCTCCCACGCGCCGCACCGGGCGCGGAACGCCTCGAGGTCGACCACCGGATCGGGGCTGCCGGGCTCCGGCACCGGCTCCCACGGCTCGAGCCACTCACGGCTCGCCTCGCGTACCGCCTTCCACGCCGGGTGATCGGAGCTGCGGAGTGGGCGGAGCTGCACCCGCGGGCCGACGAGCAACGGACCGTCGGGCCGTTTCATCGGTGGGCCGCGACCATCTCGGGCACGGAGCGACAGGTTAGTGGTGCTCTAGGGTGACGAGATGGCCGACCCGCCCCGCGTCCGTACGCCGAGCGCGGCCGACGACCGGTTGGTGTGGATCGACCTCGAGATGACCGGGCTCGACGTGGAGCGCGACGTGATCGTGGAGATCGCCGTGCTCGTCACCGACTCGGAGCTGGCCGTGCTCGACGACGGGCTCGATCTCGTCGTCCACCAGCCGACCGAGGTGCTGGCCGCGATGGGCGAGATCGTTCGCACGATGCACACGAAGTCGAAGCTGCTGGCAGAGATCGAGACCTCGACGCTGAGCCTGCCCGAGGCCGGCGCGGCGGCCCTGGCCTACGTGCGCGCGCACGTGGCCACGCCGCAGTCGGCGCCGGTCTGCGGCAACACGATCGGGATGGACCGCCGCTTCCTCGCCCGCCATCTCCCCGAGCTCGACGAGTACCTCCACTACCGCAGCATCGACGTGTCGTCGCTGAAGGAGCTGTGCCGCCGCTGGTATCCGAAGGAGTACAAGCGCCGGCCACCGAAGGCCGAGTCTCACCGAGCGCTGGGCGACATCCGGGAGTCGGTCGAGGAGCTCCGCTACTACCGCGCCACCATCTTGCGGCCGCCGGGGGGCGCGTGACGCTCGCTACCCGACCCGGTGGCGACGCGGCTCGTCGAGATACACCGGGCTCGGTCGGAGCTGGAGCGCACCGAACTCGTCCAGCGCGGTCGCGAGCCAGACAGTTGCCTGTCGCGACACCGCCACTCGCTCCCGATCACCCACCACGAGCATCTTCACGATCGTGACGAGCGCGAGCGCGGCCAGCCCGATCGCTGCGATGCAGAGCGCGAACCACGCGGTCGTGAGCACGATGCTTCATCGGCAGCCCGATGGGGCATCTGAAGGAGGAAGGGGACCCGCCTGGGTCTTCCGGTCTACGAGTTGAGGTTTCGAACCCGTCAGGCGCCGGCACCCGCGGCGTCGAGCCGCTTGATGACGTCGTGGTACTGCCCGCCGGTCATGGACTGGGGCGTGAAGATGATCGCGAGTGCCGCTGGGCCTCCCTTCTCCCGGGCCGGGAGCGTAGCGAGACGCCGAGCCCCGACGCCACGGTCGCCCTCACGCCGGTCACTCCGAGGCGAGGACCTCATCGATCCAGGCGAGGCCGGCGACGGCGGCGGGGAACCCTCTCGTGGAGATGGCCAGCAGGGCGACGTGTCGGAGCTCGTCGGCGTTCGCGCCGGCCTCGAGGGCCTTCCGCGCGTTCGACCGCACCGCCCCCTCCGACTGGGCGCCGAGCGCGATGCCGAGCTTGACGAGCCGCTGCGTCCGCACGTCGAGCGGCCCGGCGCCCTGGGTCGCCTGCCCGAGCTGGTCGAGCGCCCGGGCGACATCCGGATAGGCGTCCCGGAACTGCACGTAGATCTCGGGTAGGTACTCGCTCACTCGCTCCTCCCCCCGCTCGTGGACTGGCCCCGGGGCCGCAGTGCCTCGCCCGGCCTGGGCAAGGCGTGGGCAAGCGGGCGACCGGCCCTCCGCGTCGGGACCAACGGCTCTGTCTCGGGAACGGTTTCACAAGCGAGGATCGCGGGCAAGCGGCTCTCGGAGGTAGCGGCGGTGGACGTCGAGCGGGCAGGACGACCGGCCCTATCCCTGCCCGAGGCACGAGGCACACCGGCGGGGAGCGACGCCGGGCCCGACGCGCTGTTCGGGATGACCCGGAGGAGCTTCCTCAAGCTCTCGGGGGCCGCGACCCTTGCCGCGTACGCCCTCGGCAAGCCGTCGCTGGCCTTCCTGCGAGCGGCGCCGGGGATCGACAACCCGCTCCTCTCGTACCCGAACCGCAACTGGGAGGAGATCTATCGCGACCAGTACGCGTACGACGACACGTTCACCTTCGTCTGCGCTCCCAACGACACGCACATGTGCCGGCTGCGCGCGTTCCGTCGGAACGGCGTCGTGGTCCGCATCGAGCAGAACTACGACGGCGACCGCTACGGCGACCCGCAAGGCAACCACTCCACCGTGGCCTGGAACCCGCGTGGCTGCCCGAAGGGCTACACGCTCCATCGTCGTGTCTATGGCCCGTACCGCGCGAAGTACCCCGCGATTCGCAAGGGGTGGAAGGCGTGGGCCGACGCCGGGTTCCCGTCGCTCTCCGACAAACCCGCGCTCCGGAAGAAGTACCGCTTCGCCGGCCGGGGCGAGGACGGCTTCGTGCGCGTGTCGTGGGACGAGGTGAACGACTACCTCGCCCGAGCCCTCCGGGCGATCGCGAAGACATACAGCGGCGACGTGGGTCGACGCCGACTGCTCGAGAAGGACCGCTACGAGCCGGAGATGCTCGAGCACTGGGAAGGGTCCGGGGTCCGGACGATGAAGCTCGGCTCCTCGCTCCCACTGCACGGCGTGGCCGGCAAGTTCAGCCTGTTCCGGTTCGCCAACATGCTCTCGCTCCTCGACGCCGACGTTCGAGGCGTCGGGCCCGAGAAGGCGTTCGGCGCGAGGGACTGGTCGGAGTACACGTGGCGCGGCGACCAGGCACCGGGCTTCCCCTTCGTTCACGGCCTCCAGGCGTCCGAGGTCGACATGAACGACATGCGCCGGAGCCGGCTCGTCGTCATGATCGGCAAGAACCTCGTCGAGAACAAGATGCCCGACAGCCACTGGTTCCACGAGGTGATGGAGCGGGGCGGCAAGATCGTCTCGATCATCCCCGAGTACGGGGCACCGTCGTCGAAGTCCGATTACTGGATCCCGGTGCGCGCCGGCTTGTCGGACACCGCGCTGCTCCTCGGCGTAGCCAAGGCCCTCATCGACAGCGGGCGCTACGACGCGGAGTTCCTCAAGCGCTTCACCGACATGCCCCTCCTCGTGAGGCTCGACACGCTGAAGCGGGTCCGCGCGAACGAGGTCTTCCCCGGCTACCAGAATCAGCTACCGCCCGACGCGCCGAGCTTCACGCTCCACGGGCTGACCGCCGAGCAGTACGCGAAGCTCGGCGACCGCGTCGTCTTCGACGCCTCGAGCGGCGCCGTCCAGGCCGTCACCCGAGAGGACGTCGGCGACCACCTCGCGCAGCGACGCATCGACCCCGCGCTCGACTACAAGGGCAGGCTCACCCTCGCCGACGGCTCGACGGTCGAGGTCGCCACGGTGCTCTCGATGTACCGCGAGCACCTCGCCGACTACGACCTCGACACGGTGGTCGAGATCACCGGGGCCCCCAAGGAGCTCGTGCAGCGGCTCGTCGACGACCTGGCCACGATCAAGCCCGCGTCGATCCACGTGGGCGAAGGCGTCAACCACTACTTCCACGCCACGCTGCACAACCGGGCGAGCTACCTCGTCGCCATGCTCACCGGCAACATCGGGATCCCGGGCGCGAGCGTGAGCACGTGGGCCGGCAACTACAAGGGCGGCATCTTCCACGCCGCCCCCTGGCACGGCCCGGGCATCGGCGGGTTCGTGAACGAGGACCCGTTCAAGCCGCTGCTCGACCCCGGCGCCCGCTACACCGCGGCCACGTCGCGGCACACGAGCCACGGCGAGGAAACGAGCTACTGGGGGTACGGCGACCGGCCGCTCGTCGTCGAGACCCCGGCGGCGGGACGCAAGGTCTTCACCGGAAAGACGCATCTCCCGAGCCCCACCAAGGTCATCTGGTACAACAACGCCAACCTCATCAACCAGGCGAAGTGGGCGTACCACCTCGTCCACGACGTCAACCCGAAGATCGACCTCATCGTCGACCAGCAGATCGAGTGGACGGGCTCGGCCGAGTTCGCCGACGTCGTGCTCCCGGCCAACAGCTGGCTCGAGCTCCAGACCTACGAGATGGCCGGCTCGTGCTCGAACCCCTTCCTCCAGCTCTGGAAGGGAGGCATCGAGCCGCTGCACGACACCCGCGACGACATCGCGATCTTCGCCGGTGTGGCCGGGGCGTTGACCAAGCTGACCGGCGACGGGCGCTTCGCCGATTACTTCCGCTTCGCCGGCACCCCCGAGGTCTACCTCGACCGCGTGCTCGCGGCGTCGTTCACGACCGCCGGCTACGCGACGGCCGACATCCTCGGCGGCAAGTACGGCGAGCCGGGCGGGGCGCTCATGCAGTACCGCACCTACCCGCGCATCCCGTTCGTGGAGCAGGTCCGGGACAGCCTCCCCTTCTACACGGACACCGGCCGTCTCCACGCCTACGTCGACATCCCCGAGGCGATCGACTACGGGGAGAACCTCATCGTCCACCGGGAGGCGGTCGAGGCGACGCCGTACCTGCCCAACGTCATCGTCTCGACGAGCCCCTACATCCGGCCCAAGGACTACGGCATCCCGCTCACAGAGATGGACGCGGAGCGGCGCCAGGTGCGCAACGTGAAGATGCCGTGGTCGAAGGTGAAGACCACGAGGAACCCGCTGATGGATCGAGGCTACCGGTTCCTGTGCCTCACCCCGAAGTCGCGCCACAGCGTCCACTCGTCGTGGGCGGTCACCGACTGGCACTGGCTGTGGAACTCGAACTTCGCCGACCCCTACCGGGCGGACAAGCGATCGCCCGGCGTCGGCGACACCCAGCTCCATATGCACCCCGACGACGCCAAGGCGCTCGGGATCGCGAACGGCGACTACGTGTGGGTCGACGCCAACCCCGCCGACCGTCCCTACATCGGCCACCGCAAGGACGACCCCTTCTACAAGGTCGCCCGCCTCATGGTGCGGGTCTCCTACAACCCCGGGTATCCCCGCGGCGTCACGATGCTCAAGCACGCCTTCTACATGGCCACGCCCCGAACGGTGAAGGCCCAGCGCGAGCGCGAGGACGGGCGCGCGCTCGCCGCCGGCACCGGCTACCAGGCCAGCTTCCGCCACGGGAGTCAGCAGAGCATCACGCGGGGATGGGCCCCGCCGATGCACCAGACCGACTCCCTGTTCCACAAGAAGGCCGGCGCGATGGGCTTCGTGTTCGGGTTCGACGTCGACAACCACGCCATCAACACCGTGCCGAAGGAGACGCTCGTCCGCATCACGAAGGCCGAGGACGGCGGTCTCGACGGCTACGGCCCCTGGGCGCGCGGGCGGCGCGGCTTCAGCCCCGGCGGCGAGAGCGAGCTCATGCGGCAGTACCTCGCCGGCGGTCTCACGAAGGTGAAGGGGAAGTCGTGATGCACGAACAGCCGGTGCGGTTCCTGGCCCGACCCGACCGGGCGGGCTCCGTGAGCCACGGGCGCGACAAGGCGCTCGAGGGCGACGACCCGTACGAGCTCGTGGGCGTGCACTACCCGATCCCGGCCGGCGTCGACGGCGATCGCGAGGTGGCGCGCTGCTTCGTCGAGGAGTTCGCGCTGATGGGCTGGACGCCCGAGCGTATCCGCGGCCTGTTCACGACACCGCATTACACGGGCGCGCGCGAGATCGTCGAGCGGCGGGGCATGGGCCTGGTCGACGAGGTGATCGCCGAGACCTTCGGCCTGCGCCATGAGGCGGAGGAGCGGTGATGGCGAAGGTCTACAACTGGCACCTCGGGCGGGCGATGGACTACCGCCACGAGGCCGGGCGCACGCAGCGGCAGTTCGCCGCGGTGTTCAACATCAACCGCTGCATCGGGTGCCAGACGTGCACGATGGCCTGCAAGTCGACCTGGACCCACTCGCCGGGCCAGGAGCTGATGTGGTGGAACAACGTCGAGACCAAGCCCTACGGCGGCTATCCCGACAACTGGGACATCAGGCTGCTCGACCGCCTCGAGACCGCGAACCCCGGTGGCCAGGTGTGGGAGCCCGAGCCGCGTGAGGCTGTACGCGCCCCCTACGGTCGCTTCGACGGCAAGACGATCTTCGAGACCGCCGACGGCTCCAACGAGGTCGTGACAGGCTACCTCCCCACCGAGGAGGAGTGGAAGGCGCCCAACGCGTTCGAGGACCACGCGACGACGCACGCGAGCCGGGGCGTGTCGCTGCCCGAACATCAGGGCTGGTTCTTCTACCTCCAGCGAATCTGCAACCACTGCACCTATCCCGGGTGTCTCGCCGCCTGCCCGCGCAACGCGATCTACAAGCGCCCCGAGGACGGCATCGTCCTCGTGGACCAGCAGCGCTGCCGCGGCTACCGCAAGTGCGTCGAGGCCTGCCCCTACAAGAAGACGATGTACCGGCCCACGACCCGAACGACGGAGAAGTGCATCGCCTGCTACCCGCGCATCGAAGGCCGCGACCCGCTCACCGACGGCATCCCGAGCGAGACGCGCTGCATGTCGGCGTGCGTCGGGAAGATCCGGATGCAGAGCCTGGTTAGGACCGAGCCCGACGGCACGTGGACGAACGACCCTGCGAACCCGATCTACTACCTCGTCCACGTGGAGCAGGTGGCGCTGCCGCTGTACCCGCAGTTCGGGACCCAGCCCAACGTCTATTACATCCCGCCCCGCTGGGTGCCGCGCCCGTATCTCCGGCAGATGTTCGGCCCGGGCGTCGACGCCGCCATCGAGCGCTACACGCACCCCTCCCGCCGGCTCCGCGCATTGCTCCAGCTCTTCCGGGCCAGCCGGAAGATCGTGTTCGCGTTCGACGTGCAGGAGGGTCCGAAGTTCGGCGAGATCACGGTCGACGGCGAGCGCATCGAGCTCTTCGACGACACGGTCATCGGCTTCGACAGCCAGGGCAAGGAGATCGTGCGGGTGACCGTCGACGAGCCCGTGTTCGAGCGGGCCGGGAAGCTCAACTCGATCTGAGGGAAGGCGGCGATGGGACCACGAGAGCTTCCGACGCAGGAGTGGGAGACGGCTGTCGGCCGCGGCGCCGTCTACGCGCTGCTCGCCCGGGCGCTCGCCTACCCCTCGCCGCGGCACCTCACCGAGCTGCGTGACAGCATCGGCCCGATCGTGGCGGGACTGTCCACCGGCAACACTGCCCTCGACGACAGGCTCGAGGAGGTGCTGCGCGGCCTCGACGCGCCAATCGACGAGCTCCGCAACGCTCACGCCTCGCTGTTCACCCACATCGAGCCGGTCGACTGCCCGCCCTACGAGAGCGCATACAACTCTGCCGACATCTTCCGCCAGACGCAGTTGATGGCCGACGTCGCCGCGTTCTACCGCGCGCACGGGCTCCGGGCGGGAGGCGTCGAGCGCGAGCGCCCTGATCACATCACCACCGAGCTCGAGTTCATGGGCTTCATGGCTCACAAGGAAGCACACGCGCTCGAGCACCTGGGACCCGAGCAGGTGGCGGAGTGCCGGCGTACGCAGTCCCTGTTCCTGCGCGACCACCTCGGGTACTGGGGCCCGGGCTTCGGCCGACGGGTCGGCCTCGTCGCCGGCCAGCCTCTCCAGCGGGCGCTCGGGAGTCTCATCGCCGATTGGCTCGCGGCCGACATGGAGGCGCTGGGCGTCACGCCCGCCGAGCGGCTCGACGAGCCGCACGCCCGACCGCAGCCCGACGACGACGAGTGCGGGCTCGGCGACGCGTGCGGGGTCGGTGACGGAGGCACCGTCGGCGGCACTACCGGCGTACCCGTGGAGATCGGGCGGAGGGAGTCGCCGTGACGGTCGAGGGCTCGAGCGCGCGCCGTCCACCGCGGCGGCTCGCCCTGAGCCTGCTCGCCGTGGCCGCGCTCGCCGCGGCCGGCCTCCAGCTCACCGGTATCAACGCGGCGGCCTCACAGGCGACCTCCCTCCACGCGCTCCGGGTCGATCGCGACCCCGGCCTCGACCCGTCGACGCAGGTCTGGGATCGGGCGCGGGAGGTCGAGGAGGTCGAGCTGCCGCTCACCGCGCAGCAGACGACGTATCCGTTCGGCGGAGGGAGCATCCCCACGATCCGGGTCCGGGCGCTTCACTACAAGGCCCGGCTCTACCTGCGGCTCGAGTGGCACGACGGCACACGCGACGACACGACCGGCTCCGTCGAGAAGTTCTCCGACGCGGTAGCCGTGGAGTTCCCGGCCCAGCCCGGCTCGTCGGTGCCGTCCATCTGCATGGGCCAAGCCGACGGCGGGGTAAACATCTGGCAGTGGCGGGCCGACCGCCAGCGCGCCCCGGTCGAATCGCCTCGAGGCACCCACCCGAACGGCTACGTCGACCTGTACCCCTCGACCAACGATCTCTATTTCCCGGCCCGCAAGGCCGTCAACCCGTACGCCAACCCGCGCGGCGGGCCGGCCCAGGACCTCGTCGCGCAGGGCTTCGGCACGATCGGGCCCGCGGCCGCCCAGGCGGTCACCGCGCACGGCGTCTTCGAGGGCCGCTACGAGACCGGCCGGTGGGCGGTGGTCTTCGCCCGGCCGTTCGGGTCCCCGGGCGACGGCCAGCCCGCGTTCCGGGTCAAGGAGGAGACGGACGTCGCGTTCGCGGTGTGGAACGGCAGCGCCGGCGACCGAAACGGGAAGAAGTCGGTTTCGCAGTTCGCGAAGCTGAGCATCTCGAAAGACAAGTCGCCATCGACGCCGTGGAATGGGTGGTGGCTCGTCGGCATCGCGTTCGCCGTCCTCATGCTCGTGGCGCTGTGGCAGATCATCCGCTGGAGTCCGAGGGGCCCACGGTGATCGGCTACCCGATCCGCGCCCGAGCGGGACGCGCCGCCGAGCCCCGGGCGACGGGTATGAGCTGGCTGTGGTGGCTGGTCGAGATGACAGTCGCGGCCGCCGCCGCCGAGCTCCTCGTCCTCCGGCTGTTCACCCGCACCATCATCCACATCCCGGGCGCACAGAGCGTGTCGCCGGTCTGGTCGGTCATCGCGACTTCGGGACGCTTCGCCTACTACCTCGCCAGCGTGCTCCTCGTCGCGACCCTCGTGCTGCTGCTCCGTGAGCTCGCTCGACGAACCTCGCAGCGGGCGATGGTGGGGGCGGCGACGGTGACGATCTTCGTCGCCGCGGGGGCGAGCGCCCGGACCGGGGTCGTGAGCGACCTGTGGCTGGCACTCGTTGTCAGCACGAGCGTGCTCGTGCTGGCGTTCTTCGCGCGCGAAGCGTTCGGCGGGATCGGATGGCTCGGGATCGTGCTCTTCGCGGGTGGCTTCACCCTCTCGAGCCTGCACACTGTTCTCCAGTCGTCCGCGTTCTCGGACCTCCGGCGTCCCGGGTCGACCACGGGGCTGCTCGGCGCGGGCGAGGCGCTCGCCCTCGCCGGCGCGCTGCTGGCGCCGGCACTCCTGCGTGGCCGACACGACCGCCGAGCCGCGCTCGTCGGCATCGGTGCCGCGCTCAGCACCTTCCTGATGCTTCTCGCCAACACCGCGACCACGAAGATCCTGCTCCTCTGGAACTTCGGGCTCGCCGGCTACTTCCCCACGGTCGTCTACGCCGCAGCGTTCGGGGCTCTCGTGTACACGGTCGTCGCGCTCGCGAGAGCCGGGGACCGTGAGCGCGCGCTCGCGCTGGCTCTGCTCGTCATCGGCGGCATCGGCCTGCACAGCACCTATCAGGGCGGCCTCGTCGTCGCTGGGCTGGCCCTGCTCGGGCTGACGGGCCGAGGCGGCGCGATCCTTTCTTCGCGAAGCTGATCGGAGACCGCGAGGAGGATCGGATGGAAGGTGACACGACGATCGGGGTCGGCCTCGTCGGCTGCGGGATGATCGGGCAGATCCACGCGGCCGGGCTGGCCCAGCTCGTGGCCGAGGGCGAGACCGGCATCCGCGCGGTCGCCGCCGCCGACCCCTCCCGCGACATGCTCGAGCGGGTAGCGAGCAATTGCAGCTTCGCCCGCCTCGGCACCGACCCGGCCGAGGTCGTCGACGATCCCGAGGTCGACGCGGTGGTGATCGGCGCGCCCACCGCCGCCCACCGGGAGCTGGTGCACCGGGTGCTCGATGCCGGGAAGCACCTCTACTGCGAGAAGCCGCTCGCGCCGACCTTCGACGCGGCCCGCGAGCTCTGCGAGCGCGTCGCCACCGTCGGCGTCGTCGCCCAGGTCGGGTTCCACTCGCGCTTCCACCCGATGATCTGCCGCCTCAAGGCAATCGTCGACTCGGGAGAGCTCGGTGCCCCGATGGGCTTCACCTTGCGCGACGACCAATACTTCCCGGCGGGCGACTTCGTGCCCGGGCACAGCGACTGGCGGTCGAAGAAGGCGCTCGCGGGCGGAGGCGCGCTCCTCGAGCACTCGATCCACAGCGCCGACATCCTGGCCTGGATCTTCGGGCCTCCGTCCTGGGTCTTCGCCGCGACGCGGAACGTGCTCGGCTACGACGTCGAGGACACCGCGGCCCTCACCCTCGAGTACGAGAGCGGCGTCGTCGGGAACCTCGTGACGATCTTCAATGGGGTCACGGGCCGGGAGGAGCGTCGGCTCGAGGTGTTCTTCGAGCGCGGCGTCGTCGAGCTGACCACCGACTTCCTCGTCGGCGCGCCCGAGGAGCGGTTCCTCGTGCAGCGCCCTGCCTCGCCCGCGGAGGAGATAGCCCCCGGAGACCTCTTGGCCGAGCACCTCGAAGCACTGGGCCTCGCGGGGCGGTCGTTCCCGTTCTTCCAGTACCTCGCCGACCGCTCCTTCATCCTGTCGATCCGGCGTGGAACGTGCCCCGGCCCCGGCTTCCCCGACGCGCTCGTGGCCCACGCCACCGTCGAGGCCGCCTACCGATCTGCTGCGACCGGGGCTCCCGTCGCCATCACCGCGGAGCTGCTCCCGAGCTGAACGAGGCCCCGAGTTCCCTTGACCGCGGCAACCGGCCTGGGCACTCCACCTAGCCCTTCACGTAGACGAGCTTCTCGGCGACCTTCCCGTCGCGCACCCGGAAGACGTCGCAGCCGCGGAGGTGGCCGGCCGACGGGTCGGACGCGACGAACACGTATCGCCAGAGCACCACGCAGCGATCGCCCGCCACGAAGATCTCCTCGGCCTCGAACCGCGCATCCGGCGAGGAGGCGAAGAGCTCCTTCCAGGCCGCGCGCACGGCCTCGTTCCCCTCATGGCGTTGGCCATCGGGCGGGGACGTGTCCTCGAAGATGCAATCGTCGGTCATGGCCGCCATGACCGCATCCACGTCGTGGTCGTTGAACGCGGTGTTGAAGCGCTCGACGGCGCCGACGACGCTCTGCTCCTGCTCGGTCACGGGCACGCTCCCTGATCGGCGGACTCGGGGGGCCAGGCTACGCATCTCCTCCGACGCGGTCGTGACGTTGTGTCCTCAGGGACGCCGGGCGCGACGGAGTCCGGATGCCGTGGCGGCGAGCCCGAGCACGACGAAGGAGGCGGCGGGAACCCACTCGCCGAACCGGTCGTAGGGCGTCGCGTGCGCAGCGACCGGCACGGTGACGACCATGGCTCCCCGCCGGTGGGTGTCGATCCGGCCCAGCTCGCGGCCATCCGCGTCGAATGCCACCGAGGTGCCCGTGAGAGTGGCGTGCACGACCGGGCGGCCTGACTCCACCGCGCGTACCGCGGCGAGGCTCGCGTGCTGCGCCGGCGCCCAGCTCCCTTGGAATGTGGAGGTTGCCGACTGGACGACGATCATGTCGGCCCCGCGGTTGGCGAGGTTGCGACTCATGTCGGGGAACGCGGATTCGAAACAGACGAGCGGTCCGAGATCGAGTCCGGCCGAATGGAGGAGCACCAGGCCCTTCCCGCGGTGACGATCCTCACGAGCGGACGCGGTCACTGCCGTCGTCCACGAGAACAGGAACCGCATGGGTACGTACTCGCCGAACGGGACCAGCCGCATCTTGTCGTATCGGCCGCGCGGGCCGTCCGCGGTCACGAGGATCGAGCTCTTGTAGATGCCGCCCCTGGAGCCGCGGCGGGCGTCCACGTTCACGAGGATGTCGCTGCCGACGATCCGGGTGAGGCTCTCGAGACGGGCGAGAAGGTCCGGCCGGCGGTCGAGGTCGAACCCGACGCTGCTCTCGCCCCAGACGACGAGGTCGACCCTCCGCCCCGCCAGCCCTCGCGTGCTCGCCTCGCCCGCGTCGAAGCGAGCTTGCGGCCCGCGCACGACGCCGGGTTGGACGACCGCGACTCGAACGGAGCGCGTCACCGCGGCCTGACCATGAAAAAGCCACCAGGTGGGCCCCGCGGCTACGGCCACGAGCGCGACGGCGGCCGCTCCTGCTCGCAGGCGTCCCGGCGCGGACGGCGTCACGGCAAGCGTGATCGCCACGTTCGACGTGACCACGAAGAGGCTGACGATCCAGACGCCACCGAGGGCCGCGAGGCCGAGCAGCGGGCGCGCGTTCCACTGGCTCGCTCCGAGCAAGCCCCAAGGACCGCCAAGTCGTTCCCACGACCGCAACGACTCGATGACGACCCACCCGCTTGGCAACACGGCGAGGGCCGCGGCCGCGCGGCGCACCGTGAGCGGGCGATGGAGAAGGCCCCAAGCCACGCGTCCCCACGGCAGCCAGAGCGCGGCGAGCGCGATCGCCACGGGGACGATGAACGGGCCGAGGTTCGGCAGGAGCCAATGGTGCATGGCGATCATCAATCCGGCTGCACCCCACCACGCGCGGATGGCTCCCTCGCGTCCGGTCGGTGTGGCACGCACGAGGAGGAGCAGCGGCACCAGCGCCACCCAGGCAGACCACCACCAGCCGACTCCCGGGAAGGCGAGGGTCGGCAGCGCACCGCAGGCCAGCGCCGCGAGCCGCCAACGCCAGCGCCGCGGACCTCGTCGACCGGCGGCCGCCGGTACGGCTGCGCCGAAGGGCCACGCTCGTTGCACGCGGGCGACGGCAAGACCGGCGAGCACGAACAAGCCCGTCAGCGACCAAAAGAGCGCGCGTGCAACGCCGATCCGCCACAGCGGGACGAGCACGAGGCCCGCGCCGACAAACGCCACGTTGTAGACGACGTCATAGGCCGCGAACACCCGCCCGCGCACCCGGTCGTCGGTGGCCCGGCCGACCAACGCATCGACGAGCACCTTGAGCACCTGGAAGGCGAACGCCGTGACCCCCACGCCGGCCACGAGGACCCACAGCTCGGACGCGTAGCCGGCTACGACCGCTGCGACGGCGGCAGCGAAGAACGTGAGCGGG
>Ga0209515_10005135_pt1 | contig 17178 bp, 6 predicted proteins | sample Subgroupgradi54m_FD_187454 | JGI IMG/M metagenome (GOLD analysis project Ga0209515, IMG submission 187454) | Subsurface groundwater microbial communities from S. Glens Falls, New York, USA - GMW60B uncontaminated upgradient, 5.4 m (SPAdes)... ...
ACATATTTTCCCTTTTAAAGAAGGGTCTTCTTGGGTCAGGGCGAGGACATCGGCAAAACGGCTGCCGTAAACGCCCATCAGATGCTCGACAGTGTCTGTTCCGACGCTGTAATGCCCTGCCGCGGCCTTGACATCCTCCTGCCCTTGCTCGGGGCTGCCGTACAAAGGATGTCTGTCGCCAATGCCCAGACGCTGCCCGGCCTCGGGCAGGACCTTGGCCACGCATTCGCGGGCAATGGCGCGGTAGGTTGTGTATTTACCGCCCAACACATAATAGACGCCGGAAAATGCGCGCTTGATGACATGCCGGCGCGACACCTGCGAGGGCGTGCCGCGATCATAGACCAAGGGCCGAACACCGGCGAAAGTCATGATCACGTTCTCTTTTTGAAGCGTCCGGCCGGACAGGATGCGGCTTGCCTCACCCAGCAGATACGCGACATCGTCCTGGTCACAGCGGACATCGTCGGGACTGCCGGCATAATCCGTATCGGTGGTACCGATAAGGGTGTTGCCCTTGAAAGGAATAATAAAAATGACCCTTTTGTCGGTGCGCGTCGGGACCAAAAGCGCGCGATCGCTCAAACGGCCGCGGTAAACGACATGCGCGCCCTTGGTGCCCCTCAAACAGAGCCTGGCCCGCGGCGCGTCTTTATGCAGCACCATGTCCGACCACGGCCCCGCGGCCACAACCACTTGTCGCGCTAAAACGTCGAATGAGGTCCCGGCCAGGGCATCCTGCACGCGGGCCCCGACGGTGCGGCCGTTGTTCTTTAAAAATCCCGTCACCTCCACATGGTTGGCCACGTGCGCGCCGTGTTTGTCCGCCATCAGCACGTTTTCGAGACACAGCCTGGCATCATCCATCTGCGCGTCGAAATATTCAACGGCGCCCAACAGTCCTTCGGGGTTGATGTCCGGGACGTGCTGGATCACCTCTTTTTTGCTTAAGGTGCGGTACCCTCCCAGCGTATAAGCGCCGCTTAAGGCATCATACAGCCACACCCCTAAACGCATCTGCCACAAACCACGGGGGTCGCCGCGGTAAACCGGGATGACAAACGCCATGGGTTTGACCAAATGCGGCGCGCTTTTCCACTGGATATAACGCTCTTTGAGCGATTCAGCGACGAGGTCGAACTCAAGATGTTCCAGATAACGCAAACCGCCGTGGACCAATTTGGTGCTTTTGTTGGAAGTGCCGCCAGCAAAATCGCCCTTTTCCAAAAGCGCCGTCGAGGCCCCGGTTGAGGCAGCCAGATAAGCGATGGCAGCGCCGTTAATGCCCCCGCCGATAACAAGCAAGTCGTAGGTTTTTCTGGAGAAACGCTTGAGATCCCTAATCATGAGTGCGCCATCGTCTGCCGAAGGGCTTTTTGCCATCCCGCGTATTTGGCTTGCACGACTTTCAAAGGCATGGCGGGTCTGAATATCCGCTCAACCGCCTGCATCGCCGTTATGTCTTTAGGACGCCACAAGCCGACGGTGATCCCCGCGAGATACGCGGCACCCGCGGCTGTTGAGTCCAATAATTTCGGCCGCACCACGGGAATGCCCAAAAGGTCGGATTGGAATTGCATCAAAAGATCATTGGCGGCCGCCCCGCCGTCCACCCGCAGACGGCGGATGGGGCAATACAACGATTCGCGCATCAAGGTAAAAATATCCCTGGTCTGATACGCGATGGCTTCCAGCGCGGCGCGAACAATATGCGCGCGCGTGCTACCGCGGGTCAGGCCCGTGATGGTCCCGCGCGCCTGCGGGTCCCAATAGGGGGCGCCCAGGCCTGTGAACGCCGGAACAAAATACACACCCCCGCTGTCCTTGATGCCGGCCGCCAGACGTTCACTCGACGCGGAATCGGGAATGATCTTCAATCCATCGCGCAGCCATTGCACCACAGCGCCGGCGATGAACACCGCGCCCTCCAGGGCATACACCGGTTTTCCCAAAGCATCGCAGGCTACGGTTGTCAATAACCCGTCGGAAGAACGGACCAGATGTTTGCCCGTGTTCAAGACCATGAAACAACCCGTCCCATAGGTATTCTTGACGGTGCCGGCTTCCCAGCATCCCTGGCCGTACAGCGCGGCCTGCTGGTCCCCCATGATCGCAGTGATGGGAATGCCGGAAGGCAGACCGGCAACGCCGGCCGTTATCCCGAACACGCAGCCCGAGGGCTTCACCTGCGGCAATACCGACGGAGGAATATCGAAAATATCCAGCAGTGGGCGGCCCCATTTTTGAGAATTGATGTCAAACAACATGGTGCGCGAGGCATTGGTGGGGTCCGTGGCATGGGCCTTGCCGTTGGTGAGTTTCCACAAAAGCCAGCTGTCAACGGTGCCGAAACACACGCGTCCCTGGCCGGCTTTGCGTTCAAGGCCAGGGACATGGTCCAGGACCCATCGGATCTTGGTGGCGCTAAAATACGGGTCCAGAACAAGTCCGGTCGCGCGGCGGATAAATGTTGCCCGCCGGCGCAGGGCCGGGGCCGCGCAGAGATCAGCGGTGCGCCGGCATTGCCAGACAATGGCGTGATAAAAAGGTTTGCCTGTGGCGCGGTCCCAAAGGATGGTTGTTTCACGCTGGTTCGTGATCCCTAAGGCAACGATGCGTTTAGGATCAACGCGGCCGCGGACAATGGCTTTGCGGATGACCTGCACGCAGGACGACCAGATCTCGTCGGCATCATGTTCCACCCATCCGGGCTTTGGATAATATTGTTTGAATTCCTGGTAGGCCGTGGCGCGGACTTTTCCTTGATGATCAAAAATGAACGCGCGCGAACCCGTGGTCCCCTGGTCGATCGCCAGCACATATTCCATACGGTCATTATAACAAAAGCAGTGCGGGATGGGGGAAGCGGAAAGGATTTTTTAGAGCCAAGGGGGGATTATATTTTTGCCTGCTGCGCCCCTGAAACCTGCAGTTCGGACAGTAACGGGGTGGCCAGGGCGGGCTTGATCTCGAGGATGACGGGGACAAGGCCGTCGAGCTTGATGTGTTCCAGGTCCTGCTGGGGCAATGGCAGCGGCACGCCCTTGCCATCGCGCTTGATCTGCAAGTTCAGGTTCGCGGCATTCAAGTCGATACCACCTTTGGCAGGTTCTATCCCATTAACTAATACTGCTTTATCCGTTATCCCCTGCATCGCATGGTCAATCCCCAAGAGTTCTCCCAATTTCTTAAGGGCCTGGGGATCATTAGGCAAATCTTCATGCTTGGTTTTAATGACTTCAACATTAGGACCAACGCCGTTTTTATACATTGCCTGAACATTTTTATCCGGTGAATTAGCCAGAGTTTCATCGTCTGTTCCGGCAAGTAAAGTAAAAATTGACCCAATTTTAGTGATAAGTTCTGCACTTTTCTCAGGTGTATAAAGATCATTTTGTGTAGTGTCATAGGGATTCAAAGCCCGAGCAGCATGAATTTCCTTCCTTTTAACCCAGGTGCCTTTCATGGTCATATAGAACAAAGAAGGGGTATGAAAATATTTTGCCCAATCATCCACATCTTGAACACCCCCGGCCACGGGAGCAAGCTGTATTAATTGAGTACCGGCAAATAAATCCGCACTCTTTTTGTTTAATACCGCCCCTCTAAAAATAACAGCCCCATAAGAATAAGAAATGACTGTTGGGCTACCATTCATCTTATAGTCCTCTTTTAATTTTCTCACCTTGGCCACTAAATCATCTACTAAGTCTGTAAAGGGATTGAGATAATCATATTTGTACATAAAAACATTGTAGTTTTTTGCAGAGAGTTTTTTAATATCATCCACGGTTTGATAAGGATTATCGTCTTCTGCGCCGATAATAAATAACATGTTCTTTTTTGAGGGATCAAAGGCAAGGCCCGGCAGAAGCTCTATTTGGCCCTCTTTCCCTTGATACTCTGGTAATAAATTACCTGCAGCAAAAGCTGCTGTCACGGCGGTTGCGGCACTGCCTATGATCAATTTCCTTCGTGTCATCATCGCCGCGTCGGGGCCGGCCGGCTTGACCAGCGCTGCTTGATCAGCCGCCATCGCCGCGTCAGACCAGGTATATCGAGCCGCCTGGGTAATAATTAGTTTCAAATCTTCATTCAAATCGGATTCACCTATCTTCTTGTTCACTTTATTATTAGCTGCCTCAAGGATAGCTGCCTCTTGTTGATAACCCGCTTTACGTAACGCCCGCATCAATGAATTGGTAGCGATAATAATCTCTGATCCTCTGATTCTAAAGTCGGTGTCTTTTATATAGGCCCCGACCACAACTCCATAGAAAAAAATCCTTTCGGAAACTATTTGTTGCAGGGATATCGGATGAATAAAATCTACTACTGTTGGGCCCCGTTTAAATTTATCCAATTCATCTTGAACTTGGGCTGTATGTGCCTTTCCAGCATCCTCCAAAAATTGCAATCTTATAATGTCCAAGTAAAGTTGCACACGTTTCCTTAAAACCGGATCGTTATATTGTTTGCTCCAATCGTAATACTCCGTCAACTGTTTATAAATCTCACTGATCCGGGGACTGTCTCCAAGCAAAATATCTCTAATGCCGTTTAATCTTTCTGTTACCTCCGCAGCCGTCATCGCCGCGTCGGAAGAGTCAATAAAGTCATCGGCAGGGCTTGGATCCTTGACACGAATAGTCCATGTATGTATATGGTTTTCTTCTTCGGTCTGTGGTCCGCGCAAAACTAATTCCGCTTTAAGTCCGCCCATACGCACAGATATCTGCATCCGTGCGAGGTATTCCCGCAAGCGGCTATCCAATAGCGCATCTCTTGCTCTATCAATAATTGCAGGCGTAGCTCTAATGTCACGCAACTGAATGACGGGATGGGTTTTGACAAAATGCCTTGCCAGGAGCCTGATCCTATCCTGCTCTTGGGCGATGTCCGCCTCCGCAAAGGCCAGACCTTCCTTTTGTATTTGCTCGTAAACATACCCAAACAAGCCTTCGGCCAATGTATTGCGTTCTCCTGCATTTAATCCCACCAGCTTTTGATCTGTAATCAAATGCGCTTCTCCAACAAAATAAGGTCTTAAAAGATCGAGCAACTGTTTCCGGATGGCATCGATTATTTGCGGATCTACAGATATGTGATGAGCTTCTGATAGCCATATTATTCTGCGCATGGCGCGCAACAATTCATAAATTAAAGGTTTACTGCTAATATAGCGAGATTTATTAGGACTCCTTTCGATCGTAGCCAATATAAGAGGAATGTCCCGCATGGCTTGGGCAGGCCAATCATCATAGAATACTTCTGCATGTGACGACCCGGATAAGAAACCCTTTGATCCGGGACGTTCTTTTTCCAGCCCATCCAGGGCTTCAGTAAAAAGTTTACCTGTATAAAGCCGAGCCAGTTCTATGACAAACGCCGATTTCTTTCGTTTATTACTATAAAAATCATGAAAAACATAAAATAACCCGTCCCCTAAGTGGGTATCTACAGAACCTATCATCGCCGCGTCGGTTAAGCTGGACTCATGCATCAATCTTTCTATGTCTTCCTGGGAACGCAATTTACCCTCATCAAAAAAGACATTATCGAATATTTCAATGGCGCTTTCGATCGCTTCCGGCAAATTGCTTGCCCGCAACCATTGCTCAAGAACATAATGTTCTCCGCGTTCAAAATTCGCCTTGTCAAACTCTTCTTTGATCCGGTCGCGGGCCAGGTCCCTGGCTGCCGCCCGGACCATGCTCTTTAATTCATCCGCCAGGGCCACCGTGCTGTTCGAGGTCTTAAACCTTCCAAACTTCTGCAACAAAATCTTGATCTGTTCTGGCGTCGTCGTCATCGCCGCTTCGGATGCAGTTAAACCAAATTCCTGCTGTATTGTTGGTGGAATGTCATCTTTGGAAACACCTCTCATGCGAATTCTGCCGCCATCTGTGTATATCCGAATAAATCTCGGTTGACGTGCCCGATCCAAATCAACGAGATAGATATCTCCATTATCATCAACGGAAATGGCGGTTAAACCTGCAACTGATAGGACAAGTCCCGTGCCGCTGATCAGCAGCGCTCCCGCCCTCCCTGTAGGCTCAAAATTTATTCCGGAATGTGGATTTTTCTGTATCTGCAAATACAATAAGCGCGCCCTCAGATCCTCCAAACTCATAACACGATTATATTGCATCGTTACCATCGCCGCGTCGGGAAATAGGGCATCGACCGCTTCTTTGGCATCCGCCTCACTAACTCGATACACATCAAAAAATGAAAATCTGCCCGGCCTGGGCTTGGCGGTCACAAGTGCCTTAATCAATTCATCCCTGGTCATATTGACCCCATCCGGCGCTAGACGTAATGGCAGGCCCAAAGAACGCACCTTTGTTTTAAGATCCTCCAAATCAAACGTACCGGGGTGATGTTTATTGTACAAAAAGGCCATTAAAAGCGTGGCGATGGCCACCTGTTCGCCGTGCAGCATATGCCGGCTGCCGGTCACCACTTCGATGGAATCTGATAAAATATGGTCGCTGCCCGCTTTGGGCCGTCCCGACCAGAAATCCGACATGGCTTTGGAAATCCTTTGTCCCAGGCGCGCTGATACTTCAATGCCTTTGGGCGTGTTTTGGCGGATATCGTCGGCATGGGCGAACAATTCATCAAGCACGTCCTGGGCGCGCCCAAAAATCTCTGGGTCTTCTTTCTCGGCCCCACGTTGTATCGCCAGTTTCCAATCTTCCAGTGCCACCACACTGCTGAACAAGTCGCCAGCCCCGGCAATATTGTCCCTTTTGGCCAGACGGACAAAATCCGTATCAATCAGCACAAAGCGGGCCGCGCCTAAAACATATCCGAATACATCATAATCACTTTGCCCCGGCTCTCCATCGCGAATCGCCACATTCGAAGTCCACATGGCGTTAGTCGAAACAGCCGTCGGTATGATGTCCACATCAATATCAAATTTATGACCAATGATCTTTCCCCAATCCTCGGCTGATCCCTTGCCAATGACAACGATTAGTTCCGGACGAGGTTCAATGCGCTCGGCTTGTTTAAAATAATTGTCTTCCATGCGAAGATAGCCATAGTGAACTGACTGAACATAAACAGCTTTTTGCAGCAGCGTTTCCAAACCTGGAAAATTCCATTCTCTCATTTGCTCAACAGACTCTTGAGAAGTAATGACAATAAAACGCTTGCCTCCGGCAAGAAGGTTCTTTATGTAGGGACGAATGATATTTGTGCCGACAAGAGACCCTGCCGGATCATGACGTATGACTTTATTTTTCTCCGCGCCGTTTCGTTGGGGATTGACAGAAGCCATCAATGCATGATGGTCTCCCCGCTGCCTATAAAATGATTCCCTAAGCCCTGCATCGGGAATCGGCGTTGCCGCAATGGACTCTTGCATCAAGGCACCGACCACTTCCTCCTGGGATGCCTCTTCTACAACATCTGACATGCGTGTGGGATCAAGTTTGTCTGTTCTTTTGACAATTTGCGCAAAATCACGCCCGTAACCGGTTGTTCCCCCCGAAAAATACTTCCTGGGAATGACCTGATGGGTGTATTTGTCGGTGTCTTCCTTGATGTAGTTGTAGACGCCTTTTTTGAAAGCAGTGAGATATTGCTGGTAGATATGGTCAATGTCTGGATTCCCGACAGAAGCATTCGGGGATGACAATCCCTTGAGTTTGGCTTTATCGGCGTAGATCTTGCCTAACAGCGATTCTTTAAGGGCACGTTTGTACCAGGCGGCTAAGATCATGCCGGAGTAGACCTGGCGCAATTGGGCAAAGTTCTTGCCTTCATTGACTTCTTTTTCAAGGGCGGGGAGGATCACTTCACGGACGATCTGAGAACCTAATTGGTTGACCTGTGGTTGGGAGGTTAGGACGCCAGGGAATCCGCCGATCGGTTGGGACGCAGGGTTATCCGCATGGGGTTGGGATTTTCCCCAACTTCCCGACTTCCTAACTTCCCAACCCTTTGTATTCTTTTCCAACGCCAAATAATCCTCCTCCAGCATCACTTTAAGATGGTTCTTTAAGACATAAGCGGTATTGCCCTTTTCGTAGATGACGGCATTGTCCGGGACGATCCAGACCTTGTTAAAGGTATTGACCGGGATATTGGTGTTGCCGTATTGCTTAAAGGCCTGTTCATACACCCTGTCCCAGAACTTCTGGCCCAGGCCTTGCTCTGGGTAGATTAAAGAAGCGGTTATTTGCTTTAACAGATAGTCCTGGGAAAGGAGATCTCTTCCCATCTCGGTTTTGCCAAAGTCATCCTTGATGATGCGGTCTTTCTCATAGGGAGACAGGTTGACCCACTGGTTCTCATCGGGAACAGCCAAGGAAGCCAGGAAATACTTGATCAATTTCTTGTACTCTTCCTGCTTCTGCCCTTCAGAAAGGCCAGTGTCGCCTTTATGGATGATGAAGTCGAATTTAAGGGCGTTTTCCGGATGAATGGTGATGCCTTTAAGATGGGCGGGGGTGAATTCAGGGCTTAGAGAGACCATGACGCCGGGCTTGGGCAGAACGAATTCCTGCGCTTGGACCACAGGCAGAGGTCCAAGCATATTGGCCAAAAAGGCAAAAATAAGAACGACTTTTGGGGATTTTCTCATCATATTGTTTTAAAGATATGCAAAGTATGCCATATAATCCGAAAAAATCAAGGGGTGGAGGTCAAAATAAATATTGATAATAAATCAATTTATGATATAGTTATAATCAAATTTAACGCCCCTGTAGCTTAATGGATAAAGCTCCTTCCTAACGACAAGGGTGATGCAGGTTCGAATCCTGCCAGGGGCGTTGAAGGCTTTAAGAATGACCCGGAAGGCTTTCTTAGAGCCAATATTTCTGTTGCACATTGGTGGTTTATCTGATATATTTTAACTACCCTTGTCGTCAAGAAGGAGCTGTATCGCAGGGCCGCGCAAGATGCGGCCCTTTTTTATTTAAGGAAGTTGCTGCAAAGCGGCTTTGGCGCCTTCGTGGTCGTAAAAAGAGAGAGATTTTTTGTAGTATTCTTTGGCTTTCGGCGCGTCCGCGAAACCGTTGCGCTCGATCTCGCCCAGAAGAAAATAGGCCTGGCCCAAGAACAGGGCGTCCTTGGTCTTGTCAAAACCTTCAACGGCCTTCAACAAATGTCCGCGCGCCTGAGCCAGGATTTCTTGACCCTTGTCCTTTTGGCCGCCCTTAAAAAACGACACGCCGTTACCGAAAAGGACGCTCCCGTAATTCAATTCCCGCGACGGGGCCGGGTCCAAAGCGATGGCCCGGCGCATGAGCAACAAACCCTTTTCCATTTGTCCCGCGTCAATGGCTGCCACGGCCTGGTTTTCCATCCGGTCCGCCTGCTGCGCGATGGTTTCAGCCAGGACAGGCACGGCGAAAAAAAAGAGGAGCGTTAAAAGCCAGGGAATCATTTTTTGACCGCCTTGGCCGCCAAATAACGGTGCACCCCTTCGGCAGCCGCACGTCCTTCATGAATGGCCCACACGACCAGCGACTGGCCGCGGGTCATGTCCCCCGCGGTAAAAATACCGGGAACGTTGGTCATCTTGTTGGCGTCGGCAGCGACATTGCCCCTGGTATCCAGCGCCACGCCCAACTCTTCCAGCATGCCTTTTTTGACAGGCCCCGTAAAACCCATGGCCAGCAAAAGCATGTCGCAGTCCATGTCGAATTCCGAACCCGGGATCTCCTGCATGCTTGTCCTGCCTGTGGCCGGGTCTTTGGTCCACTGCAGGCGCACGGCGTGCAATTTTTTCAATTGGCCGTCGGCACCGCTCAAACGTTTGGTCATGATGGAATAATCGCGGACAACGCCTTCCTCGTGCGACGTGGAGGTGCGCATGATGAACGCCCAGTTGGGCCAGGGATTGTCCCCCGCGCGCTGCTGCGGCGGCTTGGGCATCAATTCAAATTGATGCACGGATGCCGCGCCCTGACGGTTGACCGTGCCCAAACAATCGGAGCCCGTGTCCCCGCCGCCCAGGATGACCACTTTTTTGCCTTTGGCCGTCACCGGTCCCAAATCGGGCGGGCGGACCTGCAAAATATGGTCCGCGAATTTGGCAACATACCCGTCAATGGGATAATTGTTGTTGCGCAGATTTTGCTGGGGCAAAAAATGCATGGCCTGATACACGCCTTGCAGTTCACGGCCCGGGATGGGCAGTTCGCGGGGGGCCTCGGCGCCGCCGCACAAAACAATGGCATCATATTGGACGGCTAATCCCTTGGCGCTGACATTGACCCCGACGTATTGGCCGGTCTTGAAGGTGACCCCTTCCGCGGCCATGCGGTTGACGCGCCGCTCAACGATCCATTTTTCCAGTTTAAAATCAGGGATCCCCAGCGTCAAAAGCCCGCCGATGACCTCGTTTTTTTCATAGACGGTGACCTTGTGTCCTTTTTTATTGAGCTGGTCCGCGCAGGCCAGTCCCGCCGGGCCCGAGCCGATGACCGCGACCTTCATGCCGGTGCGGTGTTTGGGCCCCTGGGGTTTGATCCATCCCTTGTTATACGCGTGCTCGACGATGGCCAGCTCAATGTTCTTGATGGTCACGGCCGGGGCATTGATCCCAAGGACGCAGGCGTTCTCGCAGGGCGCCGGACAGATGCGTCCGGTGAATTCCGGAAAATTATTGGTCTTATGCAGACGCTCGATGGCCTCTTCCCAGCGGTCACGGAAAACAAGGTCGTTCCAGTCGGGGATGATGTTGCCGATGGGACAGCCGCTCTGGCAGAACGGCACGCCGCAATCCATGCACCGGCCGCCCTGGACGCGCAGGTCTTTCTCGGCGGGCAGATCGATGAATTCCTTAAAATGCTTGACGCGCTGGGCCACCGGCTCTTTTTTATATTCCTGCCGGTCATGCTTCATGAACCCTTTGATGTCGCCCATATTATACAGCCGCCTTGTCTGCGGCCGGCTGCTGTTTTTGAACGATCCGGGCGGCTTCTTCCAGGACCCGGCGGTAATCGCGCGGGAACACCTTGACGAAATGCGGCAAAATACCTTCCCAATCCTTAAGAACCCCTTCTGCCACCGCACTGCCGGTATGGTTCAAATGCTGCTCGACGAGGTTTTTAAGTTCGGCAATGTCCTGCGCTTCCTCGACGGGAAGCAGGTCCACCATGCCGGTGTTGCAGTTTTTCCGGAACGTATGGTCCTTGTCCCAGACATAGGCAATGCCGCCGCTCATGCCCGCGGCGAAATTCCTGCCCGTCGGTCCCAACACAACGACCCTGCCGCCGGTCATATACTCGCAGCCGTGGTCGCCCACGCCCTCGGCAACGGCATCGGCGCCGGAGTTGCGCACGGCAAAACGCTCACCGGCCAGGCCGCGCAGGAACATGGTCCCCATGATGGCGCCATACAACACGACATTGCCGACGATGATGTTGTGCTCCGGCACGAATCTGGCCCCCTTCGGGGGAAAAATGACGATGCGCCCGCCGGAAAGGCCTTTGCCCGTATAATCATTGGCTTCGCCTTCCAGGGTCAAAGAGACCCCGCGCGCCAAAAACGCGCCGAAACTTTGGCCTGCCGACCCCTCGAATTTGATCTGGATGGTATCGTCCGGCAGCCCTGCCAAACCGTACTTGCGGGCGATGACCGACGAGAGCATGGTCCCGACCGTGCGGTTGGTGTTCTTGATGGGGCTTGTCAAGCGCACGGGCGTCTTGTTGTCGATGGCGTCCTTGCAGCGTTCGATCAGGGTGTTGTCCAATGCCTTTTCCAAACCATGGTCCTGGGTGCCGGTGTGGCGGATGGCCGTGTCTTTGGGAACGTCGGGTTTGTGCAAAATGTTGGTCAGGTCAACACCTTTGGCCTTCCAATGGTCAATGGCGTCCCTGGCGTCCAGCATGTCCACGCGGCCGACTAAGTCCTCGAATTTCCGAAAGCCCAATTCCGCCATGATCTCGCGCGCTTCCTCGGCGATAAAGGTAAAAAAATTCATCACATATTCCGGCTTAGCGTCAAATTTCTTTCTTAATTCGGGGTCCTGGGTCGCGATACCGACGGAACAGGTGTTCAAATGGCATTTGCGCAAAAGGATGCAGCCCACGGTCACCAGCGCGGCCGTGGAAAACCCGAATTCGTCGGCGCCGAGCATGGCGGCGATGACGACGTCCCTGCCGGTCTTCAACTGCCCGTCGGTCTGCACGCGGATGCGGCCGCGCAGATCGTTCATGACCAAAACCTGCTGGGTCTCGGCAATGCCCAATTCCATCGGCAAGCCGGCGTGTTTGATGGACGTTTGCGGAGACGCGCCGGTGCCGCCCTCAAACCCGGAAATGAGCACGTGGTCCGCCTTGCCTTTGGACACACCGGCGGCAACGGTGCCCACCCCGACCTCGGCGACCAATTTGACGCTGATCATGGCCTGCGGATTGGCATTTTTAAGATCGTGAATGAGTTGGGCCAGGTCCTCGATGGAATAAATGTCATGATGCGGCGGCGGGGATATCAACCCGACCCCCGGCATCGTGTAGCGTGTCTTGGCGATCTCTTTGGAAACCTTGTGCCCGGGCAATTGGCCGCCCTCGCCGGGCTTGGCGCCTTGCGCGATCTTGATCTGCAATTGGTCTGCGTTGACCAAATATTCGATGGTGGCCCCGAAACGGCCCTGCGCCACCTGCTTGATGCGGCTGCGCTTGCTGTCGCCGTTGGGTTCTACCTTGAAACGTTCGGGGTCTTCCCCGCCTTCGCCGGTGTTGGAAAAACCGCCCAGACGGTTCATGGCAATGGCCAGCGTTTCATGCGCCTCTTTGGAAATGGACCCGTAGCTCATGGCCCCGGTCGCGAAACGCTTGACAATGGCGGACGCCGGCTCGACCTCGTCGATGGGGATGGAACGGCCGGCCTTGAATTTCAAAAGCCCGCGGATATTGGCCAGACCCCTGTTTTGCTCATTGATCGTTTTGGCGTATTGCTTGAAGATCCTGTAGTCGCCGCTTTTGGTCGAATGCTGCAAAAGCGCGATGGTCTGCGGGTTGAGCTGGTGGAATTCCCCTTCCTGGCGCCAGTAATAATCCCCGCCCTCCTCGAGCATGTGGTCTTCGCTTGGGAAAACAGGATACCCTTGGGCATGGCGTTTTAAAACCTCCTGGGCAACGGTGGCGATGCCGATGCCGCCGATCCTCGAGGGGGTCGCGGTGAAATATTTTTCCACCAAGGTCTCCCCCAGCCCCACGGCCTCGAAGATCTGGGCCCCGCAATAGGACTGGATGGTGGAGATGCCCATCTTGGAAATGATCTTATACAGTCCTTTGTGGCAGGCCTTGAGGAAATTTTTCTCGGCATCCTTCAAAGCGATCTTCTCCTCAAATTTTTCCCCGTCGATGAGCGCTTCAATAGTCTCAAAAGCCAGATACGGATTGACGGCATTGGCCCCGTAACCGATGAGGGCCGCGAAATGGTGCATTTCCCTCGCCTCGCCGGTCTCGACGACGATGCTGACCTTGGTGCGCGTGCCCCGGCGGATCAAGTGATGGTGCAATCCGGCGCAGGCCAACAAAGCCGGTATGGGCACGTTTTTCGCGCTGATCGTCCGGTCGGAAAGGATAAAAATGCTGGTGCCCGCAGCCATGCTTTCGTCCGCTTTCATAAACAAGGCCTCGAGCGCGGCCTCCATGCCTCCGGCCCCTTCTTCTTTCTTAAAGACAATGGGCAACGTGGCGCTTTTAAGATTACCGGTATTCACATGGGCGATCTTTTCCAACTCTTCGTTGGTCAAGATCGGCCGCTGGATCCACAAACGATGGCAATGGGCCGGTGTCTCATCAAGCAAATTGCCTTCGGCCCCCAGCATCATGTCCTCGGCCATGATGATCTCTTCGCGGATGGCGTCGGTGGGCGGGTTAGTGACCTGCGCGAACAATTGTTTAAAATAACTGTACAATAGTTGTGGCCGGTCGGAGAGCACGGCCAAAGGCGTGTCCGCGCCCATGGACCCCGTGGCCTCTTCCCCTAACAAAGCCATAGGCATCAAAAGTATTTTAATGTCTTCCAGCGTATAGCCGAAGGCGCGCTGGCGCTCAAGGAGCGTCTTGGTGTTAAGGCCATGGACTTTTTTGGGTTGGGGCAGGGCGCGCAGGTCAACGATATTGTCCTTGAGCCATTGTCCGTACGGCTGGCGGGACGCGGTGTTGTCCTTGATCTCTTTGTCGTCGATGATGCGGCCTTCCTTGGTGTCCACCAAAAACATCTTGCCCGGCTGCAGGCGGCCTTTGGTGATGACCGTTTCCGGCGCGACCGGCAAAACGCCCGCTTCAGAGGCCATGATGACAAGATCGTCGGTGGTGACGATATAACGTGACGGACGCAGGCCATTGCGGTCCAGGACCGCGCCGACGTAGCGCCCGTCGGAAAACGCGATGGCAGCCGGCCCGTCCCACGGTTCCATCAAACAGGAATGGTATTCGTAGAAGGCGCGCTTTTTGGGGTCCATGTCCTGATGGGCGCTCCACGCTTCCGGGATCATCATCATGACCGCGTGCGGCAAAGAACGGCCGGACAGGACCAGCATCTCCAGCACATTGTCAAACGTGGCGGTGTCGGAACCATACGGCACCACAATGGACAAGACCTTCTCGAGATCGTCGCCGAAAGCCCGGGAAATGAATTGCTTTTCGCGGGCGTGGATCCAGTTGATGTTGCCGCGCAGTGTGTTGATCTCCCCGTTATGGGCGATCATCCGGTAGGGGTGCGCCAGGGCCCAGGTGGGGAACGTATTGGTCGAGTAGCGCGAGTGGATGAGCGCGATGGCCGAAGCCATGAGCGGATCAGCCAGGTCCAGGAAAAAACGGTCTAACTGCTCGGACATGAGCTGGCCTTTGTACACCAGGGTATGGCTGTTCAAACTGCAGAAATAGTAATAATTTTTCTGGGGCAGCGTGGAATAATAGACCTTGTTCCACAGCCGTTTGCGGATGACGTACAGTTTGCGGTCAAAATCCTCCGCTTTGGTTTTCCTGCCGCGGGCGATGAACAATTGCTTGAATACCGGCTCGACGGAACGGGCCACGCGGCCGATCTTCGTTGAGTCATGCGGCACTTCGCGCCAGCCTAAGAGTTTCTGGCCTTCCTCATGGATGATATGCTCGGTCCATTCCTCGATGATGTTGCGGTCTTCCGGGTTGGTCGGCAAAAAAACAAGCCCGGCGCTGTAATCGCCCGCGGGCGGCAGGGTGATGTCTTTTTTGGCCATTTCCTTGCGCAAAAAAGCATCCGGCATCTGGATCATGATGCCGGCGCCATCCCCGGTTTCGGGATCGCAGCCGCAGGCCCCGCGATGGGTCAAATTTTCCAGGATCTGGATACCGGAACGGATAATATCATGGCTCTTGCGGCCCTTGATATTAACAATAAAACCGACCCCGCAGCTGTCATGCTCGTTTTGCGGATCGTAGAGTCCTTGTTTGGACGGTAAAGACATGCTATCCCCCATTGATCCCATGATGACGACGGGACAAAACCTTTATATTTTAACTTTTTCTACCTAAAATACAACTAAAATTGAACCGGTAGCGCAGGATGGGCCAAAACATTTGCAATGCCGTGCCCCAGCGGATCTTCTTGCCCTCTTGGCGGGTGCGGGCCGCGTAATGGATGGGGATCTCCTTGATGAAAAGGCCTTTTTGGATGAATTTGACCGTGATCTCGGTCTCAAAGGCAAAATTGCGGGCATTCAGGACAATGCCCTCCAGGGCTTTGCGGGTGAACGCCTTGTAACAGGTGTTGATGTCGGTGATCACTGCCCCGTAAAGCCAACGGAACATTGCATTGGAAACGTTATTGGCCCAGCGATCGACCAGGGACATGTTTTGGATATTGCCCAAAAATCGTGAGCCATAGACCACCTGGGTCTGGCCTTCAAGGATCGGCCGCAAAAGATCAGGATACTGCGCGGGATCATATTCCAGGTCCGCGTCCTGGATGAGCAAAATATCGCCGAAGGCCTGCTTCATCCCCGCCCTGATGGCCCCGGCCTTGCCCTGATTTTTCTGGTGGATGATCTTGACCTGTGGGTTGAGCCGGGCCCCCAGCACATCCGCGGTCCCGTCGGTGGACCCGTCATTGACCACAATGATCTCGCGGGCCATGCCGCCGGGCAAGGGCACGGCCAAAACTTTTTCAAGGACAGCGCTAATGGTGGCGGCCTCGTTATAGGCCGGGATAATGATCGAAAGCGTCACGGTTTATTCCCGGTAGCGGTTGGTGATGGGCAGGCGCCAGTCCCTGCCGAAGGCGCGGGACGTGATCTTCACCCCGGGCGGGGCCTGGCGGCGCTTGTATTCATTGGCGTCCACAAGCCGCGCTGTCTTTTGAACATATTTTAAAGGCAGGCCTGTACCGGCAATGTCCTGAGCCGACCGATGGCCCTCGACATAAGCGGACAGCACGCGGTCCAGGTCCGCGTAAGCGCCCAGGGTTTGTTCATCGGTTTGGTCCGGCCTTAACTCCGCCGACGGGGCGCGCAGGACAACACTTTTGGGAATGATCGATTCCCCGCTTCGGATATTACGCCAGCGCGCCAATTCATAGACCCTGGTCTTGAAAATATCTTTCAGGACCGCGAACCCCCCGGACATGTCGCCATAGAGCGTGCAGTAGCCCACGGCCATTTCGCTCTTATTGCCGGTCGTCAGGACAAGCCATCCGAATTTATTGGAAAATGCCATGAGGATATTGCCGCGGATGCGCGCCTGCAGGTTTTCCTCGGCAATGCCCCCGCCGAAGGCGGGGCCGTTGAAATGGCCTCCGGCCCTATCGGGCCGTAGGCCCGGAGGGCCTTTGAGCACCTTAAGGTACGCGGCAAAAACGGCCTTGATGGGGATTTCCTTGAACTCAATGCCGAGATTGCGCGCCAGCCGGCCTGCGTCGGCACGCGTGGCCTTCACGTTGAATGGGGACGGCATGGAAATCCCGACGACATTGTCCTTGCCCAAAGCATCCACGGCGATGATAGCCACCAGGGCGGAATCAATGCCGCCGCTTAAACCCACCGCGACTTTGGCAAACCCGTTCTTGCGCACATAATCGCGCGTCCCCATGACCAGGGCATTATATATTTCCTCATTTTCATCCATGAGCGGCAAAACGCCCTGTGCCGTCTTCGTGCAATCCGTGAGCAAAAGATCTTCGCTGAACTGTTTGGCCCGGGCCGAACAGTTCAGCGAA
>Ga0209515_10005136_pt1 | contig 17172 bp, 19 predicted proteins | sample Subgroupgradi54m_FD_187454 | JGI IMG/M metagenome (GOLD analysis project Ga0209515, IMG submission 187454) | Subsurface groundwater microbial communities from S. Glens Falls, New York, USA - GMW60B uncontaminated upgradient, 5.4 m (SPAdes)... ...
TGTTTGTTTTTTTCATGTCTTAGATCATATTATTGATCCCGGCGATTTTCTAAAGAATATCTGCGAAGTCCTTAAGCCAGGAGGGATTGTTCTTTTAATGACGCATAATGTGAAGTTTCTTCCGGCAAAACTGTTGGGTGAGAGAAATCCCATGTTTCATATCGAACACCTTTATCTGTTTGATAAGAGCACGATAAGAAAGATACTGAGCAAAAATGGTTTTGAGGTCCTGCATAATAAAGATCTCCTCGGATCCTATACGTTGGCCCACACGATAAAAATGCTTCCCATGCCTGGTGCTTTTAAAAAGATATTATTAAACGGTTTGCGTGGAAAAAGTATTGCGGATCTGAACATAAAATTAATGGCCGGGGATATGGTAACGATCTCAAAAAAAATTAACAAATAAATAAAAATGATGATAACGCATACAAGCTCTAAAAAACAAATTTTATCGGGATTCTGCCTGGGCTTAATCCTGGTTTCCATTTATTTCCTGTGGGCCGTGCAGCCGCTATCCGAGGATGATTGGGGAAATTTTGTTACTTATCACGGTTCCCGCTGGCTTTCGATTCCCTCAAGCGGTCAGGCGCTAAGAGCTGAAGTCGGTCATAAACTTTTTTCCACCAATCCCTTTTCTTTATTTAAACCAGGATCATTATTAACGGATATTTTTGTCATTGGTTTGTTCTGGTGTGCATTAGCAAAAGAATCCCTTCCGGTGCGCAGTAGCCTAACGCTTATTTTGACTTTAGGGTTTCCTTATTTGGCTCAAATCGGCGGCTGGAATTTAGCGTCGGGTGATTATGGTTTAGCCGCGGTCTGGATGTTTGTGTGGGTTGTTGTGTTTAGAGCTGCGCGGGATGACCGCGCAAAGTGGTGGGCGTGGCCATTATTGTTTGCGGTGAGTTTTTTGACATCTATTTGGCATGAAGTTTGGGTCGTGACGTTTTTTTTTGTTGTTGGTTTTTTATTTTTAAAAGCATGTGGTCTTTTTAATCCCTCGGGTATGGAGCAAGGTGAGGCAGCGCAAAAGAGGTCTTCTTTAAACAATTGGGGTATTTTTGGGTTGGTTTTTATTTCTTATTCGTTGGCTTTAACATATTTCGTCCATGGAGGAGCGCAACGGTTAAATGATGGACGGTTGAGTTGGCTTGAGACGTTCGCTTTCCTTTTTAATTGGCCCCGCATCAGCAAGACCTTACTTTTTGGAACAAAAGAAAATTTGGTTTTATTCAAAGACTTTATACCGGTTTTTTTTACTTTTGCTTATATAAAATTTAATAAGAATTTTCAGGAAAAATTTAAGTTGGACTTTCCTTTGTTTGCGGCTGCTTCCCTTGGCGCGTTGACTTTTATGTACGTTGTTTATTTTTTGATCGGACCGATTCATTGGAGGGCCCGCTGGTTGTGTGGATATATCCTTTCCGCAACTTTTTTTATCATGCCCAATTCCTTCCTGATAAACCCCATTCAGCGATTTGGTTTGGGTGAACACTTGAGTTCTATTCGCCGCGGCCTTCTGGCTGTTGCGGTTATTTGGTTTTTATACAATACCTATTTTACTTATTATTACACGAATGTCGATGTCGTTGGCTGGCTGCAGTATCGTCAGAAAGTTTTAGCGCGCGATCCCGGCGTACTGGACAATATTTGCTGCCGGACACTTCCCTCGGGGCGGCCTCAAGGAGTGATGGATCTGCATCCCTCACTGCTACATGAGTGGGGCGGACAGGATGATCGCTACCGGATTTTTATGGGGCCGTGGGATTGGACTCGCCGGGAATGCATCTTACTCTATTGGGATCCGAAAAGAATACCGCAGATACCAAAATCATGAATTCCCTTTCCATCATTTTTTCATTTTATAATGAACAAGAGGTCCTGGGTGAGCTTATTAAACGCACGCGCCAAGTTCTTCAAAATTTGCAAAAGGAAAAATCGCTTTCCCGTTATGAGCTTGTTTTTGTGAATGATGCCTCGACGGACAACTCCTTGCCTATTCTGCTTGAACAGGCGAAAGGACAGGCGGATATCCGGGTTGTCAATATGTCCCGTCAGTTTGGCGTGTCTCCTTGCGTCATGGCTGGTTTAGCCTATTCCTCCGGGGATGCGGTGATCTATATGGATGCGGATCTACAGGATCCTCCGGAGTTGATCCCGCGGCTATTGGATGTGATGCGGCAGAAAAATGTGGATGTGGTTCACACGCTCAGAGAATCGCGAAAAGGGGAATCTCGTCTTAAGCTTTTTATCACGCGCGTTGGCTATTTAACTTTAAATAAAGTTTCTGATATCAATCTGCCCATCGAAGCAGGAGATTTTAAACTGCTTTCTCGCCGGGTTGTGAATCACTTGGTGCAATTAAAAGAACAGCGTCCTTTTATGCGGGGGTTGGTCTGCTGGGTCGGATTTAAACAGGAGTTCGTTCCCTACACGCGGGAGCCCAGGCAAAAAGGAGAAACGAAATTTCATGTCCTCAGTCCGGCGGTGATTGATAATTTTTTTAATTCCGCGCTCATTTCTTTTTCCGCGGCGCCACTACGTATGGCTGCGTATTTTGGTTTACTTGCGATTGCCTTTGATTTTGTTTTAGTCCTGCATGTCCTTTTTGAAAAGTTTTTTGCCAGAGCTGTCCCAGGATGGACGGCAATCATGATTGCTATATTATTTTTGGGCGGTGTCCAGTTGTTTTGTATGGGCGTCATTGGGCTTTATCTGTACTCTGTTTATGAACAAAGCAAATACCGCCCGAATTATATTGTGGAATCAACCTTTGGTTTCTCGCAAGATCCCCCGAAGTCTTAGATGAATAGAAAGCCAACCTTCCTCGATTTTGTCCTTCTGTGCCTGTTTGTTTCCTTCATTACTTTCCAACCAACCTATCTTCATCACGAAATTATTATGATGGACACGGGCATTCATTTACCATCCATCAACGCCCTTTTTCATGGCAAGATTCCTTATAAGGATTTTTTATTTGAACGAGGTCCTTTTGAGATGTATGTCCCGGCAATCATGATGCTTTTTTTTGGAAAAAATTCTATGCTTTTGCCGACGTTCTTTTATATCGGGACGGTCTTGGCTTTATTGATGGGGGTTTTATTGGTTTATCAGTTGTACCGCACGCGCTTTATGTTTTATGTGATGGTCCCGGTATTTATTGCGCGTACGTTCCCCCGGGTTTCTTATTATTACTGGGGCGGGCTGCGTTATTTTATCGGGCTGGCTTCGTTGTTTCTCGCCATTCAAGGTTACAAAAAGAAACGGTTGTCCTATCTATTTTCGGCGGGGGTGTGTTCGGGCTTAAGTTTTTTAACAACCCTCGAAGCCGGAGTTTCTGCGATTGTGGCAATTTTAGCCGGCACAACGGCGGCTTATTGCTTAAAGATTTTTGATAAAAATTTCATAGGTAGGTCCGTTAAATTTTATGTTGGCGGTCTTTTGCTGATTTTGATTCCATACTTTTTTTATTTATGGGTGAATGGCGCGTTTTGGGCTTATTGGGATTTTTCCATTTTTATCCCTTTGAATATGAACACAACTCTTTCGGATCCGAGGGGAACCGTTCCAGCGAATGCGGGTGAATTTTTGTTGGCCTTGCTGCCGGGAAGTCCATTTTTTAAATTTATGACGCCGGTTTATTTTTATGTTGTTTTGTTTGGATATCTTGTTTATCGAATCAAAAAATACAAACTGAATTGGGAAATTTATCCGCTCGTTACGATAGCGGTTTATGGATTGATCCTGTATGCCGCGGCTTTTAGGAAGATCGAAGGGCATCATTTTGAAATGGCCCTTCAGCCGGAGAAAATTTTATTCTTTTTTATTTTGGAAGAAATTTATTTATTCTTGGTGAATGTGCGTACAAAAGTGTCAAGAAAACTTGTTTATGGAATGAGCTTCCTTATTTTAATTTTTGCTGTCTTTTCAATTACTTATTCTTTTTCAAGATACAACAAAAGATTTTCGGCCATTCAATGGGTCGTGAATAAAATAACTGGGAAAGAAAAAGATTTGAGCCTTTTAAAAGATATTCCGAAACGACCCTTGAATATCGAAAGAGGGAAGGGGATGGTCGTTCCCCTCTGGCAGGCGGATGAAATCGAGGGGGTAACCAGATTTCTTAAGGAAAATACCGCCCCCGATGAAGCGGTTTTTACGTTTCCGGAATTGGGCAACTTTAATTTTTGGGCGGACCGGCCGTTTGTGGGCCGTTTCCCAATCGCCACCTTTTCCTGGTATCAAGACCGGTGGCATGAGGAGTTAGTTGCGGATTTTAAAAAGGCACAGCCCCGATTTGTGGTGATGACCAATTTGGGGCATCGGACTTTTCCAGCGGCTTTATACTTCAGATATGAAAAAAACGTGCGCAAGTTTAATGAGTTCACGCATTTGATTCTCGATCATTACACCATCGTTAAATCATTTGAATCGGTTTCCATTTATAAGAGAAAAGAGAATTTTTGAAGCTATGCTAAAATTCGATATTATAACCATTTTCCCTCAGATGTTTGAAGCGATTACGAATCAATCCATCCTTAAGCGCGCCCAAGAGAAGAAAAAGATTCAAATCAAGATTCATGATCTGCGCGATTTCACAACCGACAAACATCGCAAAGTCGATGACCGTCCATTTGGCGGCGGGCCCGGGATGGTTTTGACGCCGCAGCCAATATTTGATGCGGTTAAAAGAATCAAAGGCCGACGAAGCGCCAAAGTGATTTTGATGTGTCCCGGTGGGAAAATTTTGACACAGAAAATGGCCAAGGGTTTCAGCGCAAAAAAGAACTTGATTGTCATCTGCGGCCATTACGAGGGAATAGACGAACGCGTGCGTGAATATATCGTCGATGAAAGTGTTTCAATCGGCGATTACGTCTTAACCGGAGGAGAAATTCCGGCGCTGGTTTTGATCGATTGCGTGGCGCGTCTCGTTGCGGGGGTTTTAGGAAAAAAAGAATCATTATTCTCAGAGTCTTTTGAAGGAAATTTGTTGGAATATCCGCATTACACCCGTCCCGCAAATTTTCGTGGCAAGAAAGTTCCTGATGTGCTATTATCTGGCCGTCATCAAGACATTGAAAATTGGCGAAAGACGCAGGCGATCAAACGGACGAAAGAAATTAGACCGGATTTAGCGCGAAAGATAAATTCAAAATTCCAATGATCAAAATTTTAAATTTAAGAAGAGGAGGACAACAAAATGCTCAGTACAATTGAGAAGATGAAAATCATTGAAGATAAATTTAAGAAAAAAGATCTGCCGGATTTTAACGTCGGCGATACGGTGAAGATGAAGGTCAAGGTCGCTGAAGCGGACAAAGTTCGTCTGCATCCTTTTGAAGGAACGGTCATCAGCAAGAACAGCCGTGGAATAAGAAGCACTTTTACAGTGAGAAAAGTTTCATTCGGCGAAGGGGTTGAAAGAATATTCCCTTTATATTCACCGGTGATTGAAAGTCTAAAAGTGGTCAGTAGTGGGGTTGTTCACCGCTCGAAACTTTATTATTTAAGAGATCGAGGCGGAAAAAGCGCCCGGCTTAAAAAGCAACAGACGTACCAATCGATGCCGGCATCTCCCGCCGTACCGGCTGCCGAATCTTCCTCTGTGACAGCCCCAGTTTCATCTGAACAAGGCGTTCAATAAATTTCAAAAAAAATAAAATTTTAAAATCGTTCGAGGGAAATATCCCTCGAACATCTGTTGTCAAATATTTTTATGTTCCGTTTTGAGAATCAAGCCCACCGAAAGGGTTTTCGTCTGATCATCGGAATCGATGAGGCTGGGCGGGGGCCTTTGGCGGGGCCGGTTGTGGCTTCGGCCGTTTGTCTTAAAAGAAGAAAATTCCGCAGTAAAATTTGTGATTCCAAAAAAATCAATTCACGCCAGAGAGAAAAAGCCTTTCATGAAATTCTGCAGAATGCTTATGTGGGTGTGGGCATTATGAGTGAATCGGTTATTGATGCCGAAAATATTTTAAAAGCCACGTTCCATGCCATGACCCAGGCCGTCCATCGGTTGATTGCGCGTTTACCCCTGGATGAAATAAAGTCCCAGGATTTAAACCGCGACGTTTGCCTTCTCGTGGATGGGAATTCCTTTAAAACAGATTTGCCGTATGCTTATCAAACGATTGTCGGCGGTGATGATTTAAGCGCCTCGATTGCCTGTGCCTCGATCGTGGCGAAGGTGACGCGTGATCGGATATTGAATATTTATGATCGGGTGTTCCCGCAATACGGTTTTAAGCAGCACAAAGGTTATCCTACAAAAATTCACCGGGCGGCGATTCAAACTCACGGCCTTTCCATCATCCATCGAAAAACATTCCGTCATGCTTTATGACATACGAGAGAAAAAAATTAGGATCTCACGGCGAAGATTTGGCGGTGGAGTTTTTGCAACGCCGCGGATATCGAATTCTTCATCGAAATTTTAAATTAAAATTTGGAGAAATTGATATCGTCGCGCAAGAAGGCGATACGGTTTGTTTTATTGAGGTAAGAACCAAAACAACCGATTGTGTGGGAACGCCTTTTGAATCGATCACGCCTTTCAAACAGCGAAAATTATCAAAGCTTGCGCTGGCGTATTTGAAAAAACAGTATAATTCGCTTGAGGTGAAAGCAAGGTTTGATGTGGTGGCGGTGGTTTCGCAAGTTGGGAAGGAAGAGACCCTTGAGATGATTCAAAATGCGTTTGAAGTGTGGGGATGAAAAATTTTCACCAGTCATTGAAAACCACAAAACTTTCAATTATGATACGCAGGCCATGAAAAAATATAAAATCCACACCCTTCAAAAATATCTCGCAGTCCTCTCGCAAAGAACTCCCGTTCCCGGTGGCGGATCAGCGGCGGCGTTGGTGGGCAGTTTGGGCGCTGCCTTGATTTCCATGACGGCGAATTATTCTATGAAGTGTAACCAGCCGCGCTCGGTTGAAGCCAAAATAAAAACTATTTTAAAAAAGAGTGAAATAATTCGTAAACGGCTTCTTGATTTAGTGGATTTGGATGCCCAGGCGTATTTAAACGTGGTTAAGAACCGCAAAGCCCGTCCGGATAAAAATAAAAAAGCTTTACGCCGGGCGAGACAAGTTCCCCAAGAGGTCTGCCGTTTATGCTCTCAAGCGATCGACTTGACTCCTTTTTTGGTTTTGAAAGGAAATAAATATCTTTTAAGTGATGTTAAAGTCGCAGTTGAATTCTTATTAACTGCCTTTAGCGCGGCAAAAATTAACGTGGAGGTCAATCAATGACCGCCCGTATCCTCGACGGAAAGATTCTTTCCAGCACCATCAAAGAACAACTCAAAGAAGAAGTAGCCCGGTTGAAAAAGACTACCGGCCAGGTCCCTCATCTGGTCAACGTGATGATCGGCTCAGATCCAGGTTCTTGTGCCTACGCGAATTCTCAGAAAAAAGCGGCTGAATACATTGGCGTTCATTATGAATTAGTGACGCTTCCGGTGGCGATTTCACAGGCTGATTTGATTGACTACTTAAAAAAATTAAACGCGGATCAACAGATCAACGGCATCATGATCCACAAACCCGTCCCAACGCCTATTGACTATCGTGCGGCCGCCAATTGTGTCGATCCATCCAAAGATTTAGAAGGAATCAATGTGACCAATATTGGAAAGATGATTTTAGGCGAGACCAAAATCATTCCCTGCACCCCGGCATCCGTGATGGAACACATCAAATCAACGGGTTTACAGTTACGCGGAAAAGAAGCGGTCATGATCGGACACAGCGAAATCGTGGGAAAGCCATTGAGTCTTCTTTTATTAGATCAATATTTGACCGTCACGATCTGCCACATCGCGACCAGTGAGGCCGGAAAATTAGCCGGGCATGTCCGCCGCGCCGATGTTTTGGTCGTGGCGGTTGGCAAGGCAAATCTGATTCAAGGAGAGTGGATTAAAAAAGGGGCGGTTGTGATTGATGTCGGCATTAATCAGGTGGGAAATCTGATTCAAGGAGATGTCGAGTTTGAATCCGCCCGCAAGCGCGCCGCTTTTATCACCCCCGTGCCTGGCGGGGTGGGGCCGGTGACGGTCGTGATGCTCATGAAAAACGGGATTGAGGCTTTTAAAGCGCAGATTCAAGGAAAAAAATAAAATATGAAGAAAATTGTTGCCATTGGAAATTCCATCGCAGGAGTTAAAGCTTTGGAGACCATTCGAAGTTTTGATGCAGAATGTGCTCTTACCCTCTTTACCCTGGATGGATGTTATCCTTACCAGCAGGAGTTATTCGCCGATTACTTTCTAAAGAAAATTAAAGAAAATAAAATTTTTTATCAACCGAAAGAATTTTATGAACACAATCGGATCAATGTGATCCTTCAGCGTCAGATTGCTAGAGTTAATTTTAAAAAGAAAAAAATTTTTACCGAAGAGAAAGATCGGATTGATTTTGATTTTTTGATTATTGCGGACACCAATCAAGTGAAATTTTCGGATATCAAAGGAACCGCAAAGACCGGCGTTTTTCCTTTGCGGATGATGGATATGAAGAAAATCCTCGCGGCTTTGCCTTTTGTTGAGACCGTAGTGATCGAAAGTAGTTCTGCGCAAGGGCTGCGTATGGCCGAGGCGTTTAAAGAACAAGGCAAAGAAGTGATCGTTTTGGATCATTCGGTTACAGAGATTTTGGGAGATTCCGATGTCAAAGCCGTGCGTTTAAAATCTGGAAAAGTCATTGCCGCTGAAATGGTGATTTTTACAGAGGCTCGCCCCGACTTACGTTTATTTGCCGACACCGAACTTAAGATCGATCAAAGAATTTTGATTGATTCTTCGCTGCGAACAAATATCGAGGGTGTTTTTGCCTTTCCACCCGTGGCTCGATTTAAAGAAGAGCAGTTCAATACAGGGGATCTAACCAGCACCTTTAAACTAGAAGAAGCCGGTAAAACGATCGCCGCGAATATTTCGGCTCAGAGTGTTTCTTTAACAATTTCCTAAAATTTCCCTTGCCAAAATAAAATTTATGTTTTATTCTAAACCCAGTAAACGTTCCAGCATAGATCGGCAAAGCGCAACACCGCACGTCAAATCTTATCCTAAAATTTATTCCCAATAATTTCAAGGTTCATAAAGAAAACGTAATCCATATGATATTCCCTACCTTGCCGGCAGGCAGGTCGCCTACACCCCAATGTTTCTAACTAAAATTAATGTCTGAACCCCGGTTATTCTTACTTGATGCCCATGCCCTGTGTTACCGGTCTTATTTTGCCATCAAAAATTTGACTACGAGTTACGGCCAGGCCACCAATGCCGTGTATGGCTTTTTAAGCACCCTCAAAAAAATTTTACGTGATTTTAAGCCGGATTACCTGGCGGTCTGTTTCGATGCCGGCAAAAAAACTTTGCGCCAGGAGCGGTTTAAGGACTACAAAATCCATCGGCCCTCGATGCCGGAGGATTTGATCAGTCAAATCCCACTCATCAAAAAGGTCGTCGAGGGGTATCATCTCACAGTTTTCGAGATGGAAGGGTTTGAGGCGGATGATCTCATTGCCACGTTGACCCGGCATGCAGAAAAGAACGGTATTGAGGTTGTGATCGTCAGCGATGATAAAGACATGGTGCAGTTGATTAATGACCGGGTAAAAATTTACAGCAGTCGAAAAGAGATGATTTTAGGAGAGCCTCAGGCGCGCGAATTATTTGGCATCGATCCAAAGCGGATCCCGGATTATATCGGCCTCGCCGGTGATCAGACCGACAATATCCCGGGAGTTTTAGGAATCGGCGAGGTAACAGCCCGCAGCCTTATAAATGAATTCGGAACCTTAGAAAACATCCTTTCCCATTTGAATCAAATCAAATCCTCCAAATTGAAAGAGAAGCTTGGAAGACATAAGGAATCCGCCTTGTTGAGTAAAGAACTAGCCATCCTCGATTGTCATGTTCCACTTCGTTTTGATTTGTCTTCTTTGAAAGTCGCAGAGCCGGATCGGGAAAAATTGTTTCAAATTTTCAAAGAACTTGAATTTAAGAAGATTGCCGAGGAGATGTCTTTGGAATTATCCGAATCCGAGAGCAAATCCGATGTTGAAATCAAAGTGCTTGAAACCAGCGACGATTTTCAAGACCTGCTGCTTAAGGCCAAGGCGCACAAAGAATTTTCGTTTTTACCGCAATGTGCCGATCCTTTGGATCATACGACGTGCGCGAGAATTGTTTTTGCCCTGAAACCAAACGATCTTTACCTTTTATCGATTGAACACCTAAGGGAATTGAAACCCATTTTAGAAGACCCCCAGATCATTAAGATCACCCACGATGTTAAACAATGCTGGAAGGTTTTGCATGAGAAGAAATGTTTCATTCAAGGAAAGATTTTTGATGTGATGCTGGCCGGTTACCTTTTAAATCCCGCTCAAGGAAGTTATTCCGTGGAAAATCTTGACTGGGTTTATTTAAAAAATTCTAACGGACGGCAAGCGCAGGGAGCAAAGGCGGCGGGTGTCCTCTTAAACTTATATCCGCTCTTGTTGCGGGAATTGAAAGAGAAATCTCTCTTGAAATTATTTGAAGAAATCGAAATGCCTTTAGCGTATGTGTTGTTTCGGATGGAGACCGAAGGGGTCAGACTCAATGAGGAACTCCTGCAACAACTATCGCTTGAGACGGGGAAAAAGATCGACGCGATCACCCGTCAAATTTATAAAGTAGCCGCCCAGGCTGAAGGAGTATCAGGAAATGCGGTTTCCATCAATCTCAACTCCCCCAAACAACTGAGCGTCCTTTTATTCGAGAAATTAAAACTGCCGGTTGTGAAGAAAACCAAAACAGGTTTTTCAACCGACGAAGGGGTTCTGGTTAAACTCGCCGAGAAATACGAAATCGCCTCACGTATCCTCGAATTCCGTCAGCTGGCTAAATTGAAATCCACCTATATCGACGCGCTTCCTAAGATGATCAATCCCAAAACAGGAAGAGTCCACGCGTATTTCAACCAGACCGGAACAGAAACCGGACGCTTGAGTTCGCTCACTCCTAATTTGCAAAATATTCCCATCCGCACGGAATTGGGACGAGAAATCCGCAAGGCCTTTATTCCGTTTCAGGAAGATCATATGATTATCTCGGCGGATTATTCACAGATTGAACTGCGTATCCTGGGGCATCTTTCCGGCGATCAGAATTTAAGAAAGGCTTTTGAAAAAGAGGAAGACATTCACACCTATACGGCCGCGCTGATTCTTGATGTGAAGGAAAAAGACGTCACGCCCCAGATGCGAAACTCCGCCAAGAGGGTCAACTTCGGCATCATCTACGGCATGAGCGCTTTTGGTCTGGCGAAAGATTTATCTATTTCAGAAGAGGAGGCCCAGGAGTTTATTGACAAATATTTTTTACGATACACGGCGGTTAAAACATTTATGGATAACGAAATCAAGAAGGCCAACGAGCAAGGGTTCGTTTTAACGATCCTCAATCGCCGGCGTTATCTGCCGGAAATAAAAAGCAATAATCAAGCTATAAAGCAGTTCGCCGAGCGCCAGGCCATCAATACGCCGGTGCAGGGCTCGGCGGCGGATTTGATGAAGCTGGCGATGATCAACATCCAAAAAGAATTGGAAAGACAAAACCTGCTTTCCCGTCTTATCATCACGGTGCATGACGAATTAGTTTTTGACGTTCCCAACAATGAAACAGATATGATGATCAAACTGATCCGCCAGCAGATGGAGCATTCGTTAGAATTATCAGTGCCGGTTAAGGTCACGATCAAAACAGGCAGCAATTGGCTTCAGTTGAAAGAAGTTTATTGAGTGTGAGTAGTGTAGTCATTAATTATTGTCATTCTGTGCGAAGCGAAGAATCCCATCGTGAGATTCTTCGTTGAGCTATCGCTCAACTCAGAATGACGGGAAACGATAAAATAATGAAAGTCGCATTTTGTTCTTCCGAAGTTGTTCCATTCGCCAACACCGGCGGCCTCGGGGATGTCTGCGGGGCGCTGCCGCTGGCTTTGGAAAAACTGGGGATTGAGGTTATCATCCTGATGCCTCACTATCGGGATGTTAAGCGATTTGCGGGAAGTCTTAAAAAAATAGACGAGGAAATTTCAACCGTCACGATTGGCCAAGATGTTCAAGTGTATTTCATAAGAAATGACGCATTCTTTGATCGAGAAGGGATGTACGGAAATAAGTCGGGAGATTATCCTGATAATCTGGAGCGTTTTGAATTCTTTTGTTTCAAGAGTTTGGAACTGTTAAAAAAGTTAAAGCTTCGAGTAGATGTGGTGCACTGTCATGATTGGCAGACGTGTCTCATCCCTGCTTACCTCAAATTTTTATATACCGACGATCTTTTCTTTAAAAATGTCAAATCGGTTCTGACCATTCACAATATGGCTTATCAGGGGGTCTTTACGAAAGAAGAATTTTCGAAGTTAAAATTCGATAAAAAAGTTTTTACATCAGAAGGATTCGAATTTTATGATCAAATTAATCTCTTGAAAGGCGGAATCGTTTTCAGCGATATGGTCACAACCGTCAGTGAAACGTATGCCCGGGAGATTCAAGCCCCGGAGTTGGGCTGCGGGCTCGAGGGGTTTTTAAAGAAAAGAAAAATACCGGTTCAGGGGATTTTAAACGGCCTGGATTATGAGCGCTGGAATCCCGCGCAGGATTCTTATCTGACGAAAACATATTCTTCCGAAAACCTCGAAGACAAACTTTTAAACAAAAACCAGCTTCAGCAGGATTTGAATCTTCCGAAAAAAAAGAATGTCCCGCTCTTTGGATTTGTGGGGCGGCTGTCGCATCAAAAGGGTTTAGATCTTTTATTTAAAGTGATGGATAAGTTGATGAAGCTGGATTTACAGATGGTGTTTTTGGGAATCGGGGAAGAAAAATATCATCAATTTTTAGAAGGCGCTTCCCACAGATACCTTGAGAAGATAGCTGCTCTTTTAGGATTCGATGAAGCCATGGCCCACCGGATTTATGCCGGCTGTGATATTTTCTTGATGCCTTCTTTATATGAACCGTGCGGGTTAAGCCAGATGATTAGTCTGCGCTACGGCGCCATTCCTTTGGTCCACAAGACCGGCGGGCTGGCGGATACGATCGTTGATTTCACCTCAAAAGATGGCCGCGGGAATGGTTTTGTGTTTGAAGAATATTCTGAACACGGATTGATGGGAGCCATCCAAGAGGCGTTGAAAGTGTTTCACAACCGCCCGGCATTTTTAGAGCTTGTCAAAAAATCCCTGACCCACAATTTCTCGTGGGAGAAATCGGCGGGGGAGTATAAAAGGATGTATGAGGATATTCTATAAGGAGGTGTTCGATGAATAATAAATTGCAACGCATCACATTTGATCCGGAGGTCATGGGTGGAAAACCGTGTATTCGGGGACTAAGGGTGACCGTTGGGACTGTCGTTGGTTTGCTGGCGGCTGGAAAAAATGAAAAAGAAATTTTGAAAGCCTATCCTTATCTTGAGGAGGAAGATATCCATGAAGCGCTCACGTATGCAGCGTGGAGAGTTGAAGAAATCGAACAACCGCTGAGGTCTGCATAGAAAGGAAGATAAACAATGATAAAGGTGAGAGAAATAGAAAAAGCTGTATCCAATTTACCAGCGAAAGATTTGGTGGTGTTTAGAGGTTGGTTCCAAAAATTTGATGCCTATAGATGGGATCAACAATTTGAAGAGGATGCAAGATCAGGAAAATTGGATCGCCTTGCGCATAAAGCGCTGATAGATTTCAAAAAAGGGAATTGCAAAGAATTATGAGACATTTTGCCAGCCCTTCTTTTTGGAATTGTCATCGGAAACTCTCCATAAATATCCAGCAATTAGCCGACAAGAATTTTGATTTACTTAAACAAAATCCTCATTACGCGTCTTTGCATTTTAAAAGAGTGAGAAAATACTGGTCTGTAAGAATTGGTCTTAAACATCGCGCATTAGCTTATGAAATTGCAGAAGGTTTATTGTGGTTTTGGATTGGTACACATGCTGAGTATGATAAGTTGGTAAAATGAGCTGGGGATAATCGGAGTTAAATTTTAGGGATTTGGAAGACGCAGTTGAGATGTGTATCCCGAAGATTTGATAAATTTTGAAGAACCGCAGGTTGGAGATAAACTTTTATGGCACGAGTAAGAACAAGGATGGCGAATGTGTTTGTAGGTCATCCATTCGGGGGACGCTTCCCAGTCACAAAGTTTAGAAAAATATTTAAAGAATTACCGTTCAATGTAATTTATGGCAATACTCATTTACAGACGGAACATTTGTTATCAATTATGAAAACTAATATGTCAAAAGCGGATTTCTCTATTTTTGATTTATCAGATTGGAATGCAAACGTGGCATTGGAATTAGGGCTTGTTGAAGGTCTGAAGAAAAGAGCGGCAAAGAACTATTATATTCTTTTGAATACAAGGCGGTCTAAGGAAGTTCCTTCGGATATTCGCGGTTTACAGCGGTTAGAATATACCTGATATGATTTTACTCCAGAAGTGGGGTTGGGAGATCAGCTTGTAAAATATATCTTGTTGAAAGAATACTGGATTAAGAAAATATCAAAAGATATATCAGGGAGCGATAAACATGAAAAGAAACTTTTGCTTATACTTCGTATGCTCGCGCATTTAAGAGAACATGAAAAATTAACTCTTGTTCATATTCAGAAAATATTGAGGGGAACGCGCCTTCGAAAAGAAGATAGAGATAGTGTCCTGGAAGTTTTAAAAAAACATAGAATTATCAAGAAGATAAAGAATGTCAATGTTTACGTAAAAAGAAGAAATATATTTAAGTCTTGAATTTTTTTTCTCAAATAAACAAGCGCGACATTTAATTTATTAAATTAATTTTATTGAAACCCATATGATAATCATTGGTTTAACCGGAAATCTAGGCGCGGGAAAAACAACCGTCGCTCGGATGTTTGAAAAACTCGGCGCCAAAGTGCTCAACGCCGATCGTATGGCGCATGAATTGATCGAGCCCAATGGTGCGTGTTTTAAAGAGGTGGTTCGTTCTTTTGGGGAAGAGATTTTAATCAACGGAAAAATCGACCGGAAGAAATTGGCGCGAATCGTTTTTAATGATTCGAAAAAGCTTGCACGGCTTAACAAAATCATTCATCCGAAAGTCATTAAACAGATTTCAGAAGAAATTTCTAAAATTCTGTCATTCCCGAACGCTTTAGTCGGGAATCTAGACAAAGTTATGACTGGACCCCCGACAAAAACATTCGGGGGTGACAAAGTTGGAATAAATCCTAAAATACCTAAACATCGCTCTGTAGCTGTTGTAGTGGAAGCAGCGTTATTGATCGAATCCGGCTTACATAAATTTGTGGATGAAATCATCGTGGTCAAAGCGAACCGTCGTCTGCAGCTTGAGAGGATTTTAAAACAAAGAGGGATTTCAAAACAAGAAGTTTTAAAACGTCTGAAGATGCAGATAGGGATTCAGGAAAAAATGAAATTCGCGGACGCCGTTATTGATAACCGCGGAAATTTAAATCAAACCAAAAAACAAGTCGAGGACATATGGCAAAGAATCATGCAAAGGAACAGGACAAACTAATCGAGGGAGAAAACGAAATGGAGAAGGAATTAACCAAGACGGTGGAACGATCGTCCAAAGAGCCGGTGGAACAGATCAATATCGCGAAACTCAAAGAAATGAAGATGTCCGAGTTGACCAAGCTGGCCAAGGACATGAACGTGAATGGCATCAGCGGTATCAAGAAACAGGATCTCATTTTTAAAATCCTGCAAGGCCAGGCCGAGCGTGAGGGCTTGATGTTTGGCGAAGGGACGCTGGAAATTTTATCCGAGGGGTTTGGATTTTTGCGTTCCGCCAATTATAATTATCTCCCTTGCCCGGATGACATTTATATTTCTCCCTCGCAGATCCGCAAGTTCGATCTTAAAACGGGAGATAGCGTCAGCGGTCATATCCGTCCACCGAAAGAAGGGGAAAAATATTTCGCGCTCTTAAAAGTTGAGGCGGTGAACTTTGAAAATCCGGAAAAGTGTAAAGAAAAGATTCTCTTCGATAATTTGACCCCGCTTTATCCAAAAGATAGAATCCTTCTTGAAACCGTTTCGGATGAAATTTCGATGCGGGTCATGGATCTTTTGACGCCTCTAGGAAAAGGTCAACGCGCGTTGATCGTGGCGCCTCCCTACAGCGGCAAAACAGTTCTTTTGCAAAAGATCTCAAACTCCATCACGGCCAATAATCCGGATGTGGTGATGATCGTTCTTTTGATCGATGAGCGTCCCGAGGAAGTCACCGATATGCAGCGCGGTGTTAAAGGCGAGGTGATTTCTTCGACCTTCGATGAGCCTGCTGAGCGGCACGTACAGATTGCCGAAATGGTTTTGGAGAAGGCGAAGCGATTGGTCGAACACAAGCGCGATGTCGTGATTCTGCTTGACAGTATTACTCGTCTGGCGCGAGCCTACAACACGGTTGTTCCGCATAGCGGAAAAATTCTTTCCGGCGGTGTGGATTCCAATGCGCTTCATAAACCCAAGCGATTTTTCGGCGCGGCCCGGGCGGTGGAAGAAGGCGGCAGTCTGACGATCATCGCGACCGCTTTGGTTGACACCGGCAGCCGGATGGATGAAGTCATCTTTGAGGAATTCAAAGGAACCGGCAACATGGAATTGCAATTGGACCGTTCGCTTTTCCAGAGAAGAATTTATCCGGCGATTGACATCAAACGCTCCAACACCCGTCATGAGGAGTTGTTGATTGAAAAAGATGAACTGCAAAGAATTTGGCTGCTGCGGAAAGCCATCAATGATTTAAACTCGGCGGAAGCGATGGAGTTGTTGATCGATCGTCTTTCGAAATTCAAGACGAACGAAGAGTTCTTGCAGAATATGAACAAGTAATTAGACCAAAGACGATAGACCATAGACAAAAGACTTTGAAAAGGTCTGTAGTCTCTGGTCTACGGTTTATAGTCTATGTCAAAGGAGGAATAAAAAAATGAAAGCGAACATCCACCCCCCGTATGAAGAAACCACGATCACCTGTGCGTGCGGGGAAGTCATTCACACTCGTTCAACGAAGAAAAATGTCCGCGTTGAGATATGTTCCAAGTGTCATCCTTTTTTTACCGGCGATAAAAAATTCGTGGATACCGAGGGACGCATC
>Ga0209515_10005138_pt1 | contig 17171 bp, 17 predicted proteins | sample Subgroupgradi54m_FD_187454 | JGI IMG/M metagenome (GOLD analysis project Ga0209515, IMG submission 187454) | Subsurface groundwater microbial communities from S. Glens Falls, New York, USA - GMW60B uncontaminated upgradient, 5.4 m (SPAdes)... ...
CGCTGCGCCAGTCGACTGATCCCTACATTCAAACGTTTTTGAGCTGAGCACAATATGCCTCGAACGCGATCGCTGGCGTGGTCGGAACTGAAAATCGGGCTGCTGACGATCGTGGCCCTCATCATCGCCGCCGTGCTGGTCTTCAGCCTGACCGGCAGCAAGGGCTTCTTCTGGCAGCGTTACACGCTGAAGACGCGCTTCCCGAACGTCGCGGGGCTGGCGTCCGGGTCGCCGGTGCGCGTCGCGGGCATGCAGGTCGGCAGCGTCAGGGACATCCAGTTCTCCGGCGAGCAGGTGGATGTGGTCTTCGAGGTGAACAAGAGCGTCAGGGAGCGCATCACCGACAAGTCAATCGCGTTCCTCGGCTCCGTGTCGCTGCTCGGCTCCAGCGCCGTGGACATCACGCCGTCGACGACCGGCACGCCGATTCCGGAGTACGGCTACGTGCCGCAGGGGCGGTCGAGGGGGCAGTTTGGGGATATCGCGGAGCAGGCGACGAGCACCATCGACGAGGTCACGGGCCTGGTGCGCGACGTGCGGCAAGGCAAGGGGTCGGCCGGCAAATTGATCACCGACGACCGCCTCTACGTCGAGCTGCAGCAGTTTGTGGCGACCGCCGGGCAGATGACGCGCGAGCTCCAGCAAGGCAAAGGCACGATGGGCAGGCTGCTCAAGGACCCCAAGGCGGCCAACAGCCTCGAGGCGTCACTCAAACAGATCGAGGACCTGACGCGCCGGATCAACGCGGGCGAGGGGAGCCTCGGCAAGCTGCTCAAGGACGATGAGTTCTCGACATCGCTCAATGGGGCGACGGCGAACCTCAAGGAGCTGACCGATCGTCTCAACCGTGGCGAGGGGACGGCGGGCAAGCTGATGACCGACGCCACGCTGTTCAACCGGCTGAATGCCGTCACCGAGCGGTTCGATCAGCTGGTGACGACATTGAACGCGGGCGAGGGAACGGCCGGACAGTTGCTGAAAGATAAGCAGTTATATGAGAACATGAATGGTGCCGTGGGCGATCTTCGGGCGTTGATCACCGAGATCAAGAAAGACCCGAAGAAATATCTCAACGTGAAAGTGAGCATCTTCTAATGGCGAGAGACGAGGGAGCCGGAGCGGGAAGCATCCTGCTGGCATTTATTCTCGGTGCGGTGAGCGGCGCGGCGGTCGCGTTGCTGTATGCGCCGGCCAGCGGGCGCGAAACGCGCGAGTACCTGGGCGACAAGGCCGACGAGGCGCGCGTGAAGGCGGCTGACGCGGCGGCCAAGGGCCGCGACGTGCTCAACCAGGGGCGCGAGACCGTGACGACCGCCATCGAGCGCGGGCGCGAGGCCTACCAGCAGGCCCGGCGGGACAACGCGTGATGCTGTGGCGTGACGTCTTCCTGGGCGTCATCGCGGTGGCGACGCTCGCCATCGCCGTCGCGCAGATTGGCGTCATCGTCGCGGCCGGCCTGATGGCCCGCCGCGTCGGCCGTATCGTGGACCAGCTCGAACGCGATGTGAAGCCGCTGTTCGGCCACCTCAACGCGATCGGCGGCGACGCGGCGCGCGCCGTGTCGATCGCCACCGCGCAGGTCGAGCGCGCCGACAAACTGTTCAGCGACGTGGCCGTCCGTGTCGAGCAGACCCTCAACGTCGTCCAGGCGTCCATTGGCCGTCCCGCGCGGGAAGGGCGCGCCATGCTCGGGGCGTTCCGCGCCGCACTGCAGGCGATTCGCGAGCTCCGCAACGGCCGCACCCGCCAGGGCCGCGCCGACGACGAAGACACGCTGTTTATTTAGACATCTGGTCGTCTCGTTATCTAGTCATTGCACCGGCACGCTGCCGGTGGTAGAACAGCCCTCACACCATCACGCAATCCGTCGACAACACGGGAGGGCTGCCTTGAAGCTATTGACGCGCGTCGCCTACGGTTCGCTGGCCGCCTTCGTCGCGCTGTCCTTCGCCCGGCCCGCGTCGGCGCAGGACTCCAAGTCGGCGCCACTCGCCAAACAGCTCGCCACGGCGCTTGACGCCGCCAAGCTCGACACCATCGCCGCCAAGGATCCCGACGCTCCCGACGTGTTCGTCGCCGCGCTGTATTTCCCCGGCGCGCAGCTCCTGGCGGTGTCCGGTAGGTATTCAGTCCCGCAACTGCTGAACGACCGGCTCAGCAAGAAGGAATACCGCGACGTTTACCTCGATCTCAACGGCGCCGCCACGGCAAAAACATTCATCGAAGATCCGGGGGCGGACGGCCTGAAAGCCAAGCGCGAAAGCAATCAGCCGTTCGACCAGGCCGAGATGGCCGGCAAGCGGACGAAGTTCGACGGCGACTGGAAGCAGCAGAAAATGTCGGAGCAGGACTACATGAAAGCGTTCTCGGCCGCCGACGATCGCTACGCGCAGATGCTCACCGCGCTGCTGGCCCAGCTGAAAAAAGCCTCCTGATCGTCGTGGAGCCGACGTCGCGCCGGATCAAAGAGCTGGAGGTCATGGTCGCCGACGTCATTGTCGAGGCGCCGGACACCACGACGCTGGTGCTGTTCACTGGAAACGACCGTCTCGAGTACCTCGCCGGTCACTTTCTGACCATCGATCCCCACCAGTTTGAATCGCTCGAGCGCTTCACGTCGTTTCTCGAGGACCTGAAAGGGAAGCGCGAGCCGCCGCGGGCGTACTCGATGAGCTCCGCGCCCCACGAGCGGTACCTGGCGGTGACCGTGAAGGAAGAGCGCTACGTGTCTGGCGCGACGCGGTTCCCGCCGCTGTTGTCGCCCCTGCTCGTGAAGCGCACCGTCCGCGGCATGCGACTCGTCGTCACCGGGTTCACGGGACCGTATACGCTCGGGCCCGACATCAGCGCGCAGACCGATCACATCGTTCACGTGTGCGCCGGATCGGGCAGCGTGCCGAATTTCTCGATGCTGAAATTCGCGCTCGCGCACCATCCGGCGCTCCGGCACACGTTCGTCTACTCCAACAAGATGTGGAGCGACGTCATCTTCCGCGACGAGCTCACGCGGCTGGCGGCCCGGCACCCCGATCGGCTGACGCTGCTGCACACGCTGACGCGCGAAGAGGACACCAGCCTGCTCGGCCCGGACGTGCGGAGAGGACGCATCGATCGGGCCCTGCTGCGCCAAGCGATTCCGGATCCGACCGGGTGCCTCGTGTACGTCTGCGGCCCCGGGATCTCGAAGTGGGATCTGGCCGCGGCGAAAGAGGCTGGCACGCCGCCGCCCCCCAGGTTCCTCGAGTCGGTGCTGGGCGATCTCGCGTCGCTGGGCGTCCCCGCCACGCGCATCAAACGGGAGTTCTACGGGTAGCCACTAAAATGGGGGAATGGTCCCTCTGTCGGTGCTCGACCTCTCGCCGATCGTCGAGGGTCGCGACGCCGCCCACGCGCTCCGCAACACACTCGACCTGGCGCGTCACGCCGAACGGTGGCGCTATCACCGCTACTGGCTGGCGGAGCACCACAACATGCCGGGCATCGCCAGCGCAGCGACGTCGATCGTCATCGCGCACGTGGCCAACGGGACGTCGACGATCCGCGTCGGCGCGGGCGGCATCATGCTGCCGAACCACTCGCCGCTGGCGATCGCGGAGCAATTCGGCACGCTCGAGTCGCTGTATCCCGGCCGCATCGATCTGGGGCTGGGACGCGCGCCGGGATCGGACGGCGTCACCGCGCGCGCGCTGCGGCGTCAGTCGCTCGTGGACGAGGCGGATGCGTTCCCGCAGGACGTCCTCGAGCTGATCGCGTACTTTCGGGGCGCCCGTGGTCCGGTGCAGGCGGTGCCGGGCGCCGGTCTGCACGTGCCGATCTGGATCCTCGGCTCGAGCCTCTTCGGCGCGCAGCTCGCCGCCGCGCTCGGCCTGCCGTACGCGTTCGCGTCGCACTTCGCGCCGGGGCAGATGATGCAGGCCATCGAGGTGTACCGCGCGCAATTCCGGCCGTCCGATCAGCTCGAACGGCCGTACCTCATGCTCGGGTTCAACGTGTTCGCCGCCGACACCGACGAAGAGGCGACATTGCTCTTCACGTCGCTGCAGCAGGCATTTGTGAACCTGCGGCGCGGCCAGCCCGGCCGTCTGCCGCCGCCGGTCGCCGGCTTCGAGGATCAGCTGACGCCTGCCGAGCGCGCGATGATCAATCAGGCGCTCTCCAGCTCCGCCGTCGGCTCGCGCGAGACCGTTCGCCGCGGATTGGACGCGTTCATCAGCCGCACCGGCGCCGACGAGCTGATCATCACGTCGCAGATCTTCGATCACGCTGCCCGGCTCAGGTCGTTCGAGATCACCGCCGCGCTGCGCGACAGCTAGAGGAGCGTCTGGATAGTTCCCATGTGGCGCGGGGCTTCAGCCCGGCGGAACGCGTTCGCCGCGCGCTAGACGCGCTGCGCCATAGGAGCGCGTGGACCCTCGAGTTACTGGAGACAGCCGGCCAAGTCTTGCGGCTGTCGGACGCCCAGTGAGAGGGGTTTGCCCAGACGAGCGAGCGTTGTCGACAGGCACGGCTCGGTTGGTATCATGACGGAGGCCGGGGTGGCGGAACTGGCAGACGCACAGGACTTAAAATCCTGGGTTCCGAAAGGAGCGTGTGGGTTCGATTCCCACCCCCGGCACCGACCTCAATCTGAGGATCTCAGGACGTGAGGATCTTAGGATCTCAGGATCTGTATCCCAGGATCGGATCGGAGGTTGTTCGAGCTGACTTGCGATCCGCCGACCGCGCGACTCGATGCGGTGTTCGGGGGAACAAAGGCGATCGACATCACGACCACGTCGGTCGAACGCTACAAGACGCTCCGGTTGAAGGAGAAGTCTGCGCCGGCCACGGTCAACCGCGAGCTCGCGTCGCTGAGGCGCATATTCAGGCTCGGACTGCGGCAGGGCATGGTGGCGACCATGCCGTACCTCTCAGTGCTGGCCGAGCACAACGTGCGCAAGGGCTTCTTCGAGCTCGATCAGTTCCAGGCGATCCTGAAGTACCTGGGCGCGGAGGCTTCCGTTCCCGCGGCGGATTTCCGACCACGCGATCAGGTACTCCGAGGCGGGCCTGAAACGGTGGATGTCGAACCGGAAGCTCTTGGCGGCCTAAACGGATTGTTTGCTAGAAACTGTCTAGGTGTCTAGACAGAAATGTCCCAACCTTCGTATAATTGAACGGTAGATGAAGGCGAAAGACCTGCGGCGGATCCTCGCGTCAAAGGGATGCTTCGAGATCCGGCAGAAAGGCTCTCATCTCCGTGTCGAATGCGGCTCCTGCGTGACGACCATTCCGGTTCATGCGGGTGAAGATCTTGGCCCCGGATTGCTGCGCCGGATCGAACGAGATCTCGAGCCGTGTTTGGGAAGAGGATGGTTGGAAAAATCATGAGTGCGTACCACGTCATTTACGAACGAGACGAGTCGGGTTGGTGGGTGGCTTCGGTTCGCGAGGTGCGCGGCTGCCACACGCAGGGCCGGACCGTGGACGAAGCCCGGCGCCGCATTCGGAAGGCGATGGAGTTGTTTGTTGACGATGCGCGGTCGGCAAAGCTCGTCGACAACGTGAAGTTGCCAGCGCCCGCCTCGAAGGCGATCCGTCTGTACGCTGCGCTGCGTAAACACGCCGATCGGGAAGACCAGCGTGCGTCGCTTGCGGCGCGGCGCGCTGTCCAATTATTGCGCGGCGGCAAACTGAAAATGAGTGCGCGCGATGCGGCCCGCTTGCTCGGAGTCTCGCACCAGCGAGTCCATCAGCTTGTTCACGACGCCGGCTAGTTTGCCTCCGGTGGTTGGCGGCTGGTCTGGAAGCGGCCAGCCGGATGCGTGGTGCGTACCCGGCCCGGAAATCTGCCTGGCCAACTTCTCTTCCGAAGCCGCATGCCCGATAATCGAAGTTCCCCGATGGAGAACCCGCTCGACGACAAGTTCCTGAAGGACCGCTACGAGAGCGAGCTCGCGCGAAAGGACAAGCTCTCGGATTCGCTCGGCCTGCCGGTGAGCGTGCTCATCGTGCTGGGCGGTCTCGTGGTCACCATGGCCCGCGGATTCTCGTACGGACATCCGAGGACGACTCTGGCGTTTCTGGTGATCGTCGGTATTACGGCGTTTTCCTTCCTGTGCTCGCTCTGGTACGTGTCGTACGCGTATCACGGTAACTACGAGTACGAGCGTCTGCCGTCGCTGAACGATCTTTACAAGGCCCTAAACGACTACCGCACGTACTACCTGGAGTACCCCAACGCGACCGACGAGGAGATGGAACAGCTTGCGTTTGACGATTTCGACGGCAATCTGCGCTGGCGTATAATTCAAGCAGCGGACAGGAACGCGAAGAGCAACGACGGCAGGCAGAGATGCTTGCACCTCGCAATTGTGTGGCTCTTCGTCGTGCTGCTCGGAACGCTCGCGTCGGCGGTGCCGTTCGGGGTCGATCAGGTTCTCGAACCCGTGAAGACTCCCGTCGTGCACATCGATAGTCTCGACGGCAGAAAGGACCCCGTCATGCCCCAAACACCAGCGCCACCGCAGCCAGCACCGAAGCCGCAGGCCGAGGTGAAGCCGACCGCGCCGAAGCCCGAGTTCCCGGCGAACACAGTCTTCCGGAACGATCAGCCGGTGCAGAAGAAGTAGATCTTTCCGGAAGCGTCACTATTCAAGGCCCCGTCGCGTTCTGCTGGGGCCTTTTCTTTTGCCTCTAATCCGCCCTAGCAGGCGTTTCGGTACGAAGAATTCCCGGCGGTGTTTGCGTATCGGCGTGAAAACGGCGCTTTCGTTGGACGATTACGACGCACAAACGGCTAAGGGTTTCGAGGAGCCGCCGCTATGCCGATCCTCTACAAGTACCTCCCGCCGGAACGGACCGACATTTTGACGAGCGGTTTCATCATGCTCACGAAAAACGATCCCCGCCCGTGCGGCAGTAACCGCAAGCACAAGAAGTGCTGCGGCGCTCGGGGTGCGTAGACGGTTCAATGGCTGGGAGCATGAGGCGAATGTTCAGTAAGGAATTTCTCGAGATCGTGACGGCAATTGCCGATCCCGTTAGCAAGGCGGCGGCGTTCGTTGCGGCGATTTCTGGAGTGATCTACATCATGGCGAACCGGCCTCTGCAACGAATGGCCGCGAAAGAGCGCGCTAATGCCGCGCAGACACTGGCGGACACGCAGAAAGCCGCGGCGCAAACTCAGCTCGAGTTGGTGAATACGAACCTGGAACTTACGGCGGCCAAGACGCGTTTGGGCGAGATTCAGGAACGGATACAGAATCGCGTGCTGAGCAACGCACAAGTCGAGATGCTCGTCTCAGAGTTGTCGGGGATGACGGTTCGAAAAACAGACGGCGCGGGTACGCGAGATCACAAGTGCATCGCGCAAATTGTCAATCGCCGCTACGACGAAGAGTCTGCTCGGTTCGCGACTGCGTTGCGCGAGATGTTTGTGAAGGCTGGATGGGACACGACACGGGGAGAGCGCGTTCCAGAACCTGAATTCGCGATGCCCGATGGCTTGACGATGTATACGGGCTATGAAGAAGGCGAAATCCATGTTTGCGGCAAGCGGGTCGTCTCGGCATTCAAGCGGGCCGGAGTCGAACTGTCGCTGGACGAAAACATGAAGGTCAGCGGACACCAAGCTTTCTTGGTCGTCGGCTCGAAGCCTTGGCCTGTCGCTCGGCGTGATTCCGAAAGGTGACGAGGCCCGCGGCGTTCGATCGTCGGTCGTCTTGGGGATCGTTCTTGAGGCGAGAAGCGAGGGCACTTGTACTGACAGGCCACTGGCAGGTATGAAGGGGCGGAGGCGGGTATTGAGCGGTACGGGCAGCGAGCAAGATCGTCAAAAACAGGCCTAATAACGCCAATTCTAACCAATTGGTTCCGCTGCCAATTGCCCTTAGACCGGCTTAAAATCCTGGGTTCCGCAAGGGGCGTGGGGGTTCGATGCCCGCCCCAGGCACTCACCTCGCTCGCGCTCGGTTCGTGCTGCTGGTGGTCCTCAGGCACGCCGCCTTCGGCGCTTCCCGCCTCGGCTTAGCGGGCACGATTCCCAGCCCGGCCATCACATTGATGTCGCGGACCACCTCCACCGTGGCCATTCCCCAGTGCGGTTCGTCTCGACATGTCCGCTGGTGCCTCCGTGTCGACTCGGTCGTCCCATGGACTCCAATCTCTCGCCGAATGCGCCCCGCGATGATCCGGCACGATTCATTACGGTGACTGACAGGGCTCTAAGGGCTGAGCGCGGATCCGCGGGCAGTCACGATAAGATGCAGCGGATGGACGAGCTGCCAGAAACACCGGCGACTCCACCGCAGGGAGCCCGCGAGCGAGGAACCCGGCTCGATTCCTGGAAAGAGATCGCGGCCCACCTGAAACGCGACGTCCGCACGGTCCAGCGCTGGGAGAAGACGGCCAAACTGCCGGTGCGCCGGCTGCAGAACCCCGGACTTCGTGCCGTCTTTGCGTACACCGCCGATCTCGACGAGTGGCTCCGCAATCAGGATCCCCAGGCCGTCGCGGAATCTGACGACCCCGCGGCGGCCCTTGCGGAAACGACACGCCCGTCGCCGCGTCTACGGCGCTGGCTTCCGTACGCCCTTGTGGCATCGATGCTCATCGCGGCGGCCGCCTTCGCGCTGCGACCTCGCGCGCCGGCGCCGTTCGGGCCGTTCACCGCACGGCCCATCACCTCCGAGCCTGGGAATGAGCGCGACCCGGACATCTCGCCCGACGGTAAGTACGTGGCATACGCCGCCCAATCGCCGAGCCGCACCACACGCATTCTCGTGCGCCTCATCGACGGCGGCGAACCGCATACGATCACCTCTGCGACGAGCGACGAGTGGAGTCCCGCGTGGTCTCCTGATGGTGCGCGGATCGCGTTCCTGCGCGGCGACCCTGCCGACAGCGCCACGCTGGTGCTGATGTCGGCGCTCGGCGGCGACGAGCGCACGCTGGCGACCGTGCGACCGCACGCGCGACGTCGAACGTTGTTCATCGGACATCTGCTGGCTTGGACGCCTGACGGCCGTCACCTCGTTGTGTCAGATCAAGCGTCAGCTGGAAAGGGAAGCTTGATCCTGATCGCCACGGACACCGGCGAACGGACGCCGCTCACGTCAGCCGCCGACGCCACGTTCGACGTCGAACCGTCGTTCTCCGCGGATGGCACACTCCTCTTGTTCAACCGCGTGCGCGGGGAATATCTGAGCGACGTCTTCGTTCAGCGTCTCGATGGCTCGTACCGGCCGAGCGGCCCACCGTCGAAGCTGCCGCCGGCCGGCAGCTGGAATGGCACGCCGCGGCTCCTGGAAGATCGTCACGAGGTGCTCGTGTGCGCCGGTTCGTTGCCGCGGCTGTCGCTCTGGCGCCAGCCGATCGACGGCACCGGCACGCCCGTGTCGCTCGGCATCATCGGCGACCATGCCATTCAATCCGCCGTGCACCGGGCGAGCGGACGCATCGTCGCGCGCACATTTCGCAGCCAGGCCGATGTGCTTCGATTTCCTCTCCCGACGAGTCCGTCGCCGACTCCGCAGGAGCCGCCGGTGGAGGAGATTTTTCAGTCGACCTACATCGACCGCGGCCCTGTCTATTCGCCGGACGGATTGCACGTGGCGTTCATCAGCGATCGGACCGGCCGGCGGCAGCTGTGGGTGGGCGACTCGACCGGAAACAACCCCATCGAATGGACGCAGTCGTTCGAAGCAGACCTGCCCATGCCCGCGTGGTCGCCGGATGGATCCCGTATCGCGTTTGCCGGCATCGGGCCGTCGGGCAACAGTCAGCTGTTCGTGGCCGACCGTGCGACGCGCACTGCGGTGAAGGTGAGCCACGACGCGCTCGACTACGTCCGGCCCGTGTGGTCGCCCGACGGCAAGCAACTCTACGCCGCGGCCGCGGACCGGAGCGTCTACGCCATCTACCGACTCCCCTCGAAAGGCGGGGCCGCTGAAAAGATCCTGCCGGACTACATCAACGTCATCGACGTCGCACCGAACGGGAACGGTCTGTACGTTGTGCGGCGCGATCAACGCAACCGGACCGAGCTCGAATACGTGCCGATGCCCGCCGGTCCGGCCGTGCATCTTGCCAGCATGAACTTCCAGGACGACGCCTGGATGACGCGCGAAGGCCTCTATTTTCTTGACCGCCGTGCCGACCGCCCGCTCGCCCCGGTCGCCCTCTCGTTCAGAACCCACAGCGGCGCGGTCAAGATCCTGCAGGACTACTCCCGGCCGCCCGGCCGCGGGTTGTCGATCTCTCCCGACGGCCGTTTTGCGCTGACGACCCGCTTCATCCCCGCGATCGACGACCTTCTCCTCCTCGAGACCGCTCGATAGCGGTTCACACTTAGAGCGCATTTCATTAGTGCCCGTGTCAGGGCCCTACAAGATGGGGTTTTGACTAGCGGCAGGAGACGACACGGGACGTCACGAGACGGCAAGTCGTTGATGCCGTGTTGGATCGCTTGTCCCGCCCGAGGCGCCGCTCTACGCTCGCGGCGCATGGACTCGGACTCTTATTACACACGGCCGCGTCCCTTCGCGCTGCCGCTCATCGTCAGCTATCGCGACCCCTCGAGCCCCTTCCGCGTCGAGGCGACGCTGACCGAGTTGCAGATGACTGACGGCCAACCCGAGCAGGCGCCGGTCGCCACGCTCACCATCGGGTCGGGCACGCTGCACGACGCCGACAAGGGCGCGTTCCCGCTCGATGGTCTCGCGCTGACCCTGCGCGTGACCAACGGCCGGATGGAGCCGGAGGTCGTGCTCAATCCCGGCGTGCTGAGCGAGTTTCAGCAGGAGGGTCTACTCGACGCCGTGAGCCGCTATCTGAACGACATCACCCGCGGCTTATCCAACGCAGACAGGGGTGACGCGAATCCGCAGCAGTTCCGCGGAGGACCGTGAGCGAAAGAACGGTCGGCAATTCCAAACGGCACATAGGGGAGAAGAGGCTATGAAGAAGATTCTGAGGACCGTCATACTCTTTGCGTTGGCAGCATCGGCCGTAACGCCGGCATGGGCACAAAGCCCCAACGCTCCGCCGTTACACTCCGACCAATGGATGGGAGAACTGTTTGATGCCCATCCCACCGCCGAGGACCAAACGCTGGCGCGCTTCATCTTTCCCGGCAGCCACGACGCCGGCACCTACGGGCTGACGCCGGATTTATCGTGCGAGAATTGCGCCGGCGCTTCAATGTTCCTCACGCCGCTTCAAACCTGCCATGACGACTTGGATAGTTCCGGTTTTGGCGGTTTGTGCAATGTCTTTTCAGGTGGCGTTGGACTGTACGGCCCACCGTGGGGGCGGGCGCAACATCTGTCGATCCATGACCAGTTGGCTGCGGGCGCCCGCGTGTTCGACCTCCGTTTCTTTCGGGCCACCCCTGATGACCAATCCCGCACGTCAGGCGATTTGACGAGCGGGGAATTCTACATCCACCATACCTTTGCGGGCCCGGACAGTAACATCATCTTGAATGACATTGCCACGTTCCTGCGGGAATCTGGGCATGACAGAGAAGTGATTATCCTGAACATCTCGAGCTTGAATGAGGGAAATACGTCCATGTCGTTCGAGGGCCTAAGCGCGTTTTTCACCCAAGTCCAGACGTACCTCGGCTCTTACATGGCGCCGGCACCAAACTCTTCATGCACGACGACCGGTCCAACTTGCCCAGCAACGGCGGTTTTCGGCCAGAGTACGACTATCGGCCAGATGCTCGGGCAATCTGGCCCTCATCAGGTCATCGTCTTCTGTGATTGCCTGAATAAGAATAACTTCGGAACCGTCGGCTTCGACGTCAACGCGCCATCTGACGTTGCCAATATCTGGGATCCCAGTGAAATTGGAAGTAGCGGATTTTACAACATTAATAATGCTCAGCTAAACAGTTCGACAACCGCCGCTAACGCCACCGTGACGCCCAACAACACCGATAGCGGCTATCCCAGGCCTGATGACACATCGGCCTCCTATACATTGGAAGCAAAAGACGCAAACGGCGACTCAATATCTGAGGGCTCGGCAAATGGGCAATACCCCTGGAATACTGACAACGACATCATAACGGCGTTGAGTTACATGGCGGGGCAACGAACGTCTCAGTCGACCATGTGGCAGATGGGTCTTAACATTGGTTTGGACAACAATGCAGCCGCCCTCATACGTAGCATTGCCTGCAATCTCGACACCTCTAACGTGTCCGGATATTGCGGTGCCGTGAACAAGGATTGGGACAGGTTCGCAAACCTGCAGGAGATGGCGAACTGGCTCAACCCCAAGACGCTGGGCGCGCTTGTCTACGTCCCGCGCAACGACGTCAATGTCGTTTTCCTGGACCATTACGATCCAAGCCTTACCCAGGAGTTTTACAAGCTCAACGCGGGTGCAACCCGCGTCCAACTACAAATCAATAAGGTTCAAGGAACGTCTACTTCGTATTATTACGATTGTATTACCAACGTTAATTCCACCTGCCTTCCCGACTTTTATCCGGATATAATTTGGGGTCAGCTAGATCCGCCCGTCACTGTCCCTACGCCGACCTCGCCGATACCTGCTCCTCTCGATTGGAACCTCCGCTTGGAGCGCTACGCTCAAGTGTCAGACACGTTGGTCATTGAGCCCGATTGGCTGGGAGTGAGATCCTACCCCAATGACTGGCAGAGCACGAGCTTTGGATTCCAGATTTGGGATGCGGACAGCACATCAGCTGACGACCCCATATACATTTCCCCAACCACGTTAAGCAACCAAGGACTTCTAGTCCGCCAGAACATTAACCCGAGTGCGTGTCTACAGGGAACGCAATGCGCGCCGGATCGCGGCAGCGACATCCGATACTCGGGGTCAGAACAGACCTCCAGTAATTTGCCAGATAATGTCACGAACCTCACGGCGTCAGTTGAGTACACGGTACAGGTGTGCGTGTGGTCCTGGCTCGCTGATGCGGTCCCTCAGGCGACCTCTCTGTGTGACGGAAGCCAGGCCGTTGATTCGCTCCCCCCCACCGCCGGCCCGACCCAGTCACCGGCAGCCAACGCGAATGGCTGGAACCACACGGATGTGACCGTCACCTGGCACTGGAAGGACGAGCCGGGTGGGTCGGGGCTGAACAAGGCCGTATGCACCACCAGCAGCACGTCGTCGGGTGAAGGCACCATCACCCTCAAGGCGACCTGCGCGGATTTGACCGGGAATACCGGCAACGCGTCCTACACGGTCCACGTCGACAAGACCAAACCCACTATCAGTGCGGCTGCGACGACCCAGCCCAACGCGGCCGGCTGGTACAACGGCAACGTGACGGTCCACTTCACCTGCGCGGACAGCGGCGGTTCCGGGATTGATCCTGCGGGCGGGTGTCCGGCGGACGAGACCTTGAGCACTGAAGGTGCGGCGGTGACCTCGACCGTGAACACCGCGATGGACCTGGCGGGCAACATCAGTGACCCCAGCAATGTGGTCACCGTGAAGATCGACAAGACCAAGCCGACCATCACCGCGGCCGCGACGACCTCGCCCAACGCGGCCGGCTGGTACACCGGCCCCGTGACGGTCCACTTCACCTGCATCGACGCGCTGTCGGGGATTCCGGCGGGCGCCTGCCCGGCGGATCAGACGCTCAGCGGCGACGGGCCGGCCGTCGCCTCCACGGCCAAGACGGTGACCGATGCGGCGGGGAACGTGAGCGTGCCCAGCAACATCGTGACGGTCGAGATCGACAAGAAACCGCCAACGATCACCGCGGCCGCGACGACCTCGCCCAACGCGGGCGGCTGGTACACCGGCCCCGTGACCGTCCACTTCACCTGCACCGACGCGCTGTCGGAAATTCCGGCGGGCGCCTGCCCGGCGGATCAGACGCTCAGCGACGACGGGCCGGCCGTCGCCTCCACGGCCAAGACAGTGACCGATGCGGCGGGGAACGTGAGCGTGCCCAGCAACATCGTGACGGTCAAGATCGACAAGAAACCACCGACGATCACCGCGGCCGCGACGACCGTGCCCAACGCGGCAGGCTGGTACACCGGCCCCGTGACGGTCCACTTCACGTGCACCGACGCGCTGTCGGGGATTCCGACGGGCGCCTGCCCGGCGGATCAGACACTCAGCGCCGAAGGGGCGGCCGTCGCCTCCACGGCCAAGACAGTGACCGATGCGGCGGGGAACGTGAGCGTGCCCAGCAAGATCGTGACGGTCAAGATCGACGGGACCGCGCCGACGATTACCGCGGCCGCGACGACCGTGCCCAACGCGGCCGGCTGGTACAACGGCAACGTGACGGTCCACTTCACCTGCACCGACGCGGGGTCGGGGATTCCGGCGGGCGCCTGCCCGGCGGATCAAACGCTCAGCACCGAAGGGACGGCCGTGTCCTCAACGGCCCGGACAGTGACGGATGCGGCGGGCAACGTCAGTGATTCGAGCAACGTCGTCACGGGGAAGATCGACAAGACCAAACCCACCATCACCGCGGCCGCGACGACCTTGCCCAACGCGGCGGGCTGGTACAACGGCCCCGTGACGGTCCACTTCACGTGCACCGACGCGCTGTCAGGGATTCCGGCGGGCGCCTGCCCGGCGGATCAGACGCTCAGCACCGAAGGGACGGCCGTATCCTCCACGGCCCGGACCGTGACGAGTGCGGCGGGCAGCGTCAGTGATTCGAGCAACTTCATCACGGTGAAGATCGATAAGACCAAACCCACCATCACCGCGGCCGCGACAACCTTGCCCAACGCGGCGGGCTGGTACAACGGCCCCGTGACGGTCCACTTCTCGTGCACCGACGCGCTGTCAGGGATTCCGGCGGGCGCCTGCCCGGCGGATCAAACGCTCAGCACCGAAGGGACGGCCGTGTCCTCGACGGCCCGGACCGTGACGGATGCGGCGGGCAACGTCAGTAATTCGAGCAGCATCGTGACGGTCAGGATCGACACGACCAAACCGACGATGACGATCAATGCGAGTGCTCCGATTCTGTGGCCGCCAAACGGCAAGCTCGTGCCGGACACGATTTCCGGCGTCATCGCTAACGGCCTGTCGGGCATCGATCCCAGCACCGTCGTGTTCAAGGTGATTGACGAGTACGGCGCGGTGCAGCCGGCAGGCTCGATCTCGCTCGGAGAAGACGGCAGCTACGCCTTCAGCATCAACCTGCAGGCGAGCCGTCTCGGCACCGACCTCGACGGACGGCAGTACACGATCGTCATAACCGCCCTCGACAAGGCGGGCAACCAAGGGTCGGTGTCGACCATCGTGACTGTGCCGCACGACCAGGGGAACTGAACTTGTTTGGACGGTTCGGTGGAGTCAAGCTCCGCCGGACCGTCAACTCCCGTTTGGCCCTCGTATGCCGAAGCCCGTTGTGGGCTGCGGACTCGCGCACACTCCGGTTACAGTAGGCCGAACCGGATTCAGATGCGACGCAGAGACTGTTCTTCCCGCGTCGTCGTACACGACGTTGTGCGCACTCGGCGGAATAGAATTAGCACCGTACCTACTGTTCAGAACAGAGAGGTTGATGACATCGAGGCGCGTTCAGTTCAGGTCTCCCTATCTATTCGGCACGACCGATTCCGGATGCGAAAAGACCCGTCAATGACCTACCTCGCGTTGTGGGCGCAGCACTACGACGGCGGGGTCATCGAGATCACCAACCCAAGTACACGCTGGCCACGGATCTCCGCACGAGCAGCCGTCGCATTCTCGAGCGGATCATCGAGGCGAACGCTCCCCTTCCTCGGTTCACCCGGCAGCCGTTCGATGAGCCGCGATGAAACCAGCGGGATGGCCGTCTCCAGATCCCAGGTGAATCCTGCCGCGAGCAGCGGGCCGATGTCAGCGGCGAAGGACGGGTCGTTCAGCTTGGAAACGCCGCGACGATGCGATCATGATTGGCCGCCGGGCTTGCCAAGGCCGTCGCCAGGTCGAACATGTCCCGTCCCTGACGGCGCTGATAGAGCGCCCGCAGAATCCGCTTGAACCCATAGACGGCGGTGCCTGAAGGTAAGGACCGTGGCACCGTCACCGTTTCGCGGTCGTATAATGGGTCGAGGTAGCAAGTCGATGGTCCCCGCCAAGAACGTCGCCCTCGAACCTGACGTGTTTGCCCGTGTTGCCGCAGAGGCCCAGAAGGAAGGCAAGACGCCTGACGAATTGGCCAACGAGGCGGCGAGGCGGTTCCTTGCTTCGCGGCAGCTTCAGGACCTGCAGCAGTACGGGCGGCAGCGCGCCTCGGACCTGGGGCTCGCCGAAGACGACGTGCCCCGCCTGATTGCGGAGTCCCGGGCCGAACGGCGCCGGTGACTCGCGTCACTCTCGGCGGGATCAGTTGCCAGACTCGCAGTATAGTGACCGCATGACGACTCTTGAAGCGGTCCTCGAGCGCATCGTGGCCGTCGCCAAACCGGATCGCGTGATCCTCTTCGGATCGGCCGCGCGCGGCACCGCCGGTCCACAAAGCGACCTAGACTTTCTCGTGATCAAGCGCGGCGTCACGAGCCGCCGGCGGCTAGCCCAGACCATCTATCGCGCCCTCGTCGGCATTCGGGCCTCGGTTGACGTGGTCGTCGTGACCCCAGAGGACGTTGAGTCTCTCAAGGATGGCGTAGGCACCATCGTCGGCCCGGCCATGCGTGAAGGCCGCGAAGTATATGCCGCCTGAGGGCGGCCGGCCGGGGGATCCGCACGAGTGGTTGCGTCGAGCGCGGAGCAATCTCGCCAGGTCGTCGCAGGGCCAGGTGACCCCCGACGTGCTCTTCGAGGACGCGTGCTTCGATGCGCAACAGGCCGTGGAGAAGGCCCTCAAAGCGCTGCTGGTCTTGAGGGGTGTGCAGGTGCCTCGGACGCATGCCATCAGCGAACTGATTACGATGCTGGCTGACTTGGGATTCGATATTCCTGCCGACGTGCAGGAAGCGTCCGCGTTGACTGACTACGCCGTCACTGCACGTTATCCGGGACTGTCCGAGCCCGTTCTCGTCGAAGACTACGAGAGAGCGGTCGCGACCGCCAAGGCCGTCGTCTCGTGGGTAAGCGGCATCGTCATGGCACCGTCCGAGTCCTGAGTTCCACACGTCTCTTTCACAGTGACGCATCCCGATGATGTCGCCCCAGCGGATGTCCGGGTGCTCGCCGCAGAACTCTCGCGAGACTGTCGCGCGGCCTCGCCGATGATC
>Ga0209515_10005140_pt1 | contig 17164 bp, 16 predicted proteins | sample Subgroupgradi54m_FD_187454 | JGI IMG/M metagenome (GOLD analysis project Ga0209515, IMG submission 187454) | Subsurface groundwater microbial communities from S. Glens Falls, New York, USA - GMW60B uncontaminated upgradient, 5.4 m (SPAdes)... ...
CGGCGAGCCGCTCGTCGATCGAACCCTGCCACGATTCGAATATCGCGCGGTAGAGCTCGTGCTTGGCGCCGTAGTGGTAGCCGACCAATGCGAGCGGCACGCCGGCTTCGCTCGCGATCTCGCGAATCGTCACCGCGTGGTAGCCGTGCAGCGCGAACAGCCTCTCGGCGGCCAGCAGGATGGCCAGGCGCCGGTCGGGTCGGACCTCGCGCGGCGCCGTCCGCGGCTTGGGCATGCGGCGGGCGGGCACGGCGGGCGGGGCAATGCGTGTTGCGGTTTTGTTCATGACCGCAGTGGCACCTCGCCGTCGGGCGTGCGGAATGGCCGACGACCCCGACTCGGTCCGGGTGGGCCACCAGAACACAAGGTCGTTTGCATGGATGTTGGTTGTACGCTCGTTCACCTGAGTTATACAGTCGTATAAACCCTGCAGGAATCGTCGGATCGGCCTGTGCATTAACCCTTTCGCGGCCTGCTCAGCGTTCACTCGCGCTACGGCGCGCACACTCGCTGCCACCTATTCGTGGTACGCCCACCCGAAGGCTTCAGCCATTTCGTTGCCTCCATGACTGCTCCGGTTGCTTGCCAATGACGCGCGGCGACGGAGATCGGCACCGAGCCAGCGACCCACCCAGTGTCACCGCGTGATCAGGTATTGCGCGATCGATACTTTGTGCATAAACTCAGCTTCTCGCACAAACAAGCCGGCCGCGATGGAATCCGTACAACTCGCCCAGAACAGCGTCGACGAGCCCGACACGCCACTCGCCGGGTTGGCCTATCGCACGTTGCGCGCGGCCATCCTGCGCGGGCATCTCGCGCCGGCCTCGCGGCTGAAGATGGAAGACCTGCAGCGTTCGACCGGGTACTCCAACAGCCCCCTGCGCGAAGCGCTGAGCCGGCTCGCGATGGAGGGCCTGGTGATTGCGTTGGAGCATCGGGGCTTTCGGGTCGCGTCGATCTCGCTGTCCGATCTGCGGGATGTCACGCGCATGCGGGTCCTGCTGGAGCGCGAGGCGCTGCGCGACGCCATGGTGCAGGGCGACGAGGCATGGGAAGCCAGCGCGGTCGCGGCCTTCCACCGGCTCGAACGCGTTGAGGGCCGCATTTATGCCGAGAAGCTGGCGCTGAGCGACGAATGGACCGAGCGCCACCGCGAGTTTCATCTGGCGCTGCTCGCAGGTTGCGGCTCGCCGCGACTGGTGGCCCAGATCGCGGTCTTGTTCGACCAGGCCGAACGCTATCGCCGGCTCTCGGCGGCGCATCGCAAGGAGCCGCGGCACAAGGCCGCTGAGCACCGCCATCTGCTCGATCTTGTGCTGGCCCGCGACGCCGTCGCGGCATGCGCGTCGCTTGAAGCCCATGTTCTGAAGACCTCGGTCAACGTCGAGAACGTGCTGGGCAAAGTGCTGCAATTGCACGACAGCCGGCCGATCGACTAGAGGCAACCCACATCCAGGAGTTCAATGCAATGAACGAAGACCGCTTCGTTGTCGGAGGAGTTCGCCTGACTCGCCCGTTCAAGGTGCGCCGCCTCGGCCACTTCGGCATCAACGTGCACGATCCCGAAGAGTCGCGCCGCTTCTACGAAGGCCTGCTCGGCTTTCGCATCTCGGACATCCGCGACTTCAGCGGCCGCATTCCCGAAGAGCAGATGCAGGGCCTGGGCCCGCGGGTGGGCTATTTCACGCGCCATGGTCCCGAGCACCATTCCTTCGTCTTCTTCCCGCGCCGCGTCGTAAGCGCGGTGTACGGCTTTCCGAAGGAGTTCCCGGAGGTCATCACCAACCAGATCACCTGGCAGGTCGGCAGCCTGCGCGAGGTGGTCGACGGCTACGCGCTGTTCCACGGCAAGGGCTACCGCATCCAGCGCTCGGGCCGCGACCTGCCGGGCTCGAACTGGAATGTCTACCCGCTGGACCCTGACGGCCATGTCAACGAGCTCTTCTATGGCATCGAGATCGTCGGCTGGGACGGCCTGTCCAAGCCGATGGTCCTGCATGAACAGGCCCACATCCGCCCGCCCGAGTTGCCGCATCGCTCCGAATACGCCGAGGTCGTGGCCGGTCGCGAGCGCAAGCTCGATCTGGCGGCCGGCTGGTGCCAGCACGAACCCAATGCCGAGACCCACGAGGTCGGTGGTCTCACGCTCGGTCGCCCGTTCAAGATCACGCGCATCGGGCCGGTGCGTCTGTTTGTGCAGGACATGGAGCAGTCCTTGCGCTTCTACCGCGATGAGCTGGGCCTGATGGTGACCGAGGAAGTGGACTACCGCGGCCATCGCTGCGTCTTGCTGCGCGCCAACGGCGAACACCATTCGCTCGGGCTGTACCCCTTGGCACTGCGCGCCGAACTCAATCTGCGCCAGGACTCGACGCTGTTCTCATTCGGCATGCAGCTGGCCGACTACGCGCAGTTGCGCGCCGCCATCACCTTCCTGCGCGAGCGGCGCGTGACGATCCGCACGCTACCGCAGGAGCTGTTCCCCGGCATGGGCCACAACGTGATGGCCATCGACCCGGATGGCAACGCGATGCAGCTGTATTTCTCGATGGAGCAACTGGGGTGGGACGGTCGTCCCCGCCCCGGGCACCTGAGACCCCAAGTGCCGGCCGACCCGACGCAATGGCCCGAAACCATAGACGCGCAGGAAGAAAGTTTCCTCGGCGAGCCCTTCCTCGGCCCCTGGAACTAAGCCACCATGAAACTCCTTTCTTTCGCCCACAACGGCTGTGAATCCTGGGGCGCCGTGCTCGGCGACGCCGTACTCGACATGGGCAAGGACACGCCTTACGCCACGCTGTGCGACTTCATCGCCAGCCCGGACTTTGCACGGCGCGAAGAACTCGTCGCGGGCCGCAGGGGCGAGATCGCGCTGGCCGACATCACCTACCTGCCCGTGATTCCGAAGCCAGAGAAGATCATGCTGCTGGTACGCAACTACCTGGACCACCACAACGAGGTGGTCAAGGCCGGGCTGCCGAACCGCGAGATACCGAAGTTCCCGCCGCTGTTCCTGCGCGTGTGGCGCTCGCTCACCGGGCATGGCCAACCGATCATTCGCGCGCGGGTGTCGGAGTCGCTGGATTGGGAAGGCGAGCTCGCGGTCATCATCGGCAAGGGTGGGCGTCACATCGCCGCGGCCGATGCGTTGTCGCACGTGGCTGGCTATGCCTGCTTCAACGATGCCAGCGTCCGCGAGTGGCAGTTCCACGCGCAGCAGATTGCCGCCGGCAAGAACTTCGTCGGCACCGGTCCCTTCGGCCCGTGGATGGTGACGGCCGACGAAGTGCCCGACCCCGGCAAGCTCGAACTCACCGTGCGCCTGAACGGGCAGGTCGAGCAGCATTCGAACACCGGCAACATGATCCACGGCATCCCGCGCCTGATCGAATACTGTTCGGACATCTTCGATCTTGCGCCCGGCGACGTGATCGTCACCGGTACTCCCGGCGGCGTGGGCTGGAGCCGCAAGCCACCACGCTTCCTGGTGCCGGGCGACGTGGTCGAGGTCGAGATCGAGCGTGTGGGCTTGCTGCGCAACACCGTGGCCGACGAAGTCACACGATGAGCACAGCTGCACCCGCCATGCCCGCTTTCGACACGCTGATGACGCTCGTCATCGAGCTGGGCCCGCTCACGTCGCTGGGCACCGGCGCCGCCGGCGAACGCCGCATGGCGCGCATCGCCGGCGGCCGCTTCGAAGGTGCCGTCGCCGGTCGAGCGCTGCGCGGCACGGTCGAGCCGGGCGCTGTCGACTGGCAGCTACTGCACCCCGACGGCACGCTCGAGATCGACGCACAGTACGTGTTGCGCGAGGACTGCGGCGGCGCCATCCGCGTGCACAACCAGGGCCTGCGCCATGGTCCGGCCGAAGTGCTGGCCGCGCTCGCACGCGGCGAAGCGGTCGACCCGTCGGCCTATTTCTTCCGCAGCTTGCTGCGCTTCGAGACCGCCGCACCGGAGCTGTCCGCGTTGAACCGCACCCTGGCGGTGGCCAGCGCGCAGCGCCGTGGCGGCGAGGTTCGTTTCGAAGTCCACGCCCTGCGCTGAATGCCATGCAACACCTGAATCTGATCAACGCAGAGTGGGTCGCGGCAGCGCACACCGAGCCCAACCTGAACCCCTCCGACCTCGACGACATGATCGGCGCGGCGCACTGGGCCGATGCCGTGCTGGTCAATGATGCCGTGCAGGCCGCGCGCGCCGCCTTCCCGGTCTGGTCGCACAGCGTGCCGGCGCAGCGCGCCGAGATCCTCGACCGCATCAGCCGTGTCATCCTGGCGCGCAAGGACGAGCTGGGCCGGCTCCTCTCGCGCGAAGAGGGCAAGACCCTGGCCGAAGGCATCGGAGAAGTCACCCGCGCCGCTCAAGTCTTCGGCTTCTTCGCGGGCGAAGCCATGCGCGGCGGCGGCGAGTGGCTGCCCTCGCTGCGGCCCGGCATCGGGGTAGAGGTCACGCGCGAACCGCTCGGTGTCTTTGCGCTCATCACGCCGTGGAACTTCCCGGCCGCCATTCCGGCCTGGAAGATCGCGCCGGCGCTGGCGCATGGCAACTGCGTGGTCTTCAAGCCCGCCGAGCTGGTACCGGCGACGGCCTGCGCGCTGGCGCAGATCATTGCCGAGAGCGGCCTACCCCCTGGCGTGTTCAACATGGTGCTGGGCGCCGGCGCGGTGGGCGGCGCTCTTGCGGCGCATGCCGGCGTGGATGCGATCAGTTTCACCGGCTCGCAAGCCACTGGCGCCGCAGTGGCACAGGCCGCGCTGCCGCGCCTGGCCCGCCTGCAGCTCGAGATGGGCGGCAAGAACCCGCAGGTGGTGCTCGACGATGCCGACCTCGACACCGCCGTCAACGTCTGCCTGCAAAGCGCCTTTTTTTCCACCGGCCAGCGCTGCACCGCGGCGAGCCGGCTGATCGTGACCGAGGGCATTCACGATCGTTTCGTCACCGCGCTGGCCACGCGCGTGGCCGCGCTGAAGGTCGGCCACGCGCTCGAAGCCGGCATCGAGATCGGGCCGGTGGTCGACGCCCGACAGCTCGACAAGGACCTCGCCGCGATCGAGCGTGGCCGCGCCGAGGGGGCCCAGCTCGTGTGCGGCGGCGAGCAGTTCGCGCGCGCCACGCGCGGCCATTTCCTCGCCCCGGCACTCTTCACAGCGACCACCAATGCGATGCGCCTGAATCGCGAGGAAATCTTCGGCCCGATCGCGGCGGTGATCCGCGTGCGCGACTACGACGAAGCGCTGGCGGTGGCCAACGACACGCCCTTCGGCCTGTCCGCCGGCATCGCCACCGCCTCGCTGAAGCATGCCAGCCATTTCAAGCGCCACGCGCAGGCCGGCATGGTGATGGTCAACGTGCCCACCGCCGGCGTGGACTATCACGTGCCGTTCGGTGGTCGCAGAGGTTCGAACTACGGCCCGCGCGAGCAGGGCCGCATGGCGGCCGAGTTCTACACCGCGGTGAAGACCGCCTACACCTTGCCGGCTTGACGATGAGCACAGCCACATTCACCTGGGACGACCCGCTGCGGCTGGACGACCAGCTCACCGGCGCCGAGCGCGCGGTGCGCGACACGGCCCGCCGCTATGCGCAGGAGCGGCTGGCGCCGCGCGTGCTGCAAGCCTTCCGCGACGAGCACAGCGACCCGGCGATCTTCCGCGAGATGGGCGAGCTCGGCCTGCTCGGAGCCACGCTGCCGCCCAGCGCCGGTGGTGCGGGCCTGAACCACGTCAGCTACGGCCTGATCGCGCGCGAAATCGAGCGCGTGGACGGCGGCTACCGCTCGATGCTGAGCGTGCAGTCCTCGCTCGTGATGCTGCCCATCCATGCCTTCGGCTCGGACACGCAGAAGCGCCAATGGCTGCCGCGCCTGGCCAGTGGCAACTGCATCGGCTGCTTCGGCCTGACCGAGCCCAACCACGGCTCCGACCCCGGAGCCATGGAAACCCGCGCGCGCAGCGTCAGCGGCGGCTTCGTGCTGAGCGGCAGCAAGAACTGGATCACCAGTGCACCGATCGCCGAGCTGTTCGTGGTCTGGGCCAAGAATGACGAAGGCAAGATCCGCGGCTACCTGCTGGAGCGCGGCATGGCAGGCCTCTCGGCGCCGACGATCCGCGGCAAGATGGCGCTGCGCGCCTCGGTGACCGGCCAGATCGTGATGCAGGATGTGTTCGTGCCGGCCGCGTGCGAACTGCCCGGTGTGCAGGGATTGAAGGGGCCGTTCAGCTGCCTGGATTCGGCGCGCTTCGGCATCGCCTGGGGCGCTTTGGGCGCGGCCGAGGACTGCTGGTTCCGCGCCCGCCAGTACGTGCTCGACCGGCCGCAGTTCGGGCGCCCGCTGGCCGCCAATCAATTGATCCAGAAGAAGCTCGCCGACATGCAGACCGAGATCGCGCTCGGCTTGCAAGCCTGCCTGCGCTTCGGCCGCATGAAGGACGAGGGCGCGGCGCCGGTGGAGATCACGTCACTGCTCAAGCGAAACAGCTGCGGCAAGGCACTGGACATCGCACGTGCCGCGCGCGACATGCTCGGCGCCAACGGCATCAGCGACGAGTACGGCGTGATCCGGCACATGCTCAATCTCGAAGTGGTCAACACCTACGAGGGCACGCACGACGTGCACGCCCTGATCCTCGGCCGGGCACAGACCGGATTGCAGGCGTTCTCATGAGCAATTCCAGCGGACCGCTCTCGCATCTGCGCGTGCTCGACCTGAGTCGCGTGCTCGCCGGGCCGCTGGCCGGGCAGATCCTCGGCGACCTGGGCGCCGATGTGGTGAAGATCGAGCACCCCGAGCGCGGCGACGACACGCGCGGCTGGGGACCGCCCTACATGCCGGGCGAAGACGGCTTGCCCACCCGCGAAGCGGCCTACTTCATGAGCGCCAACCGCAACAAGCGCTCAGTGGCTGTCGATCTCGCCGAGCCCGAAGGCCAGCGGATCGTGCACGCCCTCGCGGCGCAGGCCGACGTGGTGATCGAGAACTTCAAGGCCGGCGGCCTCGCCCAATACGGGCTCGATCATCACACGCTGTGCGCCGCCAACCCGCGCTTGATCTACTGCTCGATCACCGGCTTCGGCCAGACCGGGCCCTACGCTCATCGCGCCGGCTACGACTTCCTGATCCAGGGCCTGGGCGGCCTGATGAGCCTGACCGGCCACGGCGATGGCCATCCCGGGGGCGGGCCGATGAAGGCCGGCGTGGCCCTGGTGGACGTGATGACCGGGCTGTACGCCGACATCGGCATCCTTGCGGCACTGGCGCATCGCGACCGCACCGGCTGCGGCCAGCACATCGATCTGTCGCTGCTGGACGTGCAGATCGCCGGCCTCGTGAACCAGGCGATGAACTACTTCGCCACCGGCGCCGCGCCAGGGCGGCTGGGCAATGCGCACCCGAGCATCGTGCCCTACCAGGACTTCCCCACCGCGGACGGCCACATGATTCTCGCGGTCGGCAACGACGGCCAGTTCGCGCGCCTGGCGCTGGCCTGCAGTCGCCCCGAATGGGCGCACGATGAACGCTTCGCCACCAACGCCCAGCGCGTGACCCACCGCGAGTTGCTGATCGGCCTGCTCAGTCAGGTCACGCGAGAGCGCACGACGACCGAGTGGGTCACGGCGTTCGAGCGCGCTGGCGTACCTTGCGGACCGATCAACACACTCGCCGGGGTATTCGCTGATCCGCATGTGGTCGCGCGCGAAACCGTCGTGCGCTTGCCGCATCCGGTGGTCGGGGTGGTGCCTTCGGTGCGCAGCCCCTTGCACTTTTCCGCAACCCCCGTCGACTACCGACACGCCCCGCCCACGCTCGGCCAGCACACGCTGGAAGTGCTGCGCGACTGGCTCGGCGTCGAGCCCAACAACCAATCCGGCAAGAACCCATGAGCGATTCCTTGAGCCCCGAGGCGCTGCAGCGCCTGTTTACCGAGGCGCGCAGCTTTTCCTCGTTCAGCGACCGCGCCGTGCCCGCCGCGCTGTTGCGCCAGGTCTTTGAGCTCGCCCGCATGGGGCCGACCGCGCAAAACTCGCAGCCGGCGCGCTTCGTGTTCGTGACCAGCGTCGAGGCCAGGGCACGGTTGCTGACAGCCGTGGTGCCCGGCAACGTGCCCAAGGTGCGGGCCGCGCCGGTGACCGCCATCGTCGCCATCGACACGCGCTTTCATGAGGAAATGCCCACGCTTTGGCACGACGCTGCGCTCCCCGCGCGGCTGGCAGCCAACCCGGCCCTGTCCGACGCGACCGCGCGACGCAACGGCACGCTGGTCGGTGCCTACCTGATGCTGGCCGCACGCGCGCTCGGGCTGGATTGCGGCCCGATGTCCGGCTTCGATGCGCAGAAGGTCGACACCGAGTTCTTTCCCGATGGCCGCTGGCGCAGCAACTTCCTGTGCAACATCGGCTACGGGGATCGCGGCGCCCTCAAGCCGCGCCAGCGACGCCTCGAATTCGACGAGGCCTGCCGCGTGATCTGAATCCGAATTCCAAAAGCCAAACCGAGACAAACATGGAGCACCCTTTGAACGATTCATTGCGCCGGCGCTGGCTGCGCGGCGCCCTCTGCATGGCGGCTGCCTTGCCGATGCTGCCACTGCACGCACAGACCAAACGCAAGCTCACGATCGGCGTCACTGCGGTCTCGGACTTCGGCCTGGCCTTCGTCGCCCAGGAACGCAAGCTGTTCGACAAGCAGGGCCTGGAGGCCACGCTGCAGCGGATCACGCTGACCTCCAACATTCCCGCCGGCCTGGTGTCGAATTCGATCCAGATCGGCGGCATCACGCCACCCGTGTTTCTGCAGGCCATCGACAGCGGCATCGACCTCGTCGGCATCGCATGCGGCGCCACCTACGTAAGCGCCAAGAAGACCATCGGTGTGGTCGCCAAGGCAGGCGGGCCGGTTGCCGTGGCGCAGGACCTCATCGGACGCAAGTTCGGCGTGCCCGGCTTGAACGGAAACCTGCATCTGCTGGTGCGCCGCTGGCTGCGACGCAGCGGCGTCGACGACAAGCGTGTCAGCTTCATCGAGGTTGCGCTGCCGAACCTGCCGCAGGTGCTGGCCGGCGGTTCGGTCGATGCCATCGTCCATGTCGAACCGTTCATCGCCCGCATGCTTCAGAGCGGCGGCAGTCAGCTTGTCGCGGGTTTCTCCGAGGGCTTGCCGGATGGCTGGGCCACCGTGGTCTACGCCGCCACGCGCGAATGGGCCATGGCCAACCTGCCGGCGGTCACTGGCTTTCGCGCGGCGCTGGCCGATGCGTTGCAGGCCACGCGCGACGACGAGGCCGGCGCGCGTGCCGACATCGGCAAGCACCTGAACCTGCCCGAGCCCGTGCAGCGGGCGATGCCGATGGCCAACTTCGACGTCGCCCTCAACCAGGCACAGCTGCGCTTCTGGAGCGACACGATGGGCGAGCAAGGCATGTTGAAGAAGCAGCCCTCGCTCGGGTCGGTGATCCTGGCCTGAGCGTCGAAACCGGGTTTCGTCCATTTCATCTGCGGCCGCACGCCCGTTGTCGGCCGCTTTCTGCAGGAGTTCAAGATGTTTGCGTTTCAATCCCTGGCATGCCGCGCTGCGTGTGCCCTGGTCGTTACCGCGTCGCTCATCGCTGCGACCCCCGCCATGGCCCAGGCCGACGCCCCCTCGGCTGGCACCGCCACGACGGTCGACGGCGCCACGGCGGGGCTGCCCACCACCAAGAAGGCGGCCGCAACCAAGGTCGACAACCCCTACGGCATCGACGCGCTGTGGGCGCAAAGCGATGGGGTGACCAAAGGCGTGCTGCTGATACTGGGCATCATGAGCATGGCCAGCTGGTACGTCATCGTCACCAAGCTGCTCGAGCAAAGCAAGATGGGCCGCCAGGCCCGCAAGGCCGAGCGCGAGTTCTGGTCCGCCGGCACGGTGCAGGCCGGGACCGAGAAACTCGCCGACGGCAGCCCCTTCCGCTTCATCGCCGACGCTGGTGTGCAAGCGACCCAGAAGCACGACGGGCTGCACGGCAAAGTCGACTTCAACGACTGGGTCGATCTGTCCATCCACCGCGCCACCGAGCGTGTGCAGCGGCGCCTGAGCAACGGCATGTCCTTGCTCGCGACCGTCGGCTCCACCAGTCCCTTCGTTGGCCTGTTCGGCACGGTCTGGGGCATCTACCACGCGCTCACCGCCATCGGCATCGCCGGCCAGGCTTCGATCGACAAGGTGGCCGGCCCGGTCGGTGAGTCGCTCATCATGACCGCGCTCGGCCTGGCCGTGGCCGTGCCGGCCGTGCTCGGCTACAACTGGCTGCTGCGCCGCAACAGCGCCGTGATGGACGACGTGCGCGACTTCAGCGGCGAGCTGCACTCGGTGCTGCTGTCCTCGGGCCAGCCGGCTTGAGGCGCAATCGCGCGAATCCACCATGGCGATGAACATGCCCGCCGCCGGGGGCGGCGAAGACCAGGTGGTCTCGGCCATCAACACCACCCCGCTGGTGGACGTGATGCTGGTGCTGCTGATCATCTTCCTGATCACGATCCCGGTCGTGAACTACTCGGTGCCGGTCGAGCTGCCCAAAGAGCGCAACGAGGTGCGCGAGAGCAAGCCTGAAGACATCGTGATCTCGGTCGACGGCAAGGGCGGCACCTACTGGTACGACGCACGCGTGGCCAGCACCGATGTGCTGATCGACAAGCTCAAGAAGGTTGCGGTCATGAACCCGCAGCCCGAAGTGCACATCCGCGGCGACTTCAAGAGCGACTACGAACCCGTGGGCCGGATCCTCTATGCCGCGCAGCGCGCGGGCATCGTCAAGATCGGCTTCATCACCGAACCGCCGGCGAGGAACTGACATGCGCAAGACCAGACAGCGGCGCCAGCCGACGCCCGCCGACGAGCCGATGATGGACATCAACACGACGCCGCTGATCGACGTGATGCTGGTGCTGCTGATCATGCTCATCATCACGATTCCGATCCAGCTGCACTCGGTGAACCTGAACATGCCCACCGGCAACCCACCGAAGAGCGAGCTCAAGCCCGAAGTGCTGCGCATCGACATCGATGCGCACAACGCCGTGCTATGGAATGGCGAGCGAATAGCTGACCGCGCGGAGATCGAACGGCGCATCGAGCAGGCCGCCGCGCAACTGGTGCAGCCGGAGGTGCACCTGCGACCCGACAAGAGCGCCAGGTACGAGATCGTGGCCGGGTTGCTGGCCTCGGCGCAGCGCCTGGGACTGACCAAGATCGGCATCGTCGGGTCGGAGCAGTTCGTGCAATGAGGGGTCCCTTTGTTCGTCGTGCGTTTTAGGACGGTAGCGACCCCTAGGTTTCATGCGGGTTTGCGGGGCACGACCCGCTGGAACCCGCATGGATGCTTGGCTTCCTGACTCCCCCTCGAACCAAACCGAGCCGTCCCGCACTCCGACCAGTTCGGCGGCGTCCCGGTCCCAGGTGCCTCCCGAGACCCGCTTTGCTCTGCTAATCATACTTATCCGATTTTGCTTGCTTGATTGCTGGCATTTTATCGTTTCATGTCGTAATCTTTGATCGTTATATAACGATCATGGAAGATCTGCCATGCCCCGTCCAGCCCTCGCCACCCCCTCGGAAGTGCGCTCCGCCGTCCTTGCCCTGCTGGTGGAGGCCGGCACTGCCGAATCGCCGTCGGCACAGTCCTTCCGCCGTGTCGTCTCGGTGCGCAAGGTGCGTGCTCGTCTGGGTGGCGGCAACCCGGCGACGATCGGGCACGCGATCAACGCGGTCGAGGCCGAGCTGGTGCGTCAGGGGCTCGACGCCGTGGCCACCCCCGAGCTGCCCGCCGACATCGCCGCGCTGATGACCCAGCTCTGGCAGGCCGCCATCGGCGTGCAGCTCGACGAGGTCGTGCGCCTCAAGACCGAAGCGCAGTCGGTCGCCGATGGGGCACGCGAGGCGCTGGCCGAGGCGCAGCTTCGCGCCGAGGTGCTCAAGCAGGAACTGGCTGAGCTGCGAGCCGCCATCAGCGATCGCGACAGCCGGCTCGCGCAGGCGCTCACCGACGGGGCTGCCTTGACCGAGCAACTCGCTGCCGTGCGCCGCGAGCTGCAGCTGGCACGTGAGCGCGAAGCGCAGTGGCAGGCCGAGCGAGCCGGCATCCAGCGCGCCCAGGTCGACGCGATCGCCGCGGCCCAGGAGCGCTACGAGGGCTTGTCGAAGCAGCTCATGCAGGAGACCGCCCAGCAGCGCCAAGCCGCGCAGGCCGAGGTCGCCCGCATGGCGAGCCAACAGAAGTTCGCCGACAAGCGCGAGGCGGGGCAGCAGGCACGGCTCGAGCAGCTCGAGGCCGATCTGGTCGAAGCGCGTGCCCAGCGCGAGCAGGCCGCCGGCGAGGTGTCGGCGCTGCGCTATGTGAACACCTCGATGCGCGCGCAGATCGACGAAATCATGCGCGCCGTGCCGGCGCCGAAAGCGAGTCCGGTGCCGGGCCTGGCGCGTAGCCGCAAGCGCCAAGCCAAGGCGAGCAAGACGCCCGCCGCAGCCCGCAATGCCAGCAAGTCCACCGCACCATGACCGACATCCTGACGTGCTGGGTTGATCACGGCGTGACGCCACCGCGGCGACTGCCCCTGGAGCCCGAGGGCATCGCCGCCTACCTGGCCGAGGCGCTCGGACATCCGGTGTACGCACGCTGGACCTGGAAGCGCCTGATCGACGTCCACGGCGCATTGCCGGACGCCCGGCGCGCCAAGCCCACCGTGTGTCGCTTGCTCATCGATGCGCCGGCAGTGGTCGAAGCCTGGCAACGCGGGCGGTTGCAGGTAACTACCGAGGAACAGTCCTCGAGCGTGGCGCAAGTCGTGATCGCGCTTCTCAAAACCCATCGTCGTCGCTTCAAAGCGTCGGCGGCGCGGAAGCCCCAAGTCTTGGTGGACGCACCTGCCATCGACGGATTGCCGGTCTCGCTGATCGGTTGGTTGCAGCGCGTCGGGCGATTCCACAACCCTCATCCGGACACCAACACGCTCGGCGCCGGCGACGACCATGCGGCTGTGGCGGCGTTCTTGCGCGAGCGCGCGACGCGTTCGCGGCACACATGGCGCGCGTACACCGCCGAGTTGCAGCGACTGGCGGACTGGTGCACGGTGCGCGGTCGTGGGCCGTTGTCTGACCTGACACGGCAGGATCTGTTGGAGTACCAGTCGTCGTTACGGGGATCGCCATCGGGGTCAGCACTGCCCGAAGGGAATGGCGCCGCCTTGGCGGCGTTGTCCGAGCGCTCGCAGTCGCGGGCACTTGCCGTGACCGCGAGCTTGTTCCGCTATTGGCACGACACCGGGTACTCATTGGGCAACCCGGCGGTCGGGCTGTGGGGCGGAGCCCGATCGCGCGCCGGCTTCACGCCCAAGCGTTTCGTGCCGGCCGCTCTGCTGCAGGCCTGTGACGCCTGGGTCGCGCGCAGCGTCGCCGCCGACGCGGACCTCGTTCGCTGGCGCCGCGCCGCGGTGTGGACGCTTTACCGCTACAGCGGTGCGCGCTTGGCCGAACTTGCATGGAATGCGGCGCCGAACCTGCCGCGGCTGGAGGTCGACGAGCACAAGGCCTGGCTGCTCACTGTGCTCGGCAAGGGTGAAAAGGAGCGCGCCATTCCTCTGCCGCATGTCTGTGACGCCGTACTGCAGGCGTATCGCCTCGCACGCGGCCTGCGGGCGCTGCCGAACTCGCTGGAGCAGGTGCCACCGATCCACGGCGAAAAGGGTGGCCACCTGGGCGCACGCGGCCTGTACGACGAGGTCAAGGCAGTGCTGCTGGCGGTGTCCGCCGAACTGGAATGCACTGACGCTGCAGGCGCCGCACTGTTACGTTCGGTGTCGCCGCATTGGTTGCGCCATGCCTACGCGCGCACGCTCGTGGTCGACAAGCGCGTGCCGCTGCCGGCCGCTCAGGCCTTGCTCGGGCACGCCTCCGTTCAGACCACGGCCGCCTACGCCAAGACGGACCTGTCGCAGTTGCGGGAGCTTGTGGAGGCGGGGTTCGCAATTCCTTGCAGCGCATCCGCAAGAACGGCGTGATCACCATGTGACCGGTTGTGGGGGCCGGCCCTGACTCCGCGCCAAACACGTTGGCCGTGCCGCTTGAGCAACCGGTTCTTCCAATCGTTGATTTCGCTGGGGGTGCACTTCGTGTAAATTTGGCAGTTCGCCAGGGGGCTTCTTACCCTGACAGCGTCTACAACTTGACTGGAGCGCATCAATGCTGAACGCTGAACACTTTGCGGCCACGAACAAGGCAAATCTTGAAGCCCTACTGGGCATTACTGCCAAGGCGGTCGAAGGCGTCGAGCAACTCACCGCACTCAATCTGCAGGTCATCAAGACCAGCCTCGGCGAAGCCGCCGAAGTTAGCTTGGCCGCGCTGTCGCTGAAAGATCCGCAGTCGCTGTTGGCGTGGCAAGCGACGGCCCTGCAGCCCGCCGCTGAAAAAGCCGCTGCCTATGGTCGTCAGGTATACGCCATCGTGGCATCTACCAAGGCCGAGATCGAGAAGGTCGCCACCGAACAAGCCGCAGCCATACAACACTCGTTCCTCGCCGCGATCGACGCTGCAAGCAAGCAGGCCCCCGAAGGCTCGGGCAGCGGCATCGCCCTGTTCAAGTCGGTGGTGGAGGCTGCGAGCAACGCGTTCGGCGGTATGCAAAGGGCCACTCGCCAAGCCTCTGATGCCGCCGCAGCCAACTACATCACGGTGACCGACTCAGTGGTGAAGGCGCCCGGCAAGGCCAAGCACGGCTGACGCCGTCACTCTCTACGCGTTCCCGCGCCAGGCAATCCTGGCCAGATCCGCAGTGTCAACGTGCGTGCGCGGGTCATACACCAACCGCGGGGCGCAACCGTGCCGGTCTCGAGTTCGTCTACATCGCGCCGGCCGACACCGAGTTCTTGATCGGTTGCGCGCAGAAACGCAGAAACGCGTTTGAGGAACTCGACACACGCGTGTACAGGAGTTCCCCCTGTCCTTGTCGAGTGCCGACTCAACGACTTGCGAGGGTCGCCCGGGTAGGTTTTCGGTCGGCGCCAACCCGCAATCGCTCAACGCGACGATTTGTCCCGGACCATTCGATCAAGGTTTCAAGCCTGCGGTCGATATCCGCTTACGACGTTCGACGAGCGTCGGAGACGGTATCTGCCCCGTCCGCGGCACCATGGCACCTTGGAGACCCACGATGAACAGACTGAAGATTTCCACCCGCATGGTCGTGCTGATCGGCGTGTTGTCGATGCTGCTGTTGGCCATTGGCAGCATCGGCTTGTTCGGCATCGGCCAATCCAACGCCGCGCTGCTGTCGGTGTACGAGCAGCGCACGGTGCCGATGGGGCAGGTGGCGGAGATTCAGGCGCGGCTGTTGCGCAACCGGCTGGCCATCGCCGTCTCGCTGGTCACCCCGACTCCCGAGGAGATCGCCAGGAACACCGCCGAGGGCGAGGCCAACATCGCCGCGATTACCAAGCTGTGGGACGCCTACATGGCCACCGCGTTGGCGCCGGAAGAGGAAAAGATCGCCAAGGTCTTCGCCGCGGACCGCAAGAAGTTCGTCGTCGACGGCCTGAAGCCGACCGTGGCTGCGCTGCGTGCGAACGACCTGAAAGAGGCACAGCGCCTGGTGGTGGATGCGGTGCGACCGCTGTACGTGCCGGTGGGCGACGGCATCAAGGCCTTGATGCAATTCCAGCTCGACGAAAGCAAGCGGGCCTACGACACAGCCATGGCGCGCTACACCATCATCCGCAACGTGTCGGTCGCGTCCATCGTCACGGGTTTGCTGTTCGCGGTGAGTTTCGGTTTCTTCCTGATTCGCGGGATCTCCCGCTCGCTCAATCATGCCGTGGAGGTCTCCAATGCCATCGCACAAGGCGACCTGACCCGGCCCATCCATGTCGAAGGCAAGGACGAAGTGGCCAAGCTGCTGCAGGCCCTGTCGGCGATGAAGGACAAGCTGGCCGAGGTCGTGTCCGGGGTTCGCGAAAACTCCGAAGGCGTGGCCACCGCATCAGCGCAAATTGCCCAGGGCAACAACGATTTGAGCCAGCGCACCGAAGAACAGGCCAGCGCGCTGGAAGAGACCGCCGCCTCGATGGAGCAACTCTCCAGCACCGTCAAACAGAATGCCGACAACGCGCGCCAGGCCAACCAGTTGGCGTTGAGCGCATCGACGGTGGCGGTAAGCGGCGGCGAAGTGGTGGGTCGGGTCGTCGACACGATGAAGGGCATCAACGACAGTTCCAAGAAGATCGTCGACATCATCAGCGTGATCGACAGCATCGCGTTCCAGACCAACATCCTCGCGCTGAACGCCGCGGTGGAGGCTGCGCGAGCGGGCGAACAGGGTCGCGGGTTCGCAGTAGTGGCATCCGAAGTGCGCAACCTCGCGCAGCGCAGCGCCGAAGCCGCCAAGGAAATCAAGAAGCTGATCGCGAACAGCGTCGAGCGGGTGGAGCAAGGCAGTGCTCTGGTCGATCAGGCGGGCACCACGATGCAGGAGGTGGTGGCGTCGATCCGCCGCGTGACCGACATCATGGGCGAGATCAGCGCGGCCAGCACCGAGCAGAGCGCAGGGGTGACGCAGGTGGGAGAGGCGGTGAGCCAGATGGACCAGGTCACACAACAGAACGCGGCGCTGGTGGAAGAGTCGGCCGCGGCCGCCGAAAGCCTGAAGGTTCAGGCCGAGCAGTTGGTCAGCGCGGTGGCCGTGTTCAAGCTCGCGCACGCCGCTCGAGCGAATGTACCGTCGGCGACGACACGGGTCTCGACGCCGTCGGCGCCGAGTTCGCAGGGGCTCGATCGGCGTGGACCGAATCGGGCGAAGAACGTCGCGCGGCCGGACTTCGCCGCCGCCAAGAAGCGCCCGGCAAGTGCGGTCGCCGCAACGGCGTCGACATTTGCTGCCGCGACCAGCGGCAAGACTGGCACCGACGATTGGGAATCGTTCTGACCAACGGCCTTCACCTTCGATCGCTCGCAACCGGGTCGCCCGGTAGCCAATGTCACGACAACTTTGATTCAGCCTGAGGTACCTTGCCATGGAACGTCGCACTGCCTTGACCTTCATCGCTGGCTTGACCATGGTGGGAGTGCCCGCCGTCGTTGCCCAAGTATCGAGCCTCAACGACGCTATCAACAAGGCCGGTCACCAACGCATGCTTT
>Ga0209515_10005143_pt1 | contig 17158 bp, 12 predicted proteins | sample Subgroupgradi54m_FD_187454 | JGI IMG/M metagenome (GOLD analysis project Ga0209515, IMG submission 187454) | Subsurface groundwater microbial communities from S. Glens Falls, New York, USA - GMW60B uncontaminated upgradient, 5.4 m (SPAdes)... ...
TATCTTCGCCGATTAAAATGTATCCGTCCTTTTTTAGCTCGGAAAAAGAATTCCTAATGGATTGTTTTTTATAAGACTTAAATGTAGGCAGGCCAAAAACATTTACCGAAATCCCCTTATATCGAGATTTGGGTTCGCATAAAAGTTCAAGAATTTTTTCGCTTAAATTCGTATTCTATATTATATAGCATAGTACTTAAATTTAGCCATGGCTATTATTAAAGTACTTGGAGATTTACGATAACAATAAAAGTAAGAAGCCGCCTATGGAAGCTCGGCTCCTCACAAGCGGCAATATCCACGCTTTCGACTATCGGGACCCTAGCTAGTATCAGAATGGCCACTCACTGTTCTTGGATGTAAAGATAAACATCCAGAAACTCCATCGATCGGATGTGTTCGTAGATCGTAATCCGTCGAGGTTTTTCTCCCTCAACTCGGTCCCTTGTCACGTATCTCTTGATATCACCAGGAAGGCTGTGATCAATATATATGAACACCTGACCTTCCGGCAAGTCGATCGTAGCCGGGTTCGATGCCCTTTCGGCAGCCAGCATTCGACTATCTGGGTTTTGACCCCAGTGGCGAGCACTTAGCTGAAGATCGACAAGCCCAATTCCGATACCAATCCCAATGACAACGGAACCAACCAGAATCGCGGACCCAAGAAAAAGATTTCGTACCATCAGACACCTCCAAAAACATTATATTATACAAAGCTCAGTTATCAAAATGAAACTATTCAATAAGCGGAGTCAGCGCTGGCAGTTCTTTACCCGCTAAAAATTCCAAGGTCGCCCCGGCGGCTAAGCTCACATGAGAATAACCGCTTAAGTCTCCGCATTTGCGAGCGGCAGAGATAGTGTCCCCTCCAGCGATAGTAGTTTCACCTTCTGTATTTTGAAGGGCATCAAACACTGCTTTTGAGCCAGCTAAAAATCTTTTATCTTCAAACTTCCCCATCGGACCGGCTAGAAAAATTGTGCCCGATTTTTTGATGATATCTGAAAAAGTTTCTTGGGTTTTTGGACCGATATCGAGCGCCATCCACCCCTCCGGGACTGCCTCGGCAGAAATATCAATAACTCGAATAGAAACACCATCAGAAATGACAACATCAGGAGGACATATAATTTTATCTTTATACTTTTCTAATATTTCTCTCGCATAGACAACCCAATCTTTTTTCTCGCGTCTCTTCTCATCCACAAAAACATCTTCAATAAAAGAAGAGCCGAGCTCTCTCTCTTGCGCTTTCAGAAATACATTCGCCACGGCACCACCAATTAAAACTTTGTCTGCTATTTTTAATAAATTATTAACTGCGTCCACTTTATCGGAAATTTTCGCCCCGCCAATGATTACAGTAAAGGGTCTCTCTGGATTTACTAAAAGATTAGTTAACATTTCCACTTCCTGCTGTAAATAAAAACCAGCTACGGCTGGCAAATGTCGCTCGATGCCAGTGGTAGAAGCATGCTCTCGATGCGCTTGGGGGAAACCATCAAACACGATTATATCCTTGCCAGCACAGAGTTTTTTGGCAAATTCATCATCATCCGTCATTTCTTCACTGTGAAATCTGGCATTTTCAAGCATCAAAATATCTTCAGGCTGCATTTTTGAAATCTTCTCCTCTACTTCCGGACCAATGCAGTCATCTACTTTCGAAACTGGATGAAAAAGAAGTTCGGAGAGTTTTTTCGCATGCGGTGTAGTACGAAGTTGCTCCACCACCTTCCCATCCGGACGCCCGACGTATGTGAGAATAACAATTTTACAATTTTCTTTTAGAAGATACTCTAAAGTTGGAAGTGTTGCTTTGATACGCATATCGTCCACAAGTTCTAAGACGCCATTTACTTCTTTCACATCAACATCATAGGGGGCGCGATAAAGAATGGTTTTTCCTTTTAGGTCTACGCTTTCCAGAGTTTTGAGTTTCATATGTTTATAGAAAATCTGGCAAAATAAGTTTTTTGAATGGTCTGGCTGGGGGAGGGACCCGGAGAACCGAGGACCTGAAAAAAATTTATTTTACCAGATTTTCTGCTATCTTTATAATCTCCACAAACTTCTTGGCATCTAAACTCGCCCGACCGACGAGCAACCCATCAACACCTCCACTCGAGAGAAAATCTTTTGCGTCTTTTTCATTCGCCGAACCGCCGTAAATAACTCTGACTTTTTGAGATTCCGAACCAAATTTATCAAAAAGAATCTTGCGAATAAAAATGGCCATCTCTTGGCAGTCCGTTGAAGTAGCATCTCGGCGATTGATTGTGCTAGAAATCGCCCAGACTGGTTCGTAAGCGATGATAACTTTTGAAATTGAATTTTTTGAAACTCCGTTTAAGCATTCGTGAAGTTGTATTTTGACCAGATTAAAATAACTATGACTATCATCTCGCACACTTTCTCCCACGCAGAGTATCGGCCGAAGACCGGATGAAAATGCTGCTTTGACTTTTTTATTTACATCAATATTGCTCTCCCCGAGAGCTCGCCTCTCTGAATGTCCTAAAATCACATATTTTACGCCTATGTCATAAAGCATTTCCCCGGAAATTTCTCCTGTAAAAGCTCCCGCATCGGCCCAAAAAGCATCTTGCGCGCCGAGTGATATTTTTTTAGAGAACTTTTTCAGTCTTTCCAGATATATAAATGGTGGACAAATCACAACTTCTGTTTTTTTAACATTAGAAATGGATTTAGCTATAGAATCAAACAACTTTCCAGCGTCTTTGAGAGACGCAGGATTCATTTTCCAATTGGCGACGATTATTGCTCTCTTTATCATGTAGCAAATTATATCATAATGCGTTAAAATATAGATAATGAATTCGCATTCTCATAGAAACGGTTTTACTCTAATTGAAACATTAATCGGTAGCGCAATTTTTATTGTTATAGCCTTCTCTACCTATAAAGCTTTTGCCGTATTGATGGATGCTGTTTCTATTTCAGCGGCAAAACTAGCAGCCACAACGCTTGCGAATGAAAAATTTGAAATAATACGCAATATGCCTTATACGGATGTGGGCATCGTGGGAGGACTTCCACTGGGAAAAATTCAAAGGACTGAAACAATCTTGCGAGACAACTATTCTTTCACAATACAAACAACAATCCGAAGTATGGATGATCCTTTTGACGGCACAATAGGAGGCAATCCGGGGGACTCTTCGCCAGCAGACTATAAATTGGCGGATCTAGATATAACCTGTTCAAATTGCAAGAAACTTGCTCCATTAAAATTCACTACCTTGGTCGCTCCACGCTCGCTCGAAACTGCATCCAACAACGGCGCGCTTTTTGTCCAAGTTTTCGACGCTAGTGGCATTCCTGTTCCAAATGCATCGGTTCATATAGTAAATACACAGACAAACCCAGACACTATCATAGATGAAACAACCGACAACACCGGATGGGTAAAGATAGTGGACGCTCCGCCCGGAGTCAATGCTTACAACATTACCAGCACAAAATCTGGATTTTCACAAGATGGAACTTATCCCTTAGGTGGAGTAGCCGGAGCAAATCCAATTAAACCAGACTCTACGGTTGTCTTGCAACAAGTTACTGCCGTAAGCTTCGCTATAGATAAAGTAAGTAGTATCAACCTCAAAACCAGAGACCAGATGTGTGTTAATGTGCCAGCTGTTTCATATTCTTTGACAGGAGCAAAATTAATTGGAACTAATCCTAATGTTATAAAAAACTCATATTCCGGTGTGACGGATTCTAGCGGAAATAAATTATTAAGTAATTTAGAGTGGGACACTTATAATTTAGGAAGCAATGATGCAACTTATGACATCGGAGGTACTAATTCATCTTTCGATATAACCCTGAACCCCAATGAAGAAAAGAATATCTCGTGGCTAGTTATGCCGAAAAGCGCCAAAGCGCTATTAGTCACAGTCCAGGACCAAAGTGGGCAACCAATCAACGATGCTTCTGTTTTATTAACGAAAAGTGGATTTAATCAAGTCAAATGGAGTGGCCGAAGAGACGCAACCCATACTAATTGGGCAAATTCGTTAAATACAACTTCTAAAACTGCTAACTTGGAAACCGACTCTCCGACAGGCCAGATTACTCTTAAATTAAATAGTGGGAAATATGCCACTTCCAGTGAAGAACTAGTATCTTCGACTATTGATTTTGGAACTTCCAATACAACTTTTCAGCGTCTAAAAATAAATTCTTTTATGCCCCCCACACTAACTTATAGTGGACCTATTTCTGGCACACACGATTTAAGCTCCGGACCTTTGACTTTGATAGTACCTGGCAATTACATAATTACTATAAATATAAATTATAGTGCCAACATTAAGGGCATAGCTGGTGGCGGTGCTGGTGGTAAAGGTCGTCAGGGGCTTTCGGATGGTAACGGCGGTGGCGGTGGCGGTGGCGGTGCTTCAAATGTTAATGGTGTGGAGATGACGCTTGAATCAGGTACTACCTATACCGCGAAAGTCGGGATCGGGGGCACCAGTAGTGGCTGTTCTAATGCAGGATGCCCTGGCGGTACAACAGAATTTCGTGTTGGCGGTAACACGATTTATTTGCAGTTGACTGGTGGTGCTGGAGGTTCTGAAGGTACTGGAAATGTAGGTGCGTGGACCTCTGGCGGTGGTGGAGGCAGTGCAGTGGTTGGTGCGAGTGGCGAAAATGGTGGTAGCGGTGGATCGGGCGCACCACGTCAAGTGACTGGTGGCAGCGGTAGTAGTGGTGGAGGGGGCGGGGGTGGAGGGGGCGGGGGGGTTGGCGACAACAGTCCGTGCAACATCGTTAGTGGAAATGGCGGAAATGGCGGAAGTAGTGGTGAGCAGAGTGGAGGCAATGGTGGTGCAGGTAGTCAATGTTGGTCCCCATCTGGTAGTGGAGCATCAACTTCGGGTGTTGGCGGAAGCGGAGGTACAGGTCTTGGTTCCGGTGGCGGAAGCGGAGGTGGAGGTGGAAAATTGTTTAGCGAAGAATACTACGGCGGAGGTGGTGGTGCAGGTGGTGGTGGCACCAGCGCAGGTGGCAACGGCGGTGCTGGTAAACAAGGAGTATTGGTCATTCAACCACCGCCTGCACCGTCGCCCAACATAAACACAGACATTATTCGAAAATTCCAAATTGCAACGAATAACGACAACAGCACTTGGAATTTTATTGGTCCGGATGGAACAGCTAATACTTATTATAGTGGTGACACAAATGTTCTCTTTAGCGGCCATAGCGGCAATCGCTATCTCCGGTATAAAGTTTTTATGCAAACTCTAAATGAAAACTACACTCCGAAAGTTGACGACATCAGTATCGAATTTAGTTCAGATTGTACCCCGGGAGGACAAGCTTACTTTTCAGGTCTTCTAAGTGGCACTTACACGCTCACTGTTTCCAAAACAGGCTATCAAACTTCTGTTAACTCTATTAATATGTCCCCCTCTTGGCAAAACAAAACAATAACACTTACTCCCTAAAATGAAAAATTCTTTAAAAAATAAAAAAAGTGGATTTACCCGCACACCAAAATTTGGTGTGACCCCGAAGGGGGGCGGGTTTACCTTAGTAGAAACACTTTTTGGAATAGCGATTTTTACGTTGATTGTCGGGGCATTGACTCTGTTTTCCAAAAATGTCTGGGTTTACAATTCTTTTGTTACTGGAGGGCTGGCGGATGTAGATGCAGCGAGAGTTGTTTTAAAAACCTTAACCTCTGAAATACGCACTGCTTCCGGAGCCGACACTGGAGCATATGTTATAAATGTAGCGACGGCCTCCTCTTTGACTTTTTATTCTGATATAGACAATGATGGACTAAAAGAAAGAATAAGATATTTCTTGTCAGGGACTTCCCTTCTAAAAGGAGTAATCAAGCCAACCGGAAGCCCGCTAACTTATAACGTTGCAAACGAAAAAATTTCAACCCTAGTAGATAAATTGGCTAATTCCATATTATTTGAGTATTACGATAAAAATTACGACGGAACCACCGCGCCGTTGTCTTCTCCTCCCAACATACCGGATATTCGCCTCATAAAAGTGACCATCATACTAGACAAAGACCCAAATCGCTCCCCTGTGCCGATGACCTTTTCTACCCAAGTCTCAATAAGAAATTTAAAGGATAATTTATGATCCCAGTTCAAAAAACAAAGAAAGAAAAAGGTATGATTATCGTTCAAACGATGGTCTTTGCCGCAGTTTCAGTAATGATTATCAGTGCTCTTGCAAGCTACGCAGCTACAGTTGTAAAAGCCGGAAGAGTGGCCTTTAATCGCGAACAAGCTTTTCAATCATCTGAAGCCGGCATAGATTATTATCGCTGGCACTTGGCGCATGCGCCGGCAGATTACAAAGACGGCACGGGAGTAGCAGGGCCGTATGTCCACTCTTTAAAAGATAAAAATGGCAACACCGTCGGGCAATTCTCTCTAGACATTACCGCTCCACCCTTAGGCTCAACTAAAGTGAAAATAAAATCTACCGGTTCTTCATCTCTAGACTCTACATACTTGAGAAAAATAGAGAGCCAAGTGGCCAAGCCATCTATCGCAAAATATTCGGTGGCCGGAAATAATGCTATGCGTTTCGGCGCGGGCACGGAAATTTTTGGACCAGTCCACGTCAATGGCGGAATTCGCTTCGATGGCTTGGCACATAATATTGTCACTAGCGGAGCGACAACTTATACCGATACCGATAGTGATGCTTGCACCACTACTAATTCTTATGGCGTGCATACTTGCTTATCCCCCGCTGACCCAACCTCTCCTACAGCTCTACCCTCGCGCCCGGATGTCTTTGAGGCCGGACGCTTAATAAGTCAACCAACGATTGATTTCTCCGGTTTTACCACCGACTTGGCTATTTTAAAAGCAAATGCAATATCAGAAGGATTTTACAGGGACGTAGCCGGAAGCGGATTTGTGGGATATCATATTGTTTTAAAAACAAACGACACTTTTGATTTGTATAAAATAAATACTTGGGCAGGTTTAGGGAGTTGTTCGGGGACGGCTTCCTGGAGCGTCGGAACACAAACTCTGCAGGGCAATTATAGTTTTCCTCTAAACGGAATAATTTTCATCGAAGACAACATTGTGGTTGACGGACAAATAAATGGAGCGCGGCTCACCATCACTGCGGCGGATTTAATAAGTCCAATTGTTAATAAAAATATAATAATAAACAATGATATTTTATATACTTTCTATGATGGAACCGATGTTCTGGGAATGATCGGGCAAGCTGGAGTGATGGTTGGAATGATAAGTGAAGACAACCTAAAAATAGATGCTGCCTTGATCGCGCAAAACGATAGAGTGGGAAGATTTTATTACAGTGGAGGAAGTTGCGCCTATAAAAATCGCACTATTATTTCTCTTTATGGAATGATCGCGTCTTATGTTAGATATGGATTCGCCTATACTGACGGCACGGGCTACGCCACTCGAAGTTTGACTTACGATGCGAATTTGCTTTATGCCCCACCGCCTAATTTTCCGCTGACATCCAGCCAATATCAAATACTTTCTTGGCAAGAAGTAAACTAATTTATACTGCCCAAAACTGAGTAAAGCGGTGAAATCATCGAAATAGCAAAAAATCCAACCCCCGCTCCAATCACAATCATCAAGAGAGGTTCAATAATGGTGGAAAGATTTTTAGTTTTATTTTCAACTTCTTCTTCATAAAACATGGCAATCTGGAGTAGCATATCGGACAGTTTGCCAGTTTCTTCTCCGACCTGTATCATCTCCGACATCATTATGGGATAAAGATTGTTGTTGGCTTCAAACACTTCCGAAAATGGAGCGCCTTTTTCTACCGCAGTTTTCGCTTGCTCTAAAACTTTTTTATAATAAACATTTTGTACCACATCTTCGGTAATTTCAACCGCTCTCATAATAGAAACTCCGCTCGAGAGAAGTGAAGACATAGTACGGGCAGTCCGGGCAGTATTTAATTCTTTTGCCAAATTGCCAATAACCGGAACCCTGACAACAATAAAATCGATGTATTTAACCATAAATTGAGCTCGGAAAAGTGAAAACAGGCCGAAAGTGGCAGTTATAATAATTAGAAAAGTTACTATTAAATTATTCGAGAAAAAATTACCAAGAAAAATAATAATACGGGTGGAAGTGGGAAGGACTACTCCAAGTTCTTTAAAGGTGCTGGCAAGGGTTGGCACCACAAAAGCAAACATTAAAACACCAATCACCACCATGGCGGAGAGAATAACTCCGGGATAAATCAGCGCACCTTTTATTTTTTGGGTTAAAGAGTGCGCTTTTTCCAGATTCATTCCGACTTCCGAAAGCGCGCCAGAGAGGTTGCCGGACTCCTCGCCTGCTTTGGTCATTGATACAAAAAGTTTTGAAAAAACATCTGGGAATTTTGAAAGTCCCGAGGATAAAGTCTCGCCCGAATTTATATCGTTAGAAACAGAAGTTAAAACTTTACTAAGTTTGGAATTTTTTGTCTGTTTTTTTAAAACCGACAGAGCTCTAGAGAGCGCCAGCCCTGCTTTCAGCATGCCACTTAGATTTTTGGTTAAAATAATCTGTTCCGCAACACTAATTTTTCCGAACATACTTGTTAGTGCGGACAGCTTGTCGGTCAAACTTCCGCCTTTCTCAGTAATCGATATTGGGATAAGTCCACGACTGCGCAGGTCACGCGCGAGGCTGAGACGTTCCGGAGCTTCCAACACGCCTTCTGTTATTTCCCCAGTCTTTGATTTTGCTCTATATGAGAAAAGCATGGATAGTTTTTAAGGAGCGAAGCGACTATTAAAACAGACACCCTGTTAAATATCATGTGAAATATCTGTTCTTGCTTATTATTTAATAATTTTTTCATAATCTTTATTTTTCCTGATGTTATGTCTATTTTCTTCACATGATAAATTTTACTTTGTAAAATTTATTTAACAGGGTAAGGAAAATTATATTCGCTCTGCTCATTAATTTTCACTTATTCGGAAACAACTCGAAAGACTTCTTCTAAAGTAGTCACGCCCAAAACTGCTTGAAAAACTCCATCTTCCAGCATGGTCGTCATTCCTTCTTTTTTCGCTTGGATTTCCATCTCATCCTGCGAGCTTCCTTTGATAATCATTTCCTTGATAGTCCCTGTGACCTTTAACACTTCATGCATACCGATACGCCCAGAATATCCGTCTTCAAATTCACTGACTGGTTTTGCTTTATAGAAAGGTATCTTCTCCCAAGTATCTTTAGCGCCGATGATTTTTTCCTCCTGTAGTGATGCAAGCACCCGCTCCAAGTCAACAATCTTGGCCAAGTTTTTTATTTCAGTCGGAGATAAGAAATATTTTTCTTTGTTCGGGGTAAGCTTACGAATCAACCTCTGGGCAATTATTGTTTTGACGGTTGCCGTGATTAAAAATGGCTCCACTCCCATATCTATCATCCTCGGAACTGCGCCGGAAGCCGAATTCGTATGAATAGTGGAGAGCACTAAGTGCCCGGTGAGCGAAGCATTTATCGCTAGCCCCGCTGTCTCACTATCTCTGATTTCCCCGACCATTACGATGTCCGGATCTTGACGCAGAAGTGAACGAAGACCGTTCGCAAAAGTAAGCCCGATTTCTGGTTTCACCTGTGTCTGATTGACTCTTGGCATTTGATACTCGATCGGATCTTCGACGGTGGAAATATTTACTTCTGGCTTATTCAACATTTCGAGCATAGTATAGAGGGTCGTAGTTTTTCCACTGCCGGTTGGCCCCGTGGCTAATATCATTCCCGTCTTTTGTTTTAGTGAATTGTGTATTCGCTCTAATCCCTCACCATGGAAACCAAGCGTTTCCAGAGAAAATCCATGCGCATTCTCTTTTAAGATTCTGATAACCGTTTTCTCTCCAAAAAAAGTCGGCAAGGTGGAAACACGAAAAGAAATCTTTTCTCCATCCTGTTCTTTTTTAAATCTGCCGTCTTGGGGCAATCTTTTCTCGTCCAGTTTTAAATTTGCTAGCACCTTAATACGAGCGGTTATGCCTCCGGCAGCATTTTTATCTAGGACCATAGCGTCGTGCAACAATCCGTCTATTCGATACCGCACCGTGAGTTCACCCTCCCCGGGTTCAATGTGAATATCGGACGCATTTTGTAGAATTGCGTGAAAAATCAAAGAGTCAACTATTTTCACCACAGGCAAGTCCTCGGCCATTTGTTTTAGCTCGACTTCGGTTTTTTCTGCAGACTTTTCGGGAGAAACTCCATCCTCTTTATCTTCCGAAGCCCTTAGGTTGGTAGATTCTTCTTGGATAATATTTTGAAACTCAGCCTTGAGGCTTTTCCTATATTGCACCAGCACGGACCTGATCGAAGAAGTGTCGGTGAGTCTGGGTAAAATTTTTAGCCCGGAACGTTTTTTGATAAAATCAATAACCGGCAGATCATCAACATCCAACATCGCCACCTCCAGACTATCTTCGCTTTTTTTATAAGCAATAATATTATAATTTCGCGCAATCGGTTCCGGAATCAGGGAAAGTACAGAGAAATCAATCTTTTGCTCCGTTAAACTAATAAACGGTATCCCTAAAACAAAAGCTTCCATCCGCTTCAAATCCGTTTCCGATATTTTCCCACCAGAAAGTAAGATATTTCCAATTTTTTGTTTTTTTGTGAGAGCTAGCTTTGCCGCAGAGTCAAGGTCCGGACGGGTCACAAGTCCTGACTCCAAAATAAATTTCTTTAATTGTTCTTCGTCAATCTGCATACTCAAACATTCTACCACTTATTGTGATTTTAATTAACCATGAGATTTCTAACAAGATTAATTTTCTATAAAGAACGGTCTTCTTTTGACCTTGACTGTCACAGAACCTTGTGAGTTTAGTGGGTCATTGCCTGTGACTGTGTAGGTAGTCGTTGAAGCTGGACTCAATGTCACACTGCCAGATGTCGCACCACCGGTATCAAAATTTGTGCCTACACAAGAGGTGGCACTTGAACAAATCCAAGTAATGGTTACTGGATCGCCTGAGTAGATTAAGGTATAGCTCGCGTTAATGATTACATTATTGCAGGCTTGAGTGTTGCAAGATTGAGTTTGAGGAGAAGATCCTGGACAATTGGCTCCGCCGTTGGCAGGTGTTGGATTAGTGCAAGTTCCGCTTCTGGTTTGAGTGCCACCTCCGCAAGTCGCGCTACAAGTGCTCCAAGGACCCCAAGACCAGCCACCGTCGATAGGTGCTCCTATGACTTTTACAAAGACACTATCAGTATCGGAAATAACAGTGGCAAAAGCATAATTGATAAAAAATGAGATAAGTTTGTCTATCTTTTTCATACTTACTAAAATATCTTGTTGACAACTAGCTGAATATTGGTATACCCCAGGAGTTGTGGGAGTAGTAAAGGGGAAACCGGTTGTTTCCCATTGATTAGAGTCGCCAAAAGAAATAGGAACCGACGATTGGATCCAACCAGAACTTCCGTTAAATGTACGGCAGGTGCGTGAAGAATCTCCATTACTTGTCCATGTAAAATATATCCTACTTCCTGGATCTACCGCAAGTGCAGTCCCAGATGTGTTATGGTCTTGTCCGTTCACCCGCAAATCCATAATTAAAGTGGAATTATCCACACACTTGATCCCATCCCAAACAGTGCCTGATACACAATCAGAAGTGATAGCTCCTCCTACTCCTGATTTTTGATCTAAAAGAATAGCATTATTGTAAAGATAGAAATTTCTACCTTGATGAACACCTCCATTAAAGTAAGGAATAACGAAAGGTGTAGGACTAGTACTGTTGTTTCCAGTGGCGACAGAAAAACCAGAAGAAACAGCCCCGGTGTTAGAAGTGTCACTGGTAACAGCTGATGTGGCTACGGGGTTTATCGTTGTCCAAGAGAAATTAATATTACAACTACTTTCATCTTTTTTGATATCACAAGAAGAAGAGACGGGGATGAGGGTGCCAGTCATAGGTGAAACATTCTTCATACCAAAGCTGAAATAAGTTTCTCCTCCGGTTGCTGTAAAGGTATTGGATTGGGTGGTGACATTATATTGAGCACCAGTAGTTTTGGTCCAGCCTGACGGAATAGCATGAGTAGTGATGTATTGTGAACCGTTAACTAAGTTGCTAAGAGTATATAATCCAGAAGTGAGAGTGGTGGTGGAAGATATAAAAGAGCCGTTAGAACTAAGAAGATTGACTGTTTCTCCAGAAACTATAGGTTCACCTGCATCGATAATCCCATCTCCATCTAGATCGTTCCATACATAACCATCCGTAAAACCAGTAGTGTTTGATGCGCATCTACTTGTAGTGGTATTCCATACAGTGCCTGATGCGCAGACGGTATCAACTTTTGCTTCAGCTAGTTTGACGGCATTGTTATAAAGGAAAAAATACACACCCGAAGCATTGTATGGAACATTGAAAGATTGAGAATTATTATTCCCGTTGACTGGGCTCGGAGTTCCGGTAGGGCTAGTAACAGCCGAAGTTCCGACAGGGCTAGTTGTAGTCCAAGTTAAAGTTTTACTGCAACTATCTTGTCCTGCTGTGATAGTACAAGAGGAAATTGCGGGGGTGAGAGTACCGCAGGAAATAGGATAACGAATAATTACGATTCCAGAGCCACCACTACCACCATTAACACCACTTCCTGACCCACCAGTACCACCTCCGCCGCCACCACCCAATCCGTTGGCGCCATTAGCTCCAGTATAATTACCACCAGCTCCGCCACCGCCTGCACCACCAGAACCTTGATTTCCCAAAGATCCACCGCCACCGCCACCGCCACCAGCATAAGTTATTGAGGATCCAGAAATCGATGATGCAAGGCCATTACCTCCATTTCCACCAACCCATGCGGAAGGAGCATTGCCTCCAGCGGTGGATTTACCACCACCACCACCACCTTCACGCTCTACAGAATTACCACCTCTATTACCCTGTCCTGAAGCACCACTACCACCAACACCGGCTCGTGAGCCACCTCCACCAGATCCACCTGTTCTACCAGGATTAAGTGACCCTCCTTGAGCATTAGCTCCACCACCACCACCAAGACCGGTAGCATAAGAACCAAAAAGTGAACCATTGCCATCAGTATCCGCCCCACCACCAGAACCTACGGTTACTGCTATGTTACCAGAAGAAACATTAACAGAACTAGCGACCATTCCCCCTGCTCCGCCGCCGCCGCCGCCAGAATTACCATTATCGCCTTTACCACCGCCGCCGCCGCCGCCGACTACCAGATACTCGACTGAATTAACTCCAGTTGCAGGAACAACAAATGTTCCATTAGATGTAAATGTATGAACTCGATAATTAGTACTGCCTACCGCTATGTCAGTTACAGTTCCACCTGATGCATAAACATTAGGAGCGGAACAAGCAGGTGGAGGTGGAGGTGGAGGTGGAGGTGGAGGTGGAGGTGGAGGTGGAGAAGAGCAGAAAATTCCAAAGCTATAAACAAAATCAGGACCTACGTTGAACCCGACACCGTCATCCGTCGTGCGAACGCATCCGCTTGGTACCGAATGGACTAGTCTATATGATCCGGAAGCAATACTAGAAAATCTAAAAAAGCCATTTGAGTCAGTCACTGTGGTACTAATGGGTTGATTTAAACTAGTCAGTAACTGCACTGTTTCGTTAGGCATACCCGGTTCGCCAGGATCTTTTACTCCACCACAACAAGTGGAGGTATTTAGGTCACGATAAACGTATCCACGTGCTTCAAATGAACCCGGAGGAGGTGGAGGAGGTGGAGGAGGTGGAGGAGGTGGAGGAGGTGGAGGAGGGGGAGGAGGTGGAGGAGGTGGAGGAGGTGGAGGAGGTGGAGGAGGTGGAGGAGGGGGCGGTGGATTGCCCGGCTTTAAGTTGAAAGTCGCGCTTGCTGATAAATCACTTACCATGTAACCGCTACATTGAGTATTTCCACCAAGAATCGCGCAATTCCCTCCCCAGGTTACGAAATCGGAGTTACTATTGGCCGAAGCATTCAATGTGACGAAGGTATTAGCGGGAATATTATAAGTACAAGTGGAACTACAACTCGCAGACGCCTCGCCAGCTGTACCATTTATAGTTCCAGAACCTGTACCGTTTACACTTAAGGTAAGAGTATATGAACCTGGAGGTGGAGGTGGAGGTGGAGGTGGAGGTGGAGGTGGAGGTGGAGGTGGAGGTGGAGGTGGAGGATTACCAGAGCCAGTATTTACTGTAACTGTTGCGCTAGCGAGAGTACTGCCAGCTGTATCATTCCTTAATGAATATGTATACGTTCCAGCAGCTAAACCAGTATCAGTTTGCGTACCGCTTGGGCAATTAGGTTGAAGGCTCCCCCTCCAGGAAGATCCGTTTTTATAGATACTACATGAACTAACATTTTGAGTATTATAATCGACTATAACATTACATGGCGCATTACAAGAACTGATATTGGTTCGGATAGTACCTGAAGAAGGGGGTGGGGGATTACATGCCCCATTAATCCAACTAGTTCCTGATGTGCAAACTGTGTCGACTTTTGCTTCAGCAAGTTTTACAGCATTATTGTAAAGAAAAAACCACACACCTCCTGTATTGTATGGAGCGGTAAATGTTTGAGAACCAGAATTTCCATTGACCGGACTTGGGGTTCCGGTGGCGCTGGTCACAGCCGAAGTGCCGACAGGATTTGTGGTATCCCAAGTTAGAGTTTGAGTGGTACAACTATTTGCCCCGGAAGTAATAGTGCAAGAAGAATTTGACGGAGTAAGCGTGCCAGACATTGTTCTGGAGACAGTAACATCATACGAGGCTGTGCAAGAATCATTTTGGGTTCCGTAAGTTACTTCAGCAGAGAAGTTGACTGTATATGTACCAGGTGCTGGATAGGGGTGAGTTTGCCGATTAGTAGTAGTATTGGAAGTTGTTAAAAAATTATTATATGTTGTATCACCCCAAGTGATATTCCAAGCTATAGCCGTATTAGGTGGAGCTGAACTCCATAGAAAGTCCATCGTGACGGTAAGATTATTTTGACTAACAAGGTTGATCCCGCAGCTAAGTGCTTTCGCACTTCTCACAGGAAGGAAAAGATTAAGAAAAAGAAGGAAAATAAAAAACGCCCAACTGATTTTTTTTATTTTCTCTTTCATATATAAAAATAAATTATAATGATAATTATACTATGAAATAAAGAACGTTGTCTGTGGATAACTATATATAGGTAGAGCGGGCCGGGTTTTCGTTGTCAACGAAAATCCGGCCCTTGATCTTGGAGTTATTTTGAGGGTGGGACCATTACGTCCCCTATCCTCGTGCCCGCTTCACCGGGCATGACCACGAACTCCATCGTGACCATGCCTGGGCCTGTCCCCGACGGGACGAGCAACCCCATCTGGTACGACCAAAAAGTACCAGATGAAGACGAATGGAGCGGGATGACGACCGTGCCCCCCCGAACCCCCCTCACCCCCCACCCCGAACAGCCGGGCAGGGAGCAAGTGATTTCCGCGAAAGAAGCGTTTATTACGCCCCCTTCAGGAACTGAGGGAGTCGTTATTTGCCCTTCTTTGAACAAACCAGGGACAGTCACACCTACGGCGCCAGACGGCGCGGTGGGAGACCCGGAGCAAGCGCTGGCGAGCATCGCCAGCGCCACGACGAACGACGACGCGGCGTGGCGAGTCATGGTTGCCTTTCTGCCCCTCCTCGAGCTTTCTTGTTCGAGGAGGGGCAACTAACGAAGATCTGACGAGTCCCTTCGCCAGCATTATACCACAAAATATGCCTAAAAATCAACATTTATGGTCTAATGTTGATAACCCCGAACCAGAGCAAGCCAGGGTACAGAGCAGGCTCTAATAATTAAAAACTTTTTACTAAAACAACCTTATAAAATAACCCTAAAACCCTTTTCCTTAAATGTCAAAGGGGCTCTTTGACATTTTTTCTTGTCCTCGAAGTTATCCACAGTTATCCACAGATGGACTTGACGAGTAAAATTTAATCTAAATATTTTCTTTACCCACTTGCATTAAAATAAATGTCGTGATAGTGTCTTCTTGTATGAGTCCTGTCACAACGGGGCTTTTTTATTAAATTAACGAACGAAGTGAGTATAGTTTAAAAACCCTGTTAAATGATTTCAAATTCAAAAATCTTTTATTACATCTACGTATTGATATCGGTCAAAGATAAAAAGTTTTATGTTGGATATACAGAAGATTTGAAATCAAGATTTGAGCAACACAGAAAAGGTCTAGTCAGTTCTACAAAGAATCGAAGACCGCTGGAACTGATTTATTCCGAAGTTTGTCTAGATAAACGTGATGCAATGCATCGTGAAAAATATCTAAAGACATATTTAGGTAAACAGTTCTTAAGGAACAGGCTCAAATCTTATTTAATAGGGTAAAGATTTGTTTTAAAATTAACGAGTGAAACGAGTATAATTTTTTACCCCAGTAAAATCCTTGCCAAAGGCAAGGAAAAATCCAAAGGATTTTTATTTTACAGGGTAGCGATTTATGTACTCGCAGAGCTCATCATAAATCAGCTATGTTAGACCTCAAAACATTCAAATCAGCCTTGGAGCAACTGGAGGAAGAAAGGAAAATTCCAAAAGAAAAAATATTAGATGCCATCGAGCAGGCTATGGCAGCTGCTTACAAGAAAGATTACGGTAAGAAGGGGCAAATCATCCGAGCCAAGTTCGACCTGGAAACCGGCAAGACAGATTTCTTTCAAGTAAAAATAGTGGTGGATGAAACCATCGCTATAATCGCCCCGACCGTAGTCGGGGTCCCGACAGGGGTCGGGAACGAAGGAGAGTATTCGGTCAAAGATACGGAAGATGAGCGAGTGCATTTCAATCCAGAGCATCACATTCTCCTCGAAGACGCCAAGAAAATAAAAAAAGGGGTAGAGTTAAATGATGAAGTCATCTTCCCTCTCGAAGCCAAGGAAGATTATGGGCGCATCGCTGCCCAGACTGCCAAGCAAGTTATTATCCAGAAAATTCGTGAAGCGGAACGTACCTCCATCATTGACGAATACGGGACCAAAGAAGGAGAAATAATTTCCGGCGTGGTTCAGAAAGTGGAGCGAGGAAATGTTTATGTGGATTTCAACCGCGCCACGGGAATATTGCCGGCCGAAGAG
>Ga0209515_10005144_pt1 | contig 17156 bp, 23 predicted proteins | sample Subgroupgradi54m_FD_187454 | JGI IMG/M metagenome (GOLD analysis project Ga0209515, IMG submission 187454) | Subsurface groundwater microbial communities from S. Glens Falls, New York, USA - GMW60B uncontaminated upgradient, 5.4 m (SPAdes)... ...
GTTCTTAATACCTTTTGCATATCAAAATTCTATCACGTTCGAACCGCAAAAACCTCTCAGTTGAGAGTAGGTTTGATAAATTCTTAAGAAAATCCGATTAGGGTGACTATAGGGAGTTGAACCCTAACTAAAGGCTCCACAAGCCTCTGTGCTACCGCTACACCATAGCCACCATGAAACGCACTAATTAACAACGATACTCCCACTCATAACAAGCATAACTGCTCACCTGCTACAGACAGCACCATAGAAAAATGCACCACCGTGGTGCATGGGAATCATCATACCAAAGAATAATAAAATTTCAAGCCTCCTATAGGACTTACGCAAACGGATGAGATTCGCGTTTTTCCGCCCGAGTGATTTCGGAGAAGCTGTACGTGCTGGTACTGCTTCCCGAGGCGCTCGGGAGAAAAACGTGAAGATCGCCGTTTGCGTAGGTCCTACTTTGACGAAACTCCGGCGCATGCTAGCGTAAACAAAGACGAACCTTACGAAAGGAGGCGGAAATGCACCATGCACATCCGGCCAAAGCGGCAATTTATCGAAAAGCCTGTGCGATTGGCATATTGCTCTCGCTCACGCAAATTGCCATTTTATTCATCAGCAAAAGTTACACGCTCGGCGCAGACACCTTGCACAGCGTTGGCGATAATATCACCCTTGCCGCGACCGCATACCTCTTTGCGCGATCGTGGAACACTGAGGAAACATTCACAAAGAAAAAGCGTGCGTGTCTACTGCTCAGTGTTTGGTCACTCGGGCTTGGCGGATTCTTGATCGCCATTGAAGCATTTATTCATCTTGTCTTTGATGGCGCGATGGTAACAACTTCACCATTTTCAGTGATGGCAGCGGGACTTATCGGATGGGGCGGCAATCGCTACATGCACAACGTGCTTCACGCGGTCGAAACACATGACCATGATGCGCTCCATCGAAGCAACCTCGATCATGTGTTTTGGGACATGGTCACGTCAGGTGCGGTATTTTTGTCGGGATTATGCATGCTCCTCTTTCATACCACATTTATCGACCACGTGATCGCCATCATTGTCGGCGGATTCATCCTCCCCTATCTTGCGCTCAAGCGCTGGGGCGAGGGAAATGAAGAGGTGGAGCATCATTCTGAACACCATGCACACCATCATCATGACGATGAAGAATAATTAAAAACATTTCATACCTCGCAATATGCGGGGTATTTTCTTTTGTTGCAACTTTTTGTTAGACTGCTCGTGTATAAAGGGCATGTGGCGTAACCGGTAGCCGCGCACGTCTCAGAAGCGTGTGTCGAAAGACATGGGAGTTCGAGTCTCCCCATGCCCACAATGCAGAGAACACTCCCTCGATCATTTTTTAAGCGACCGACACTCAAGGTGGCAGAAGAGCTACTTGGGTGTATACTCGTGCGAAAAATTGGAAGGAAAACTTTTCGCGCGACAATCACCGAAGTGGAAGCCTATGTCGGCGAAGATGATCTCGCATGTCATGCGAGTCGCGGCCGGACTGCGCGCACCGAGACTATGTATGGCGAAGCGGGGCATGCTTATGTGTATCTCATCTATGGGATGTATCATTGTTTGAATATTGTTACCGAGCAAAAAGATTTCCCCGCCGCGATACTCATTCGCGGAGTGCATATTGAAGGCGTGCCGGCGAGAGAAACAAACGGTCCCGGAAAATTGTGTCGATTTCTTGAAATTGATCGCTCCTTTAATGGACACGACATCACGCAAGGAGAAAAACTCTGGATTGAAAAAGGAACAAAAGTGGCAACAAAAAATATTCGTGCGTCAAAGCGTGTCGGCGTGGAGTATGCAGGAGTGTGTGCTGAGTATTTGTGGAGGTTTAAGATAGTATAAAAAAACCGCATATGCGGTTTTTTCTTTGTGCAGAGGAGAGGACTTGAATCTTACAGATTCGGTACACCTTTGCGGTTTATTCGGAATAAGAATTCCTCATAAACATCGCAAAGCTCTTCAAGTCCTCTCGCGAAAGTGCCGCAGGGCACTTTCTCTGGGCACAAATAAAATAACCGCTTTTTAGCGGTTATTTTATTTGTGCCCAGGAGAGGACTTGAACCTCCACGTCTTTCGACACATGCACCTCAAGCATGCCTGGCTACCAATTACAGCACCTGGGCATTTGTCCTTATTATCGGAGTAGAGACACTATACCCAAGGACTTTGTTTTTTTCAAGTATTTCCATTTCGTATCAAAAAATCCCTTGCGGGACTTTTCTTTTTTATTCTGCTGCTGTTTCTTCGACTGCGGCGTTGACTGGAGCTGCGACTGTTTCAAAATCCTTTGTGGAGCCGCCGCCCATGCGCGTCTGCTTCATCTTGCGGCGCACATCACGGACCGCCTTCTCACGCACGTAATAGAGTTTTGCGCGACGCACGCGAGAGCGCTTGACGAGTTCGATCTTGTCGATCATCGGCGAGTAAAGCGGGAAGACGCGTTCAACGCCGACACCGCTTGCAACCTTGCGGACGGTAAATGTCGCACCGGCTTCGGCACCATGCTTGCGCGCAAGCACGAGTCCTTCAAATGCCTGAAGGCGATACTTTTGCTTGGCTACATCTTCGAGCACTTTTACCCATACACGGACCGTATCGCCGGAGCTAAACTGCAGCTTCTGACGAGACTCCATATTGACGGGAGAAAGCGTAAATTTCTTTTGTAATGCGGAATTCATAGTAGTTGAAATACATTCATTGCTTGATCTGAACGTAGCCCGAAATTTAACATACCCCCCCAAATTTTGCAACTATTGCTTTAAAATCATCAGGAAATGGGGCCTCGACAATCATCCGGCCTCCATCGGGCTTCGTGAAATGAAGCGCGCGTGCATGAAGCGCAAGACGCGTAAATCCGAGCCCCGAAGGCGTGTCATACCGCACATCACAAAGGATAGGATGTCCTATTGCCCGTAAGTGCACACGCAGTTGATGCGTTCGACCGGTCTTGGGCATAAGTTCGATGAGCGAATAAGTGCCATCCGTGCCAATAACGCGATAGTTGGTAATCGCGGGACGAAGCGTTCCCCGCGCATCCTCTCCCGTCGTCCACCTGCGAAAATCGCTGCGACTGCGCCCGATTGGAAGATCGATGACTCCCTGTCGCGGTTCAGGTACACCCATAACGAATGCATTGTATATTTTTTCAATGGTATGATCGAGAAATTGGCGTTGTAAAAAATAAAATGTCTCATCGTCTTTGGCGATAAGAATGACTCCGGATGTTTCACGATCGAGACGATGAAGGATACCCATGCGCGGTGCATAACGCTCGGAGTCGAGCGTATGCATTCCACCCACGTCTTTTAACTGTGGATATTTTTCAAGCACCCAGTCGGACAGCGAAGGTTCACTTGTTCGACCATCCGCATGCACCACAAGCCCCGCAGGCTTATTGACCCCAAGCAGGTGTTCATCTTCGTAGAGAATGGGGACTTCACGGAAGTTAGGATCCAAAGCGGCGTTGGCGTTTTCCATATTCATCAAGGATACGGTCGAACTCCTCCCGCGTAAAGTCGGGCCATAATGTTTCGATAAAAAAGAGTTCGCTGTAGACCGACTGCCATGGAAGAAAATTTGAAAGGCGCTCCTCCCCGCTGGTGCGAATAATCAGATCCGGATCGGGAATATGCTTCGTCCACAGCAGCTCCGAAAATTCCGTTTCCGTGATATTTGCGCGCTTCGATTCGGGAATACGATGAATCGCATCGAGAATTTCCGCACGTCCGCCATAAGAAAGTGCGATCCCCAACGTGAACGAAATACCGTCTTTCGTTACATCCTCCGCTCGGAGGATCGCTTCGAGAATGTCCGGAGCAAAACGCGTACGTTCACCGAGAAAAATAATTTTGGTGTCATTTGTTTTTGCCTCATCGACAAACTTATTGATCATGATACGAAAAAGATTCATGAGGTATCCCACTTCCTCCACGCTCCGACTCCAGTTTTCCGTTGAGAATGCGTAGACGGTAAGATTCCGTATTCCGGATTCTTTGCACCATGTCGCCACATCACGCAGCATGTCATATCCCGCGCGATGCCCTTCCAGTGTCGGGAGATTATTTTTCTTCGCCCACCTACGGTTGCCGTCCATGATCACACCGATTGCGGTGGGGATAATTTTCTCCTCGTTCATTGAAATTATCATACGTGATCACATAAACGTACGCCAGTGCGGCTCAGGCTATCTATAAACAATGCGAAAATCAGAAAATTCACCCGTTGCATCTTTCCACGCCACTTCGACATGTTCGACGTGCGCCAAGATCGGCCCGCGTTTAAGTTTTTGCACCAACGCAGTGAGGGCATTTTCTTCCCCCTCCGCAACAACGGACACCGAACCGTCCTCCAGATTTTTCACGGTACCGGTGAGGTGGAGCGCGCGGGCATTACGCGCAGTAAAATCGCGATACATCACGAGTTGCACTCGTCCGCGCACCCTACATTCAATACGTTTTGTCATGATGTTGAAGATTATCAAGGACTTCATGGGCGCGCGCAATACCCGTCTCGGCGGCACCCTCCATAAATCCTTGATGTTCACCAAGATACTCTCCCGAGAAATAAATATGACGAAAGGGTTTTCCAAATGTTTGGCGAATATGCTCACCCTGCAGGGGCGCGTAAAATGCATATGCTCCGCGAGAAAATTTATCTTTTTTCCAAAAATGTCGCATCATGGAAATCGGAGTGATGTTATCGGTATCAATCGCAGGAGGAAGTTCTTTTTTTAATTCACGCCATATTGTCGCCATACTCATGCGTGCGAGCTTGTCTGCACGTGCTCCGGTTGCGTAAATACAGAGCGCACCGCCACTCCCTTTTTGGGATTGTGTCGTGTGATACACGTATTGATTGAGTGCGCCGGAGAGTTGTGCAAAATTTTCTTTGTTCCAAAAGCGTTTCGGAAATACGAGCATCACCTTGATGATGTTTCCGTACGCAAGACTTTTGGTGAGTGTGGCATACTTTATCGGAAGTGCGGGAGTAAATTGCACGCGCGAAAGAAGCGGCATGGGGAGCGTCATGATAATTTTTTTTGCATGAACGCGCGTACCATTGCGACAGAAAACCTCAACGCCATTTTTCTCTTGGAGAATCCTTACCGCCTCATGGTCAAGAAAAATATTCTGTTTTCCAATTTTTGTTGCGAGTGCATCCATCAATCTTGTGTTTCCCCCTTGCACATGAAAATCCATTGCCGTATTTTCTCCACTCTGCGCATGTTCCATCACCGGAAGCAGTGCGGTCACGCGGTCGATGTTTGCGCCATATTCCGCACTCGCGCCATCGTTGACGATTTGAAGTTCACGAGAACTGAATCCTTGTCGCACAAGGAACTCTTTCCACGAGAACCGATCGATCATATTGAGCTGCTTCGTATCTGCATTGGTCAGCGCATCGAGCAATGTATTCAATTTTTTCTCAACCGCTTCATATCCCTCATTATCAATACGGAGTTTTTTTGTCATATACCCCGTATCGACATAGCGATGGACTTCAAGCGAAACACACAATTCTTTTGCGAGTGCACGCATGTGTTTGTGAGTTGACCCGATCCACTCCGCACCATATTCACCAACCAAGCCCGCACCTAAGTCCGCGCTCCACACACGTCCACCAACACGATCACGCGCTTCAAGCACGCCAATACGTAAATGCTTACTTTTTTTCCGGAGTGTGTAGGCTGCGGCCAAGCCGCTCACCCCCGCACCCAATACGAGCACATCAACCTCGCTCGCCTGTTTCCCTTTTTTACTCATGGCAAAATTATACCCCGTTCCATAAGAATGATATTGGTAAGAAAAATATTGACAAATGATTTAAAATAAGGTAAACTATTCATATTCCCTTCCGCAATCAGAGTGCACAATCCTTGCTCGTTCTGATTGCGATGGAGGAATAGCTCTTACCCCCTTTGGAACACGAAGGGAGACGCCTTAACAACGTCGGGCCCAAGGCAGAGGCCACATCGCATTCAACACTTTTGCAACCGCTTTACGCGGTTGCTTTTACTTCATACAACGCTCATCCCCTGTTCAGTACAATAGGGACATGAAAGATTTATTTGAAATTGTCATGGGGATCGCAATGCTGCCGATTACGCTTTTTATGGAGCTATTTACTAGCACGAAAAAGGAAGAAGGGGCAAAGGATGTCCCGAAGTTTAAATTATAAATTAGCGGAAGCTTTATGGTGATGACGCTGGGCTTAAAAACTTTTTGATGCATCGCAACGAGGCACATGTCGAACTTCTGAAAAGTTCGAGGAAATGATACACGGTGCCCCGCAACGAGACACATGTCGAACTTTGGAGGCGAATTTGGAGGATGGAAAACCCGAGAGTCAACTGACAGAAGGGACGGATTACCGGGATGTGGCGGCACAAATATTTGCTCAGTTACTTACGAAGTACGGCCATGAAAACGATGGCGCTTCAGGGAAGATAAAGTGACCGATACCTTTGATAAAGCGGCTCGTAGCGACATCATGGCGCATGTTCGTCATAAGGATACCGGCCCGGAGATGCTCCTGAGGAAATCATTATTTGCAAAGGGGTTGCGCTATCGGCTCCATGTTAAAGCGTTGCCTGGCTGCCCCGATTTAGTTTTCCCTCGTTACCATGCAGTTATATTTGTTCACGGTTGCCTGTGGCATTGGCACGGTTGTAAGCGCAGTCGTATGCCCAGTAGCAATACAGAATATTGGACAACGAAGATTGCACGCAACCGAAAACGCGACAGCGATCACCTTGCTAGGTTACTGGCATTGAAATGGCGCGTTATTGTTGTTTGGGAGTGCACGCTGAAACGGAGCATGGCCGAATCAACGGCCAATATGGTTGCAAGTTGGATTCTTAGCAAGAAGAACGGCGGTGTTATTGAGCCTTCTCGGGAACAGGGAAATACCAACCTTCGATTTCGGCTTTTTGATAAAGAGATTCAAGAAGTCGATTAATCGCCGGCAAGGTGAATAAACGCACGCCATTCACTACCTGTGTCTCCGCATTGGTACGAGCGATTTCAAATACGGGCATTGCAGCAAGTGCGGCATTATCCCAATGCGCTGATTCAGACGTATTTTTCTTGCGGTCGCGTTCTATCTCGTCACGCTTTGCTTCAATGCGTGGCCTGTCGATCTGATCGCCAACAAATGCGCTGATGCGCAAAGGAATTTTGTTGAGTATGACAACGACATCGGATTTGAGCTTCCAATCTGCCCGAGGATCATAGAGTACTAATCCGGCCTTCGCTTTATCTTCAATAGCTTCAACGAGGCACGCATAGAGGTAGGTTTCGGCCATTCCCGATTCATACCATGCGGATATCCGCTGCGTCATTCCCGCAAGAAAATCATCTTGAAAATATTGGCTAAACCGTTCTTTGTCTGGGTGCTGCTTGGTGTACGCACTTTTGCAGTACCGAAAGAAATCTTCAAAAGAAGGGAGTCGATATCCTGTGCTGTGCCCAAACAGGCACATGGCCGAGAAGAGTGCGCGCCACGCCGGAAAATCGGCACGCCAGATTCGAGCATCACGAGTGTCGTTTGGAATGAACGGCGGAAGCTTTTTCAACTCAGTACGGAAGCGACGCTCGAACATATCGACCGACATCAGCCGACCAACACTTTCAGACTAGGGTCGGTCTCGCAGTCTTCGATAATCTCATTGTACTTTTCGACCAGTCGCTCCAAGGTGAGCTTGCGCTCTGGAGTTTGAAAGCGGCTCAACTCATATACATTCGTTGCAATAAATTGTTCTGCTTCTAATATGTCAATCCGGCCACCGATACCTTGAATGCTCGCAAGAGATTCGGCACCCGCCATGCTTTCCGATGTCGTAACAATGATCGGGCGACATCCCGCTTCGAGGTTCCGTTGGCATTTGCGCATCAGCGCTTCGCCAGGCGCTGTAGTGACATGGATTATCACTTCGTCGATATTGAAATCGCCATTTCGCGCACTCACGGCATCAGCGACGGAGGCACCGTGATGTTCGACATTCAACTGCGGCAGGGCTAATGACAGCTTAGCCCCTACCAAGTGCTGCAATACCGCTCCGGCATACATAGTTCCAGGGTTTTCTTTCTGGCGTTTGAATGCTTGCATTAATAAATCGCGCACGATGGCGCGAAGGGATTTACTCGTGTCGTACTTGAGCACAAATGGTTGCGCGGTAAAGTATTCCTTCACACGATCTATCCACCACGCTTCGATCGCATCGGTGTCCGCAATTCCTTGCTCGTGCAGATTATTGAGGAACGATACGTAGTCCTGCATGTTGCCGAGACTTCCTCGACTGGTGCGCCCACCTTCTTCTGCGAGAACGCGAGTGATGCCGTGGTCTTTGAGGATTGTCTGAACGGCAGACTTCCCAAGCCCAAGCACTTGCCCCTTTGCATCAGTCACCAATATCGATGCATCGAGAGGCAGCGCGTCTTTTTTTGCGAGACGCGAAACGAATAAGATTGCTCCGAGTTTTCCTTTGGTCGTGAGCTTGCGCTCCTTTTGATAGGCGGCAAGTATCTCGTGCAATTTATCCATGTGAAGCTTTTGCCAGGGATAACAGTAAATGCTTCGCGAGGTATCGAGCGACTGGAACGGCAACCGCATCGCCCATGGCGGTGTAGCCGTCGTTATATGAGCCTGGCAATTTGTATGAGTCAGGGGCACCCATCAAACGCGCAGTTTCACGCACCGTCAACAGTCGCGTATCCAAGCGGCTATTTCGCTTCAGGACAAGCACCTGACGACTGCTCCCTCCTTCGGCGGTTCTGAGGCAGCCCGCAATGCCATCAAACCGTAGCTCCAGTACTTGCCCGACTTTGCGGGTGCGCTTATAGCCAGGGGCAACGCTGATGCTCCCGTGGTCTAAACGTTCCCGATGGCTCGGGGGGATAAGCACTAATTTATTTTTGGCGTCTTTCTGGCCATCGCACTTGGCATCCCATTCAATCAAATCCGCAAGAACCGTCTTGCGTTTGGCGGGTGTAGGCATCTTCCACCATATCCAATCCTTGAGTCCCTTGGACGCATTCACCAAAGCGCTCGGGTGCATCCAGTTCGGGCCTGCATCGATGAGGGCGGATGGGATTTCAATGCCTTTATCAACCGCGATCACAAAAACGCGTGGACGGGAATGCGGCACCCAATGAACAGCATCGAGCACAACGGCACCAACTCGGTAGCCACGGGAACGCAATGCCTTATGAAGAATTCGATAGTGACTGCCGCCATCAGCAGATATCAAGCCAACAACATTTTCCGCAACCAATACAGGAGGACGCGTACCCATCTCATCCATGATGCGGAGCCACTCCCAGACGAGTCCACTACGCTTCGCATGGATGCCTGCGGTGAGTCCTGCGAGAGACAAATCTTGGCAAGGAAAACTCGCCCATGACAATTCCGCTTGCGGTAAATCTGCGCCATCTACTTCGGAAATTGAGCCGAGATGAAAGTGCTTTTTTGTATGGTTTGCCGTGTATACGGCGGCCTTCTTTTCAGAAATATCATTGGCCCATGCAGCCTTGAAGTACGGCTTTAATCCCACCGCAACCAATCCACTGCCCGCGAAGAATTCCAAAAAGCCAGGCTTCTGAGTGGCGCTTGTTTTTTTACGGCCAAGCGCTGAGCGACGCGCACTGTCCGCGTCCAGACTGCTGCCGCTCGTCGGAGACTTCACGAAGTCATCCATTTCTGTTCCCCCGCCCAAAAAGATCTTCTTGTTTATTGCCGCCGAACTTCCCAATACCGGCCCCTCTGGGCTTTTTGGGAACAATCTCAATACGATCAAGCGTCGCTTTGAAATCAATCCCACGATCAGCCATTTCACCCAGGAGCGCCGCGATTACCGCTAAATGGGAAGGTACTTCACCTTTTTTACCGTAGTTGCTGAGAGAGATGCGGTTCATCTTCACCATTGCTGCAAATTGGCGAACGTTTAACCCCGCCTTTCCGAGGTGGCGTTGAAACTCATCATATGTCATGGCGCATCATACCTATGCAGAGCAGTTCATACAATAATAACGCTATGACATAAATGAATGGCTGTGTGTCACTAATATATGACAGACTCTAATTGGTGGTCATTAACTAATGACTTTTTGGTTTCGCGGAAAGTGGTGAGTTATGCAGTTTGCACTGTGAGTTGCTTTAGGAAAACAGTCGATATTTCTGCTGACGTTTCTTGAAAGCAGCCGCGCCTCCTTCAAGTACTTTGATTGCGCGGTCTCTTATCTCGGGACGTGGGTACGCCCCCATGGGAAGGATTAAGCTAACCCTGCCGAGTAGGGGCGGAAGAAGGGACGTATTACGAATTCTTTTTCCGTGTGTCTCCGAATCCCGGTTTAGGGACACGTTCAACAATGTGGTTGTTGGGATTGCGTCGAGCCTTTTCGACGGTCGTAAATTCGCCCGTGCCGGCGTCTCTCCCGCGCTGTGTGGTTTTTGAATCAGATGATTTCTGTGCCATGAGATGACTCCTTTACGTTAAATCTTCAAGTTTTGCTTCTTTCGCATTATTCCTCGTCCACTCAATTGAATTGAGCGCGCCCTGCTTGGAAGCGTATGACTCACTGCTTCTGACGATAATCTCGCCATTCTTGTCAGACTTCAAAATCCAGTAGTACTGGGAACTGTTGTCGCGCTTCAGTTTATATGTAGCCATATCTTTGCCCCGGGGTTCTCTGTTGCTCGAATCGAGCAACAGAGGGTTCATTTGCTTCAGCGTATCCTACCAAATCCGTAAAGAATGTCAAGTAATAAAGCCATACTTGCCTGAAAAAAAGTTCTCCCACATACTGGGGGCATGCATGAAATCCAACTAAAACTGCTTGATTTGTCCAAGCGCGAGAATTTGGCTCAATTAAGCCTCCGAGAGATGGCCCGGCAGATTGACATGCCTGAAGAGCCCCCTCAGAAAATAAAACATCATCTACTGCAATTGCAGAAGAAGGGATTTTTGGTAATCGATCGGGCTAAGGGGCTTATGGAACGGGCTGCTTCTGAGCCTGCCTGGTCAAGAGGATTGTTGGACAAAACCGCGCGACTTTTTTCTATCCCGGTTATCGGCACCGCAAACTGCGGTCCAGCAACCATTTATGCGGAAGAAAATTTTCAGGGATTTGTTCGCATATCAAGCAAGCTACTTGGACGGTCAAAACCCAAAGGTCTTTACGCAATTAAGGCAGATGGACTTTCGATGAACCGCGCCCGCGTGAACGAGAAATATATTGAGGATGGTGATTACGTGATTGTGGATAGTGAGCGCACAACTGTTACTACCGGAGACATCATTGTGGCCATCATAGACAATCAGGCGACAATAAAACGTTTGATTGAAGATCGTGCAAATAATCAGGTCGTCTTAATGGCAGACTCATCTCTTGATTACGACCCAATTTATCTTCACGCTAGCGATCAGTTTACTATCAGCGGGAAGGTGGTGGACATAATCAAGAGACCGAAAATGAGTCGATGATTACTGTTGGCCGACTTGCTTGATCCTTTGAATCTTCTTGAGGCGCACTTTGTAACCATAGCTCTCAAGGCGACGACGGGTGTTGCGGAGGCTCACTTTTTTGCTGAAGAATGGTATTTCGAGTGGGGTCTGGTGTGAGCTAATGATGGCGTACACCACTTCATAGGAGTTGGTGTCTGGGCGTTCATTCGGATTCTCAAGGCGATGACTTTCAGGCAACTTCTCATTGTTATTCTTGTTCCCCATATTTATGCTTGCGTAGAGCAATTTCCTCCTCCGCCCGTTTTCGCTCAGACACACTCATTTGTTCTAGGTTGGCGATATACCATTTTGCAAACTCTTGAATTTTCTCATCAGGGTCGTTCAGCCAATTTTGCACTTCATTCTTTTTCCGCTCCCATGCTTCCGCAAATCCAAATTCACCTGATACGACCCCCGTACTTTCCAATGCAACAGCAACCTCTGTACGATAGGAGCTATCAGTAGGTATCAACTTAATAATTTCTTTGCAGGTTTGATGGATGAATAGCTCACCTTCGTAGTTTCTCAGCACGGCTAACACGAACTCAATATTTTCATTTCCGTCGGATTGCAAGATTTTAATTAGCTCAGCTTCAAATTCCTTCGGGAATTGCGGGAAGATTGTTTTGAGTAAGCGAGCTCCCCGATAGATAAACATCGAATAGTTGCCGTTGTAGAGCCCGCGAACCATAGTTACCGATTCTGCGGGGATAGTTGAGAGGGGTTTATTGAGTTTGTGTAATTGATAAGGAATAGCCTCAAAGGAGCTGCTCCATTCTTGGTCATCTTGAGATTCTGCGCGTACTCTTTGGCAAAGAAACTCAAGGGCTTTTACGGGGGTATTCTCTGCGATTAGATAGAGAATCTGCTCGGCGTGATAGTCAATTTTCTGCAAGGTTTGGAGATTGCGCAGTACAAGGTCAATTCCTTTGTCTTCCAAGTTCTGTATAACGGGACGCGCAGTGCTTCTAAACCAAAACTCGTATATCCAGTTCGTATTTGAGTGCACTGTCAACGCTTCAAGTGCAGGGAGAAAGAACTCAGTGATTAAGAAAGATTTATCTGAGCGGTAATTGGAGGTTGCGACCGCCATGATTTCAATTATGGTCGGGAAGTCTTCTAGCTCAGTGGCTCTGCGCAACAGTGAAGCGAGCACGTCGTGGTCGAGGTTCTCATTATTCAGAAATTGCTTGGTGCTTTGGTACAGGTAGCGGCCATGCGCTATCCATGACTCAACAAGTTTCTTGGTTGCATCCTTTTGGGGGCCAGCCCCTAAACTCCGTAACACAGGAATGAGAAAGTTCTCCATTTGTGCGGTGTCCGTCGAGATCAATTGCAGAGCTAATCCAGGCTCCTTAGCGGCGAATTTCTCCAGAAAATGAAAGAATGTTGGGAACATAGCCCCATCGTCAGATTTTGTCGTTGCATACTTTAATATGCGCTCACGCCATTCGTCGTAATTCGCTGTGGTAATACTTTCTGCGTACTTGGAAGCCTGCTCTTCGCGAAATGCATCAGCCCCTTCCCAAGAGCTGTCAGACTCCTTGAGTACCGCCCAATCACCAATGATCCCGTCAAAACCGATTAAGATTTTATAAATCTGATATTCGGCATGCTTCGCAATGGTGTCTCGAACAGTGAGTGCAGCAGTGGCAACTTCCTCATTCAGCGTATGGTAAAAAATCCAGTAGCCATTATGTTCAATCTTCTGAATGATTGATAAATCTTCTGCCGGAATTACATTCGCATAGAAGTGCAAGACTTCGAGAGAGTCTCGCGCAACCATCTTGGCGTTATCTTCGTTACTCTTGCCGACGCCGTGCGTCCTGGTAGCCGAATTCAGTGAATCAATAAGCTTTAATTTTGCTAACACTGTGGTTGCTATTGCGTACATCCGTTTTAAGAACGTGATACTCCGCAAACGAATGTCTGCTACGGTTGGAAGGGCCGGCATTGCTCCTTGCGATATGGTGAAGGACTTATAAGACCAGGCGGTTCCTTTCATGGTTGGCGACAGTAGCCCATTAACCAAAACCAAGATCGCCTCGAAGTGTTGTGTGAGGTCGTTATCTTGAAACACCTCAATTTCATCCAAAATCTGTTTTTGCGGTGTGGCCCCGATACCTTGCTGTTGTCCATCCCCGTAAAACACACGAATGTCATAACCGGCTAAGGTTTCTAGACCGCTCAATGCCTTTTTGCGAACCTCCTCTGAAGTATGTTGGGCGAGCTTTAGTAAGGCATGGAGCGTTGCCGTTAGCTCTAAATATCTCAACCGCATCAAGCTTTCGATAGCACGCACTATCAAAGAAGTGGCATTGTGATATTTACGAATCTCACTCAGAAATAAATTGTCTTGCTGAGAGTACGTGATCTCGCGTGTGTCTATTGACTGCATGAATTTCAGGAAAGCATCTGCAGCAGCCTGACTGAAGCGATGACTGATTACATCCAAAACATCAAGACTCTGTTCGAGCTTGTTATATTGAGTCTCTGAATCCAAAGACTTCGTTACTTTATCGAATTCCTTTTGCAATGCAGGCGCTGCCGCTTCGGCGTCGGATTGCACCAAGCGATTCAATGCCTTCAGTCTGAGGTCGATGTCAATCATTGGGCGTCCCCCAGAAGCTTTATTATTTCCGGTTCAACCTCGGTAGCGGCTAATTCGGCTGCTTCCTTATTTTTCGGAAGATAATGATTTCCGGTATCCGTTATTACACCGGCGATAACGAGACGCTCGGCAACATTCTTGGCTACCTCAAGGGACATGCCTGTTTGAGAGAGGAGGGTAAAGAGCTGATCTTTGGAGGTAGATCCCAAATAGCCAACGTAACCCAAAACCCTTGCATCAAAGTGCTTAAATTGTTCCTGAGTTTTCCCCAGCAATTTCTCTAGGGGACTTTGTGTAGTGACGGTATCATCCCCAGGAGTTGGGGCGGCGTCTTGATCGAACACCGTTTCTTTTACAGATTCTGGGTCGGAGGAACTATCAATATTCTTCAAGACTTCTTCAGCCGTCTTGAATACGCTAACACCGATAGCTGCTAGTGCATTCGAGAGTTTTCCATCGCCGCAAAGTGCCATCAATTCTGGATGCTTTGCCTTGGAATCGATTGCCGCTTCCAATATCCACGAGTCAGGAATATCTTTCCGACGGTTTTCTCTTATCTCTGCTGGGTTGAAAGGTAAATCAACATCAAAATACCGCTGCCACGCTCTCTCTGCGTGGTCATAGGCCAGTGAAATAATTTTGATCTTGTTATTTTTGGCAAAAATATTCATGGACTCTTTAGACGATGCATCAATAGCCTCTTCGGTGCACAAACTCATAGATGCCGGCTCAAGCCCTGAGCAAACAATGTTGTGTGCAAAGTGTCTATTCAATGCCACATACGCCGTGGTGAATTTGCCCACAAATTGGCGTGCCTCTTCAACCAATTGTGTCCGCCGTTCTTCCCATGCAATTTGAGAAATAAAAATCTTCACCTCATCCTCATTTGAACGCCTTAATAATTCCATGAAGTCGGGGTGACCAAAATTTGCCTTCGCATCTTTTAGATATGATGTATCTATAAATAGATAGGTAACTTTTTTATTGGCCATTATGGATTGTCCAATCCCTAGCGTTGCTATTTTTCATACCCAAAACAAAGGTTCCGGTGACAATAAGCCAAAATCCGGTCTTGACATTGAAGAAGCAGGTGTTGCGAATCCACGTGACGACGGCCCTATCTGGATTGTCGATGATCTCGCGGGCAGGATAACTGAGGCGATGCGATACGTCACTAGCGTGGGGGCTAATTGTCGAGTGTTTTTACACTGTCAACTTCTACAGGCGCACCGCACCGAGCGACACTCCCTGAATACGCGCCACCTGCATAGTTTGGTATGGATTATGCGTCGATAAAACCCTTCATTGAAAAGACCTGGGCGCATCGAATTGTCGATGCAGGAACCGGGCGCTCACGGGGAGGTCGCCATGTCCAAATCGTTCTCGGTTTTTCTCAGGTTTGCATTTGTGGTTGCGAGTGTTTCGTTATCATCGAACGGGCATGCCGTGCCAATCACCTTCTTCGATGATTTCAATCGTTCCGATGGTGTAGTGGGAAATGGGTGGCATGATACTTCCGGAAACATTAATGGGAATCTTGTCGTTCGGAGTGGGGAATTGTCTGCATCAAATTCGGATGGACAAGCAGGGGTGTATCGGCCCATAGGGTTTAGTGCTCCAGTAACGATTGGAGCGACGATCAAAGAGAACAATGGTTTCGGCGGGCTCTTGCGCCGCTACGATTCGGGGTTCTCGCTTCAAAATGATGGATCACTAGCAGGTGGATATGGAATAAGATTTTCACGCTCCGATCAGAACTTCAATAATTCGACAATATTTCTTCAGGACAACGGCAACACTATTGCTTCAATTCCAACACCGTTTCAGTTCGGTTCCCAGATTCAAACGAATTTTACTTGGCAGCCAAACGGGGGCATCACCGGAACAGTGAGTAGTGATGGGAATACGTTTAGCTTTGGATTTGGTCCGCGAACCATTCAGAGCAACGGCAGTAATCTTGCGATAGTGGAATCTTTTACAGATGGGCGCTCGGCTGTTCTTACTCATCCACGCGTTGATAATTTCAGCCTAATGTATGAGGCGGCTCCCGCACCGTTACCCTTTACGGACATTCGTCAGATACACCTTCCAAATCAACACGGCACAAATAGAGTGAGCTTTGACGGCACTCAATTTATTGTGACTGTCGACATTGGGCTGAGGGGCGAAGTTGCGCCAAGCGCAATTCGCCAATCATGGAAAGACGGCATCGAAGGCTACTGGAATCGGAATGGCTATCAAATGCAGAATGAAAGTGGGTTATTCCCGATTATTTTTCGCGTGAATTTTGTGGATTCAGGACCGGTTGATTATCAAGTAAACGTTACAAATACGGGTGATGTTTTTTGTCAAAATAGCTCGCTAGACTGGTGTCTTATTCCTTGGATTGACAAAGCTTTCCCTCGTCTCGATATGCGCGGAGCAATCGCTGCGCACGAGTTTGGGCATCTCTTGGGGTTATTGGATGAGTATGTAGGTGGATTTGTGTCGCCTGGCGTTAATCCAAACGATCTATGTGTGTTTAAAAGCTCAGGGCTAAGCGTTGGGTCACTCTGCAATAGCTTGATGGCTGACTATGGTCCTGTGCAGGATCGCTATCTTAGCGACATTATGCGGTTCATTAACGATGCTGACTTGTCGCCAGATTTCATCCTAGCCCGAGCTCCGTTTGCGAGCTCATATCCTCTGGCCGATCCTGGGCCACTTTTTAATGGCATTATTGAAGGCGCACCCGGTAGTAACGCGGTATCTGAGCCAAACTCTGCGGCATTATTCGCACTCCTTATATTGATACTTTTAAAGTTCGGACATCATTCCGCTGATCTTGCTCTGAATAAACGAAGCATTTCATAAGTAAATCCAATACACCCGCCCCACTCCTCTTTTGAATGTATTGCAGTGATGCACGAAAAAGAACGATTCCCGAAATTGGTTAAAACTGTCCAGTGATTGTGGAGGGGTTCTGAGGAAATTCCTGGCTCTTGTGAGAGGTCGCCGGCGCGCCCCGCAGTATCGGCATATT
>Ga0209515_10005145_pt1 | contig 17155 bp, 13 predicted proteins | sample Subgroupgradi54m_FD_187454 | JGI IMG/M metagenome (GOLD analysis project Ga0209515, IMG submission 187454) | Subsurface groundwater microbial communities from S. Glens Falls, New York, USA - GMW60B uncontaminated upgradient, 5.4 m (SPAdes)... ...
TTGCTCTGGTACAAGTTGGTGTAGTACTTTCAACCCTGACTGTTAAAGAACCATCAAGGTTCTTAGATACTGTAGTAATGCTAATACCAATTTGTGGGTCGGTATAGGTTCTTCCAGGTAATAAGGCGGCATCAAAAAAATCATCATAGAGAAAAACGCTTGAGTTGGGCGTTGTATCAAGAAGATAGGAAGAAACGAAACTGAAGTTTGCGCGATTATAGACTAAGCGAAGCAGGGCCCCATCAAAAGGATTGCCGGGAAGAATGCTATCTGTACCTACTCTTTGCCTAAATTCTAAATAGTAATAGAGGTCTGTATCATTGACAGCATCCCTACTTTTGAAGACTTTGACAGCTTGAAGATTTGCTGAAGGGGTTGACAAGGGTTTGAGAGTAATTGTTGCAGGAGGAGTTGCCTGAATAATATTACTGGGTGCTAACCAACCGAGTTTTTCTTTATAAGAAGCATTAAAATGGCCGCCAAAGCCAACCGAGCCCATCACATCAAAAGGGTCACCATACTCCAGAAAAGTAGTGATACAACCAGTTCCAAATATCACTGCTCCGCAATCCCAAGCTTGGGCATGATAGAGACCTAAACTGTGACCAAGTTCATGGGCAACAAGTTCTCGGTAAAAGGATCCAGTTTTAATAAAGGTCTCAGAAGCAGTAATAGTACCGTTTGGTGTTAAAAGACTCAGCTTTCCAATGCTAGAAAGTCCACCAAACAGACACCGATTGACCCTATCTGGAAAGACAAAGACTAATCTGGAATAAGTGATAAAGTTGACATTGGCCTTAGCTGCTTGCATTGCCTCATTGGCCATGCGATCTAAATCACAGGAGGCAAGCCCTGAGAGGTTAAAAGGAAGTGTATACCAACCAAAAACATCACCTGATAAAAAGGTCTTATTATAAGAAACCTCCTTGTAATAGGAATTAACTTGATTAAACATCACATCAGCCGCCTGGACCGTGGTAAATGGGATAACTTGATCATCTGGAAAATTAAATAAAATAACAGCAACCCTCTGTTCTCCTAAACTATCTGTGCTAGCCCCTAAAACATTTGTTGAAGTTTTTTCTTCTACAGTTTTTGTTATACTGCCAGCCTCTCTTGTATCAATAACAATTCGATTATCAAGTTTAATCCCCGATATCTTGACTTTATCACCAGATATCGCCTGGGTAATTTCCATGGTTGGGTAAATCGAATATTTTTGATCCTGGGTGGTCAATGTATAAGAAAGCTTACTCTCCTTCTTCTCAAAATCATCCGCATGCAAAATCACAAATTCACCAGATGCCGTAACTTTCTCCTCCAAATTAGGCTGAACCGGAATCGGCATCGATTTTTTAGCTTCTGAATAAAGACTGGTTTTCAAAAAGCTATGGGGGTCTGATTCAACTAGTTTTATCATGACTTCTTTTCTTTTTTTTGATACCTCAACCATAGTCTGTGTTAATTGAGCTCTGGCTTGTTGGTCTGACTTACGATACCTGCCCGACAGATTAAGTAGTTCGTTAGTTAAATCCCTAGCTTGAACTTCTTGATTTACAGGTGGTACTTGAGGGGGTCTGGTAATCAATCTCAAAAAAAAGAAGGAAATAAAAGATATTAGAGCTAAAACTACAATTAATAAAATCTTCAGTTTGGACGAGAAAAATCGGGTTTTAATCCAGTCCCTAAAATTTTGAGCGTTTTGATATTTTGCTGAATCTGGCCTTTCGCTAGGATCAATCATATCTTTCAATAAGTACCAACGATAATATTTCGGGAATCAGTTCCACCCCGATCCGAAGTTAGAGCATCAGACCAAGTACAACCTCGCTTCAAAAGTAAACCATCGCCCGGGTTAAGGGCGGCAGAACTTGCTTTACGAAGAGATTGCCAGGCAGCTGCTGTCGAAGTACCAGCATCACTATCATTTCCAGCATTGCAATCAACATAGTAGGTAGTTCCGGTAATGGAGCTTGCGCCAAATTGAATATATTTACCACCAGAAGCATTTGTGTCTGAACCAATAGAAACACTACCGCTTAAAGTTGCGTCCTCTGTTTCCACACTTCCTGACGGATGACTAGCTGCATGTTGTAAATAGTTTAAATACTGACTAGTAATAAAGGGGGTTGCAATAATTATTAGGGCAAAGGTTATTAAATACAGTTTTGTAAATTTATCTTTGGAGTTAAACCAGTCAAAGAAGCTTCTATAGAATGGTTGCTTTGTCTTTTCCCTCTCTATACTACCTGGGGTATTATAGGTTAGAATCTCTGGCATCTTTTTAGCTACTAAGTAACTATAGACAGAAAGTTTTAGAAATGTCAAGAGGAAACTAGGATTTTCCCAGAGACCCTAGGAATTCTTCGTTGGTTTCTGTCTTTGCGAGCCTGTCCACAAGAACGTTTGTTCGCTCCTCTGAAGACAGCATATCAAGCATTCTTCTCATTGTAACAACCTTTTTTAGTTCGTTTTCTGAAAGTAAAAGCTCTTCCTGTCTTGTTCCGGATTTTTCTACATCTATGCTTGGGAAAATTCTTCGATCGGCCAATTTTCTGTCTAAATGAAGTTCCATGTTTCCGGTGCCTTTGAACTCTTCATAAATTAAATCATCCATTCTCGAACCTGTTTCAACAAGCGCAGTTCCAATAATTGTTAAAGACCCACCCTCTTGACAGCTTCTTGCCGCTCCAAAAAATCTCTTTGCAGGCCATAATGCCGCAGGATCAAATCCTCCTGTTAAAGTCCGCCCCGATGGAGCAACAGAAAGATTATATGCGCGGGCCAAACGGGTTATAGAATCAAGAAGAATAATTACATCTATTCCCATCTCAACCAATCTTTTTGCCCGGTCCAAAGTTATCTCGGCAACTTTTGTTTGCTTCTCGGGCGGCTCATCAAAATTTGATGCAACTACATCTCCTTTAACCGACTGACTTATATCTGTTACTTCCTCCGGCCGTTCTCCGATTAAAGCGGCCATTAAATGTGCTTTTGGAAAATTTTGAGAAATTCCCGCCGCAATTTCTTTAAGAATCGTAGTCTTCCCTGCTTTAGGAGGAGAAACAATCATTCCCCGTTGTCCAAAGCCAATTGGCGCAACCAGATCGATTATTCTGGTAGATAAAGGAAGTTTTCCGGATGTAAGTATTATTTGCTTCTTTGGATAGATTGGAGTAAGGTCGTCAAAGTACGGCCGTTTTATCGAATCGTCTGCGTGGATGCTATTTACTTTTTCTACTTTTAAAAGTCCATAGTATCTCTCTGTGTCCTTTGGAGGCCTTCCAATCCCTTCGATCAAATCCCCAGGGCGCAACATAAATCTTCTTATTTGAGATTGGGAAATATAAACATCCCGGTTTGAAGGAATAAATTTTGGCCGCAAAAAGCCGTGCCCTTCATGCTGAATGTCTAAAATTCCCCAGACTTCCTGGGTCTGCGCAGACAAATCGTCCATCTCTCTTATCGGTTCTCTTACGACGGGCTGCCGAACTATTGGAGCTGGTGCGACCTTTTGAACTTTTACTTCTCCATCAGAACCGTTTTTCACAGGCTCGCCTACAATTTCATCAATTGATTTGTTTTTTGCCGGAGCTTTTTTATATACCATATTATAGAAAGAAAAACAGGGAACTTATAATTAAACTAATTGGATAAAATTCTGTTCATCAAATCTGTGATTATAAAATGCGGGATTCCCTGAAGATTTAAAACCAAGAGTATTACATCATATAATATGCTACTTGTCAAGACTCAAAAAAAATTAGGTGACGTTTCTATATTGGTGTAACAAAAAAAAATTAGGGATTGACATATCCTATATTATATGATATTCTGTCTTTCACAAATCTGATACTGTCAATCTATATCATATTATTACAGTATCATTTTTTATTATGAATAAAGTCTATCTTTTCATTTCTGCGCTCGTAATTTTTTCTTTTATGGCATCTGCACAAGGTGCTTTGGCAGATACTGCTTGCCAGCCCATATATGGCGGAGGGCAAACATGCGTTCAGGTTGGAAATTTACTTATTAACAAAACTGTCCAAAATCCTCAAACAGGAGTTTTTGTAGATAATCTTAATATTAACGATCCAAAATTTACGCCAACTTCTTCTGTGACATTTCATATCACAGTGACTAATACCGGAGGCTCTGCTATTAACAAAACAATTGTAAAAGATACTCTTCCAGGTTTTGTAAGCTTTGTTTCAGGACCCGGAAGTTTTGATTCAAATACAAAAGTTCTGACTTTTGATATAGGAAATTTGGGAGTCGGAGAATCAAGAACATTTACCATTGTGACAAAAGTGGCTGATGAAGGACAGCTTCCTTCAGATCAAGGAATCACTTGCGTTGTGAACCAGGTGATGGCAACATCTGATAGCGGTCAGCAAAATTCTGACAATTCACAATTTTGTATACAAAAACAGATTTTGGGAGAAACTAAGGGTGGACTTAAGGTATTACCTGCTCCGAAAGTTACAACCACTCCTCCAACAGGACCGGAAATGCTCCCATTGATTGGGCTTATCCCAACAGGAATATTCGGATTTATCCTAAGAAAAAAATCATATAAAAATTGGGGGGGTGAAAAATAATGAGAGCACCACAAGAAAATCAGCCAAAAGAAATATCAAGAAGACAATTATTAAAAGTTGCTGGTATTGGGAGCTTGGCTTTTGTAGGATACGCACTGTATAAATTGCCTTTAATAGGCAGAGCTGGGAGTTATTCAATTCCTGCAGGGACAACACCAACACCAAGCGAGGCAACAGGAACACCAACTCCAGAATGGGCTAACCCTATCAAAATTGAATCAGCAAAAGCTGCTGCGACAAGATTTGGCGGAACACCGGAAGACTGGGAAATAAACCAATACGGCGGAGCTCATTTTAAAGATCATGCTAAAGTAGTAAGGCTTAAAACAGACGGCGTGGTCGTAGAAGGATGGATTAAATCGGAAATGGAAGGAGCAAGAGATGCTTTAACTTTTGTTTCAGATACCAATGTTCCTTTTGTTGAATTAAACGGTGGAACATTCTGGGATTTTGGCGGAAATGAAGCAGGTTTTGCCCAAGTTTTGGGGCAGGTAAAAGATAAAGAAGCTAAAGAACAACCTGATGTTCTCGTTGTTCCTTTATGCGGTGACTTAAAACCGATTGATACGGTTGATGTAACTGTTAATAAAGTTATATCTGCTAGTGATGCGGCTAGAAGATTTGGTATTGAAGGTACATATTCTGGAAAAGCATCCAGCTGGGAAATTAATGAATGGGGAGGAGCTCATCTTAAAGAAACTAACGCTGCAAGTCTTGTTAATCTTAACGGAGCAGTCTTAGAAGGATGGGTTAGAGCAAACAGAGAAGACGGAAGAAATGCAATAACATTTGTTACTCACCCTAATGTTCTACAAATGAGAACAAACGGCGGGACATTGTGGAATTTTGCAGATTCTAACAGAGGATTTCAACAGCTTCTTGACCAAGTACTTTCTAAAGAGAAAGTAGAACAACCAGACGTTACCGTGTTACCAGCATATGATTGTGCTGTTACACAATAATACAAAAACTAAATAGCACACATTTCCGCATAAAGAGTGTGTGTTATTTAGTAAATAAAGCAAATTAATATGAAAAACAGAATTATAGAAAAATATAACAGAAAAGATTCGCTCTTAATAATCGCAGGCTGGCCTAAAAAAAGAGAGACTTACAGCCAAGGAGTCTGCGCTGTATCTTCTTTTACTAAAAACGCCCTGACTGCTTTGCAAAAAGAAAATCCCGACAGAAAAATCGTAGTTCTTACGATGCAAATTGATAAAAAGGAGATTTATGAAGAAGACGGAATGCTTATTCTACGCTGTTTTAAAAGAAACAAATCTCTTTCCTACTTGAGCCTAATTAAGCATATTTTTCTTTTTAACAGAATAAAAGATTTGTTAATTGAGTTTGAATTTTCTTCATTTGGGAATACTTTTATGACCGGGCTTTTAGCACCTATTATCTGGGCTTTGTTTTTAATGAGAAAGAATATAAATTTGGTTATACATCAGGTTGTTTCCGATATTAAAGACTTATCCGGACATATTGGAATTCCGGTAAATAATTCGAGAATGTCTATTTTTAATAATTTCCTTAAATTGTTTTATTTTTCCCTTGCACTTCCTTCCAAAAGAGTTATTGTGCTTGAAGAAGAATTCAAAACAAAGCTTTCAAGATTGGTAGGGAGCGACAAAATTACCGTTATTCCTCACGGTGTGGATACAAACATAAAAAAAACAAATAAAGATATGCGAAAATCCTTAGGAATTAAAAATGATGAATTTGTAATTTTGTATTTTGGCTACCTTACTTGGTACAAAGGCGTTGATTTCTTAGTCAATACATTAAAGAATACAAATAAGATAAGCGGTAAAAAAATTAGGCTTGTTGTAGCCGGAGGTCCAAGTTTTACTCAAGAAGAGAAGGTTCATTACCAACGGTTTCTTAAAAAGGTAGAAAAAGCAGTTGAAAGTTCAAAAAATGTTATTTTAACCGGATTTGTTAAAGAAAAAGATATTACTCCTATTTTCAAAGCAGCCGATTTATCTGTATTTCCCTACAGAACATTTATGTCATCCTCAGGGCCGTTATCTCTTGCTATTTCACATAATAAACCTTTTATACTTTCAAAAAACTTAGAAGCGCTTACCCATTCCTCAGATATACAAAGATCAATGAATGGTGCGGGAATTAAAAAAAATGATATTATTTTTAAATTAAATAAAAAAGATCTTATCAAAACTATTAAAACTTGCATGGATTTCAAAATGCAGAAAAAAATGATAATATTCAGTAAGATGATAAATGAAGAAAGATCATTCGCTAATCTTGCCAAAGTTTATGATAAAACCATTTCTGGCAAAGCAAGCGAAGAAAAAGTAAGCATAGTCTACAATCTTACTTCACTAAGTTGAAGTTCATATGCTTAAAAAAAAATTCTCCCCTGTCTTTTTGGCAGGCATATTTTTTCTACTAGCTTTCTCCAATTTTTCTAAATCAAACTTTTTAATAGGCTGGGACAATCTTTTGCCTGAACTCAATTTTTCTTTAAATATTAAACGTTCAATTTTCAGTGTTTGGCAGGAATATCAAGGGTTAGGTCTTTTGGCGGGAAACGGTCATGCGGCAGAACTTCCCAGACAAATTATATTGCTACTGTTTTCTTATATTTTACCTTTAAATTGGATAAGACAAATATATATTTTCTCCATGCTTTTAACCGGAGCTTTGGGTGTATATTTCCTTATTAAAAAACTCTTACTTTCTAACAGGAATGATTTTTCTGCTCAAACTATTTCTTTATTGGGAGGCTTATATTACTTATTAAATCTTGCTACGGTGCAGATATTTTATGTTCCCTTTGAACCGTTTGTAACCCATTTTGCCTTTTTACCGTGGCTTATTTTATCTGCTGTTATTTTTATAAAAAATCCGACAAGAAAGAATATTGTTTTTTTTATAATTATTAACGTACTTGCGCTCTCCCAAGCTCAGGTGCCGACTCTATTTATTGTTTACTTTTTTGTTCTTTTAATTGTTGTTTCAATACTTAATCTTGAAGCAAAAAACAGACAATTTTTAAAAAATAGCTTAAAGCTATTAGCGTTAACTCTCATTATCAATTCTCTCTGGCTTTTTCCTTTTATTTACTTTATATTTACTAATTCAGGCGTAGCGATTGATGCCAAAATAAACCAGATGGCAACAGAAACTGTATTTTTGCAAAATAAAGAGTTCGGAAATATATCCGATGTAATGCTTCTTAAAGGATTTTGGTTTAACAATGTTGATCCTAACATACAAGGCAATTTTGCATACATGTTAAGTGCATGGCGAAACCATATCGCAACTCCTCTGATAACAACAGTAGGCTATCTATTTTTTGGAATAATTACTTTAGGTTTTTTATCGGCGCTAAAAACAAAAAAAGCCGTTTATACAGCCTTTTGCGCGCTGTTTGTTTTATCATTTACAATGCTCGCAACTGATACTGCTCCTTTTTTATGGATTGACAGCTTATTTAGACAAATTCCCCTCTTGTCCCAAGTTTTTCGCTTTCCTTTTACTAAATTCGCGAATATAGCTTTACTCACGTATGCTATTTTCTTTGCTCTAGGGTTTGAAAAAATAAGATCTTCTTCTTTTTTAAAAATGGAGCAATTAAAATCATATTTTCTGCCTCTTATTCTTGTTGCTTTATTAATAGTATTCGTTTTCCCAATGTTTAAAGGAAATTTAGTCTATGACAAAGAAAAAATCAGTATCCCCTCCGACTACAATGAGGTTTTTCATTTCTTTAAATCCCAAGATCCGAATACTCGAATAGCTAATTTTCCGCAGTATACTTTTTGGGGATGGAGTTTTTACAACTGGGGCTATGGAGGTTCAGGATTCTTGTGGTACGGCATAAAACAGCCTATTTTAGACAGAGCTTTCGACGTTTGGTCAAATTATAATGAAAATTACTATTGGGAAGTTTCTCAAGCTCTGTACTCTAAAAATCCGATAAATTTTAATAAAGTTTTAAACAAATATCAAATAAATTGGCTCATTATTGATAAAAATGTTTTTAATCCCGGCTCTGCCAAGGCACTTTTTGTTCCGGAACTTAATTCTCTAATAAATCAGATTCCTTCAATTCAAAAAGCAAAATCTTTTGGAAATATTGAGGTTTATAAAGTTAATCTAAAAGATAACCCAAAAAATTTTGTTTTTACAGCAGACAGCCTTAATTCTGCCAATACTTACCGATGGGGAAACCATGATAAGGCATACTTTGATCTTGGAAATTATATTTCTTCAAAAAATCCTGATTATTTTTATCCTTTCCGCTCGCTTTTTTCAAACAAAAACCAAAACGATCAGGAATTTCATGTTAAGAATGACAGTAACTCCTTAACTTTCTCCAGCAATTTGATAACTGATGGTGAAATTACTTTAAATATTCCAAAATTTGACAATGCTGAGAATATAATTCCCGCAAGTATCGTTAGCGAAAGAGGCAAGGATAACACTTTAGCGCTTAGTATTTTAATACAAACTCCGGAAGTATCAATTGTAAAAGGATCAGATTCAAGAGTAATTTATTCTCAAAATTTCAAAGAGCCTCTTGTTATCCTACCTCAAGATTATCCAAATCAAATTAACATCAACATTAATGGTGTAGAAAATTTCCCGGTAAGCTATGCCCAGGGACCAAAAAATATCGGATCAGGCTTTTTATCTTTAAAACAGGATAACATAATAGTCATAAACGATCCTAAGTCCGGGTATTCACAAACAAAAACCATTAAGCATATGGATATTGCTTCGCTTTTCAATAATGAAAGCGAGACTATCTCATTAAATATAGAAAGAAATTCCCTGATTAAGGTACGGCTGCCTAAAATTAATGACGGATACGAAAGCTTTGAAAAATCTCCCTCAAGAGATTTAATCAGCCAAATTAAAAATTGCGACAACTTTAACAAAGGTCCATTTTCTTCTTCCTTAAAAGGGAAGATGCTTGAATTAGAATCGCAGAAGTCCACTTCCTGCATCTCTTTTTATATGCCTACCCTTAGCCATGATCAAGGATATGTTTTATTTATAAATAGCATAAATAAACAAGGACGCAGTCTCCATACATGGCTTTTAAACGAAAATGAGAAGTTCTCTCCGATAGATACCTATTTAGGCAAAGAGGTAACGTCAACTCTTATTATCCCACCTCAGGAAAACTTTGGAAGAGCTTATTCTTTACACTTTGATAATACTTCAATAACAAATGAAAAAACCATTAACGACTTAGGCAATATTTCCCTATACCCAATCCCCTATAATTTTCTAACTTCAATTAGAATAAATAATTCAAAAACAATGGTTGTAAATAACCAGCTGTTAAAACAAAATATTTATGTAAACCATCCTAATGAAGCTTATTATGAAGTAAAGGGCATAACCGGAGAAAAAATTTTGATTCTTTCCCAATCATACAATGAGGGTTGGAAAGCATACGAACTAACGCATAGCAAATCGCAGATGGCAAATAGCATTAAAACAGCTCTGCCGTTTATATTCGGCAAAGAGTTGAAAAATCATGTATTGGTAAATAACTGGGAAAACGGGTGGATAATAAATGGAGAAAACTCTCAACTCTCAACTCTCAACTCTCAACTTGTTATTGTCTTCCTCCCCCAATACCTTGAATACTTCGGATTCTTAGTTACCCTTGCAACACTAATCTTTGTCGTTATCAGTTACTTAAGAAGCGAAACCGAAGCTAATTTGACACATCCGGATGTTTCTGATAAACTACCAAAATCTAAATACCTGTCCGCATAAATCAATTTGCCCCAAATTTTGTAAATCCAATGAAAAACGATAGACCATTAATTTCTATTATTCTTCCGATACACAACTCTTCTGCGTACTTAAGAGGGTCTATAAAAAGTCTTTTGTCTCAAAGCTATAAGAATATTGAAATACTTGCAATAGATGACGACTCAAAAGACGGCTCATATAAAATACTTAGGGAATTTACTAGAAAAGACAAAAGATTTAAAGTTAAAAGAAATGTAAAAAGATATGGTATAGGTATCACCTTAAATAGGCTTATTAAGAAGGCGAAGGGCGGCTACATTGCATTTATGGATGCAGAGGATGTAAGTGCAAAAGACAGGCTTAAAAAGCAATTGCTCTTTCTGAAATCAAATCCGCAAGTAGTTGCAGTTGGAACACAATGCTTTTTTGTAGATAAAAATGAGAAAAAATTAGGAAAAAGTAAATTCCCAAAAGAAAATGAGAATATTTATAGTTCTCCCCTTCACGGCATTTCAATGCAACTTGAAACCGTAATGATAAATAGAAATCTACTTCCTAAAGATGTTTTAAGATTTACTACGAAATCAAACCCTTTTATCTACAGCGATGTATTCTTAAAGCTTTTGCCCTATGGCAAATTTGCCAATCTTAGGAACTACCTTCATTATCATAGAAATCATCCGAAAGTTTACTTAAAAGACCTTAGAAGAAACTTGATTGCGCTAATTCAGCTCTTTATAAAATCAATTGCTCTTTATAATTACAGTTCTTCTGCTCGCTCCTTTTTTGCTCCTATTATAAAGTCTGTATAATTCTTAACAAGTTATCCACATAAATAAATTTAATTAAAAACGGGTTGATATAATAACCTAAATGCCATATATTTTACTATCGGTCTACAATTTTGGGCTGTAGTTTTAGGCTATAGGATTGACACACTTGACAAGGTGTGATAGAATGTGCTTAAGCTATGAAATTCTCTCTTTTTAAAAGTAAGAAGGCAGAAAAAAAAACAATCTCTGACTACAAACAGGAATTACTGGTAAAACAGGGAAGAGAGCAATTTAAATCTCTTGTAAAAAGAGGACTCTCGGTACCAATAGCACTTTTATAAATTTGTAAGTATTGCAAAAAAAGAGCATCGCTTTCGTTACTCTTAATGATAACTTCAGGTACGATAAGCAATGCTCTTGCAAAATAGGCAAATAGTTCCTTAGGCAGGAAAATAAAACTAATTGCCTTTTAACTTTAATAACAAAAAATACAAGGATTGTCAAGGAAAATGACCGAAGCTAAAAATGGTTGTTTTTGTTGATTCTGTTTGATTTTTTCACAAAAAAATTTTGCACTATTTACAGTTTTAGACGAGGTAGGAGTCTTGGGCAGGGATTCCTACCTCTTCTAAAATTAAACCCCTTTAATCTTTTTAGCAAATAAAATTCTCCCCGCAGTTGTCTGGATAACCCGAGAAACTAAAACATCGGTTTCTTTTCCTATTTCTTCAACTGCGTTTTCTACAACTATCATTGTTCCATCGTCCAAATACCCAACTCCTTGAGTTGATTCTTTTCCTTTATGAAGAACTCTTATATGCAATGCTTCTCCCGGTACTGCGCGGACTTTAAGAAGAGTTGCAAGTGTGTTTATATTTATTGCCGTCACTCCCGAAATACTGGATTTTTTCTCTAAATTATAATCGCAGGTAATTATTTTTCCTTTGTGTGCTTTTGTTTTATCTATTAATTTTTCATCCACTTCTTTTATATATTTTGATTCTGCAAAATTATCCGATTCCGCAAGGACCGTAAACTTAACACCCTTTGTTTTTTTAAGTTTTTCCAATAGCTCAAGACCCTTTCTGCCTCTTTCTCTTTTAACCGTATCTTGAGAATCTGCAACGTGCTTAAGCTCAAGAAGAATACTCTCTAAAACAACAAAAGTCCCCCTAAATACACCTAAATTTATTATGTCAAAAACTCTTGCGTCGATTATTGCCGAAGTGTCAAGAAAAATAGCGTTTTCAATTTTTTTTGTTTTTTTCCTCTTTTTAGGGCGTCTGAAGGACGGAAGTCTTCTTAAAACAGTTTTTGCTACTTCATCTGCCAAAAGACCCACCATCTTTGGTGAAAAAGTAGCAGTGTGAGTTTCTTCCCTTCTTGCTTTTTTAACTTTTTTAGCCATATTAATTTAAAGATTTCATCTTTCCCAACTGATTTATGAGATGTGGCAAAGTTTTATATTCTTTTGAACTAAATATTTTTTTAAACCCGAGTTTTCTCGCTTGCTTGGCTCTTTTTTCAAAAAACGGAGTGCCCCTCAACTCCCCCAATAAGCCAACTTCTGATATTGCAACAGTCTTTGAAAGGGGAATATTTTTAAAACTTGAAAAGATCGCAAGACAAATTGCCAAATCTGATGATGTGTCCGATAACTTTAGTCCTCCAGCAACATTTACAAAAACATCCATTGAATCAACAGGCAGCCTGCAATGTTTTTGCAAAACCGCAAGAAGGAGCTCAAGTCGTCCCCTATCAATCCCATTTGCGACCCGTCTTGGCATAGGCAGTTTAGAAAACACCGTTAAGGCCTGTATTTCAACTATAAAGGCCCTTGTCCCCTCCATTGTTACTGTTAGTACCGATCCCGGGGTATTGAGGTTTTTTTGACCCAAAAAAAGTTGTTCCGGATCTTTTATCTCCGTAAGACCCGATTCATTCATTGCGAAAATTCCAACTTCATCAATCGGGCCGAATCGGTTTTTAAGACTCCGAAGAATTCTTGTCTGAGTAAGTTTTTCCCCTTCAAAAAAAAGAAGAGTATCTACCATGTGGGATAAAACCATTGGACCTGCGACCATCCCCTCTTTTGTAACATGGCCAATTAATATGATTGGGATTCCAAGTGTTTTTGCCAGTTTTATAAAGGATGAGGCGGCATATCTAACCTGCCCTACAGAGCCGGATAACCCCGTAAGATCTTCTGATTCCATGGTCTGAATTGAATCTATTACTGCAATCGCGGGTCTTGTTTTTTCTATTATTTCGAAAGCCTGATTGGTATCATTTAAGGATACGAGTAAAAAGTTGTCATTCTTACCGTCTTTGCTAATTCTTTTGCTTCGCATTTTAATCTGCTCTTCAGATTCTTCACCCGAGATATAAAGAACTTTATTTTCTAAAGAAAGATTAAGTCCAATCTGAAGAAGAAGAGTCGATTTTCCAATTCCAGGATCTCCTGCCAAAAGAGTAACGCTTCCCTTAACAATTCCTCCGCCTAAAACATTATCGACTTCGGAATATCCAGTTAAAATTCTGTCTTTTTCGGAAAATGAAATTTCGCTCAATTTTTTTACTCTTATTTCGGCTTCTCCGTTTAAATGCGGTCTAGTCAGTTTTTCCGATTTTGAAGCAATTGATGAAGATGTTGTTATTTCGCGGAGCGTATTCCACTCCCCGCACTCAGGACATTTGCCCAGATATTTTGGCGAGTCATAACCGCATTCCTGACAGACAAATGAAATCTTTGATTTCATAACTTAAATCGTAAATCTTAAATCGTAAATCTTCACCTGAAATCTTAAATCTTTTAGATTTGCATTGCAGTTTTGAGATTTGATTTTTGAGATTTGACATTTCATCATCTGTATCCGATTGGTTTTTCCAAAAGCACCGGAACAACCATAACTCTTCTTCTTTTCAAATCAATTTCAGAAACCGTAACATCTACTAAGTCTCCTGCCTTATATGAAACAGTTGGAGGAATTTTTTCTTTTCTGATAAATCCTCCAATTTCATCTCCCAGATCAAGCGAAACTCCTGTCGATAGGATTTTTATAACCGTAGCGCTAAGTTTTTTATCTGCGGAAAAGTTTTTAATCTTCTCATCAAATGGATCTGTCTTTAATTTTTTAACAGATAGGTTTACTCTTCGCGCTTCCCTATCAAATCCTGTTATAGCCGCCTCTATGCTATCCCCCGTATTGTAAAGAGAAGAGGTGTCCGAAACCCTTTCCCAGGAAATTTCGGATATATGCATAAAACCGTCTATGACTCTTTCCCCATTTGGCACCGATACAAATATCCCATATGGAGTAACATTTGTAACCAAGGTTGTTACTTTTTGCCCTGTTTTTAATCCTTTTATTTCTTTTTCAAAATCTTCCTGATTTAAGACATGACTTTGAGAAAAAATAATCTTGTGAGTTGCTCTCTCTACCTCCAAAACTATTGCCTTGATTTGATTTCCTATTATGTTTTGCGAAGATCCTTGGGTTATTGTATGAGTGGCAAAAGAAAGCTGAGAATTTGGAAGAAAACCCGATATTCCGTCTCCTGTTACTAAAAGCCCTCCCTTTATTACATCATCAACTACTACATCTATAACTGTTTTATTTTTCGCAAGTTCTTCTAAATTATTCCATAGTTTGTTATCTAAAAATCTTCTCAAGGAAACCACGGGGTTTCCCATATCTGACTCAGGGTTTAGAATCTGAACATTCACCTTATCCCCTACCGAAAGAGAAGATAAAATAGTATGCAGGATTCTTTTGTCCTTTTCCAAAACTACTGCTTCTGCCTTTGCATTTACATCAACAAGAACTGCGGATGAGGACAGTTTGGTGATTGTACCTTCAATTATGTCGCCCTTTCGAAGAGCAACGAATGGTGATTTATGCGAAGCCAAAAGCTCCGCCATCGAAGTTGATTTGGTTTTTTTGTTAGATGTTAATTGTTGTTTGTTGTTTGTTGTCGAAAACCTCACTCATTTACTCCTCCTTAGCTATTAAGTATCTTCATTGTATCACACTGGGGAAACCATAACAATTGTTTAATAAGCTTCCTGATGATAAAATACGGTAATGCGCGGACTTATCATTAAGACAGATAGATTTTACTTCAAAGATAGAGAGAAATCGACATGGCCAAAAGGAATTAAAGATTATCAGAATTTTGAAAAAGAAGGTAAAGAATTTTCAAACGTGATAAATGTTTGGGTCTGCGTAGAAAAAGACGACAGAGAAAATTATATTATAAATTTAGTTAGAAGAATAAAAGAATTAAATGACAATTTTTATAAGTTGTCTCATGTGGTAGTCTTGCCCTTTGGACACCTGTCCAATAAACTCGCAAATCCAAAAAAAGCAAAAGAATTTCTTGACAAAATTGTAGAACTGCTTCAAAGAGATTTCAAAGTTGATGCTGTAACCTTCGGAACTCATAAAGACTTGATACTTGAGATTCCCGGTCAGCCAGCGGAGGTAAGCTACTTTGAATTCCCCTATTCAGGTAAAAAACCAAAAGTTATATAACTAATCCTGCTATAATTAAAAAATGCGAAGAAGAAACTTTTTTCTGATATTTGGTCTTGTCGTTTTAATTCTGGTTGCAGTTTATCTTATTTTCCGCGATTCCTCAAAACAGCTATTTTTACTTATCGAAACTCACTCTTATCTTGGACCGATACTTTTGATTTTCTGGAGAATAGTCGGAATAATATTTCCGGCAATTCCCGCAGGAGTAGTTTCTTTTGCAGTTGTTCCGATTTTTGGCTGGCTTAAGACTTATCTTTATACACTAACCGGGATTATGATAGGAACTTCAACAAGTTTCTTTCTTGCACGCAAATTCAAAGAGCCTCTTGTTAAACGATTTGTTCCTCTTAAGAGAATCCACGAAATTGAAGATAAACTGACCGAAAGACAAGAATTCTTAGCCATTATAGGAATAAGGCTATTTACATCTCCTGTTATGGATTTTTCAAGCTATGCGGCAGGCCTTTCCAAAATAAGTTTTCCGAAATTTTTCCTCGCCACATTGATAGCATCAATTCCCGATATTGCAATTTTTTATTTTGGAGAACAATTTTATAAAACCTTTTTTGGAAGATCACTAATTATTGCTGTAAGCGTCTTATTCTTTATAGCAACTGGGTATTTTGTAATTAAAAGGTTTATCTTAAAAAAAGGGGAATAATCTACTTTTTACGCAGGATTTTACCTGCTAATTCAATCTCGTCTGTAACTATATCGGATACTCCGGCATTTTTAAAATATTTTATTCCTTGCGCATTGTTTATAACCCCTGCCATAATTTTAAAGCCGTTCTTTTGATATAGTTTTACAAGTTTCCCAAGTCTCCCTTGAGGAATTAATTTTTTAAATAGAAATTGACTTCCGCGCCACTCATCAATCCATCCCAAGAAAACTCCATAACTTTTCTGCGGAGGTTTTATAAAAGAATAAAGCGGAAAATTCACAAACGGAATTACCCGAAGCTTGGGATATTGATTTTGAAATTTAAGCGCTGTTTTAATAAAAAAAGAGAATCCGATAATGTGAACTAGCTCCCAAAGATTGTCCTTTTCTATCTTCTCTCTAATCTTCTGGACAAGAATCGGTGAAGAGCTTTTTAACTCAAGAAAAAATGATTTTTTTTTGGACTTTATATATTCAAAAAGCTCATCCAAAGTTAACAGTTTATCTGTGGGATCCGAGGCTAAAATCTTGTCGTGAGATACTACTACTTCGTTATCAGGATTCAATATCAAATCGCACTCAATTCCCTCAGCGCCAATCTTTATTGCCTTTTCAAAGGATGCCAGAGAATTTTCCTTCTCCCCTGTTTTTCTTCCGCGATGCGAAATTATCATGAGTGAATAATATCAACCCTGAGTGATTTTGGCAACAAAAAATGCTGGCCTTGACCCATTGTCCCGGGAAAACCCAGTATCGTGGGCGCTGAGACGTTTGACTTCTGAGTTCGGAATGGGATCAGGTAGTTCCATCTCGCTCCAAAGACCAGCAAAAT
>Ga0209515_10005146_pt1 | contig 17154 bp, 22 predicted proteins | sample Subgroupgradi54m_FD_187454 | JGI IMG/M metagenome (GOLD analysis project Ga0209515, IMG submission 187454) | Subsurface groundwater microbial communities from S. Glens Falls, New York, USA - GMW60B uncontaminated upgradient, 5.4 m (SPAdes)... ...
AATATTTTGATTTCCCTCCTTGAGGAGGTCACAACTCTTTCATCTAATTTCGTCATTTTTCATAAACTCCCATTTTATATGAGTTATACAGATGTTTTAGTCAAAACGTACATGAATAAATATCCATACACAACCATGGTATAAGTCCAATATTCGCAACCTTTTTTGTACCTAATTTACAATAAATTCGTTTTATGTTTGTTTAAATATTTAAAACATAGATCTCCATGAAGTTAAAAATCAATTTCACACTTAAATCAGGTATTACGGGAGTTATTCCAGTAATTGCAAATTTAAACTTTGGTTACAAGGAATTTGACGTATTAAAACAAATTTATGTCTATAAGCCAATAAGGTATTATACAACAATACACTTAACTCGTTATGAATGGGATAGTGAAAGGAAAAGACCTGTTAGCGAATCAAAAAATTCAGAACTTTTAAAATTGGAAGAAAAAATCAAAGAAATTTTCAACTATTTAAAAATGAAAGGAGAATTAACTCCTAGTATTTTAAAAGCTGAATTGGATGAAAAAATAAAAGGAAAAGATTCTTCAAAAATTGTGAATCGTGTTCGTATAGTTGATTTTTTGAACAATGAAATGGCAAGATCAGTAAAGTTTAAAGAAAAAACAAAGGCTTCTTATAGAACATTAGCCAATAAAGTTGAAGACTTTGAGAAAATAATTGGAAAATTGATTTATTCAAATGAAATAAATGAGGATTTGTATCAAAAATTCATGGCAAACGCTTGTAGTAAAATGACAAAACAGAATTCAGTTTGGTCTATTCAAAAAGATTTAAAGTCAACGCTTCGTGAAATTGCACGGAAATACAAAATAATAGTCTTTAATCCTTCTGTTGAATTAGCTTCAAAAGATAAAGTGCAAATTGCTTCTACGGATAATATTTATTTGAATTTTAAACAAATTAAAAAAATCATCGACTATCAGCCTGAAACAGATAAATTAAAACAGACCAAGTTAATATTGTTAACACTTATTTTTACTGGTTGTCGAGAATCTGATGTCTATAAAATTGAACCTAAACATTTGTATAATAATAAAGGCGTGAAATTTCACTATGCACAATTTTTTAGTCAAAAAACAGATACGGAAATTATAGTTCCGATTTTAAAACCGTTGGCAGATGCCATTAAAGAAAATGGAGGTTTATCGGCAGTTCCAATGAATAGAACTGTGTTTAATAGAAATGTTAAAGATTTGATTGAAGAATGTAAAATTATAGAAGAAATAACAATTACATATGTTGATACTCATGGGAAAAAGCAATTTCAAACCAAAAAGTTTCATCAATTTGTTTCTTCTCATATTGGTAGAAGATCTTTTATTACTAATCTAATTAATTTCATACCTCTACCTATTTTAACAAAAATAACAGGACATTCATTATCAGATAAAAGTATCATTTTTGGATACAACAAAATATCTTTATTGGACAATGTAGTATTGTTTAGAAAACAATTAAAACAAGCATGTAAAGATAACCCTGACCACTTTTTGTTTCAGTTGGTTTAAAGAATAAATTTAATCAAACAGACAATCACGAAAGTGGATTGTCTGTTTGATTTTAAAACATGAATTGAACATCAAGAATACTTTAACTTCTCAATGTAATCCGTAATTGCAGATTTTGGGTAGCGAATTCTACGTTCATTGATTTTAATACGTTGAATCAATCCTTGCTTAACAAGTTTAAATAAAGTGTTAAAGCTAATTCCTAGAATTAACATCACTTCCTTTGCGTCCAATAATACATTTTTATCAGATTCAATCGGAACAGTATTCTGTACTTGTGTTACAGAATGGTTTGATTTCACTCTTAACAACTCACTTTTAAGTTCTACAACTTCTGATTTTAATTTTTCAAGTTCGTCTGATAAACGACTTACGGCTAGATTCAATAATTTGGTTTCCATGACAATTTAGATTTAAAGGTAAATAATGATGTTTTATTCAATTCGTTTCAAAGCTTTAACAATTTCATTTTGCTTGTAATAAATACGTCCTCCTAAATGATAACATTTGAGTATTCCATCTTTTGTCCATTTTCTGAGTGTCGGAAAACTAATGGAAAGAAAGGATGCCGTTTGCTCACGAGAGAAAATGACAGTTGCTGATTCAGATTTTTTCATACTCTTTTAATTTTGATTTGTTTTTTCTTCGATTACTTGTTTAACTATTGGAATCAAACTCGGATTTTCACCTAATTGCATAAACGAACCCAATAAAGATTGAAAAGCTTCTTCTCCTAATTTGTCTTTATATACATTAAGAACATAAATTAATTGTTCATTGGAATAGCCTTCTAAAACGGATTTTTGATTTTTTTCAATTGTTTGTTTACTTTCTTTTTCTTGTGCATTTTCAATTCCATTTCCATTTAAAGGTTCAGACAAAGGTTTGTTATCGGTTATTTTAGAAAGCAGTCCCGATTGAGAAAATAGACCAATTAAATCTTTCATTGAAGCTCCGTTTTTGGATTCCGCTTCCAATATTTCAATCTTCGATTTTAATTCACTGTTTTTTATTTTGTATTCTTCTACAGTTTTTTGCAGTTCAATAAATTCTCTTTCTTTTTTGTATTTCTCCAATTCCTGAGCGACAATTTTATCAATATCGATCTGTGTAGTTTTTCTTTCGGATAATTCATACACATATTTTTCATAGTTTCTCGATAATCCTCTGTAAAGCAGAATTTCAATAATTTCTGTTTGAGAAGTAATAAAGTCCTTGAACGAATAGAAACAAGACAAGTCTTTTGAGCGAGGCATTATCTGTTCAGAATCAACTCGAATTTCATATTCAAAGTTGACTTTATTCTGTTGTTTCAATAATAGATGTTTGTAGAATTTTTGAATTGAAACTTCCGAATAGATGGTTCTTTTTTCCATAATTTAGGATATATAAGTTGAACTTTAAAAACGACTAAAATCTACATCATCACCCCAAGGGTCGTCCTTTTTGTCATCGTTGAGATTATTTATTTTAGACGTATTTGGGTTAAGACCTAACAGCTTTTCTTTCTGTTCAGCTACCCATTTTGCGAGTGAGGATTGTTTTTCCGATTTTTCTAAATTAATATTTTCCTTTTCGTCATTTTTTTTAGATAAATTTTGAAGATTTGGTATTTCAGAATCTAGTATATCCTTGCTTTGTGGTACTTCATATTTCTGTATGTCATTTATGGAAACATTATTGAGACTTGTGGATTCTGTATTTTTTAACATTAATGCATAAAGGCAATCATCTTTAAATCCAGTTATTCTAACTTTAATCGTACTACCTTCTTCTCTGTATTCTTTTGACTTAGCAACTCCATGAGCCATCGTAGCCATAGCAAGACCTCTTAAAAGTCCAGTTTTATCACCAACATAATTTCCTAAAAGAGCAAGTAATACCCCTACTGCGGGTGAAGATTTACCAAATAAAGCACTAATAAGAGGTGCTATCGCTCCACCTCCAATTGTCTCTACCGCAGTTTTAATCATTGAGTTTTTTAAATCACCTTTGGTTTCTGTTCCGTTATAACGATCAATAATTGTTGGTTTTAAAGCAGATGTATCTACTTCATCATTTAAAAGATTTTGGATCTCTTCCCTTCTCCTTTTTTTAAAACGATCTGCGCTCATATCTCTTTGATTTAAATAGTTCGATCATTAATATTGATTTTGAACTGAATTATAATACAAAGGTATTGCGGTATTTTAGGTTGGGGGTGACTAGAAATACCCCTAACTTTTCAAAAAAGAGGTTTATTTATGGAATGTGGCGTAATATCAGCTATTTTGACTTTAATCCTTTAATATCTTTCTCGATTTCAAGAAGGATTCTATCATGGTTTAGTTTTTTAAAGACTGAAAGTACATATTCCAAATCTTTGATAACTGTTTTTGGACTAGCGTTATCGAGTGGATTTTTGAGTTTTTTATATAAATCGGAATTTCCGATTTCATTGTAAGCAAATCCAGTTAATCCATGAAGTAATTCGGCGCAAGTTGTCACGTGTGCATCAACACGAGGGTCTATTCCTCCCATTTTAAGAAAATAATAGTACAACAGTACTTGTTGGTTTCTTGTTACTTGATGTTTAAAGGTTTTTGGTGTTGTTTGATTTTCAGATGACGGATTTGAAATTGGATCAATCTCTTTATCTTTTAATAATTGTTGTGTTGCATTGTAAAGAGCGAGTATCGCTAGAATATTTACATCGTCGTATTTTTCAGTAGCTTTTTCCATCACCACTAATTCATCCAAGGTATTTCCATTTATATTATCATAGATTGCATTGATGTAAACATTGGGTAATTGAGATAATTCAGTAAATGAAGGATTTTTATATGTTGCCAAAAAGATAACTAATTGCTCAAATGCTTCAATGCTAATTTGGCGAATGTTTGGTAAATATGAAAATACTTTTTCAATGACATTCTTTTGATCTAATTTTAAAAAGTGGTCAAATGTTATTTTAAGTTCCCGAAAAAATACAGTATTGTGAGGTATGAACTCATTGTATTCAATGATTACCCTTTTGTAATAGGTATGAGCATACTGTTTATCTGTTGAACTCTCAACAGATTCCAAAAATCCGTTTTTGAGTACATTGAAGTAATACTCTGAAGCTGATTCAAATTGTTTCTGAGGTGATTCTTCTTTTTCCATATTCTTTGAACGGAAAAATCACCATTTTCTTACATAATGTTGAGTGAAATTTTACAACTATTTTTTTTGATTTTTATTAGAGTGGAGCACTCGGATGTTAGCAGTTCAAGAAATTCTTTCAGGATATTTGACAGTTCAAGAAGCGTCTGTTAAGTACGATCGAATAGTTGGGGTAATCAAGCATTGGGTTAAAGTTTTATCTACTGAAATTCCTTTAAAAAACGAAAGTGATGAAACATTAGAAAATGATGCCGTAGAACAAGCAATGACTCAAGATGAACAGAATGTCTTTAAAGACTTACAAAAGGCTTTAAAGCAAGAGCAATTGAAGGTTTTAGGACTCGAAACCATGATTGTAATGGCTGAAAATAATTATAATATTGACATCCGAAAAAAGTTTGGTTCCAAGTAGTTAAAGAAATGCGTTTACACTATAAAAAAGTAAGTGTACGTATGTTGTGTGGACTATTTGGAAAAACTCGATTAGCATTTTATGATTGTTTAAATCGAGAACAAATACAGCTAGAAGAAAATAGATTAATCATTGCAATGGTATTCTTAATAAGGGAAGATATGCCTAAGTTAGGGACATCGAAGCTCCATTTTTTATTAAATCCATCCTTTAAAAGAAGTGGAATAAAAATGGGTAGGGATTGTCTTCATGAACTATTATTTAAAAATGGTTTAACGGTCAAAAAAAGACGATTTACACCACGTACAACTGATTCAAATCATTTTATGAAAAAATACCCAAACAAATTGAAAGACTTGGTAATAACAGCTCCAAATCAACTCTGGGTGAGTGATATTACATACATCAGACTTAGGAATGACTTTAGCTATTTGTCGCTCATTACAGATGCTTATTCACATAAAATAGTAGGTTATTCGCTATATGCTACTTTGAGCAGACATGGGACTTTAGAAGCGTTAAGAATGGCTTTAAAGGATAAAAGTAATGAGGACTTATTAAATTTAGTACATCATTCCGATAGAGGTTCTCAATATTGCAGTTTTGATTATACAAGTTTACTTATTTCGAATAATGTAACAATAAGTATGACTCAAGATGGAGATCCACGGGAGAATGCAGTTGCGGAACGAGTAAATGGAATCTTAAAATCAGAAATGGGTTTAAATCAAGATTACATCGATCATGACTTCGCAAAGATTGATGTAGATAAGCAGATAAGGACGTATAATGAACTAAGACCACATTCGAGTTGTAATTACCTAACTCCATGTCAAGCGGAACTAGAACAAGGTGAATTAAAAAAACGATGGAAAGCTAAAGAAACTAACTGGATGAACTTCAAGAATAAGAAAGATTTTTTTTCTTTGGCAAATATTCGTGTATAGTTATTTTAGTGTTACATTTGAACCTGTATAGCTATTTTAGTCTTAGCTTTTTAATGTGTATAGCTATTCTAGTTCTGACTTTAAAAAGTGTATAGTAATTTCAGGACGATACAAAACGAAACAACTTATTGAAAATTTACATAAAAATCAATACTATTTTGATGTAATTCCATGTAAAACACATTGAATATTCAAGCCTTAATTTCTTTACTTGATTTGTACTCTCTTATCGTCTTTTATCCTCTTTTTTCTGTATTTGTTGGTATAATTGAAAAAACATCGTTCAAATTACCAATAAAAAAACAGATTTTTGATGTGAAAAATGATGCTAATCACACCGAATTTGTTACATATCAGTAGTTTATTGTCAGTTTTTAGTTAATTTTTTAAAAAATAGTCAATATCTTGTGTATTTATTGAGGTTTGTATCGTTATTAGTGTAATATAGCTTTTACACTCAACCTGCTTTGCCATGTCGTCATCAAACTATCTATCACCTGAAGAGTTAATGAACTTATATCCGCAAGTAAAGTTACTTGGTTGGAGTTCATCGAAAGTTGGAACTTTCTTTAGTTCAGGATTGTTACTCGGATATCGATGTGGAAAGGAATATAAGGCACTTATTTTAGAGCCTAGTTTTCAAGAGTTATTGGATTATGCAAATTTAGTGAATGATAAGAGGAGGATTAGATATTGCTGTAAAAAATTGCATTTTACTAAGCTTAATTTCGAGAATTTAAGATTTTTTGTTCCATTTCACAAAGTCTTTTTTCTAATCTTTCGCTATTCAACGAAACTAATGCCCATATTAAGGCAGGAATCCAGCCGATAATGGTTATTTGTAATATTAAACACAAAAGTCCATTTAATATTTTTCCTCGAATCAAAAATGAAAGCCAAGGAATTAAAATGGAAATTAATATCATAAACGTTTAATGTAATTGCTAAAACTATATTTATATGAGTAGACTTTAAACTTAAAAAGTGAGAAAACGGGCGTCTCCTCACTTCTTTTAATCAACCTAACCTAACCACCTAAATCAGGGCAAATATAGAAGCTATAAATTCAGTATCAAACTTTTTTAACATTTACTTACTAATTCGCTAGGACACAATATGACAGAAGCATTTTGTTTTGTCGTTCAATAAATCAATCAATCTGAAAGCTGAATAGGGTAAACAAAAAATAAAAATCAATTTTAGTAGTAATGTTTATTGCTTTATATTAAAATTTTTAAATTACTTCAAAATCATTATTGAATAATTTAAATTCAATATCCATAGGAATGTCATTAGGAAATCTCTTTCTTACTTTCAATTGGTATTCTTTATATTCTTCTAAGTTTAATCGACTCCAAGATGTTTTAGGAATTTTTATTGGCTCTTGTTTTAATTTAGACAACTTAATTCTGATAATGTTATCAATTGGTATATGAAAAAAATGATAATTTAAAGAAATGCCAGTAATTTCTTCCTCCCCTATAGCAAACATATATTTTAAAGTCATGTTTATCCATTTTTGAGCCTGTCCATAATGAAATTTAATATCACTATTTAAATAAATTTTATTAAACTCTTTAATTAATTTTTCGCATTTGTCTACATGTATTATATCAAATTCTTCTTGGTTTTCAAATTCATCAGAATAAAAATCTTTTATATTTTCTATGATAAATGAAACTACTTTTTTATGAAGATTATCTTTTACCCTTTCATCAATTCTTGAAATTGAATGAATTGTTCTATTCAAATCCAAATATGCTCTATTGATACATTTTTCGATATTTTCTTTTGAATCACCTAAATAACATCTAATCCAAAAATTAGTAATATCCCTGTGTGTTAGTGAAGTTTTCATATAACTTTATTTTTTTCAAAATTAAAATTAAATACCGCCATAAATTGTCGGATGATTTAATAATTTTCTAAAGCTTTGATAAGTCTATTTTTTATTACCGTTTTCAATTCTTCTGGTTCAATCACTCTAACCTTTTCCCCTTGCTTTAAAATCTGTTCCTCCAATTCATAATTAATTCTGACTCTCAAGCTGATTCTAAATTCTTCCTCATTATCAATCAGTATTTTTTGAGATGTATGCAATGGTTGAGTTTTGATATAATTTCCTTGGTGTACTGAAAAAGATAAAACAACATCATTCACGTCACTAGTTGAATAAATCATTCCAATTACATCGTCGAAAAACTGTTTTGGTTTATTTGAAATAGACTTGAACTTTTCATTTGTATTTTTTAAGGAAAACATTCTATCTAGAGCAAACGTTCTAAATTCGTCTTTATTAATTGTACCGAAAACATACCAACGATTCTGATACTGCTTTAGAAGATATGGTTGAAAAAAGTAGTTTGTCGTTTCATTTTTTCTAAAATTATGATATTCAAAGTTGACTGATTTTCTTTCAACAGTAGCGTTTAAAATACCTGATAATAATTGCTCTTGAATAATCTGTTTATTTCGATCAAAATCTATGTATTCAATATTTTCCGCACTTTTTAATAAGGTTTGATTAATAACTTTTGCTGTCTGAAACAATTCAAAAAAGGAAAGCCATTCTTCGGTTTCCTTTTTTGATTCTTCATCTATATAGTATCCTTTTTTGTTTCGATCATATTCGACATCAATTAAACAAGTTTCTCGTATTGATTTAAAATCTCGCTGAACTGTCCTTTCACTGCACGTTACATAACCCTCATCAATTAGCTTATTAATAATTTTATTCAGCGAAGGATAATTGGTCTTGTTCACAAAATATAATATGGTTTTTAATCTGTCTATCGATTTACTCATGTTGATTTTTTTATCGAAAGTAATCATTTACAGCGACAAGTATTGGCGGTTGCGGAAAGTAGGTTTGTCAAACGTTAGAAATACAAGATAATTATCGTATAAAAAAGATATTATGAAAAAATATATAATTGCAACACCTGATAATTATGATGATTTTAATTATTTAGAATCGGTTTGTTTTGGTTCAGGTGTGTTTTTTGAAGAAAATTCAATAATATATAACTCAGGTTCAGGAAATGAATTATTAAATATACCAAAATTAGCTAGATATCTTGAATTAGAGTGCCGAACTTTTTCTGCAAATTGGTCTAAAAATGGTGTTTTGGCAGGAAAAATTAGAAATCAAGAAATGATAGTTAACGCTACACATTTAGTAGTTTTTAATGATGGGAAATCAAAAAGAATAATCCATTTAATTGATTTAGCTAAAAAAAACAAAGTCCAAATTATACTTTTTACTATAGAATACAATTTAGTTTTATCAATATATACTTCATATCACAAATATGAGAATATTAACTCCCTAGAAGAATTAGTTATGGAAATGGGAAATTTAATAAATAAAAAAAATACTGCTCATAAAAATCAACAATACGAATACATGGCAAAGATTCGAGACATTGAAAGACATTTATCCAATAAGGCGGAATTTTATGCTGATTATTCATTTTAATATAAAAACACTCATGAAAACAAACGTAAAATCTTTGTATTGTTTAAATAATTCTACAAATGAAGTAATAAAAAAAATAAAATTAAATACTAATTTTTCAGACTTTGATGAGAAATCAGGAGGAATATTCACAGGTGAATTAATAGTTATTGGTGCAAGACCCAATATGGGGATAGAAGAAACTATTTCATTGATGTTTTCTAACATTGCACAAACAAAAAAAGTCCTTTTTACTTCGTTGTATAAAACATCAAATGACTTTAAAATCCTGTTCAAAAATCACAATGTTGATTCCAATACAGAAAAAAACATGTTTTTCTATAAAATAAAACAGAATAATTTCGAGGATGTTCAAGTTACCATTATTAATTTGATAAAAGAAAACAACGTCGATTTCATAGTTATTGAAGGTTTTGAATACTTAATTGATCACAACAAAAAAGGATTAAATAACGAGATTAGTTTCTCTTTAAGACAAACTGCAATTGACCTGAATGTTTGTATTCTACTAAAAGTTCCAATTAATAGAAAAACAGAAAAGCGTGGTGGAGAAAGAAAAGCAAATGTTTTTGATATTCTATCTTTTAATGGTCTGGAAAACATCGCAGATAAAATATTATTTACACATAGAGCTGATTATTATGGCTTCACATGTGATGATGATGGGGTTTCTGTTATTAATCAAATTGAATTAATTATAGCTAAAAACAATTTAAAGGAGACAGGAAGTGTCATTTATCAGTTATAAATGAAAGAATTTTAAACCAAAATATATATTCGCAAAAACGAATCGTACAAAAATAAAAAACAAATCGTACATAAAAATAAAAATTTAATTACCTTTGAAATGATTTAGGTGGTTAGGTTAGGTTGATTAAAGAAAAGCGATGAGACTCCCGTTTCATCGCTTTTTTAATTGCTCTTTAAATAATGTTTAAATAGGATAATTAGCAGTAAATGTCTCAATCTTTTTCTTTGGTGGTTTCTTTGAATTACTATTCCCAACCGAAACCGTTTGTTCAACTGTAAAAGTATACCAGCCATTTGCTTTCGTGTATTGCTTCAAAACTTCACTTGGATAACTTGACAACAGAAACTTACCTTCAAGTCGTGAGAGTAATTGTAAGAGCCTTTCGAAATCATCTAATGTATATCCATCATAATGCCCACAATCAGAATTGTAATACGGTGGATCAACGTAGAAAAAGGAATCTTCTCTATCTCTTGAATTAATGATTCTCAAAGCATCTGTACACTCAATCTGAACATTCTGTAATCTAATAGCTAAATCTTCTGTAAATGAATCACGTTTATTGGCTATTTTCTTTGATGTAGTGTTCTTTTTAACATCATAACCCCATGTTCCATCCAACATTGCAGAAAAACTTTGTGTAGATAAAACCCACACAGCCCACGCACGATCTATTTTATCAAACATGTGAGGATTTTCATTCATTACTTTGGCATCATGATGAATTGAACGGCTATGTAAGGATATACGAATCCTTTTCTCTAACTCAATGAAATTGTTTTGACATATCTCATAAAAATTAATTAACTCCTTATTTGTGTCGTTAATTACTTCTACATTGGACTTATCTTTTGCCCAAAATACTGCTCCACCACCTATAAATGGTTCACAATATAAATTGTGGGTTGGTATAATTGGTAAAATCTTACTTACAAGATTCTGCTTTCCACCGTAATAGCTTATTGGTGTTTTTTGTTTGGTTTTGACTTTGGTTTCCATACTCTTATTTATTATATTTGTAATTCCTCAACAAAAAATAGCACATCATAACTTAATGAAGGCTTTGACGCCCTCAGTATAGGTACTGATGTGCTTTTCTTTTTTTTGTTGAGGAACTTAAATAAGAGGACTGAGGGCGTTTCTTACTCCGCTGGAGTAAAATCTAAATAATACGATTTACCAACCTCAAAAAACTCACTTGCTGGAACCTTTCCATGGATTGCAATTGTTAAATCTCCTGAAGGGGTTGCTGTATTAAAATCTTTATTTTCTCCATTTTGACCCATTACTGCTGTCATTTTTACTTTTTTGTCCCATTCGTTTAGCTCAATTGAATTGCAACGGAATTTGGCTCTTACTAAATTTGCCATGAAATTTTATGATAATTATATTTATATATCTATTTTAATCCCCGATATATTTAAGGGCGTTTCTTTTACGCTGCTCTATAAGAAGACAGTAAATGGCAGAAATATTCAAGATTTGCAGGAATTGTTGACGCTGTCACAATTGTACAATAAACATTTCCTGTAGTACCAATATACATATCCCAATGCTCCCCATCTTTAAAATAAAAAGTATGCATATCGTAAGCAGGTCTATACCCAATAGGCAAAGTTGTAACTTGAAAAGCTCCACCTGTAACACCAGTTGTATTCAAAGCTAACGATCCTTCAAATGATACTATACCATCAATTGATTTAAATGCTGTAAATGGTTGATTAACATTTATATTTGGTTCTAGCGTTAATGTAATAGGCTCTCCAATATTTAACTGTGGTCTTATTGCTTCAAACAAAGTTAAAGCATCATCATAAATTGTAAATCCAGCAGGAACTACTGTTGATTTTTGAACTTTACCTGTTCTAACTTCATACGTTTCATTAATAGATAAATTTTGAAATGTTTTTGTTCCTGCAGAATCATAATCTACATTGATCATCCAATACTCAAACTCTCCACTAATTGGGTCAGTATAAGAATGTGTTGGGACATAACATACTTCCCCACCAATGGAAACATAACCTTCTAAAATAATTGTATTTCCAGCGTCTAATACTTTTTCACATCCACTTAAAATAATAGCCGTTGAATCAGTAATTCCGTAACTACTCATAACTCCTTTGAACGTTTCAACTATCCCTGAGTGGATATATCGAAAATCATTTAACTTTAATGGTAAACCACCAAGATCAGTTGTTTTAAAATTATTCATATTTCTTGTATTTTAAAGCGCTTTCCTGCGCATCTGTATTTGTTAATGTAATATTTCATCAAATTTTCATCGTAAATCAAACCAATAGGAACAAATACTATAAAGTCAAAATCAGTATAAGTCACAGAGGAATTGAATAAATACAAATCTTCTGCTGACTCTGAATTATTAAATAAATACGTTTCTTCATTATCCTCCGATTCATTGAATAAATAAACGGTTGGTGACTGCTCAGCATCATCTATATAAATTCGTCTAAGCGTATTATCAAACTGATCGTTCAATAGATGTTCCAAGTATATGACTTGACCATTAAAAGTCAATTCATATTTCTTTGCTTCAAAAAACTGATAAAAGTTTTGTTGAACTTCAACCAATGGTTTTAACGCTGCAGTTAGCATACTCATCATATTAATACCTCTCAAAAATGGAGGAAGTAATATTTCCATTAAATAATACAAATCAATGACTATCATGCTTGAATATATGTTATCGTTGCTGATAAAGGATAATCAGTATCAACTTGTAAATAGCCTGCATTTGGATTATAACTATCTGCCATTACGACATAAGGATTTGTACCATATTTAACCTCTGCAGTTTGAAATACTGGATTTATTACTCCGATTGATTGTTGAATTTTATCCGTTAATGCTGTCGGTGTGAATATTCCGTCAAAAGGTAATCCTTTACAATAATTATTAATTGAATCTTCTACAGGAAAAGTACCTGGTGTAGAAATCAATTCCCCTGTTGAAGTCATAACTAAAGGATCATAATAAATTTTGTAATGAATTTTCAATAAATCTGCATCTCTTGAAATTGAACTTATAATTACTCCTGCAAATTTCACTTTTTGAATATATGCCACAAAAGCATCTAGTTCAGGCGTGGTTAATGGTATTGGAGTCTCTCCTGAAAGCTTTGCTAATTTGATTAATACTTGACCACCAACCTCATTAACAGAGGCAAGTTTGACAATTTGGTTTGCCGTTGTAATAGGAGAATATTGATAAATATCATTCACCATCACGAGAGCATCACCGTATTGAAACTCCAATGCTTTTGTTCGATACCATTTCAATTGACCAACAATAAGTTGTAAGGCTCTATTTTCAATCCATAAAATATGTTCATCAAATAATTTTTCATTTGTCCATATAGCTACAGCCATTACAAAAAAGAGTAATCTCCAAATAGCAACTCTACTCGCTGATGTAAGATCATCTAAAAGTGTTTGAGATGAATCTATACTTGGTTGTAGAGTATTCAACTCAGTCATGGTTTCCTTTTCAGAAACCATGACATTATATATTGTTTGTATACTTCGTGCCATTATTCAATAATTAATTGTTCCGTTATTTTTTCTTCAATAATTGTTCGAATATTTTTAAGCTCTAAAAACAATTCAGGGTGATTAGTTGCAACATCTAATATTGAAATAAACTCAGTTTTATTTTCAGATTGACATAATATTCTAGGTTTACAACCGTGTTGGTCGGTACTAAGTTGTACAACTACTTTAGTGAAATTAACACTATAAGCGTTCTTGAAAGTCTGTTCAATATGCAATACATTTTCAAGTACGTCAACATCATAACGTTTATCATCGAACAATGATGAAACTAAACTTTCATTAAAATCAATAACTATATTTTGTAAATTCATAATTTTATATTTTTATATTTAATATTCAACATCTACGTCCTCAATAATTGAACCTCCCGTTACATTTGTTAAAGCATAACTACCTTCAGTTATATATAAAGTACTTAAATTAATAACTGTATTAAAAGTATATGGTACTCCAACTACTAATGCTTCCAATTCAAAATAGTCATTACTTGCTGTATATGTTGCTATAACAACAGTATTTAATGCGCTAGCATTGATAAGCGAAGTAATTCTAGCAGCCATTAAAGCTTTTGTATTATAAGTTCCTGTATTTGATTCAGAAATAGTAGTAGAGTTTATTGCTAATGATGTTGTAGCAACTGCAGAAACAGTAAATTTCATTTTTTGTTTCTTTCCAGATAGCAACCCTAGTAGTGAATTAGTATTTAATCCTGATGACAATATTTTTATATCTCTATTTGATGTTTCAACAGTAATAGGTAAACAATTTGATTCAGCTACAGTTATTGTTCCGCCATTAGAAATAATTTTACCGCCTTGAAATCTAATCCCTGCATTTTTATATGTTCTATCAGTACCAACCATATTAATTGATCCTGAAGCGGACAAAAATATAATACCTGAAGATAAAATAAAACCTTGCTGCATATCAGCAAAATACATTGGACATAAAATATTTAATCTACCTCCTGATACCATTTGACCAGTATTATATAGTAAACCACTTGTTACACTATGATTTGCTGCAATATTTAAAACCCCTCCACTAACATTTAAATTTAAACCACTAGATTTAAGTATAATTGTGGAAATTCCACCACTAATTGCAACTGTAGGGTAATAATTACCAACTGTAGTTTGGACGTTTCCACCACTAACAGCTAGATTTGTTGTCATTCCTCCAATAACTACACCTGCAACTACTGTTAAATATTCTGTTCTTCCATTTAAAATTAATGAAATACTATCAACATAAATACTGTTTGAACTTCCGTTAATAACTGCATCACCATTATAATATCCTATTTGATAACCATAAGTAGCACCACAACAATAAGCTACATTAAAGACTCCACAAGTAGCATGTATACCAGCTCCTACCGTTGAAGTTACTACCGATGCATTAATTACGTATGATGACGATGAATTATTACTTCCCCAACATCTTACTGCTGTAGCAGCAGTACTTTTTATACTTCCAATATCAGCTAATGTATTACCATTTCCTCCCCATCCTAACCATATCGCCGCATTTCCTGTTGAACCACAGTAAATACCTTTTGTTTTTAATTGGTATAATGAATGATTAATTATACAAACATCGGTGGTTGAACTACAAATATCAAATTCAAAAGTAGCAGTTGTTAGGGATGGACTTGTAGAAGAATCACCCATGTTGAAAATTTTACCTGTGGTTGCAGTTTTATAAAATTTACCATTTCCAAACACACTACCTCCTGATGTAAAACTAACTAAATTAAACATTGAACCTGCAGTTGCTTTGTTGAAAATAGCACCTGTATATATAAACCAATTTACCCCCTCTTTTGCTAGTCCGTCTGTTGCAGTAGTAGTAATTGTATATGTTCCTGGACCTACAAATATTGTTTGTCCAGATGTTGCTGCTGCAATTGCAAGTTCAGGAGTGGTGTAATAAGTAGGTATTCCAGTAGTTAAATTGTTAATCCAAATAATTCCACCTGTAGTAATTGATAAATCCCCACTTCCTAATAAACTTACACCTCCAAGTGTTTTAATATTGGTACCACTAATTAAGGTAGCTTGTTTAGCCGCTATTAACGCAGTAATTGTAGTAGCAAAATTAGGGTCGTCTCCTAATGCTACAGCTAGTTCATTTAAAGTATCAAGTGTGCTAGGAGAACTATCTACTAAATTCGCTATTAGTGCTTGTATTTGATCATTTGTAGCCTTAACAGTCGGAAACAAAACATCATTGATTGTACTAAAATCCGTTGCTTTATTTGCGGAGTTTTCTTTAGAGTTCAGCTGTGTTTGAACAGGGGACGTAATACCTTTTAACCTCGCAAACTCTACAAGACTTGGATATGTTGAAACAGACAATGAAAGCACATTGTTACTGGAGTCTAAGTATAAAATCTGATTTGGTGTAACATTTAATAATCTAATATTAGTCATTAAAGGCATTACCAAATCTGTTACAGCTCCTGTGTATGGAACTAAACCTGCTAAATCTGAAGCATACGAAGCGATTAATGCAAGTATATTTACTTTTTGAGCATCTGTAAAATGTTGGTAATCTCCAGCATTCAATCCATCCAATTCATTGTGTGCTATCTCCGAAACATCATTGAAAGTACTATCATTAATATCTCCTAAAACTTCTCGAAGTTGTGCTGGAGTTATTTTTCTCAGTGTATTATCTAAAATATACTCTGTGATTTTTGCTGCTATTTCTGTTCTTGTTAAATTTGCCATGACTAATTAAAACCGTTTGAAAATCCGAATGAAAACGCACCATAATACTCGTTGCTTACTGATGCTAATTGTTTGTTTTGTTTGATGTAATGATCCACAATTTCTTTTTGAATGATGTTTGGTATAAAAAATATTTGAGTTGGAAGAATTGGTAATTCCACCATATTATTTGCTTTCAATACATCAAATAATTGTTCTATTGATCCACTATGCTGAAGTGTAACATCTAGAATCGTTTGATTGGGTAAAACCGTTACTTTAATCATAATTTGCTTGTATTTCGCAGTTTAATAATTCATTATCCAATTGTACAAAAGTGTTCTTTGCACCATCACTATCTAAGTGAAGTTTTATTTCTCGCTCCAATGTTTGTCTAACTGTAGCAGTCATTGGAGCATTTTTATAATCTTCTATTCCAATGCCTAACCAAGGTGACGCTTTATAGTTGCCAGGATTAGCAATCAGAACATGCTCCACGTGTTGTAAATCTGAAACATCGACTTTAAAATCTCCGTTTGCAAACTCCAAATCTCCATTGTATATAATATCTTTAGCCATGTTTTACTTTGTCGATGTT
>Ga0209515_10005147_pt1 | contig 17151 bp, 16 predicted proteins | sample Subgroupgradi54m_FD_187454 | JGI IMG/M metagenome (GOLD analysis project Ga0209515, IMG submission 187454) | Subsurface groundwater microbial communities from S. Glens Falls, New York, USA - GMW60B uncontaminated upgradient, 5.4 m (SPAdes)... ...
CGATCTATTCTCATCAATTTTTATTGCTTTTTCGGAATATGTCATTGCTTGATCCAAATTTTTGAGATTATTCCAGTAAAACATCATAAGAAAACCATATGCATCACCCAAAAAAGCTTTTACTTTCTGTTTAACGAGTCGGAGGTTTGGAAAATTTGTATCTTGATTACGTTTTTCAAGAATACCTTGGAGTTTTTCAAATATATCTACCGATTTTAATAAATAGGCTATATTCGGAACTGTTGCGAGGCAGGCCCCTAGAGTGTACAAACTAATTTCCAGAATATTTCCGGAAACTACAATGAGGTGGACAAATGATTCTGGATGACGAATGCCCCACATTCCTCTCTGAGTAGCCACACCAATTTCATCAACAAATTTCTTCTGCTTTTCCTTATCAATAACACCATGCTGATAGGATAGTTTAATATTAAATTGAGAAAAAGGAGCATTGGCTAGATTACCCTCTGTTGTATTGCCCCAGACTAGTAACCTAATGCCTTTCTTGATGATAAACGCTTCAGCTACATTGGAGTCAGAAAAAGTTACATCTGTGGGGAGTTCTTTTATTTTTACGTCACCTTGTAACTGATGGGTAGCGACTTGCTCTCGAAACTTTTTCTTTATTTCTCGATAATACTCACGGGAACTTTCTTCTGTGGCAACTGCAAATGCTACAGTCATAGCGCTGGGATCATAGAAGTAGTTTCTTTTTATAAACCAAGCAACAATATGTATAATTTGTGCTCCGCTTAGAATATAAATTACCCAGACAGAACTAAAAATAACACCAACTTGAGTAAGTATTCCTAACAATATAGAAACCAATAGAAAGATGCCTAGTGCGTAAACGATCCCACCCCATTTTGATGGCCATTCTAATTCTCTAAGTTCTTTAAGTATTGCAAATGCTTCTTTCATACTAATAGTCATTAATATATAATTCTCTTAAAGCTGGCGAGGAATTGTCTAACTAGCGGCGATGCTTGGTTTTATCAACCAAGGTGAATCGCTGCTGCTTGCCCGTGTTGTTAGGAGGAACTCGATCACCCTTTGAAAGGGTGATTTCTGTTCGGCTCCCTGCGGGCCGATACTGACCAGAGACAGGAGTTTTAGCTCCAGTTCTGGCTACAACCGGTTTAGTGGCCATAGACACAGCACGAAACGTAGTAAATCTACACGTTGTGTAAACCACCTCGTATTGAACCCTACGCTCGGATTGATTTATATCGGGGCTGGTCGACCTTTGTTCTCACCCCCGCCCATAGGCAATGAGTATGCCCACAGGAGGGAGGAAGAAAAGTGACGTAGCCTGACAAAAATCTGGAGCGCAGGTTTTTCCCCACCAGCTTTCAGAGAACAATATCTCATTATTCTAGCGCTGGATACCCAAAAAGCAACTGTTGATAACTTTCTATTCATTTTCTAGTATACTAAAAATATGAATAATCTGACTAAGCGACAAAAAGAAGTTCTGGACTTCATAATTAGCCATCAAAAAAGGAAAGAATATGCCCCGTCGTTAGAAGAAATCTGTAAGCGGTTTAACCTCGCGTCTGTTTCTACCGCACACTTCCATATTTCAAAACTTCGTGACCTTGGATATTTATCGAAAGAAGAAAATAAACCACGCGCAATTAGCGTGCTACCAAAACCCTCTTTAACCGAGATTCTTTTGATGGGAAATATCAGTGCCGGCGGCCCCATAGAAGCAATCATAGACCCTGAGCCAATTGAAGTTCCTCGTAGCATGCTTTCCCCAGGCTCAAATTACTATGCACTTAGAGTATTAGGAGTAAGTATGATCGAGGAGGGTATTTCCGACGGTGATGTTGTTGTGGTTCGTAATCAACAAACCGTTGATGATGGTGAAAAGGCAGTTGCTTATCTACCAGACAAAGATGCAGTTACGCTCAAAAAGATATATAGAGACAACGGTCGCATTAAGCTTGTTCCTGCTAATAAAACAATGCAGCCATTCTACGAAACAAATGTTGAAATACAGGGAAAAGTTATCGGTGTTTTAAGAAAAGAAGTATAATAAATTATAAACTAAACCATGAATCGAAAAGCCGATTTTGAAAAAATAAAAAAAGTATTGGATCAATCTGTCCATACCTCAACATCAAATGCGTTACTCGCTGAGGGTGACTCTTTGTCTTTGCTAAAAAAATTACCAGATCACAGTGTATCCCTTATACTCACCGATCCTCCTTATCACACGACCAAGAAAGATAATATTCAAGGAGATACTTCCTTCAAGGAAGACCAAGATTATTTACAATGGATGTCAGAATATGCTAAAGAATGGCGCCGAGTACTAAAACCAAATGGATCTCTTTTCTGCTTTTGTTCGCCTGCGATGGCCGCTAGATTAGAGGTGTCCTTTTCTACAGATTTTAATATACTTTCTCAAATTGTTTGGACAAAACCGAATGAGCCAGGCTTCGATGGATGGAAACAAAAAATGAAGAAGGAATCATTGCGTCAGTGGTATTCCCACACAGAGCGTATTATTTTTGCAGAGCCGGCTCACCATGGCAATTTACATCGTTCGTACTTCGGTAATTTACTTCGCGAGGTAAGAAAGCAAGTTGGTCTAAGTGGCCATCAACTTACCGAATTAGTGGGTGCGTACGGTAAGGTAAATCATGGCGGCGCAGTCTCTAATTGGGAAGCAGGGAGAAATATTCCAAGCATCGAACAATACCAAAAATTATGTTCTGCATTAATAAAAACTGGGAAGATTGAGTCTATGCCGCACTACGAGGATGCTATACGTCCTTTTATGATGGATGGCTCTAAAGAGTTCACTGATGTTTGGAATTTTCCATCTGTTAGACCATACAAGGATAAGCACCCTGCAGAAAAACCAATTAAGTTACTCGAACATGCAATTGAAGCTACAACCTATCCAGGCGATATAGTTCTAGATTGTTTTGGTGGATCAGGTAATACTGCGCTTGCTGCAATAAAATTAAATAGGACGGGTATCTTAATGGAACTTGACCCGAAATGGGTTTCTCACAGTGCAGCAAAAATAGACCTAACAAATTGGAACGAGAAAAAAGATAAATCTTTTAATATGCGGCAAGTTAAAAACGTTATGGTTGAAAGAGTTAGGATACCTCAATCCTCTTTGTTTGCTGAGTCTAAATAACCACTGTCTTTATTCCTCTGTAATACTCCCTCCATCCAGGTAAGAGTTTCCTGAATGCCTGAATCTTTGGTTACCACATTACAATGATGGTGGCCCCAACCAAGATTATATGGGCAATGATTCAAGCTATTTATGCGTAGTTCTTGAATGTGAAAAAGGTTTATTTGTGTAACTGTTAGGTCTGGCACTTCTCTTCCCTCTGCTTGCTCAAGCCGACTAAGAAATCCTAAACCAGGAAGTTCCTCTAAACAAAGCGGGCAAGTTGTTTTGCCTTGCTTATTAATAACTCTAGCTTTAGTCAGACGATCTAGGTCAAAGAGTCCTCTAGCTTTACAATCTTCCAGAACTGAATTTTTCCTCAACAAAGCATCTTGTTCTGACATTCCAGCAGTGGTTGCTACGGCTTCTGAATCATCACATAGCCAGAATAGAGCTTCGAGCTGATCACGACAATCTTTTATTGTTACACTACTCGCATATTCAAAGACTCTTATACCAGCACCTTTGTTGGCGGTATCAATGAATCCTTGGAGTATTTTGCCACCATCTTCATGAGAAGTTCTGGCCGGCACACGAGCTACATATTGACCTCGCAATGGTGATGTTCTACTTTTTGCAGCAACCCACTTATATTTCTTTGGGTTATAGGCATCCCACTGTTGTCTAGTTTCATAAAATACTAAAAGATTTTTCCCTAAAATGAGGCCTTGGGATGCTAGTTTTGTTTGAAACTTTTCATCGGCAAAAAAGGTTGTTGGTGAAATTAAAACTATAAAACCGTTTTCAAAACCAATAGATGAGAACTTTTTATTCCAAAAAGAATAAGGAATTAAAACAGTGCTATTTCTAGAAACACGGTTCTGATAGATAACATCGTCGTCGGCGCCTCTAGTTTGGCCTGTTTTATAAATCTTACGATCTAAAAGTTGGGGTAATTTGGGTAATCTTATTGTCGGCATAATACCCCAAATCATATATTCTTTAACCAAGAATTGCAATTGAAAACCAAAGCATTAACTGCTACTTTATTGGGGAACCAATAATTACTATGACTATTAAACCGAATCCATTTCAGGCGCTTATAGACGTTATTGATGTTATTCTGCAAAAGAATGAGTATTCTAATGAACCTTTCTTTAGGCTTCATGTCCTTGAGATTTCTTCGATGCCGCAAAATGGAGTAGGTGCCCAGCAGCTAACAAAACTTCTTGAGAGGTTTCACCAAGACGGCATTATTAATCATCGTTATAAAGCGGGAGATGAGATAGTCAAACTAACTAAGAACAATGAACAAAAGTTATTCGCTGAACGAAGGCGTTTAGAAGACAAGTGGTATGGCCATGAAAACACAGAAAAGCCAAAGATAGAATTGGCTAATCAGACTATTGTTTTCAATGATGACGAAACCAATATTGAGATTGGTAAACAAAAATGTGCTTTGCCGCCATACAAGAATGAACACTACTTCTGCCGTGCCATGTTTCAATATAAGGCAGCGGAATTTGTAGATTGGTCACAAGTCTATAAGGCTATGGTCGGTGGTGAAGAAGTTATCGGCGACAAGGCCAATATGAGAACTGTTCAAGACACTCTGTATGCTCTGAATACTCGCATTAAGAAAGTCGTAAATACTGATGACAATCTTTTTACTTGGGAAAATCGCTCGATAAAGAGAAACTTCCAGTAAAATCGTCCGAGTCGTAATTGGGCCAATACCTTAGAGAGTAGCCTTAAAGAAAAAGGCTGCTCTTTTTGATTCAGCCGAAATTACTATGACAATCCTCAACGACAAAGACTTTTATAAAACAACGGACCTCGCACTTGCGGCGGTGCTTTCACTTTCTTTTCCAATCGAAGCTATAGACCGACAATCCCGCAAGGCTCAGTTTATTTTCAAACGAGAAGAAGGCCTGGACCAGCTGATTGAAAATTACTGGCGCGGAGGATTGAAGGTCGAACCGCAGGCATACTTTCAAGAGCTTAGGGTCATCAAGGCAAGGCTCTACAGCGAGCAATAACATATTAAGCCAAGCAACAATCCTTGAGCTGAAAGAAATCATCAAGCAAGAGTACGGCCGAGAGTTGAGTTTAGCCGAAGCATCAGAGGTTGCGAATACTCTAGTCGGCTACTTTGATCTCCTCGCCAAGATTCATCACCGAGATCAAGCCAATGACAATGAAAATGAAATCCCTACAGGAAATATTACAGAACCCATCAAGTAAACCGGAGAATACCCTTAACAGGCTTCCGATCCGACCACTCAAAAAGAAGACCCGTTTTTATATTGATAACGAATACTTCGCCAAAGGATATGGCCAGCTTTTTCATCGCAGCAGAGTTTTTGATGTTTATGGGGTCTTGGCCAAGTACGCAAATCATCGCACTCAAATCTGCTGGCCAGCAATTAAAACAATTATGAAAGAATCTGGCATCAGGAACAGAAATACGGTGGTTAAGGCAGTTAAGTTGCTAGAGTCGTATAACATTATCTCTATCTCTCATTCGAGGGGTCACCACTCTAACCGATACACCCTCCTTAGTTCTTATGTTTGGAGACCAGCAAACAGTATCACCAGTGATACTGTTCCAGATTTAGTCACATCAGTACCAGAAAACACACCAGTTCACACTCAAATTGAGGTCCCAGACAGTATCTCTAGTGATACAGAAAATCATATAAGTAAATCTAATAAAGAAATCAGCGTTACAACCTTTAGGATTTTAGAAGTTTATTTTAAATCATCAGATATCGAGAAAGCAGTAGAAACCCTGAAAAATAGCGGATTAGAGATTAATTTCATAACAGTAAAGCGAAGACTGCAGCAATGGTCCAAAGACGGAACAATAATCCCTATAAAAGCATTGGAATGGTAATTACAAACCCCACAAAACCACATAGACAAAGGCTACATAGTGCCACAGATGAGGAGTGAAACTAAGTGAAGATTCTAGGGGGTCACAAACGCTACATAGCGATACAAAACAAGGCAGGATCAGGCGCCGCTTACAAACCACTAAAAGCGCGACATAATAGATACATGAAATCAGTGATATTTGCGAGGGTTAGCTCTCGCGAACAAGAAGAGACGGGTTATTCATTACCTTCCCAAGAGAAGCTCCTAAAGGAGTACGGGGAGCGGAAGGATTTTTCCATTTCTAAAAAGTTCTCTATCTCTGAATCAGCCGGCGGTAAATACCAGAGAAAGACCTTTAACGAAATGCTGGAATACGTTAAAGAAAATAACATCAATATTATTATCTGTGAGAAGGTTGATCGTTTAACTAGAAATTTACGAGATGCGGTAAGTATTAACGAATGGATCAATGAGGATTCAAAACGACAAGTCCATTTCGTAAAAGAAAATTGTATTCTTTCTAGGGATTCGAAATCCAACGAGAAGTTTATTTGGAATATTAAAGTTTCAGTCGCTCAATACTACATAGACAATCTTTCGGAAGAGGTTCGTAAAGGCCAGAAGGAAAAGCTGGCCCAAGGTTGGTTGCCGACTAAACCGCCGCTAGGATACAAGACTATTGGCGACAAAGGGCACAAGACACACGTCATTGATTGGGACGTAGCGCCGTACATTAGAAAAATGTTTGAGTATTATTCTTCTGGCAATCATTCTTTGAAATCTCTTGTTGAGGTTATGCATCAGGAAGGTATGCGTAATCGCGAAGGTAAAAAGATTTGTCGCAGTCGAATCCATCTCTTAGTCTCTAATCCTTTTTACTACGGCAAGATTATGTGGAAAGGCGAACTGCATCGAGGCGAGCATGAGCCGATTATCTCCAAAGAACTATTTGATCTGGTCCAAGATAGACTTTTTAGGAAAATAAAGAATCCTCAATACAAGAAACACTTAACAGTCTTTAAGGCGAAGATTGATTGCAGTGAGTGTGGTGGCACAATTACCTGGGAATCACAGCGGGGTCATTGGTATGGGCATTGTAATCACCATAAGGCTTGTTCGCAGAAGAAATATATCAGGCAAGAGAAGGTTGAGGACCAATTGTTCCCATTCTTTGATCGTATGGCTCCCGAGAACGAGCGTGTACGGGCCTGGATCGTCACAGCTCTCAAGGAAGCCCACGCTGATGAGATAAGCTACTCTACGACTAGCCGAGAGGAGTTAAATCGCAATTTTGAGCGCATACAGAGGCGCTTAGAGGCAATCTATGAGGATAAGATAGACGGCAAGATAACCGGTGAGTTCTATGCTAGGAAGTTTCAGGAGTATACCGAACAGAAAGAAGAGATACTAAATACCCTTAACAGATTGAATAAAGCCAACACGAAGTATTACGAAGCTGGTTATGCGATCCATGAACTGGCGTGTAAGGCGGCGGATATATATTCAAGTACCAAAGCATCAATCGAAGACAAACGATTACTCTTGAGCTACATATTTTCGAACATCAGTCTAAACTCAAGTAAAATCAAGCCTAACTACACTTTAGCCTTTGATTTCTTGTTCCAGCATGTTCCAGGGCTAAATAAAAATTTCGAACGCTTAGAAAACAAGGCCAACAAAGGACAAAGAGACGTTTTCACGTCTCTTTGTCCTGCTTTGCTCCACGTAGTAGTCTTGAACCAATTTTATCAAGCCTTTCAAGGGGTTTCAAGCAGGCTAAATTTGGATACCGTCAGGTCGGTGATACTCTGGGAAATAAGGCATTTAGGGGGGTCTTCTAAGAGCTGTTTACCAGTCACGTCGGGATCAAGAATGTTACACGATGTTACACTTTTCTGGAGTTGCCAAAATATTAGGAATGATAAAATAATGGCGTTAAATCAGGATAAAATTTAGTTTTAGCACTGTAACATATTTTTATTCCGCCGGCAGCATAGTAGAAAAAATTTGAATGATGTGTATAATGTAAATATGGCAACCGCAGATAATATAAAATCTCCAATTCGCCGGATGTGGACAGATTCCAGCCAGGAGAAATATGACTTTTATTTCAACGGCACCAGGGGCGTATATGGCATCAGGTTTATTTCGGCATTACGCGCTTTTGAACCGCCACATTTTGATTACATGAAAAAATTTCAAGAAGAAGTCGATAAGCTAGACTCTTCTGGGAACGCTTCAGCTATGTTCTCAGTTCTTGGTGGCCTTGAGGATGCTTGGATTGAAAAAGATGTCGTAAAAGCTCGCTTTCTAATGCCTGGGTCTCTTAACCAAACAATGACCTTCAATCTTGATCCGCAAAAGCAGGATTTCAACGGAACAATGGCCATTAAGCTTAACTGCCTGATCAAGCGAATAAGAGATATCCACAATTCTAGAGTTGACTTGAATACCAAGCAGGCCTAGGATTAAAATATAATCGAATAGTACGTTAGCGTCTATGCTCCCCGAGGAGATAAATAGCCGCCACAGGTTTTCAGCAAAAGCTGGAATTCCGTGGCGGCTTTTTATATTTTCGGAGCTACCGCTAGCGCAAATAATATGTCGAAGGTAATTGCAAAATCGAAACTAGTTTGGTCGACGGTCAAGCGCCGCCTTGGCGATTTAGTGGCCCATATCCATAACCCGCGCATAGCCACCGACTCATTCCGGCAAAAGCTCACAGAGATGATTAAGAAGTTCGGATTAGTGGAAATACCGGCGGTGGATTTGGACGGAACAATACTCGCTGGGCACCAACGTATTGCCGCGTTGCTCGCTCTCTATGGTCCCGATCATGTGATCGAGGTCAGAATTCCATCAAGAAAACTGACGAAGGCCGAACGCAAGACATATCTATTAGCAAGCAACCGGCTCCATGCGGATTGGGACTGGACTGCCCTGGCTGAATATTTTGATATCAAAGATCTTTTCCAGACCGGCTTTGATGACGCGGATCTATCTCATATCTACGATGATTCATTCATTGTCGAAGATGATAACTGGGACGAAGAAAAAGAAATTAAGAAGATAAAGGAGCCGACGGTTAAATTGGGAGAGCTTTGGCAATTGGGCGATCACAAACTTTTTTGCGGAGATGCAACTGACGAAAATATAGTCCGCCAATTGGTTGGTAATACTAAGATAGATTTTTCAGATGTGGATGCTCCCTTCAATATAAAATACTCGTACCGGGGTAAAAATGGAAAGTACGGCGGTATCGAAAAAGACGATAGATCTCCGGATGAATATCGTACATTTATACAATCACTCATCCGCAACAGTATTATGGTTAGCAAGTCGGCCGCTCATTATATATTTTGGTGTGATGAGCGCTGGGTCTGGCTACTCCAACAGCTATATAAAGAACTGGGCATTGATTCAAAGCGGTTATGCATCTGGATAAAAGATAATGCCATGCCGACGCCGAAAGTTCCGTTCAACAAAGCCACGGAATTCGCGGCTTATGGCAGCATCGGCGTTCCTTACATAAATGATCGAATTAAAAATCTTAACACGATTCTCAATAAAGAGGTTGGCAGTGGTGCCCGTGCCCTGGACGACATTTTAGATATTTACTCCATCTGGCTTGTTAAACGCTTACCGGCAAGTGACTACGAACACCCAACCCAAAAACCGCCATCACTCCATGAAAAAGCTTTAAGACGATGCACCCGTCCCGGAGATGCAGTACTTGATCTGACGGCCGGCAGCGGGAGTCTGATGGTGGCGTGTGAACAAATGAAGCGCAGAGCATTTCTCTGCGAGGTCGATCCAATTTTTGCAACATTAATCAAAAATCGTTATGAAAAAATCAGCAATAAAAAAGCCAGGAAACTTAATTAAGCTAGGCGATATATTTATTATCGGCGAGCATGTCATTGCTTGCGGCGACTGCCGGGATAAAGCCCTTCTTGCCAAAGTAATTGGTAATTTAAAAATTGATCTTGTGGCAGCAGACGTTCCATATGGCATATCTGTCACAGAAAGTAAGCGAGGATTCAAAAGTCTTTATAAAGACAAGGTGATCATGGGCGATGAGTTTCAAAGCGATGAGAAATATAGCCGTTTCACCGCCGAATGGATTGAAGCACTGAAACCCCATCTTGCCAAGAAAAACAGTTTCTACATTTTCAATGCCGATCGGATGCTTTTTGCCTTACGCGAAGGAATGCTTAATGCCGGCTGCCGGTTTGGACAGCTCCTCATATGGCTTAAGAGTCAGGCCGTCCTTGGCAGAATGGACTACTTGCCCCAACATGAGCTCATTGCCTATGGCTGGGTTGGCGCCCACAGTTTCAAGAAATCCCAAGATCGTTCGTTAATATTTTATCCAAAACCCAAGAAGAACCCTTTCCATCCGACAATGAAACCGGTCGGGCTTATCCGTCGCCTTATCCTTAATAGCAGCTCAATCGGCGCCGTAGTATGTGACCCATTCTTGGGTTCAGGTACCACAGCTCTGGCCGCTCATCAAACCGGGAGACGCTGCATCGGAATTGAAATAGATCCGGAGTATTGCGCAACCGCCATTTCTAGATTAGAGGCCATAACTAACCAAAAAGCAAAACACATATGACTAGACACAAAATTAAAAACAATAAAATAAAGGAGTTGATTTTGGAACAACTCCGCAAGCTGCCTATCGTCGAAGCGGCTTGCCAAAAATTAGAAATTTCCAGAATGACTTTTTATCGGCTCAAGAAAAGCGATCAGAAGTTCGCCAAGGACATAGAAGAGGCACTACAGGAGGGTTACCTGCTGATCAATGATCTAGCTGAGAACCAGCTCATCGGTGAAGTTAAGGAGCGTAACCTGCAGGCGGTTGTCTACTGGTTGCGTTCCCACCACCGCCTGTATAAGCCAAGGGAGTTCCAAGCGGGCTTTGCCATAGCCCAGGACGAGGATCAAAATATGTTTTTCGAATTCTTCGGTAAACTTAAGCCCGAGAACCAGAAACTTATTGAACCTTATTTAGAAACATTAAATAAAAATAACAATGATAAACATAAATCAAAAAGCTAAAGAAGCTGCTGCAGTCTTGCAGCTCATCACTGACAACTTCCGCGTCTTTATAACAGAAGTTATAGGACTCAATAATGTCCAATTCCACAATGAACTTGACGATACTCTTTCCAGCCATCTTAACCGGAAGATAGCCATCGCTTTGCCCCGCGGTTTCGGTAAATCTACCCATTTGGCCATAGGATATCCTTTATGGGAAATGGCCAAGAATCACAATGTCCGGATTCTGATTGTTTCCAATACGGCTGAAATATCTCGCACTTCTTTGAGTGCTATAAAAAGTCACATTGAGAAGAATCGCAAATACCAGCTCTGGGCAAAAGCCATTGATCTAAAAGGAAGAGGTGTCTTGCCTCAACTCCGGCCCCGACATAAACGTGAAGAGCATTGGTCGGCCGACGCTATTACGATAGAGCATGAGGATCTCCAGACAAAAGATCCGACTGTTAGCGCTGTGGGTCTATTTGGCTCCATCCTGTCGCGTCGAGCCGATATCATTATCTGCGACGACATTATTAATCAGCAGAACTCCGAGACAGAAGAGCAGAGAAATAAAATCAAAGACTGGGTACATACCACACTTTTGCCGGTACTGGTGCCCGGCGGCCGGCTTATTTATATCGGCAACACCTGGCACCTCGACGACCTCATGAGCAACATGCTCAAGGACCCCCAGTTTGATGTCCGAAAAAGGGTTCCTGCTATTCTTCACGAAGCAACTCGCCAAGATTTATGGGAACAATGGGCAAATATACAGCTGGACGAATCAATGCCCTCTGAAGATAGTAAGAGTAAAGCGAGCTCGTTCTATGATGAGCACAAAGCTGAAATGGACATCGGGGTAGAAGTGCTGTGGCCAGACCGTTTTCCATATCCAGACCTCTATATGAGGCGTATTGCCAGCTCCTACTCATTTGCTCGAATGTTTCAATGCGACCCCTCTATCCGACCTAACCAGCAATTTCAAGAGAAGGATATTGAGAGAGCGCTACAGAAGGGTAAAGACCTAGTGTTGGGAAACGGTTTGCCGAAAGGATTAGAAATCGACTATATCACCTCGGGTCTTGATTTGGCAATTTCGACAAAGCCAGATGCTGACGACACAGCTCTCTTAACCATTGGCCATGTCAGATATGGCAATGGCGACATCAAGACTGGTGATTATGTTATTCTAAATATCCAAAGAGGTAAGTTTACCCCAACAGAGGTGGCCGATATGGTTTCAAGGCATTATGCCGCTGTAAAACCTCTAGGTATCAGGGTGGAGACCACAGCCTTTCAAGAAATGATGGCTGACAATCTAGAAGACAGAGGTATTCCGGTTACAAGCTACAAGACCGGCAAGGAGAAGCACGATCCGGATATTGGAGTATATAGCCTATCGATATTACTTTCCAGGAATAAGTTGGTGCTGCCTTATAGCGGTTCGGATGCTCCTACCCGGCAAAGCATAACTAAACTTATTAATGAAATGCGATCTTACCCGGACGGACATACCGGCGATTCACTGATGGCTCTTTGGTTTGCGGTTTCAGAAATGCGGGACTATCTGCAAAGCGGATATACTGTTCCATCAGGACCATATATTGAGCCGCCAAAAGGCCCGGCCAATGAGCAAGAAGCTGACAAGGAGACGGCCGCCAAACAAGATTTTGGTCGTGGCGGTTATGATCCGGCCAGGGCTCTTTGGGAGCGAGACCAAGCATCGAGAAAACGTGTAAAAGATTATGAAGATAGCAGACAAGAGGAGAAGGATTTTTTGAAGAACCAGATGCGGAGATATTGATAATGGCTTAAAAAGTGGCCGATCCTTGACCAAGGCATACTTGATTCGTCATATTCCAATATAAGAATCGGGCGGCATAAGAATTTTCTGATGAGGCTGGTCCGGCCAATACTTTTTCTAAATTTTTCCTATACTTATTTTTAGATCTGTTATTTGCCTCTTCAGCTGAATGGCCCTTCAGCAAACTGGTAATAATGTAGTTAGACGGTTCCAGGAACAATGCGGCCTTGCTGTCTTCGAGGGGTTTAGATATTTTTTCTTCGTCAATTAAAAATATAAAGTCTTCCTGATAACCTAAATAGGCAATGCCACCGGCAGCTATCGCTGCCCTACCTAAAACTTTTGCTGATTTGCAAGAACGGGCGTAAGTGATTTTGGATTTTAAGACGCCAGCCGTCTCTTCAGTAATAAGAGGCTTATTATCGTGGCCGGTAATAGTTGTATCGTTACCATGGCCATTGATGACTACTAACATCATAATTTTTTCCTTCTTTTTGAGGATGCCCAGAACCCGTTCTTTATTAGCTTTTTCTCGCCTTAAATCTGTTACCTCGATTTGCTTACTCTCGGCTTGATCTATAATCTTCTCGCTCCATTTAGAGATATATCGGGTTGTTAAGTCATGCTCCGGACGAGTAATAAGAAGGAATTTAGACATAATTAGGCTGGCTGCTGTTCAGTTTTTAGTATTTCATCCAACAAAACACCATCCTTGAGGGCGCGTAAAAATGACAACTCAATTTCAACAATCTGATGGCCGATAGCATCGCCCTTTTTAACGCGCTCAATAAGCTCTGATTTGGTAAACTCTCCCTCTGCGCCAATTGAGAGTTTTACGTTTTGGGGCAATAAATCTAACCGAGCGATTACCAGTTCTTGGACATCTTTGTTTATTTCCTGATTTTTGGTATCTTGATCTGACATTAAATTAAGTTTAGCTTAGCTAATTTTTCTAAAATTTCCTTTGCCTTTTCCGTATTATTTTTAACCTCTAAATAGGCGGCCTCCCAAGTGACCGGACCTTCCTGTTCAAGTACAACAATAATCTCTCGGCGTGTACTAAGAGGCAAATTGGCGTATGCCTTTAAAAAACGCTCTCTGGCGTCAGTTTTTGGCTTATTTTTAGAAGCTTGATCCATGTTTAGTTTTATTATAATACTATCCAGCAATAATGAGAAAAGGATGATTGTTAGCAATTAGATAGTACTATAATCTGCCGCGTTAAGCAAATTGCCGGGGGTCAAAGTTGATACCATGATGGATCAAAGAATAAGCCTGAGATAACAGCGTTAGGGCCAGAGTCGGACATTATTTTAAAGGTAACGTTGTCTTTGATGTTCCATACTACATATGCACCGGTTCTGTAAAATGTTGAGATCGATTTGGAATCCAATACGGTACCGGTGGCCGTATCCAATACTTGGACTGTTTGAGATCGGTTGCCGTTATCACCATCAAGCATATACAGTGCAATTTGATGGGCTCGGCCATCTGATATATTTACATTGATACTAAATGTCCCCGCATACCATGCAGCCATAAGGCGATCAGTCTGGGAATTGGCTTTCTGGAGCCCCCTCAAATCATTAGTCGAAGCAAACCAAGTGTAATCGCTTTTGCCGGTAAAACTAACTTGAGCATAAGAAGGAATGTTTGATGCGTCTAGAGCAATGTTATAGCCCTGGGAGCCGTAAGTATTTTTCCAAGTGCCATTAGTGTCTAAGTCGATTCTAATAAAGTAAGCTGTTCCGGCAGTAGACGGAGATGTCGGCGTGGAAGTTGGGGTGGAAATAGGCGTTGGAGTTGGCGCAACGTATGGCAAAAGTTGTCTTGTCTCGCCATAGCAGCCATATTCCCATGGATCAGTCGGATCCGGGCCAAAGTTGTCTCCACCACCTCCGTTCGGACAATAATCAATTCTGCGTGGGTCAACAACTGGAATAGATACGGTGCCACCGCCCTGAGTAAACTTTACCGATGAAGAACCGATACCGTATACTTTAATAATTCCTCCCGAACCTCCGACCGTAAATGTATTGGCAACTGCCGCATAGTCACTTGAGTTGTTAAATACGATCATAGCGTCTACATGTGAAATTGGGTCTTCAAGTTTCACATAATTTGTGCTACCGCCGTTGCCTCCTTTAGGCAAAAATTGAGCGATGGCATTGCTGATATATATTCTCTGGCCAATATATGCTGATGGATTATTGGTGTATTTATTTAATGTAATGTGCTGATATTGCGAGAAATCTTCACCAGTAGAAAGAGCGCTGATTGGCGGAGCGGTGGTGGGTGTTGGGGCTAAGCCGGGTATAGGTGTAGGTGTGACGATCTGGCTCGATGACGGCTTAGCCAGAACATTCTGGCCAGCTTCCAGAAGCGATATATATGATTTGGCGGTATTAATAGGTATGGCGAGCTTGATAGTTTCACCGACAATAGTTCCTCCTACGCTATTTCCGAATACTTGGGTATTGATGCCAATTACTTGGCCTTGAGAATTTACCAAAGGCCCGCCGCTATTACCGGGATGAATCTCGGCTGTGGTTTCCAGGTATGTAGATCCACTTGTATCTAATCTACGGGAAAGTGTACCTTCAGTAAAACTGACATCGCCAGATAAACCGAATGGATAACCAAGAGCATAAACTGAATCTCCTTGTTGTAATGAATCGGAATTGCCCAGTTCTGCAATAGTAAGGTTTTGAGTTGATATTTTAATAATCGCCAAATCGACATTCTCGTTTCTACCAACTACTTTACCTTGATAAGTTCTGCCATCAGATAATTTAACAGTGGCGACATCATATCCAGCTACGACATGAGCGTTGGTCAGAACATAGCCATTGGAATCAATTGTGAATCCGCTACCAGCTTCGGTGACAGTTTGAATAAAGGCTACGGATGGTTTTACTTTTTTAATAATGTCGGCGTTGGAGAGGACGCTAGCGGCCTGAACGGCTCTTCCATATTTGGGGACATCAAGAACAGAAGTGTAGGCAGTACCCTGGCCATAGAGGGCAGTTTCCCGATTATTAATACAAAATACCTTTTTAAAAAAGTTTGGGTCATCAGCAACCGCTTGAGCGCCGGATGTATTAACCCAACGGAGATTAGCTATGTCCTCACTTACAACATCAAGCCCGTAAACTTTGGGATCATTCGATTCACAATTTCTAAAAAGTCCTGAAGTGATAAAAGAATCACGAATTGCAGGAGTGATATGTTTGACCTTATCCCAGCCAAGCTGACCGTAAAGATTGAATATTTGGGGGTTCACAAAAAGACGCTTGTAGCCGTATTCATTGACAATATATACATCGGGGTCTCCGGTGGCACTGATTACATCTCCGTCTTTAAGCCCGAACTGTTCCGGGGTGGCAGCCAAGGCAAATGACGGTGCCACGGCTGATAAGAAAAGAATCGCGACTATAACCACACCTGACTTATGAAATGATTTTCTAATAAATTTAAACATATTTTTATTGATTACTTGGTTTTGACTTAACAAGATTTCCGCATGATAACCTGCAGCCATTAGCACAAACATGATTTGTCCGAAAACATACCAGAGACACTCCAAGAGCATCTGTAGTGGTAGTATCGAATCTTGTACCAGCATCAGTACTCATATCACTATAAGGGATAGAGACCTTTTGACCGGCCTGTATATCAAATGCCTCGTGAGTCTTATATGGCGGGTTATCAAAACCCCAACCGCATGAACCGTTCAGTCCAACCATACAGTCAGTCCACGTAACGCTTTCTTGGTTGGTGATATTAACGCCATAGGAATCAGTGGTGATGTCGGCTTTTAGCAACATATCTTGAGAAGTAGATGGACTGGACGATCCGGAATTATTACTTGGGGTTGAACTAGGTTGTGAGGCAGACCAAATAATGAAAATTACGACGAGAACGCATCCTATGATAAGACAGCCCCAGGTGCCTTTGCTTGTTTTTTTGGGAGGTTTAAGTTTCTGTATTTCTTCTTCAAGCTCTTTTATTTTTTCTTCGGTGCCTGGTTCTTGTAAGGCTGTAAGTGTGGCAAGCTGTTTGTATTTCTTTTGTCCTAAATATGCAGTAATGGGATTACAGCTGGCGAATCTGTAGGTTGAGAGAAGGACTGCTTTGGGTAGCGTATGGGTATTAAGCGATTCAACGGCATAGTTTGAACACGAAGTATTGTATATACAATTTACGCCACTATGCTGGAGATGCGGAGATATATATTTTTGATACTTCCCGATCAGAAAAATTAAAATATTTTTCATAATGATCA
>Ga0209515_10005150_pt1 | contig 17146 bp, 18 predicted proteins | sample Subgroupgradi54m_FD_187454 | JGI IMG/M metagenome (GOLD analysis project Ga0209515, IMG submission 187454) | Subsurface groundwater microbial communities from S. Glens Falls, New York, USA - GMW60B uncontaminated upgradient, 5.4 m (SPAdes)... ...
TATTTACGGCGGTTAGCACAATGGTAGTGCGCCAAGCTTATACCTTGGAAGGCCCAGATTAGGCCGTGATGGAAGTTCAAGTCTTCCACCGCCGACCAGATTGCGCCCATAGCTCAATAGTAGAGCAGAAAATCGATAATTTTCAGACGGTAGGGCGGTACTACCTGGGCGTACCATCCCGAGATTGCCAAGTCTGGTCTAAGGCGACGGTCTCATAAGCCGTTATTTCGGTGGTTCGAATCCATCTCTCGGGACCATATAATATGGGCCTTCGTCGTCCAACGGACAAGACGTCAGTTTGGGGTACCAGGAACTTAATCCGTCCGTGGTGTAATGGACAACATATCGCGCTTCGAACGCGAGGACTGCGAGTTCAACTCTCGCCGGACGGTCCAGTCTATGCCCCCGTGGACCAATGGATGTGTCGACTGTCTTCTAAACAGTCATATGCAGGTTCGATTCCTGCCGGGGGCGCCAAAATATAGGAGGAGAGCTATGAAAAAAGATCGTAAGAAAGAAATGTATGGGCTATGTTTTAGATGTGAACATAGGGCTGAGTACCTAAACGATAAATTAAATGCTGGTGAAAATGAGTTCGTTAGCGGCCCACGTTGTGAGTGTAGCCAGACTGGATTATCGGTACATTCGTGTTATATGTACAGGCCAGTACGGCCTTACATTCTAATGGCCAATAAGGGTGAAAAGCGCGGGCTTACTCTACCCTGGATGCTTTCTGGGCGTGCACATGCTGTGGGGGTTGCCAATATTCAATATGTGGCCAAAAAAGTTAAAGAGGGGTTGGTATTTTTTTGCCATCTTTTATGAAGACATTCGTCATCGGCGATATACACGGCGCTTATAAAGCTTTATTGCAATGCTTAGAGCGTTCAAGGTTCGATTATCATCATGATCGGCTTGTCGTCATAGGGGATGTATGTGATGGCTATCCCGATGTGGTTGAATGTTTCGATGAATTGCTAAAGGTTAAGAATTTAAATTATATTTGGGGAAATCACGATAAATGGGCGTACGATTTTTATACAGGCGTAACGGGCGGATTTGCAGAGCCATTTTGGTTAAAACAAGGAGGCGCTGCAACGTTTGATGCCTATGCAAAGATCGGTGGTATGCCTGCTGCTCATTTACAGATATTAAAAGATGCCCACGTAGCTTTAGAGGAAAAAGTATCAGGCGTGGTCAGGTTATTTGTTCATGGCGGTATTGATCTAAACAAGAAATTAGAGAAGCAAGATCCTGAATTATGCATGTGGGATCGCCAATTGCTCCATAGTGCAAGGGAAAAACATTTTCAAAAGAAAGAGGATTATAAATTTGGCGGTTACGATGAGATATTTGTGGGACATACTAATACGGTCTCTTTTGCCAAAACAACCGAACCCACGCATTTTTGTAATGTTTGGAATTTAGATACAGGTGCTGGTTGGTCTGGAAAACTGACCATTATGAATGTTGAAACGAAAGAATATTGGCAATCCGATCTGACCCCTGACCTTTATGGCGGAATACAGGGGCGCAGATAAAAGGAGAACCCTATGGGAATGTTTAATTCGATATATACGGATGTTTTATGTTCAGTCAAGAATAAAATCAATAAGAACACAGAAATTCAGATTAAATGGCAGGAATATGAAGCAAGGGTTTTAAGTCATTATCATTTGGGTGATGTTTTAGAGGATATAGAGGACGAATTTAATAATACGTGGATTAGAACAGATTATATATGTGATGCCTGCTCGAAACATACCCAAGGCCAGGGATATTCATTTATTAAAACGGAAGACCAAAAGTGGCATTATGTTTTTGTGAATATTCGGCAAGGACAAATTAAAGAGATATTAACAGTACGAGAGTTTAAAAAATTAGGCATTAAGAATTTTGTCAGATATTAGTGTTACAAGATTATCTCCGGACTTTACCTAAATTCTCCAGACTTTCCCTTTATGAAGAACGGCGTCTTATAGCCAAGGCTAAAAAGGGTTCTAAAAAAGAAGCTGAAGAGCTTGTTCTTCGTCATGTTGGTTTCATTATCTTTAGGATCTATAAGAAAGCCTTTCCATCCTATATTGAGCGTTTTGGCGAAGATATTCTTTCCCAAGGCGTATTTATCCTATACGACAAAATAAAAACATATAATCTTAGGTACAGGGATAAAGAAGGTAATTTTAAACCAGTACGATTTTCTTCTTATATTTGGAAGAGAATAGACGGATTTATTCTTGATTCTTTGAAAAAGGAGATCAGCAGAGAAAACCGACAAATAAGTCCAGATTGGGAGAGATATGATTGTGAAGAAGAGGTATTTTGACTCCACTATAATTTTATAAATTGCAGGGGTTTTTTATTTGAAGTATAGTACGGTGAATTGTAGGGTTTGAGTTGATCTTATCTGGGGGTATACATGCTCCTGCGCTGTACACAAAAATTTCTCACCGAACTTCGCCTTAAGAAATCAGAGATCGCCGAATCTTCCGGAGTTCTGCATCCGCTGGATGAATGGTACGCGCATGTCTTCTTTCTTTATCCTCGTAGAAAAAGCGCGATCTTTATGCACACAAAGACAGGGTTTTGTTTCTTTGCTTTTGACCGGACAAGGGATCAGTTGAACGATATTAAAGGCCTTTTCCGTAAATGCCTTGGCCGAGCCCTATTTGATGAGCATTATCCAGCGGAAGTGATTAAACTTTTCAACGATTGCCAGGAGGATATCCGGATAGGGAAGACAACTGACCGGAGCGTTGTTTCTTTGATCAACCGGCGGGTCTTTGAACTACAGTGTCTTTCTGACTTTAGACCTGACGACCGTCGGCTTTTTGACGAACATCTGGCAGGATTGAATTTCCGCAGGGAAATTACACTCAAAGATTCTCGTTATCAGATCGAGCGAATGCGGGATCTCTTGGCTGGTTTGGCTGAGTTGAGAGGGGTGGAGATACCCCCGGCGCAAAAGAAACACGAGGTTCTGGAAGCCTTTTTTGAGACGATCAGGCGGGATAGACACTTCAATGTCCCGGTAAGGAATTAGCCCCAGAAGGTACGGAGATTATGATAAGTCGAGAACAGGTAGTATTATTCTTATGTGTGCGTAGGAATGGAATCTTTAATTGATTATAAATCTATAGGATAAAGAAAAATGCCAAGAATATTCGATAACATTGAGCAATCTTTATTACCATCACTGAAACAGACACTTCAACTTTCTTCAAAGGCTGATTTCTGCGTTGGATATTTTAATTTGCGTGGTTGGAAGGCGCTTGACCATTTTGTTGAGTCCTGGTCTGGCGGGGATGGTCAGCAGTGTCGTCTTCTTGTAGGAATGCAGCGCCTTCCTCAGGATGAGCTTAAGCAGTTTTATAGCATGGTCCAACAGGGGCAGGGGATTGATAACGCAACGGCCGTTCGTTTGAAACGGAGAATGGCTGAAGAATTTCGGGATCAGCTGACCTTGGGTGTTCCAACATCAGAAGATGAAGCCGGCCTGAGAAGGTTAGCAGCACAATTAAAAGCGGATAAGTTGGCGGTTAAGTTGTTTGTCAAACATCCCTTGCATGCGAAGCTATATCTTTGTTTTCGCCCTGACCCTGTCAGTCCGATCATCGGCTATATAGGAAGCAGCAATCTGACTCTTTCTGGTTTATCCCTGCAAGGGGAACTTAACATCGATATTTTGGATCATGATGCGACACAGAAATTGGCTCTTTGGTATGAGGATCGCTGGAACGATCAATGGTGTTTGGATATTTCAAAAGATCTTGTTGAGATTATCGAGTCAAGCTGGGCAAGGATAGAACCTATTCCCCCGTATCATATCTATTTGAAAATCGCATATCACCTTTCGCAGGAAGCCCGCGCTGGTCTTAATGAGTTTGCGATACCAAAAGACTTCGGCAACAGACTTTTTGATTTTCAGAAGGCAGCAGTCAAGATTGCTGCACATCATCTTAATAAGCGTGGCGGCGTCCTCATTGGAGATGTTGTCGGTCTTGGAAAAACTTTAATGGCGACAGCTGTGGCCCGCATAATGGAAGATGACCATGATCTTGAGACACTGATTATTTGTCCTAAGAATCTTGTCCACATGTGGGAGGACTATCGTGATCAGTATCGGTTGAGAGCCAAAATTCTTTCCATTAGCGTTGTTATTAAAGAATTACCGGTGTGCAAACGTTATCGAATAGTGCTTATCGATGAAAGTCATAACCTCCGAAACCGTGACGGCAGACGTTTCCTGGCAATCAAAGAGTATATTGAGAAGAATGACAGTAAATGTATTCTTCTTTCGGCGACCCCATATAACAAAACTTATCTCGATCTATCCAATCAGTTGCGGCTATTCGTGAAAGAAGATACGGATCTCGGTATTCGTCCAGAAAAGTTGATTAAAGAAATTGGCGAGACTGAGTTTATGAAGAAATATCAATGCCCTGTGCGCTCGTTGGCAGCTTTCGAGAAAAGCGAATATACCGATGATTGGCGTGATCTTATGCGTTTATACCTTGTTCGCCGCACAAGAAGTTTTATTCAGGATAACTATGCGGAAACAGATCCTGCGAATGGCAGAAAGTTCCTGCGATTTGAAGACGGCAGGAAGACATATTTCCCAACACGTAATCCCAAGACGGTTACGTTTACTTTTTCTGGTGACCGCGATCAGTATTCACAGTTGTATTCCGTCGGTTCTGTCGACATTATTAATAATCTCTTGCTTCCACGTTATGGTATGGGGAATTACATAGCAGCTTCACCTCATCAAGCTCCCACAGTCAATGAAGCAAAAATTATCCAAGATTTGTCGAGGGCTGGACACCGATTGAAGGGGTTCTGCCGGACAAGTCTTTTTAAACGTCTTGAGAGCAGCGGGTACTCTTTTTTGTTGTCGATTGAACGGCATATCTTGCGTAATTATGTTTTTTTGCATGCTATTCAAAATAACCTTCCATTGCCGATTGGAACACAGGATGTTGGGCTTTTAGATTCACGAATCTTCGATGAAGATCCGGACAAGGAAGCGGATACTTCAGACCTTTTTGATGAAGGAGAGACTGTTCAGAATGAGGAAGTGATCAAAGGCCGTTTGACAACAGAGGAAGATTACAAGCGTCGGGCCGCAGAGATCTACAACGATTATGTTCAGAAATATCAGAAAAGATACAAATGGCTTCGAGCGGATCTATTTATCCCGTCATTGACAAATAATCTTTTAACTGATGCTAGGGCCTTGTTAAGTTTGTTTGGTAGCACGGGTGAGTGGCGGCCGAAGGATGATGCCAAACTCGCGCGTCTGGTGGAACTCCTATCAAAGGATCACCAGAAGGAGAAGGTTCTTGTTTTTACACAGTTCGCGGATACGGTCAGGTATTTGGAACGAGAACTGCGTGCAAGAGGCGTGGCCATGCTTTGCGGTGTTACAGGGGATTCTAACGATCCAGCAGCCTTGGCCTGGCGGTTTTCACCAGAAAGCAACAACAAACACGGTAAGGTAAAGACAGAGGACGAGATCAGGGTTCTTATTGCAACGGATGTGCTCAGTGAAGGTCAAAACCTTCAGGATAGTGCGATCGTTGTCAATTTTGATCTTCCTTGGGCGATTATACGCTTGATTCAGCGGGTCGGTCGTATTGATCGTATTGGTCAGAAGTCAGAAAAGATTCTTTGTTATTCATTCCTCCCAGCTGATGGTGTTGAGAGGATCATCCGCCTACGTTCTCGTATTCGTCAGCGTCTGAATGAGAATGCGGAGGTTGTTGGAACGGATGAAGAGTTCTTTGAGGGCGACAATAACGAAGGGGTGATTATTGATCTTTACAATGAAAAGGCAGGCATTCTTGATGGTGAGACGGATAGTGATGTTGACCTTGCGTCCTATGCTTATCAAATATGGAAGAACGCAATCGATAAAGACCCAAGTGTAGAGAAGACCATTGAGTTATTGCCGATGGTTACTTACGCGACCAAGCCGCATACTCCAACAGACAAGGCGCCAGCCGGGGTGATGGTCTATATGAAGACCCCTGAAGGAAATGACGCGTTGGCCTGGATGGATGAACGAGGGGAGAGCGTGACCGAATCCCAGTTCACGATCTTGCGTGCGGCGGAATGTAAACCAGAAACTTTAGCGCTGGAACGGCGCGGTGATCATCATGACCTTGTAAAGAAGGCGGTTGATCTGATCGTTGAGGAAGAAAAGACTACAGGAGGTCAACTGGGGCGGCCTTCAGGAGCTCGTTTTCGTACGTATGAACGGCTCAAAGCGTATGCGGATAGCGTCAAGGGAACGCTGTTTGAATCGCCGGAGTTGATCAGGGTGATCGAAGATATTTATCGGTATCCGCTTCGGCAAACAGCAGTGGATACTTTGAACCGTCAATTGCGGGCTGGTATTCCTGATAGCGATCTGGCCGCGCTTGTGATTAGTTTAAAAGAAGAGGGTCGTTTGTGTTTGATCCACGACGATGATTATGTCAAGGAACCCCGTATTATTTGTTCTTTGGGTTTAAGGCAGGAGACATAAGATGGCATTCGATTTGAACAAGGCCAGACAGCATCTTGGTAATTTTAAGTTCGCGGAACTTTTTATAGAAGAATTAGGCTGGTCACGTCCTGTGCGACGTCAGGCAGTTCCGTTTGAAGTGAAGGAGGAAAAGTTCTCGCGCGTACCAATCGCAGAATTGTCCGGGGTCGTTGTATTCGAGATTCCCTCGGAGGACGGCGTGATCCCTGACGCGAAAGCCCGGGCCGCGGTTTATAAAGAAGTGTCCGCCCGTCACCACGAGAATGTGTTGATATTTGTCGACCGGCAGCGTTCGCAAAGCCTCTGGTATTGGGCGAAACGTCAGGACAGCAGGATCCTGCCCCGTGATCATATTTTTATGCGCGGACAGCCGGGCGACCTTTTCTTAAGCAAGTTGAGCGGGATCCATTTTGACATCAGCGATTTCGACCTTGACGGCAATGTGTCGTTGGTCCAGGTCACCGGCCGGTTAAAAGAAGCGCTTGATGTAGAGCGGGTTACGAAGCGTTTCTATACCGAGTTTCAGAAGCAGCATATTGTCTTTCTTGAACTGATAGAAGGCATCGATGATGAGCATGACCGCCGATGGTACGCTTCCGTTCTGTTGAACCGTCTCATGTTCATTTATTTTCTTCAGCGTAAATTATTTTTGGATAAAAGCGACAGCAACTACCTCCAAAATAAATTGGCCTTCACGCAGAAAAACGGGAAGGATCTGTATTATGAGAAATTTCTGAAGGTCCTGTTCTTTGAAGGTTTTGCCAAACCCGAGGACAGGCGTTCGCCGCAGGTTAATAAACTGCTCGGCAAGATCAGGTATTTGAATGGCGGATTATTTTTGTTTCATTCCATTGAACAGCGCTGGGCGAAGATCCGTATTCCGGACAAGGCTTTTCAAAACCTCTTTGCCCTGTTTGAGCGTTACTCCTGGAACCTCGACGATACTCCCGGCGGGCAGGACAATGAGATCAACCCGGATGTTTTGGGCTATATTTTTGAGAAATATATCAACCAGAAGGCCTTCGGCGCTTATTACACGCGCCCGGAGATCACGGAATACCTGTGCGAACGGACGATCCACGCGCTTATCCTCGATGGGGTTAATACCAGGGGCATCCCCGGTGCTGTGCCGCCGCGTCAGTTTGCTTCCATCGGGGATCTCCTAATCAATCTTGATGTTTCGCTCTGCCGGAAACTGATTTACGAGGTTTTGCCGAATTTAAGGTTGCTCGACCCCGCCTGCGGGTCGGCCGCGTTCCTGGTGGCGGCGATGAGGACTCTAATCAATATTTATGCCGCTGTGATTGGCAAGATTCGGTTCCTGAACGATACGGGGCTGTCGTCCTGGCTCAGCCAGGTCGAGAAAGGGCATCCCAGCGTGAATTATTACATCAAGAAGATGATCATCACCGAAAATCTTTTTGGTGTGGATATTATGGAGGAGGCTGTTGAAATCGCCAAGCTTCGGTTGTTCCTTGCCCTGGTCGCGGCCGCCAATACGGTCGATGATCTTGAGCCGCTCCCTAATATCGATTTTAATATCCTGCCCGGCAACTCGTTGATCGGCCTGATGCGTGTTGACGATAAAGATTTTGAGAACCGAACAGAGGATCTCTTCCGGAAAAGCTATCGCCAGGTCCTGGATGAAAAGAACAGTCTGGTGCGTTCTTACCGCCACGCCACCTCTTACGCGGAAGATTTAAGCGACCTTCGTGATCACATCGAACAGCATAAAAAAGAAGCCTATACCACACTGAACGACATTCTGGTCGGCGAATTCGAGACCTTGAATATAAAATACGAAGAAACAACCTGGGATCAGAAGAAGAACGCCGAGGGAAAGCCTGTTAAGAGGGCGGTTTCGCTGGCAGATGTCGAGGCGTTGAAGCCTTTTCACTGGGGGTTTGAATTCGATGAGATCATCAATCAGCATGGCGGTTTCGATGCTATCATTACCAACCCGCCGTGGGAGATATTTAAGCCTAACGGCAAGGAGTTTCTCGAACAATTTTCCGATCTGATCACCAGGAAGAAGATGACGATCAAGGATTTTGAGAAAGAGCAGGCAAAACTGCTCAAGGACCAGGATATTCGCGAAGCCTGGCTGGAGTATTTGAGCGAGTATCCGCATGTGAGTGAGTTCTTCCGTTCAGCGAAGCAGTTCCGCAATCAGATCAGCGTAGTTAACGGCAAGAAGGCCGGGTCAGACATCAACCTCTATAAGCTTTTCGCCGAGCAATGCTTCAATCTGCTTCGCTCTGGAGGCTATTGCGGCATTGTCATCCCTAGCGGGATTTATACCGACCTCGGGACAAAGCAGTTGCGTGAGATGTTGTTCGGGCAGACTAAGGTGACAGGGTTATTTTGTATTGAGAACCGGAAAGAAGTTTTTGAGGGTGTTCATCGGAGCTTTAAGTTCGTCGTCCTGACTTTTGAAAAGGGCAATTCGACCCAGTCTTTTCCGGCCGCCTTTATGCGACATGATGTGGCGGAACTAGACCGTTTCCCGCAGGAAGGGGCGATTGACATTGATGTCGATTTTGTCCGCCGGCTTTCTCCGGATTCTCTCTCCGTTATGGAGTTCAAGAACGAGATGGATGTTCAGATTGTGGAGAAGATGCTTAAGTTCCCGTTGCTTGGTGAAGATCTCCCTGGCAAGTGGGCTGTGCAATTCACAGCAGAGTTTCACATGACCAACGATAGCTATTTGTTTAAGACGGAATCTGGTAAAGGTCGCCTGCCGTTGTATGAAGGGAAAATGATCTGGCAGTTCAATCATCGTTTGGCAGAGCCTAAGTATTGGGTTGATGAAAAAGTAGCACGAAAGGCTTTGTTCGGTCGGGATGAAGATTGCGGTCAACGTTTAGACTATCAGAGTTATCGGGTTGGCTTAAGAGCTGTTGCGTCAAATACCAACGAGCGTTCTTTAATATCTTCGGTGGTGCCTTCGAATGTATTTTGTGGCAACTCTCTTTTAGTTTCTCTTGGTCAAACAATGACTCCCCCCGAGGCTTTGTTTCTTACTACGGTAATGAATAGTTTTGTGATGGATAGTTTGTTGAGAAATAAGGTGACTACGAATATCAATATGTTTTTTATTTATCAACTTCCCGTGCCACGTATGACTGGGGATGATTCGGTGTTTAATTCGATTGTTCAGCGGGCAGCGCAGCTCATATGTACGGCTTCGGAGTTTGACGACCTGGCAAAGCAGGTCGGGCTGAAGAGTCACAAAGACGGCGCGACCGACCTGGTAGAGCGCGCCAAACTGCGCGCCGAACTTGACGCCCTTATTGCACATCTTTACTGCCTGACCGAAGACGAGTTCACGCATATTCTTAAAACTTTCCCGATCGTCCCCGAACCGGTTCGAGCTGCCGCGTTCGATGCTTACCGTGATGTCGGGAATGGAAAAGTTAAGTGACTCGAAGTCTACTGATCCGTCTGCGAACTTGTCAAAAACCGTCTCGATAAGGCCGGGAGCTTGTAGTGCGGGGATTATGATAAGTAGTCCAATACTTGACAAGTGTGGTACAATAAAACTGTAGTGGTGATTTAAGTCCTGAGTCGAAGGGGGAACCTGGACATTAAAAAAGTAAAACCTTCGCAAAGTCAGACTGCTGACTCGGCGAAGGATTTTTTATTTATAGATAAACTTATGGTTTGTATTTACTGTTTACAGGATAAACTTTTGAATGAATTTAAGAAGCGTGAACATGTGTTACCACAATGTTTTGGCAAATTTAAATCAGGCAATCTTATATTAAAAGGAATTGTCTGTGATGAATGTAATCAATATTTTGGCGATCAACTTGAATTGCCTTTAGGCAGGGATACAATTTGGGGCGTAGAACGATACAGGCATGGTATTAAACCTGGAAAGCAACCAAAACATAAAAGAATAAAATTTAAAATCCTCGAAGGAGAATTGGCTGGAATTATTGTTACGCCAATATATTCTGAGGCCGGGGAACATATTGATAACTTGCCCGTTCTACAAGTAGGAATTTTTAATAATTTAACTAATCGTTTTGATTATTATGAGCCAGAAGAAATTCCTAACGTTGAAGTTTTAAAAAAAGAAGGAATGGAAACGAAAGGCATAAAATTAAATCTTATTTTTAAAGATGAGGGTCATGAAAAGCAATTGTTAGTAAATAAATTACGGGAGCAGGGGTATAACTTTACAGATGCAGTTACCTCGATGGAATGGCCAGAAGAAGTGAAGCGTCAGAATCAAACTTGGGTCATTGGAGATATCAAGATCGATAGGGTTATTTCGAGGGGATTTTGTAAAATAGCCTTTAATTATCTTGCGGTTTCGCAAGGCAGAGATTTTACACTTTCATCAGATTTTCATGGTATTAGAAATTTTATCAGAAATGATCATGGCAATCAGAATGAGTTCTTTTTTGTTAATCAGCCTCCGATTCTTGAAGATGACAGACGTTTTAAAATCAGAGAAACGCAGGGCCATTTAATTATATTGGAATGGCAAGGCATGAATCTCAATGCCCGGTTAAGTTTGTTCAATATGTGGACCTTTTTAATTAAATTATCCACTCATCACAGCGGTCTTTGGATTCCAATCAAGGGAGGGCATCATTTTGATATTAAATCCCGGACGGTTAATCCTTTGGTATCTATACACAAGAGTCTTTTGATACACCGGGGCCGCTAATTTATCTTGTCCGTTTTTAGGGCTGAGAGTAGAATTGGTTATTAAATTTGGAGCATGTATGTATAGAGGGAACTGATGAAAGAAAATGACATTGAAGTTATTCATAAAGAGATTGACTTGATTCAGAATTGCATTAGCAGAATGGCTCAAAATTCTTTTCTCATTAAAGGATGGACGTTGACAGTTGTGACTGTTGTGCTCGCGTTAATGGAAAAGAATATTGATCCGATTTATTTATGTCTTGTTCTTTTTATTCCATTAATGGCTTTTTGGTATTTGGATGCGTTCTTCCTTCAGACTGAAAAGATGTTTAGAAAGTTGTATGAATGGGTTATTGAGGCAAGGCCAAAGAATAACTTTAGCCTGCTATATGATCTTAATCCGCATCGTTTTAAGGACAAGGTTGATTCTTTACACAAAGTCATGTGGTCAATAACCCTGCGAATTTTTTACGGGATTCCGCTATTTGTGGTGATCGTTATTATTGTTTATCAGATTTTATTAAAATATTTTATCAAGTAATGAGAGGACCAATGGCAAGCAGACAAGTTTTTTACAGTTTTCATTTTGGTAATGATGTTATGCGAGTTCAGCAGATTCGAAATATTGGAGTTATTGAGGACAATAAACCGGTGTCAGCGAACGAATGGGAAGAGGTTAAGAAGAAGGGAGATGCTGCGATTGAAAAATGGATCGATGACAACATGAAATATCGGTCATGTGTTGTTGTTCTCGTTGGTGAACAAACAGCAACGCGGCCATGGGTTCAATATGAAATTGTAAAGGGATGGAATGACAACAAGGGAGTTCTTGGGGTTTATATCCATAATTTTAAATGCCCTAGAAATGGTAAATGCAATCAAGGTTCGAATCCTTTCGATAATATTACTTTTAAAGATGGGGGCCAGAAGTTGTCGAGCGTTGTTAAATGTTATAATCCTAATCCATATGATGCATATAATGACGTTGCGAAAAATCTTGAAACGTGGGTAGAAGATGCAATTAAGGCAAGATCAAAGTAATAGGTGAAAATTTATGTCTAGAAAAATATTTGTAAGCTATAAATACGGAGACGGCAGTGTTCGACCTTTACCATACAATTATGACACCAGGGCCAGGCACTATGTAGATTTATTGCAAGCACGACTAGATGCTAACGATCATATAAACAAAGGCGAAGATGACGGAGAGGATATGAGTGGATTTAAGGACGAAACAATCGCCTCTAATTTGCGGGATAAAATTTACGACAGTTCTATCACTTTAGTTTTGATTTCAAAAAATATGAAAAATAATTATACGCCTGAAGAAGATCAATGGATGCCTTGGGAAATATCATACTCTCTAAAAGAGAAAACCAGAGAGGATAGAACGAGCTCAACGAACGCTGTTTTGGCAGTAGTTATTCCGGACGAAAATGGAAGTTACGCGTACTTCTTTCAGCCCTCAAACTGTCCGTATTGCAATACAATCACTTGGAGAACAGATCTAATATTTAAGATCCTTGGACAAAATATGTTTAACCGGACACAGCCAAAAAGGACGAGATGTGCAAGTGTGGGCTGTGGTCGAGAGCCACATATGGGCAATGACCATTCATACATTCACTCTGTAAAATGGGACGATTTTATTTCTAACATTAATTCATACATAAGTATCGCGACAGAAATAAACGACAATATTGATGATTATAATCTTGTAAAAGAAGTTTAATTTCTCACTTATACAGGCTGATAAAATTCCTACTACCCGCACATAAGCCCATGTTCCTATAATTAAAACTAATTAATACCTTACCCTGTACGTAGGACTATCCTCAGGCCTGTTTTCCCGTTTATCATACATCGCCGTCGTCGAAACATTCGCGTGCCCCAACCAGTTTTGGACCTTCCTTAGATCTTCCCGATTATTGAGGGCGTTTGTGGCGGCCGTGGCCCGCAGGGAGTGCGTCGAAAAGTTCCCCTTCTCGATCCCGACTTTTTGCCCATACGCAATCACCATTTCATAAACAGCGGTGGGGGAGAGCCCTTTTAAAAAGTCGGCGGCCGTGTTGTTGCTGATCGGCCTAAAGAGCGCCGCTTCTTTTTTGTTCCCATGGCCGGCCGCGGCCAAATACTCCGAGATCCTGGTGATCGCTACCGGGTGCACCGGCACGTACCTTTCCTTGGAACCTTTACCCAAGATCCTTAATTGTTTGATGCCTTCGCGCTCCAGGACGTCCTTGACCTTAAGGTTGCAGAGTTCAGCCCGTCTTAGGGCATGGTAGAGGAACGTGGCCAGGATTGCCCGGTCGCGTTTGCCTTTTAGGGTACTCGGATCCGGAGAGTCCAGAAGATCCTTGGCTTGGCGGTCGCTTATGATCGATGTGGCACCTTCGGTTGTAGTCAATTTCGGGCGCTCAACACCCTGGACCACGTTGACATCAATGATTTTTTCATCACACAGGTATTCAAAGAATTTGGAGATCGAGGCCATGCGGCGCTTGACGGTCCTAATCGCGAAGGCAGGCTTTTCTTTGGAACCGATTAAGAAATCACGCCAGTCGATGATATCGGAGCGCTTGATCTTTTTAAAATCTGCGATGGATTTGACCCGGGCGTAGGCAATAAAGGAAGCCAGATCATCGCGCCGGCTGACACGTGTTGCCGGCGATAAGACGTTGTCCAGCCAGCTTTTGACCAATACGTGCTCCAGGAGGCCGGAAACGCCCCCCAGAGGGGCTTGAGGTGCGGTTTTAGGGGTCTTGGGTGGCATATCTGGTCAACCTTTAGGACCATTTTAGCCCTAAACGGTCCTATTGTCAACTTTCTATAATATACATTATAGCAAGTTGAAAGGGAAACAAAAAAGCCGCATTTTAGCGGCTCTTCTACGGTCCTTTGAATTACTTTTAAATAACGCCGGCCAACCCTTTTTCATCAATGATATGCAACAACTTTAAAGCCGTGCCAGATGGCTTTTTAGCGCCTTGTTCCCATTTTTGTACTGTGTAAACGCTGGTGTTGATAAACCTGGCCAGAGCTGCTTGGCTTAATTTGAGCTTTCTGCGTAGCCGAGCAATAGAATTTGGCGCATAAGGTTTTACTTCCGGAAGGCACAAAGCTTTTACTTCTTTGAGGGTTATTTCAGTAACACTCCCTGTTTTGTAAAGATCTTCAAAGGATTCCAGAACCATGTCTTTGATACTGTTTCCCATTGGATTATTCTCCTATTTTTAAAATTTCGATAAATGCTTTATTTTTTATGTTATTTAAAACTGTTACTTCTGTCTCACTTTGATATTCATCTGACAATTTATTAAGAGCCTTAAATTCTGAGCTGCTTAAATCATGCTGTTGATTCTTTTTAAACCCATAACAAAAAAGTAATTTCTGGCCTTTTTGATAAAATAATATGGTGCGCGTTCCACTGCTTTTGCCCCTGCCGGCCAGTGCGATCCGTTTTTTGTATAAATGGTTCCCTAAGTTTGCTTCAATCAACCCGTTTTCGAATTCACGGATAGCTTCCCATAACAAATTGTCTGTGATTCCTTCTTCCCTGGCCCAACGAGTAAAATATTTATTTTTCAAATAATACATAATAAACAACCGTAGTGCTAAGTACCACCCGTTGAAAGTATAACCCCTGGGACCATACCTGTCAAGAGGGATTTTTTTGATTTATGGGATAGGAAATGAATAAAAATGTTCGCACTTTGCGTATAATGCGAACTTTTATGGTTTAAGTGGTCCGGGCGGCCGCGGCTGGCGGATTATGTATCCTGCCAGGGATTGTATAGACCGACACCTGTTGCGCCAACATCTTTGGTGTTGCGTGTAACTAACGTAAGATTGTGGTGGATTGCTGTGGCCGCAAGGAGTCCATCGATGACAGGAATTAATCTTTTTTCTATAAGCGCCTGACCTGCTAATGCTCCCCAACGATCAGCAATGTCCTCACTAATTGGAAGGATTCTTCCTTCAAACCGACTACGCAGATCCTTCTCGAGCCATGCCTCTATATTAACTCGACGCTTGGCATCAGGCAAAGCAGAAACGCCTTTACGAATTTCGCCAAGGGTAATAACGCTCAAATAAAACAGATTCTCATCCGTTTTTTGAAACCACGAAATGACCTTTGGCTCAGGCTTCGGTTTTATTAATTCTGAAATGACGTTTGTATCCAAGAGAAATCCGCTCATAGTGCGATATCCCGACCGAAGTCAGCTTCTCGTTTAAATTTAATCTCCAAACCGGACAACGGCGATTTCGCAAAGAAGTCAACAAGGCTTTGAGGACCAGCCTTTTGTTTGAGCAGTCTTTCAAATTGCTCAGCTGGAAGCACAACTACAGCCTCTTTCCCCTGGCGTGTGACCCATTGAGGTCCTTTGGCTCGAACAAGCCGAAAAAGTTCGCTAAAACGTGCCTTGGCTGTCTGAAGTTGCCAAATGTCTTTAATATTGCCGTGGGCAATGGATTTTTTTAATACATGAGTATTGATCATATCTCCTCCTGACCAGTCTGACTAGGTAGTAAAAGTATAACATTTTCTTTGTGGGAATCAAGTAAAATTTTTATTTATGGAATCAAGGGATGTCCGCACTTTGCATGTAATGCGAACTTTTGTTTTAAAGCAGAAGATTACCTAACAGCTTGCAACTCGTAATGTACGCCCTCTTTTTCTTGTAATAGATGGATCACTCCAAACAGATTATTGGCTGTAGGATTGCCGCTACCACTAAACATACGCATCAAGCTTTTTGAGTCCTTATGCGTCAATCTTGACAACTTTGCAAAACCAATAGTCGCATTAATATAGTCACGGAGCAGTGCCTTACCAGTTTTAATATCGTCTGAAAGCATACATTCAATACTTTCACGAAGAATTCCCTCTCGAAAATCCTTGTCATGTAAGGCGCGCGCTTGGACTGTTTCTTTAAAATCACGTGTAATAGTCATAGTGGTTACCCTTTCTTGCGTTGCTTATATTCTTCCCAAAGCATTTGGGCATGATCGATATCTTTTTGTTGATGCTTTTTTGTTCCTCCGCCCAAAAGAATGATCAACTTATCTCCATCTTTGCCGACATAAACCCGGTAACCTGGCCCCCAATCAATAATGACTTCTTGAAAAGCGCCTTTAATCGGCTTGAGATTTGAACTGTTTCCTTGCTCGATACGGGTCAAATAAACATTCACTTTATTTGCTGCGTGCGCATCGAGGCCGTCAAACCAATCGGCAAAGGGGCTTCTTCCCTCTTCTGTTATGTATTCTTCTGCCTTAATCATCCATGCCCCAATTAAAAGGTAACATATAAGTTACTTAATTGCAAGTTAAATTTATGTGTGAATTCAATTTTTGAAATTACAACCACCCCTTCGACGATTTTATCCATAATTTCTAAATTATAACAGAAAATTATCTAAACAAATATAATGCGAATTTTTATGGTTTAAGTGGTCCGGGTGGCCGCGGCGGTACTATTTCTTAGAGGAAAGCATCTTCCATCCTTCCGGGGACGTGCCTGATAGTAAAAACTCGCGTTCTTCCTTAGGGGCGCTTTTTAAGGCCTCAGAAATGCTTTTAAAGCCCTGTAAATAGACATAAAATTCATCGGTTGGGACAAACATTTCAAAATTTTGCCCCGTGACCTCACATTTACCCCAAATGTGGATCTTGTTCCCTTTGACTTCATAAAAACGCTTGAAGCGAAATGGCGTGAAGGGTTGGTTTCTTACTGGAAGTTCATTGATCATTAACAAGTGAAAAAAGCACCGTGTGGGCCATGGCTAGTTTGTTTCTTGGATTTTGATCACTCAAGCGCCCCCCTGTCTCACCGCTTAGAGAAGAATTTAACTCCAGGAAGTCCTTTAAAATCGGCATCTTGGGTCCAGACAATCCCGTTTACAAAGCGCGCGGTGGCAAGGACAATACTGTCGGCCATGGGCAGCTTTGTAA
>Ga0209515_10005151_pt1 | contig 17146 bp, 14 predicted proteins | sample Subgroupgradi54m_FD_187454 | JGI IMG/M metagenome (GOLD analysis project Ga0209515, IMG submission 187454) | Subsurface groundwater microbial communities from S. Glens Falls, New York, USA - GMW60B uncontaminated upgradient, 5.4 m (SPAdes)... ...
GCCACCCTGGCCAAGATCGAGGCCCACGCGGAAGCGGTGGAGGAGATCGACATCGAGGACGTGGACGTGGACGACCCGGCTTTCGAGAGCCTGCTGGTTGGGCGTAAGGTCAAGGTACTGCTCCAGGACGTGGACCTTGTTCGTTGGCGGCAGGACCTTATCGAAGACCGCAATCGGCTCGCCACACTCCTTTCGGCGGCGAAACAGGTGAGCGCGGCGCGTGACGCCAAGCTCGGTGCTCTCCGCGATGTCATCGAACGCAAGTGTCGTCAGCCGATTAACGACGGCAACCGCAAGGTGATTGTCTTCACCGCGTTCGCCGACACCGCCCAATATCTCTACCATGAGCTTTCAGGCTGGGCACAGAAGGAACTCGGTTTGCACACCGCCCTCATCACCGGGGCTGGTCACAACCAGACCACGCTGCCCAACCTCCGCAAGGACTTCGCCAGCATCATTACCTCCTTCTCGCCTCGCTCAAAGGAGCGTCCCGAGGACCTTTCCGACGAAGGCGAACTCGATCTCCTCATCGCCACCGACTGCATCAGTGAAGGCCAGAATCTCCAGGATTGCGACACCGTCATCAATTACGACATCCACTGGAACCCGGTGCGCATCATCCAGCGGTTCGGCCGCATCGACCGTATCGGCTCGACCAACAAACGCATTCAGCTCATCAATTTCTGGCCCAACATGGAGCTGGAGGAATACATCAACCTTGAACAACGTGTCAGCGGGCGCATGGTGCTACTCGATATTTCGGCCACCGGTGAAGAGAACATCATCGAGCACCAGTCCGGCAACCAGATGAACGACCTGGAATACCGCCGCAAGCAGCTCCTCAAGCTCCAGGATGCCGTCATTGACCTCGAAGACCTGAGCAGCGGCGTCTCCATCGCCGATCTCACCCTGACCGACTTCCGCATCGACCTGGCTGGGTTTCTGAAGGAACCCCCCGGCCAGCTCGATACGCTCCCCTTCGGCACGTTCGCCGTCACCACTGCGCAGGGCAGCGACGAATCTGCCATCCCGCCGGGTGTCATTTTCTGTCTGCGGGTCGTGGGCGAAGCGGCGCTCAAGGCCATTGAGCCGGGTTACCCGCTCGCCCCACACTACGTCGTGCATGTGGGCGAGGACGGCGAGGTCCTGTTGCCGTTCACCCAGGCCAAACAGGCGCTCGATCGCCTGAAACGGCTCTGTATCGGGCGCGACCTGCCCGACGTCGGGGCCTGCGCCCGCTTTGACAAGGCAACCAAGGATGGCAAGGACATGAGCGTCACGCAGGATCTGCTCGCCAAGGTTGTCGCCTCCATTGTCGGCAAGAAAGAGGAACGCGCTGTCGCCAGTTTGTTCACTTCAGGCGGAACCTACGCCATGAAGGGCGAGTTCCAGGGCATCAACGACTTCGAGGTGGTCGCCTTCCTTGTTGTGCTGCCGGAGGCGACAGGCGAATGATATTTTCCCCGATCATTAACGCCCTGGCCCTGCCGCCGGATGCCCGCGTGGATCGGCGGGTGCCCAAGAAGCTCCTGCTGGAACAGGGCGCACCCACCGCCGCCGACAAGCGACAAATTCAGGACGGCATCGAAGAAATGCTCTGGGTCGCTGCCCTCAAACCCACCAATATTGGCGTGCCGATCTTCCGGGACGGGGTGCGGGAGTATCTTGAAATTGCCGTGCTCACAGCCATGTTCCGAAACGCCGCCCAGCTGACGCGTCTCACCGAGTTGATTCACCGGGCGATTCCGTATCCAGTCGTGCTCGTGGCCGCGCACGGCGACACCGTTAGCCTCTCGCTGGCGCACAAACGCTGGTCGCAGGGCGAGACGGGCAGGGTGGTTATCGAGGATGTGCGCCGCACAGCCTCGTTTCAACCAGATACGCCCACGGTGGAAGAAACCGCCTTCCTCGCCAGCCTCGCGCTGGCCGGGCTACTCGCCCGCGACCTGTTCGCGCTTTATCAAGGATGGATCGACCGTGTGGCCGCGTTGGAAGTTGCCCGGATCACTGGTGCGTTCGCCTTGCCGGATTCAGCTGACCGCTCCTTGGCCCTGCGCGAGGGTCTCGAAGCCTACGCCCAGCTCCAGCGTGATATCGCCGTACTGCGCGGCCAGGCGGAAAAGGAAAAGCAAGTCAACCGCCGGGTGGAACTGAACCTTGAAATCAAGCGGCTGGAGACTGAGATGGCCGCTACAGTCAAATCACTTTGAAGGAGAAGCTCATGAAACCACTCACCGCCGCCGACTCCGAAACCAAATCTGTCGATATCCTCGGCGAAAATATCGAGCACCTGAAGACGCTGTTCCCGGAAGCTTTTATCGAAGGAAAAGTTGACTTCGAGGTCCTGAAGCAACTTCTTGGTGGCGCGGTGGAGGAGCGGGAGGAAAAATACGGACTCAACTGGCATGGCAAGCGCCGTGCTCGCCAGCTCGCACTCACGCCATCCACCGGCACTCTCCGGTCTTGCCCAGCGGACAGCGTGGACTGGGACACCACGCAAAACCTGATGATCGAGGGTGACAACCTTGAAGTCCTCAAGCTCCTCCAGAAATCGTATGCGGGGAAGGTGAAGCTTATCTACATTGATCCGCCTTACAACACAGGCAAGGACTTTGTCTATCCCGATAACTTTCAAGACAACATCCGCAATTATCTTGAACTCACCGGCCAGACCGATGGCGCTGGCCGCAAGCTCTCCTCCAACACCGAAGCCTCCGGTCGTTTTCACACCGACTGGCTCAATATGTTGTATCCTCGCCTCAAGCTGGCTCGGAATTTGCTCAAAGAGAATGGGCTGATCTGTGTGTCAATCGACGATTGCGAAAGAGACAATCTTAGAAAGGTTTGCGATGAAGTCTTCGGTGAGGAAAACTTTGTCGAAAGCATAGTCTGGAAAAAGCGCTACGGCGGTGGAGCGAAAGAAAAGCATCTGGTCTCTGTCCATGAATATGTTCTCGTATATGCTCGCGACATAATCGCACTCGGTGAGCTTTACGTTCCTCAGTCCAAGGAGGCGATTGAACGTTACTACACGAAAAAGGACAAGAACTACGAAAAGCGGGGAGCGTACCGCACCCATCCGCTTGAAGCTACAAAAAGCATGGGTGACCGTCCTAATCTTATCTTCCCCATTCCAGGACCCAATGGCACGAAGCTTCTGCCCAAGCGCCAGTGGTTATGGTCGCGAGAGCGGGTCGAAGCCGCACTCAAGGATGACGGGATCGAATTCCTAAAAGACAAAGACGGAAACTGGACGGCTCACTCGAAGCAATATCTAAAGGATGAGGATGGTGAAGTCCGACAGGCAAAGGTCTTCTCGATAATTGACAATGTTTTCTCGCAGCATGGGACCAATGAGCTAATCGAATTGTTTGGTAGCGCACAGGTGTTCCCATTCCCAAAACCAACTGGATTAATACGGCCTTTGCTCGAGTTTGGTGCGCCAGAATCCGACAGTATTGTTTTGGACTTCTTTGCTGGTTCAGGCACCACTGCCCACGCTGTAATGGATTTGAACGCCACAGACAATGGCGCAAGAAGGTTTATTCTCGTTCAGATCCCTGAGCGGATAGACCCAAGTGAAAACAAAGTGGCTGCTGACTTCTGCGACAAACTTGGTAAGCCGCGCACGATTGCCGAACTGACCAAAGAGCGCCTCCGCCGTTCAGGGCAGAAGATTCGAGACGCGAACTCGCTCTTCAAGGGCGATCTCGGCTTCCGTGTCTTTAGGCTCGACTCCAGCAACATCCGCGCATGGGAGCCAGACCGCGAGAACCTGCCAAAGACGCTGCAAGAGTCCGCCGAGCACCTCAAGACCGACCGCACCGAACAGGACATCCTCTTTGAGCTGCTCCTCAAGCTCGGTCTTGACCTCACGGTGCCCATCGAAGAGAAGAAGATCGTGGGCAAGCCCGTCCACAGCATTGGCGCGGGCACGCTTATTGTCTGCCTCGCTCTGCAGATCACCGCCGTCGAGGTGGAGCCGCTGGCGCTGGGCATCGTGACCTGGCACAAGCAGTTGGCCCCGGCGGGCGAGACGCGCGTTGTCTTCCGCGACAGCGCCTTTGCCGACGACGTAGCCAAGACCAACCTGGCCGCCATCCTCCAGCAGCACGGGCTTGAAAACGTGCGTAGCTTGTAACCCGGAACAGCCATGAAACTTCACTTTGAGCCCAACCTGGACTACCAGCACGCTGCCATCGAGGCGGTGTGCGACTTATTCCGTGGCCAGGAAATCTGCCGCACCGAGTTCACTGTTACCCGCGAGGCGCTTCCCGGACAGCAAACCATGGCTTTTGCCCAGAACGACCTCGGCATCGGTAACCGCCTGACCCTGCTGGATGACGAACTGCTGACAAACCTGCACGCCATCCAGCTCCGCCACGGCCTGGCGCCTTCGCCCTCGCTCGCGTCCGGGGATTTCACCGTGGAGATGGAGACCGGCACCGGTAAGACCTACGTCTATTTGCGAACCATCTTCGAGCTAAACAAACGCTATGGCTTCACCAAATTCGTCATCGTGGTGCCCTCAGTGGCGATCAAGGAAGGGGTATATCACACCATAGAGACTGCGGCGGAACACCTCAAGGGGCTCTATGCGGGCGCGCCCTTCGACCCCTTTCTCTACGACTCGGCGAAGCTTGGGCTGGTTCGCAACTTTGCCACCAGCCCCCAAATCCAGATCATGGTGATGACAGTGGGCGCCATCAACAAGTTTGGCGACGAGCAGCAGGCGCAGTTGGAGGAAGCGGACGAGGCCGCGCGTCGGGAGAAATCGAAGAACGTGATGTATCGCCTCAGCGAGAAAACGGGCGGGGAAAAGCCGATCGACCTGATCAGAGCAACGCGGCCCATTCTCATTGTGGACGAGCCGCAGAGTGTGGAAGGGGGACTGGATGGAAAGGGCAAGAAGGCCCTGGATCGGATGAACCCGTTGTGCAACCTGCGCTATTCCGCGACGCCGAAAGAGGCGCATCACATGGTTTTTAAGCTTGATGCCGTAGACGCCTACGAGCGCGGGTTGGTGAAGCAGATCGAAGTGGCGGCGGCCTCCGTGGAGGGCGCTCACAACAAGGCGTATGTGCGGTTTATCGCTCCCGTATCCCGTGGCAAGAGTGTCGTGGGCGCCAAGGTGGAACTGGATATCGCCACGGCACACGGCGTCGCTCGGCAAACGGTAACCGTGGCACCGCTCGACAAACTCGAAGAGGTCACCAAGAGGGAGATTTACCGGGACCACATCATCGGACAGGACATTCGGGATGCCAGGGACGACAAATACATGGAGCTCCGTTATCCCGGCGGCGAGGAGTACCTCCGTCCCGGCCAAGCCTACGGCGACGTGGACGCACTTGCGGTGCAACGCCAGATGATCCACCGCACCATCAAGGAGCACCTGGACAAAGAGAGGCGCCTCGCCCCACAGGGCATCAAGGTGCTTAGCCTGTTCTTCATCGATGTCGTGGAGAAATACCGGCAATACGATGCCGACGGAAACTCCGTGAAGGGCGACTACGCGCGCATTTTTGAGGAGGAATACCGTCGCCTCGCCAAGCACCCCGATTATCAGAGCCTCTTCAAGGAAGTGGACCTGGCCACCACCGCCGAGGCTGTTCACAACGGCTATTTCTCCATCGATAAGAAGAAGGTCGGCAGCAAGACGGTGGATGTGTTCAAAGATACCAAAGGCACCACCCAGGCCGACGACGACACCTACAGCTTGATCATGCGGGACAAGGAGAGGCTGTTGAGTTTCGATACGCCGCTCAAGTTCATCTTTTCTCACTCCGCCCTGCGCGAAGGTTGGGACAACCCGAACGTCTTCCAGATTTGCGCTTTGCGGGAAATGGCTTCCGAGCAACAGCGCCGCCAGACCATCGGGCGCGGCTTGCGCCTCTGCGTGAACCAGAACGGCGATCGCCTGCGCGGCTTCGAGATCAACACCCTGACCGTGATTGCGACTGAGAGCTACGAACAGTTTGCCCAAGAACTCCAGAAAGAGATCGAAGACGAAACCGGCGTTCGCTTCGGCATCGTGGAGGTGCACCAATTCGCTGGAATCACTACCACCGGCGCCAACGGCCAGCCCACGCCGCTGGGCTTCGATCAGTCGAAAGTTCTTTGGGAGCATTTGCGCGCCGCTGGCCTTATGAATGCTCAAGGCAAGGTGCAGGACAGTCTGCGCCAAAAGCTCAAGGATGGAACGCTAGCCCTGCCTGAGCCGTTCGCCGCCCATCTGCCGCAGGTGAAGGAAATTCTCCGTAAGCTGGCCGGACGGCTGGAGATCAAGAACGCCGATGAGCGGCGGCAGGTGCGCACGCACCAGGCTGTGCTTCAAGGGGCAGATTTCAAGGCGCTGTGGGACCGCATCAAAGACAAGACTACCTACCGCGTGCAGTTTGATAACGAGGCCTTGCTGACGACCTGCATTCAGGCGCTCAAGGATGCGCCGCCCATCGCCAAGGCGCGCCTCCAATGGCGCATAGCCGACCTCGCCATCGGACGAGCCGGCGTGGAAGCGACGGAAACGGCCACTACCGCCCCCGTAACTCTCGACGAAGGCGACATCGAACTGCCCGACATCCTTACCGACCTCCAGGACAAGACGCAACTTACTCGCCGCAGCATTCACCGCATTCTCATCGAGAGCGCCCGACTCGATGACTTCAAACGCAACCCGCAACAGTTCATCGAGCTGGCGGCCGAGTCCATCAATCGCACTAAGCGCCTCGCTATCGTGGACGGCATCAAGTACCAGCGCATCGGCGACGAGCACTATTACGCCCAGGAACTCTTCGAGCAGGAGGAATTGACGGGCTACCTCAAGAACATGCTGGCCGCGACCAAGTCAGTCTACGAGCATGTCGTTTACGATTTTGGGGTAGAGCACACCTTCGCCGAACAGCTCGAACGGAACGAAGCCATTAAAGTTTATGCTAAGCTCCCCGGCTGGTTCAAAGTACCGACCCCACTCGGCACCTACAACCCAGACTGGGCTGTGCTCGTCCAAACCGAGGAGGGTGAGAAGGTGTACTTTGTCGTCGAAACCAAGAGCGATCTCTTCACGGACGACCTGCGCGACAAAGAACGCGCAAAGATTGAATGTGGGAAAGCCCACTTTAAGGCGCTACAGGCGCGGGAATCACCGGCCAAGTACATCGTGACGCCCTCTGTCGAAGATATGCTCGCGCAGGCGAAGAGCGAATCCGAGAAACGATAGGAGGCCGTATGGCGCGAAAGATACCTCACCTAGTTTGTCAACAGCTTGAAAATATCTCCCGTAGGGTGTTGGAGAAATATCCTCAATTGATTCGCGCGCACGTGCGCCGTCGGCACGGTGTTTATGCCCTCTATCGAAAGAACCGCCTCTGCTATGTTGGGCTTGCCTCCAATTTGCGCTCACGTTTGCGCCACCATTTGCGCGATCGGCACTCGAAAACATGGGATCACTTCAGCGTCTACTTTACCGTGGGCGACAGCCACCTGAGAGAGCTTGAAGCGTTGGTTATCCGCATCGCCTCCCCGGGCGAGAATCGGCAAAGAGGTCGCCTTGCCAAGTCTGAGGATCTGAAGCCGGTCCTCCGCCGTCAAATAGGGGAGTTCCTTCCTCTTGAAGAAGCAAGTCTCTTTGGGGCCTCAAAACAGAAGTTGCGCACCGTAGCGCAAAAGATTGTTGAGAAAGAAGGGCGCAGGGCTACTCTCGCAGAATACGTGACTTCACCCTTTAGGATACGGTTGCGATACAAGGGACGGTTGTATAAAGCTAGGGTACGCCGAGATGGCAAGATTCGCTTACGAGGAAAACTGTACACCTCTCCATCTAAAGCAGCGGAAGCCATTGTTCATCATGGAGTGGACGGCTGGTACGTATGGCGGTACGAACGGGCTCCTGGGGATTGGGTCAAGTTGGATGAGTTACGAAAATAAAAAATAGGAACAGTTTCAAGAAATTCAGCAGATTTGAAATAGTTACTCAGCAAAGGTGAACAAATATGGCATATCCAGAGCCCGAGGAAATCGAAAAGGTTTATCCGGGACCTGTGTTGGTTTTAGCCGGCCCCGGTACAGGAAAAACCCATTTATTGGCAAAGCGGATTAAATACTTTATTGAGGAGAAAAACCAAGATCCAGGATCTATTACCGTTATAACTTTCACAACGGAAGCCGCAAAGAATATGCGGGATCGATTGTCTGATGTAGAAAAGCCAGACGTGTTTGTGCCACCAGATCAACAACCGTCTTTAATATGCACGATGCACAGCTTGGGATACCAAATCGTAAGAGAGCACTACTCAAAAGTAGGCCTCACGGAAGATTTTGAGCTATTGTCCTCTGACGACATCAGAAAACTTCTGGTTCAGGATGCCGCACAAGTTGCTGGGGTGGACAGATTAATAGGCCTTAAGGCCGGGGAGTACAAGCAAAAGGCGGCAGTTGAGCAAGCCGGTGAATCGGAACTAAAAGCGCTTTCAAAATACGAACAGATATTAAAAGCATGTGATTCCATCGATTACGACGATCAGATTATGCTGGCCTGCAAGATTCTCAGGGAAAATTTAGACGTGCTTGAAGTCTATCGGGCGAAAACAAAACATTTGCTTGTTGACGAATACCAAGACATCAATGCTTCCCAATTTGAATTAATTAAATTATTGAGTCAGAGCCAAGAAGACGGGCTCTTCGTGGTTGGGGATGATGATCAAAGTATTTATAGTTTCCGGGGAGGTACTCCGGAATACATTAGAAAGTTTTCTGAAAATTACCCTGGTAAAGCACAGGTAAAAAGTCTGGATTTATATCAAAGGACTCCGAAGAATTTTCTTAAGGCGGGTCTTCGTGTCGTTGAAAAATTCGATGCCAATCGGGTCGCCAAACCGGAAGAGCGTTTTAAGAACGAACTTGATGCAAAAGTTATATTTTACGATGTCCCGAGTCAGGACAAAGAAGCTGAAATGGTAGCAGGAATAGCCAAGAAGTCTTTGCCTCTTCACGATGTCTTGGTGCTTGTTCCAAGTGCGGGTTTTGCTGAGCCGATTAAAAAGGCATTGCGTCGTAAGAGAGTACATTATTTTTGTAAAACTGATATCTACAAGACTGGGCTAAGTCTTTTTGATGTGGTACGTAAATGGATCGAAGACAAAAATGACAGTTTCGCGCTGAGGCAAATCATCGAACAGGTGATCGATGGAGGAACGACTGGTATCCCATCGGCGCGTTCTCGAACCGACCCAAAAAAGGAGCAAAGAAAAAGCGCCTTAGCTAAGATCAGTAATCTGTGGGAAGAAGTTATTAAGCAGAAGAAAGATTTACACTCCGTTATTAAAGAAAAAGCTAGCAGCGATGAAACGATCCAATCCATAAGTTCGGCCCTCGACGAAATAATCCAAGCGAAAAATTCAGATCCTGTTAAATTTATTGAGTGTATAGCTAGGTTGTTCAAGCCGTGGGCGAGTGTTCAAAGCTTTCAGGATGAGATCAGGAAATGGTTGGAAGAAGCGTGGAGCCAAAATCAGGGCGGATCCCAAGGAGTCAAAATATTGACCATGCAGACGGCTAAGGGACTGGAAGCGGATGTTGTGTGCGTTGTGGGTTTCGATAACGGAATTATCCCTAATAATAGGGGAAGCGACGGCCACCAGGAACAAGCACGTTTATTTTATGTTTCCATGACCCGGGCAAAGCGGGAGTTATATTTGTTTCATTCCAGAAAAAGAGACGCGCATATAACGTATTTGTCTCCACCGAGCGGGCAGTCATATCTTAATTTGGAGCCTTCTCCCTTTTTGTCGGCAGTTCCTGCTGATTTTCTCGAAAAAAAGTATGTTCAGAGTAAGGCAATGAAGGATTCTCGTAAATCACCAAAGAAAACGGTCGCTACCGCGGTCTAAAGCACACATGTCTCAGGCGCCAGGATACTAATGGAAGGATGATGGTACCGACCGATGATGGTACCGGGTACGCGAGGGACCTGCTGATCCTGGAACTTTTTGAAACGGTACGCTACCAGAGGGGGGCGACATGGTTGCGAAACGCCAGCAAACAGGGATGCGCGGTGTTTTTCTTGTAGCGGCCGAACTCACGGCGCGCGGGTTGATGGCTTCACCCACTTCCCGAAGCGCCTTTGGCGCCGACCTGCTTGTAACAGATCAAGGCTGCCTCAAAGCTTTCTCTGTCCAGGTTACGGGGGGTGGGGACGGTTCTAGGAGGGGCAGGTCTGATCAGCAGATGCCTTGAACATGGCACTGGCAGAACCGTCCCACTGCTACGCGGATTCGGCAGACCGCGGCGCGTTTGGAAACAAGACTTAAAACTGTCTCCGAGGGGGATGTGGCATGAGCGCCGCCACCCATCAATTTAGCTTTAACGGCGGACTCCTTCAGCGTGGGTTCTGGCTCTACGTCTGGGAGATCGCGCCGCCAGCACGCGCCAAACTCTATTACGTGGGCCGTACCGGGGACAGTTCTTCGCTGAACGCGCAATCACCGTTCAATCGCATGGGCCAGCATCTCGGCCTCGCCAAGAACAGCAACACGCTGCGGCGTCATCTGGAAGCCCAGCATGTCCAACCTGAGCACTGCTTGTTTCGCTTGGTCGCACATGGACCAATCCTTGGGGAGGTAAAGGATCTTGAGGGATATCGTAAACGCCGGGATATCGTCGCTGCGCTAGAGAGGGCACTGGCGGTGGCGATGTGCGAAGCCGGATATAAGGTTATGAACACGGTGAACTGCCGGGTTTCGCCCGACGCTCAGCAGCTCAAACAGATTCGAAGCGCATTCGCCACGGAGTTCCCCCGGCTCCGTCACACGGGGGCAGGGGGAACTTCACAACGAGACAGTTCAAGTGGTTTTAATTATTGGGGAGGGGTCAGTAGCACTACCAGAGCAACACGGTTCTTGCGGAGAAGCCATGCCTATCTTTAGGATGAATCGATCCAAAGCTATGCACAGCTCGATCAAGGAAGATGGATTTGGGAGTGAAGCAGAACTGCGGGATTTCTTCGCTGGGAATCTCGTAGAGCTGTTGGGTGTACGGTTCTTGGATAAGGAATACCCTACCCCCGATGGGAGGATTGATACCTTAGGTCTTGATGAGAACAATGCCCCGGTCATCATCGAATATAAGTGGCGGGAGCACGAAGAAATCCTGGCCCAGGGGCTCTTCTACTTCAACTGGCTGATGAAAAGCAAGAGGCACTTTGAACTGTTAGTGGCGAACAAGCTAGGCAAGTCTATGAAGGTGAGCTGGGATCAACCACGGGTTGTATTGATTGCCCAGGGATTCAGCCGCTATGTTCTCGGGGCAGTACAGCAGGAACGGAACGTAGAGCTCAAGGCCTACGCGTATTACGAGCCTGACATCCTCCAGCTCGAAAATGTCTACAGCCCCTCGGGGATCAAGGAAGGGGTAAGGACCAGGGAGAAAGTTGGGGGCGGCGTATACAACCTCGAGCACCATCTTAGTACCACCTCAACCGACATGCGGAAGCTAGCAAGCCTATTGCGCTCTAAGATATTGGAACTCCCCGGTGCCCAAGAGCGATCGGACCAGAAAACGGGTGTTACCTACCGGACGACGAAGAGCTTCGCGCGGTTCGAGTTTCGGCCAAAGTGGATTCAACTCTTGCTGAGGGATCCCTCCTACAAAAACGACGTCAAACTATTGGTGAAAGACATCACGAGCAATGAATGGGGCTACAAAGGCATGGTGAAGCTTACTCCCGAGAGCGATGTCGACTACATCTTCTGCCTTGTCAAACAATCCTACGGATCTACATTGTGAAGCGGCAGATCAATGCCAGGACTTCGAGTTTTTATCAGAGATTGGGTACCATTTCCGTCGTAGGTGGCAGCGTTGACCTGCTGAGCCCGGGACTTTTGGAAACGGTACCGAACACCATACGATGATCCGCAATGATGGGGCGATGGTGGGTAATCCTCTCCAGTTCGCTGTCGTTAGAGAAGATCCGCTGATTGAAATGGAGCTGCTGAAACATGCAAGAGCAGGAAAAGCGTTGTTGGTCGCTTCCGGAGGGTGTGTCGCTCTGAGCCTACAGGCTTATTTCCCAGACCTGAAGCTGACTCTATTCGACTTCAATAGGGCTCAGCTTGAACATGTCCAGAAGAAGATTGAGCAACTAAAGGGCCCTCGAGACAAATCGTTCGAACGCTCCTTTAATATCGGAACCCCCGATCCTGCCGGACTGAATGAGTGCGGGAACTTTGAATCGCTGTTCCGCGGGCTTCGGGGATTCACCCACGACCTGGTAGCTCCGCACGATGATTTCACAAGGTTCTTTGAAGATCCGAACGAAGACGACGGGTTTCTGATGCACGTTTTCGGAAACAGGTATTGGCCCGTCGGCTTTCAGATGTTCTTTAGCGACCCCCTCCTCAACACCATGTTTGGCCCGGCCGCTACCCAGCATGCCCCTAAGGGCTCGTATCCAAGATATTTTCAGCAAACTCTGGAAAGGGGGCTTCGCTCTCCAAACGTTTCAGAGAATTACTTCCTGCATCACATTTTCCTGGGACACTACATGAACCGTCCTGAGAGCCTGCCACTGTACCTCGCGAATTCTGCGCCCCGACCCAAGTTGCAATTGATCGAGGGGACGATCGAAGGCGTACCGGATCTTGAGGAGTATGACCTTGTCAGCTTGTCAAATATCATGGACTGGATGTCGGATTCGGAAGTGCAGGCATTGGCGCGTTTGGTGTCCGGTCGGGCGAAGAGGGGCTCGGCTGTCGTGTTTCGGCAGCTCAACAATTTCTCAGACTTTCAAGCGAAATTTAGTCCCGAATTCAGTTTCGATGATAGGAAAGCCGGGGAGTTATTGGAGCGGGACCGGAGCCTTTTCTACTGCAAGTTGAGCGTGGGATACAGAAAGTAATCCGAGTGGCTCATTTTCTTTGGGTGCCAGGGAGTGAGCTGGAGAAATACCAAAAGGGACTGGCGGAGCTGGAAGAGGAGTTCGTGTACCCGCTTCATGGCAACCAAACGTTCCGCATCAGTCATGGGCCCTGTTACTCCGAGTTCTTTGAGCGGATGGGGAAAAGCTTCTTCGTTTTAGCCGAGGAGAGGGGGGCCATCGTTGGGGTCCTGGCTGTTGTATTCAAAGTTATCCAAGTGAACAACCAAGCGGTAAAAGCAGCTTACCTCTCCGACTTGAAGATTCGGGAGGACTATCGAGGAGGCGGCCTTAGCTCCAAAATGTACCTCTGGGCCGCGCTGCGCGGCTTGCGAATGCGGGACTGCTGGAATACCCCCTTTTACTACTTCATCGGTATGAAAGGAGAACAGGGCGATGTTGCCCGCTCGGCGAAGGGTTTATCCCTCCTTAAGATTTTCGTTCCCTTGGGGCAACTGAGCATATATTTCGCAGACCCTGAACGGGTGAAGAGTTTAGGCAAAGCTGACCTGCAAGAGGAGATCCGAGACAGAGCGATGTTGGATTTATCTCCGAACCGAGCCGGCGATTCCGAAAGAGGATCCCCCATTGTCTCTCTGCTCGGGGTAAAGGATCTCATCTTCACAGACAAACGCTCCCTCGCGAAAGTCGCCCACCTTAAGAATGCAGGGCTTACAGGCACAGCCTATGTGGACTTCTTGAGAGAGGCGGGGAAAGCAACCGCTGGCACCTACGACTATTTGTGTTTCTGCCTGGATGTTAGGCGGAGAGCCTTGACGGAATATTTACGGTCGAAAGATATTGCTCCCGTAGGGAGTGCTGGAGTATATGGATTCTCAAGGACCGGTCTTGTTAAACAAGCTTTGGTCTGCCGCGTTGGAACGTATCAGATTTAGGTAGATAGGGGGGGCGAAATGGTCACAAAGGCAGTTGAAGAAGTGCTCTCGGCGTGCAAGTACCGGGAGAATCCGTATTTTGTGAACCTCAGAGGCGGAGACTTCTCCAAGGAAGATTTCATTGAAACCCAGATCCAATTCGCCTGGGCGGTCTTTTTCTTTCCAAGGCCAATGGCGGCCCTTGTGGGTAAGATTCCCCGCGGTCAACTGAGAGTTGAAATCATCAGGAACCTCTTTGAAGAGCATGGGGAAGGCGCCTCTGAGAAATTCCATGCGCATACATTCAGAGAGCTCCTATCAAGGCTGGGAGTAAGCGAGGCGGAATTCAACAAAAGGGCCCTATGGCCGGAGGTCCGTTGCTTTAATACCACGCTTGCGGGTGCGTGCGTCTTGGACGAATGGCTGATCGGAACCGCGATCATGGGGATCATCGAGCGGATGTTCGTTGATATTTCCAATTGGCTAGCTGAAGGGATTGTGGCCCGCGGCTGGTTGCCTCGCGAAAAGATGACTCATTACAATCTTCACGAGGAGCTCGATGTCAAACATGCCCAGGATTTTTTTGAGGTTCTCCAACCCTCTTGGGATAAAGGGCCGCAAGAACGTTATGGGATCCAGCAAGGTTTATTGCTCGGCGCCTATGTCTTTAACGGCCTGTACGAGGGGTTATACCTGGCGCGGAAGAGGCGCCTGTTCGTGGAGCCGGGATACCCTCCCCATGTTTTTTGACGGGACGAGACGATACGAGGAGATCATTCCCGGCGATGCCACTGACCTACCCAAGCTGATTCTGTTTCAGCTCCCGCCACGTCACGCAGATGACTTTCCCTGAGGCGCTCCTGCGCCCCAAAAATAGTTCTTGACAAACTCAACAGTTGTACAATACAATCATTCCCATGATGATCAGCGTGGCATTACCAGACCAGGCTCCCCCACCGGCCATCGTCGAGGCGGCTCACCAGGTCCCGACGCGCTCGACCCATCAGGTCACGACCCCTGATGGGGTGCAGATCGCCTTCGATCTCTACCAGCGGCCGGGGCGCGACACCCTCCTCGTCATCTGCCCCGGCTTCTTCCAGAGCAAGAACACGCCCACCATGCGGCAGCTGGCGGCCACCCTGGCCCAGCACTACGACGTCCTGTGCATGGACTTCCGGGGCCACGGCGACTCCGGGGGCCGGTTCACGTTCTCGGCCAAGGAGGACGCCGACCTCACAGCGGTCTTCACATGGGCGCGCCCGCGCTATGCTCACATCGTCCTCATGGGGTTTTCCCTGGGGGCGGCCACAGCCATTGATGTCATCGGCGAGGGAACCGAGGTGCAGGCGCTCATCGCGGTGTCCGCTCCCACGGCCTTCGAGGACATCGAGCTCAAGGTTTGGACCCTGAAGGCCATCGTTGCGGGCCTGAAGGCCTTCGAACCCGGAGTCGGTTTCCGGCCAGGCAACCCGTGGCTCACGAAACCGCGCCCCATCGACCGTATCCGCCAGGCCAAGGTGCCGATCCTCCTCATCCACGGGACGGATGACGAGACGACCTTTGTCCATCACAGCCAGGAACTCTTTGCCCAGGCGGAGGGGCCCAAGCAACTGACCTTGATCGAGGGCGGCCGCCACGCCGAGGAGCTCTACCGCCAGGATCCCGAGGGGTTCCTCACCCTCGTCGAAGACTGGCTCACCACGGTGCCGTCCCGATGAAGACCCCCTCGTTCCTCCAGAAGCTCGGCTACCCGGTCGAGGACCCGAAACCCGGCCCCGAGGCGCTGTACGGGACCGTGTGGCTGGCCTCGCGGGCCCAGCGGCAGGTGGCCCGGACGCTCAAGCCCTTCGGGCTGACGCCGGTCAAGTTCAACTACCTCATGATCGCCAAGCACGTCGGCGGCTCCGAAGGCCTCTCCCAGCGCGAAATCGCCAAGCGGCTCCTGCTCGATGCCGGCAACGTCACCCACTACCTCGACGATTTAGAGAAGCGGGGCTGGGTCGTCCGCGCCCCCGGCCCGGACCGTCGCTCCCACCGCATCAAGATCACCGCGAAGGGCGACCAGCTCCTGGGCAAGGCCTGGCCAGCCTACCGGGATGCCGTCAAGCGCCTGACGGGCGGGCTCCCGGAGGCCACCCAGCGTCGGCTGGTCGAGCTCCTCAGCCAGTGGCGGGATGCCCTGGAACCCACTGGCTGATTTTTTGTGGCTATACAGTTGTATAATACAATAGTTGTATAAGTCAGTCGAAGGAGGATGCCCCGATGACCAGGATTCAGCAGATGGAAAGCTTGATGGTGAAGGATCCTCGCTTTGCGCATCGCATTCGTCTACCACAGGCAGGCGTGGGGCGGCTCTTGGCAGCCCACACGTGCTCGGTCTTGGCCGACCGCTTGGTGCAGATCGCGGCGATGGGGATCGCTCTGGCCGCTTCCTCCCAGGCGGCGGCGATCACCGCCTGGATCCTGTTCTGGGCAACGATCCCAGGGATCGTCCTGGCCCCGCTGGCGGGGAAGGCCGTGGATCGCGTCAATCGCGGCCGTCTCATGATGCTGACGGACGCCGCCCGAGCCGCTCTGGCGGTCGCGCTCGTGGCCACCTTCCGGCAGGCGGCGACGCTGCCTATGCTCTATCTTGGCGTAGCGCTCGTGGCCTCGGCCGCCTGTTTCTTCACCCCGGCCCGGTTGGCGATGGTGCCCAACCTGGTGGGGAAAGAGGAGTTGTTCAAGGTGAACGGCTGGTTCGCCACGGTGGCGATGGTGATGACGCTGGCGGGGACGGCCATCGGCACCTTGCTGGTTCGGGGCGTGGGCGTTTCCTGGACGTTCAGCGTGGCGGCCTTCATGTACCTGGCTTCCGCGCTGGCGTTGTCCACCGTCCGTGAGCCGAAGCGCTCGCAAGCTCCGGTAGCATCTCCCAATCTCTGGGAAGGTTTTCAGGCGATCCGGCGCCATGCCGTGGTCCGTCGCCTGACGGCCCTGGCCGTCGCGATCGCCGCGGTGGAGGCCTGGGTGTACGTGGGACTGACCCAACTCGCCTCGGCCAAGTTCCATCTGGATATCCTGGGCTTTGGGGAGTTGTTAACCGCGTTGGGGGCGGGGCTTCTTGCCGGCGTTCTCTTCACCCGCAGTCAGAAGGAATCTACTCCCTGCCGCTTGCTTCAGTCTTTGGCGGTTTCCATGGGGTTGATCGCCGTTTCTGGGTTTGCGCTGGCGGCCGTGCCGTCGTTCCTCTGGGCGTTAGTGGTTATGCTCCCCTTAGGAGCGGGGACCGCAATCTGCCTGACCGCCTCGGACACGTTGTTCCAGAGGGTCGTTCCGGATCGCCTGCGCGGGCGGGTGTTCTCGGCTCGCGGGCTGTTGA